>Ga0193743_1002124_pt1 | contig 14237 bp, 14 predicted proteins | sample L2c2metaG_FD_143038 | JGI IMG/M metagenome (GOLD analysis project Ga0193743, IMG submission 143038) | Soil microbial communities from a riparian zone of the East river system, Colorado, United States - L2c2 | ecosystem: Environmental > Terrestrial > Soil > Riparian zone | place: USA: East River... | reverse complement strand
CTCGGGCACCTCGCAGGTCAGGTCGGGTACCGCCGCGCGGAATCCGGCGGAGGCGACGCGCGGTCCGGTCGGGCCCTGCGGGCGCCCGGTGGGCAGCGTGTTGTCCCTGAAGTCCGGGGTGACCGCCTGGTCGAGGTAGCTGGTGTCGCCGGTGTTCCAGAACGTGTAGAGCACCTGGGAGGTGCGCACCACGGTGCGGGCCTGCTGCATATCGGCGCCGGCCGCCACGTGCACCGCGCCGGGTACGACCAGGCCCGGGGTGTGGTCGGCGAGGTCGAGATCATTGGCTGGCGCGCTGGCCGCGGTGTTCGGCGCGGCGACGGGCGCGCTGGGTGCGCCGGCACACGCCGAGAGGGCGAAGGCGGCCGCCGCGATCACGGCTGCGAGCAACACGGTGGTGTCGTAGGTGTGGGTCCCGGTCTGGGTGCTCATGCGACTCGGCCTCCGCCGTCGACGTGCAGGGTTGTTCCGGTGATGAAGGGGTTGGTGAGTGCGAGAAGCGCGGCGGAGGAGATGTCGGCGGGTTGGCCGATGCGCCGCGCGGGGTTGCTGGCCGCAACGTTGCTGAAGAACTCATCGCGGCCCTCGCCCATGCGGTCCCAGGCGCCGGAATCGACGATGCCCGGGGACAGGGCGTTGACCCGGATCGGGGCCAGCTCGACGGCCAACGCCTCGGCGAGGAAGCTCACCGCGCCGTTGGTGGTGGCCATCACCGCCAGGCCTGGCGCGGGGCGCCACGCCGCGACACCGGAGAACAGCAGGATTGCGCCGCCCTCGCGGATCCGCGGTGCCAGGTGCTTGGCCAGCAGGATCGGGCCGATCACTTTGGCGTCGAACGCGCCGAGCACGGCGTCGCGGTCCAGCGTGGCGAGCGGGCCGTTGGCGTGGTCGGCGGCGAGGGAGACCAGGTAGTCGAACTCGCCGACCTGTGCGGCCAGCGCCTTGATCGACTCCTCGTCGCCCAGGTTGACCTGCGCGGTGCTGATGTCGCCGCCGCCCCGCGCGCTTGCGGCCTTGTGCGGGTGCCGCCCGGCGAGGACCACACCCGCGCCCTCGGCGGCGGCATCACTCGCTAGACGCTGGGCGATGCCCGACCCGCCGCCGATGATGAGCAGTTTCTTGCCGTTGATCGAGACTGTCACTGCGTGCCTCCCTGGTTGGTGATTCACCAAGATCAGCGCATAGCAGTGGCTGGATAGTCCCGTCGCGACATGAAGCTTTTAGCTCGAACCCATAGATCCATCGAATGTCAGTTGGTGGTCAACCGGCAACGCGCTCGCTGCCCACGCAGACCTGGTGCAGCCGGCGCAGACCGACCGCGACTTGCTCGCAGCCCGCGCAGACCCCGTACCGCTGGCGCAGAGCCTGCAGAGTCTGTGTCAGCCGCGGCAGGTCTGCGCGAGCCAGCGCGGCCGCCGTGTCCGGCGCCGACTACTCGCCGAACTGGAGCACGTAGAAGCCGGCGTTGTATTCGGTCAGGTAGACCACACCGTGGGGCTCGACGTAGACGTCGGCGCTCTGGATGACCTGTGGCCGGTTCGGGTGCACGTCGAACATGGTGCGCAGCGCGGGAGGCACCCACGCGCCGATCCCCCTGGGCACGTAGGCGTTCGAGATGTCGTAGACCCGGATGCCCGCGTTCTGGCAGCTCATCGAAGATGATCTTGCTGCTCTGGAATGAACCGGGCCGGTTCCCGTACAGGTTGTGCGGCCCGAAGTGGGCCGTCGCCCCCGTCGTGATGTGACGGCTTTGGGCGGCTGCCATAGGGTTAGCGAATGGCTACGCTGCGAGCGCTGGAGTGTTTCGTCGCCGTACTGGAGTTCGGGTCGGTGACCGAGGCGGCGGCCCGGCTGCACATGTCCCAGCCGGCACTCTCGCACCAGGTTGCCGCGCTGGAGCGGGAGCTGGGCACCGCGGTGGTCGAGCGCCTGCCGAGGGGGGTGCGCCCGACGACGGCGGGGCGGGCCATCGTGGCGGACGCGCGGGCCGCACTGGCCGCGGCGGAGCGGGTGGTGGCCGCCGGCCGGGCAGTGGCCACGGGCGCGGGCGGCCAACTGCGGATCGGCTGCGCGGAGAGTATGACCGCCGGGCTGCTGGCGCCGGTGCTGCGGGCCTGGCACCGCCGATGGCCACAGGTGCACCTCGGTTTGACCGAGCTGACCAGCGCGAACTCCCTCGCCGACCTGGTCCTGTCCGGGCAGGCGGACGTCGGGGTTGGGCCGAGGCCGTCGCGGTGGGACGGTCCGGCCAGCCTGGTGGGCCGGGAAGAGGTGGTGGTGGCGTTGCCCACCGGCGCCGCCCCTGGGCCGATCACCTTTGCTCAGCTCGCCGACCAGCCGGTGGTGGGCTACCACCCGGACAACGGGCTGGGTGTCTGGCTGGACGAGATCGCCGCCCAGCGGGGCGTCACGCTCAGCGCGGTCACCCGCACCCGGCAGGCGGGCACCGCCGCTCACCTCGCCGCCGCCGGGTTGGGCGCCGCACTGGTGCCCACGACCGCGCTGCCCCCGGCGTTTCCCGGTGCGGTGCGGCCGCTGGACCCGCCGCTGACCCGGGACGTGGTGACCTTGGTGGCCAACCCCAGCGACCCGCTGGCCCGCCGATTCGACTCGGATGTGCGCCGCCGCGGTGTCCCGGTACCGTCCGCCATCGCCGGCCAACTCGGCGACGCGGGGCGCAGTTGACCGACGGGCCGCCCGGGTTCAGCGCTCCGCTTGGATCTCGGCGGCGGGTTCCGTGCGGCTGGTTCGGGGGCTCAGGCTCCAGCTGGTGAGGAGGTTGAGTGCCTCTTCGGAACGGGACCCTTCCGGGGCGGTGTAGACGATGATCCGTTGGCCACCGGCTCCGGGAAGATCGAGGGCCTCGTAGTCCAGCTGCATGGGGCCGGCGATCGGGTGGTGAAACCGTTTGGTGCCGAAGGTGCATTCGTAGACCCGGTGCTCGCACCACACCGACCGGAACTCCGCGCTTTTCACCGTGAGCTCGCCGATGAGTTCGTTGAGCTCGCGGTCATCCGGATCGGTTGCCGCGTCAACTCGTAGCACCGCGGCCAATTCCGAGGCCACTTCGTCCCATTCGACGTAGCGTTCGCGCGCCTCGGGGGCGAGAAAGACCCACCGGGCCAGGTTGCGTTCGCGGATCGGGACCGTGTCGATGTCGAACAGCAGCGCCCGGGCCAGCGTGTTCATCGCCAGCAGCTGCATCCCCCGGCCGAGCACAAAGGCGGGTGAACCGGGCAGCGAGCTCAGCACCCGGCGGACGCCCGGGCGCACCCGAGGCCGCGTCGGCGGCGCGGGCGAACGGCTGTGGGTGGTCTGCGCGAGGACGAGCGCGACGAAGTAGTCGCGCTCGGTTTGGTTCAGCCGCAGGGCGTCGGCCACCGCGTCCAGGACCGATGAGGAGACCTGCCGCGTGCGGCCCTGTTCGAGCCGTGCGTAGTAGTCGACGCTGACCCCGGCGAGCTGCGCGACCTCCTCACGGCGCAGCCCAGGTACCCGCCGCGCCGGTCGTCCGGCATCGCCCGCGCGGTCGGGCAAACCCGCGTCCGCCGGACGGATCCGCGCGCGGCTGGCGCGCAGGAACTCCCTCAGCTCAGCGTTGCTCATTCTCCCATTGTTGCCCGGCCGCGCCGGCTCTGAGGCGTCGAAGGTGGCACTGGCAGTCCGCGGCTCAACCGTGCTCGACAGCCATCCCTCGACGGCTCGCGGCGGTGGTCTTCTGGGCTCAGCCGCCCGGTCAGATCGACCGCCTTACCTGCTGGCTGGCTGTAGCTGCCGGGCCCAGGTGGTGATGGCGTCCACCACCGCCCTCGGCTGCTCGGGGAACAGCGAGTGGCTGGCCCCGGGGATCGCCGTGATGGTCACCCGGTCGCCGAACTGGTCCTTGAGCTCGGTGGCGGTGGACTTCGGCCGCCACGGGTCGTCGCCGGCCTGTAGATCGAGGATCGGGGACGGGGCGGTGAGCCACCAGGAGTCCTTGTCGGTGCGGTCGCTGGCCTCCATCTGGATCTTGCGTACCTCCGGGTGCCAGCCCTCCAGCCACTCCGTCGGATCGTTGCCCGGCGCGAAGAAGGCGGCTTGGAGTGCTCCCGCCCGCTCGGAGTCCGGGCGGGCGGGATCGGCGGCCACGGTGACCAGGGCGCTGAGCGAGTCGGGGTAGCTCCGGGCGGCGCCGGCCGCGACGATGACACCGCGGACCAGGTGGGGGTGGTCCGCGGCGGTCATCCTGGCCACCCAGTGCCCGTAGGCGTGGCCGACGATCACGGCGGGGCCGGCGTTCTCCCGCTCGATGACGGCCGCGATGTCGCGGGCGAAATCGTGCAGGGTGAGGTTCGCGGTCGGCCCGGTGCTCCGGCCGATGCCGCGGGGCTGTGGGCGGAGCACCCGGAATCCGTTGGCGGCAAGTCCGGCGGCCACCTCGTCGTAGTCGTAGGAGTCGCGGCCGAGGGAGGGCAGCAGTAGCAGTGGCGGGCCGGCTCCCTCGGCCACCACCTCGATCGTCACGTCGTGGTAGGTGACGACGTGGTACGCCCGGGCCGGGTCGGGTGGCTTGACACCGGCCGGGTCGGCACCTCCACATGACGTTGTCATCAGCGCCAAGGCTGCCATGGTCAGTCCAGCGGGAGCGTGGTGCTGGGGCGCATCGAGAAGATGGCGCCGCCTCCGCCGGTCATTCGCTAACGATCTTGTTGATGATCGGGATCGCGCCGGCGATCACCGCGCGCTCGTCGTCGGTGAGCGCGGCCAGATGGGTGGCGAACCAATGGTCGCTGCATTCGGTCGCCGAGGCGATCAGCTTCGTGCCGGACGGGGTGAGTTCGATGACCAGTTGCCGGCGGTCCCTGGGGTGCACCCGCCGGGTGACCAGGTCGGCACGCTCCAGGGACGCGATCAGCCTGGTGACCGTCGGTGGTTGGACCTGTTCAAGGACCGCGAGCTCGCCGGGGCTTATCGACCCGTTCCGGTACAGGCTGCTGAGCGCGGAAAATTGGACGGCGGACAGGCCTTCCGGCCCGTATTCCGAGCGCAGCCGCCGCAGCAGTCGAAGCGCCGCAAGGCGCAGCTGCCCGGCGAGGTCTGCGCCGACTTCGGGAGCGGACTGCATTTCGTTAGCCTACCTCACTAATGGAAGTTCGCATCATCCGCACGATCATCGTCTCAGCTGGCCAGGGCCCGCTGGTGAGTCAGTTCTTGTGGATGTGCACCGTGACGTTCTGGCCGGGATACAGGGGTGTGTTGCCGGAGTAGGTGAACTCAATCTTGACCGGCACGTACTGGTCGACCTTCTGCGGGTTGCTCGGCGTGGTGTCCGGGCTGGGGTAGATGGTGAACTGTCCGGCCGCGGAATTCTGGATCTCTTGGACGATGCCGGTGACCGGGGTGTTGGGGGATGCGTCGACCGAGATGTCCACCTGCTTGCCCACGTGTACGTCCCTGATGTCGGTATCAGCGATCCGCGCCGTGACGTAGATGTCGTTGAAGTTGTAGGCGGTGGCGAGCTCCGTGCCAGCGCTGACGACCTCGCCCTCGACCGCGTTGTTGATGGCCACGGTGCCGTTGCCGGGGGACTTGATGGAGTGCTGCGCCTGCCCGCCACCGCCGACGCCCCTGATCCATCCCAGGATTTGATTCTTGTGCACGAGGGTGCCGTTGGTGACGGTCCAATTCATCAAGCTGCCGGTGGCGGGGGCATTGATGTCCACCTTGTCGCCGTCAACCTGGGCATTGGAGGTCGAGACGAACTTGCTGGTGTCCAAGAAGTAGGTACCGGCGAAGGCCGCCGCTTCCAGCAGCGACACCACAGCGATCACCGCCAGCGCGATCTTGGTGGAGCGCTTCCACCTCGACGTGGGCGGCGCGCTCTTGGTCGGCGTGGCCGGCTTGGGTCGGGGAGCGGTGATCACCGCGCCGTTCGAGCTGTGGTCATCTGACCGTTGGCCGTTCGACCCCTGGTTGACCTGGTTCGCCTGGTTCGCGTCTTGTGTGGCGTCTGGGCCCGTCATCTTCGGCCTCCTACCTCGACCTGCGTGCTCTGGCCCGCCGGATCTTCCGACTGAGACTCGTTAGCAAACACAACGAACTGTACCCCTCGGTATTCCCGATCAGGGGGCTCTCAGGATGTGACAAGTACCGCTTGCTAATTAGTTTTACGAAGCGTTGCCTAGAACTATGACAGGTGCGGGCTACAGCGGGGGCAGCCCCCGAGGCGAGAACAGTGCGGAGACCAGCTCCGGGGGCGGTGGCGTGGCGCTGCGCTCGAGAGCTGACCGGGACGCCGGGCCGACGACCTTGCCGAGGCGGACTCCCCCTTCACCGCCGCATCGTCCACCGGAGCCGCCGGTGAAGCCCTCGCCACCGCCGGGCGGGGCGGTGGGGAAGCAGGGATGGATTGTCCCGCTCGCGGTCGTCGTGGTCGGGATGTTCATGTCGACCTTGGACACCAGCATCGTGAACGTGGCGATCCCGACCATGCAACAGCAGTTCGGGGTCTCCACCGACAGCATCCAGTGGGTCAGCACCGCGTACACGCTCTGCCTGGGTGTGATCGTGCCGACCAGTGCCTGGTTGGGGGAGCGGGTCGGGCTCAAGCGCCTGTATGTGATCTCGCTGCTCATGTTCTCGGCCTTCTCCGCGCTGTGCGGGATGGCCGGCGACCTGAACAGCATGATCTTCTACCGGATCTTGCAGGCCATCCCGGGCGGGGTCATCCCGGTGACCTGCCTGACGATCCTCTACAAGATGGTGCCCAGGGAGAAGATCGGCGCCGCGATGGGCCTTTACGGACTGGGCATCGTCGTCGCGCCCGGTGTCGGTCCCACCCTGGGTGGTTACCTCGTCGAGTACGTCGACTGGCGGCTGATCTTCTACATCAACGTGCCCGTCGGAATCCTCGGCGCGGTCGCCGCGATGGCTATTTTGCCCCGCTTCCCCGGCGTTGCCGGCCGGCACTTCGACCTGCCGGGGTTCGTGTGCATCGCGGTCGCGCTGTTCTCGCTGCTGCTGGCCTCGTCCGAGGGAACCGACTGGGGCTGGACCGGCTACCGGGTGTTGATGCTGGTGGCCGTCGCGGTGAACGCTCTCGCCCTGTTCGTGGTGATCGAGCTACACAGCAAGGAGCCATTGCTGAATGTGCGGGTGTTCCGCCACTGGGCTTTTGTGAACTCGCTGATCTTGATCAGTGTCCTCTCGATCGGCCTGTTCGCGGTCCTGTTCTACGTGCCGAACTTCCTGCAAGAGGGTCAGGGCCTGACCCCGTTCAACACCGGTTTGGTCTTGTTTCCGCAGGCGATGGTGATGATGGTGATGATGCCTATGGCGGGTCGTATTTACGACCGGATCGGGGCGCGCTGGCCCGCGATCATTGGCCTGGCCCTCGCCGGGGGCGGGACGCTGCTGCTGACCAAGATCAATATTGACATGACTCGCCCAGAGCTGATCGGGTGGATGTGTATCCGGGCCGCCGGAATCGGAATGGCCATGATGCCGATCATGACTGGTGGGCTTTCCGTCTTGCCGGCGAGCCTCACCAGTGCGGGTAGTGCGTTCAATACGATCGCGCAGCGGGTTTCCGCCGCGCTCGGGCTGGCCCTGCTCACCGCCATGTCCACCGCTCAGCAGGCCCAGTTCATGGCCGACCGCTCCTCGCTGCTGCAGTCCCAAGGCCCCGCGGTCGACCCGCGCATCTTCGAGATGCAACAGCAGGGCCCGGATGGGCTGATCTCGCTGTGGCAGGAACTCTCAACCGAGGTATCCGCGCAGTCCTACAGCAACATTTTCCTGGTCTCCGGCCTCTTGACCCTGGCCGCAATCGGACTGGCGCTCTTCCTCCGTAACGGCAAGGCCCCTCGTGGTGACGGCGAACCCGTCGAGATCGGCTAAGCAGCCCAACACGACAACCTGGCACCTGGCGCCACATATGAAATCGGAGACCAGCAATGGAAGGTCCACGCGGATCCAACAACTTAGTAAATGGCGCCTCGCGGCGGGTTGATCCTGACCACGTCACCGGGCGCGAAATCGCCACGGAAGAGACCGCCACGGAAGAGACCGCCGCTGACGAGATTGTCGCCGACGAGGCGGAGCCGCCAGCAAAGAAGAAGAGGCCCCGTCGTCGGTTGATCATCCTCGCGGTCGTTGTGCTGGTGCTGATCGCGGCCGGACTCGGAGGTTGGTACCTGGCCTACTCGAGCCAGTTTGTCTCCACCGACAATGCCCAGGTGGACGGGAACCAGGTAGCCATCAACGCGCCCGCCGCCGGCACGCTGACCGGCTGGGTCATCACCCAGGGAACCCAGGTACACACCGACCAGGTCGTGGGTCGAATTCAGATCTTGGGCACCGGGCCGCAACAGACCATCAAGTCCCCGGGCAACGGCACCGTCGCGGTCAACGACGCCGTGGAAGGCCAATACGTCACCGCCGGTACCGAACTGGCCACCGCGTACAACTTCAACGACATTTATGTCACTGCGCGGGTCGACGAAACGGACATCAGGGGCGTGCATCTCGGTGCACCGGTTGACATCGACGTCGACTCGTATCCTGGCACTCCGGTTACCGGCACCGTCGAGGAGATCCAGGACAGCGCGGCGACCACGTTCAACCCCTTCCCCCAGGACAACACCACCGGCAACTTCCAGAAAGTCACCCAGGTCATTCCGGTCAAGATTGCGTTCACCAACACGGCGGGCCTCACCCTGAGCCCCGGCATGAATGTGACCGTGCACATTCACAAGAGTTGACCGCACAATCGGCGGCCACATCCGTAATCAGACGAGCGAGCGGGTGCTGACCGTGGCCCGGATCAGGGTTTGTGCGTGCTGCTCGACCACTGGACGACGAGCGCCGGCGGCCACCTCGCCCCACACGATGGTGACCTCGGCGCCGTCCTGTGCGTCGGCCTCGTCAATCATGGCCAGTGAACACCAGTCGCCGATGTTGACGGTGTATCCGCTGGCGGTGGACACCCCGACGAACCGCTCGCCGGAGCGCACCTGGTCGAAGGGCAGCGTTGCGTACGTCGAGCTCGGGGACTCCAGGTACTTGGGCCGGTCGGCCCCGCCGAAGAGGCTGCCGCGCACGACGTCGAGCACGTCGTCGCGGTTCCACCGCAGGAAGACCTTCCGCCGGTGCGGCAGCTCGGCGAGCTTCTCCAGGGCGGCGCGGCCGATGAAGTCGTGGTCGAAGTTGATCACTTTGCCGTACCCGAGGTCCCACGGGGTCTGGTAGTAGTCCTCGATGTTCTCGGAGACGTAGCTGCCGCCCAGCGAGGCGTTGGCCTCCCAGCTGTTCGCGCTGAGCCACTCTCGGTAGGGCCTCATCGCCTCGCCCGAGTAGATCGCCGGGGTCGGCGAGGCGATCCAGCCCGACTCCGTCGCGGTGGTCGAGTATGCGCGTGCCCCGCCCTGCACCAGCCCGAACTCCGCTCCCGCCGCGCACAGCGCGTCCAGTACCGCGGGGCCGTGGGCGGAAGGTCCGTGCAGCTCGAGCCCGGGGAAGCCGGACATCGTGTGGCGCAGTCCCCGGACCGGGGCGCCGGCGATGGTGAACTCGTGCATGCGGAACGGCTTGACCTCGGGGAGAGAACCGCCGTGCGCCTTCTCGATGATGTCCATGGCGGCCGGGCCCTGGACCTGGTAGCGAAACGTCAGACGGGTGTTGTTGTTGTCCAGGCTGCGTACATCCCGGGTAACCGTCACGTGGTAGCCGCCGGTCTCCGCGACGAACGCCGCCCAGTTCGGCGCGGACGGCCGGCCGACCAGGTTGAACTTGTCCTCCTCGAGCCCGAACAGGATGCCGTCGCCAATGACGTAGCCGTCGTGATTGCATGCGACGAACTGCTTGGCCCGGTTCCGTCCGAAGTTCCGGAAGGTGTTGACGCCGATGTCGGAGAACAGCCGAGGCACATCGGGGCCCTCGAAGTAGATGTCGGTCATGTGGAACGACTGGTCGAACAGGACCGCGGTCGTTTGCCAGGCTCGCTGTTCGTCGCGCCAGTTGGTGTACTCGCTGCGCATGGGGAAGGCGTAGGCGCCGCTCTGCGAGCCGCGGAGTAGCCGAACCGGGCCGCCTACCTCGTTGATCCTGTCTTCCAGTGTTCCACCGGACATCTGTGTTGCCTTTCTACGCCTGGATTCCGCCGGCGATCCGTCGCTGCCAGTCGATGGTGTCGGTGACCTGGTTGAAGGAGTACAGGTGGATGCCCTTGATGCGCAGCGCCTCGATGTCGGGCGCGCGGCCCAGGTCGTCGAGGAGCGTTTCCGGCCGGTATGCGTCACCTCGGAGCATGCTTGTGACAAGCCCGTGTTGCCTGGTGAGGTAGCGGATCGACGAACCGACCCCGATTCTGACCGACAGCTCCATGAGTTTCCGCGCCTTCAGCGGCCCGGCGAGGCCGACGTGCAGCGGGAGGGTTATGCCCCGCGCCCGCGCATCCCGCAGCCAGCCGGTGAGGGCGGCAATGTCGAAGCAGAGTTGGCTGACCATGTAGGTCGCGTGTTGCTGCTTGAGGCGCAGGGCCTCGAGCAACCGGTCGCCGGCGATGCTCGGATGTCCCTCCGGGTAGCAGGCAACACCGATCGTCTCGAATTCGTGACCGGTCTCCGCGAGGGCGTCGAGCAGGCTTCCGGCGGAGTCGAACGCTCCGGCCGGCTCCGGTGCGTCGCCGCCGATCACGAAGAGGTCCCGCACGCCGAGGTCGGTGAGCCGCTCGACGAGGTCGCGCAGCTGCCGCTCGTCGGCAACCTGCCGCGCGGCCAGGTGCGGGACCACCCGATAGCCCGCGCCGATCACCGATGCCGCGTACTCGAGCGTTCGTTCGATCCCCCACCTCGGGGAGCAGGTGATGGTGATCCTGGTGCTCGTCGGCACGACGGCGAGCTTCTCCACCACGCCGCGCAGCGGGATGATCTCGAGATCCGCCGCGCGCACCAGCATCCGTGCCGTCGCTTGCGGCGCATTCCGCGGTTCAGGACTCAGCAAGATCATCCTTCCTTCGGCGACGGCTAGGTGATGCTAGGAACGACGAGCCTCGCCTGGCCACGCGCAAATGACGGCTTGACGTCGGCCGTCTTGGCCGCCGAAGGCAGGTCATTTGTCCTGATCGTCCACCTGTCGGCGTTCACCCGCCCCTATCCGGGTCTGCTGAGGGGCCGGCCGCCAGTCGTTTGACAGCGTTGGGCCGAGCTTGCAGTCTTCAGTTGTGAGTGCCGGGCGCGCGGATGCGGCCATCGGGACGGACGCCGCCCCTCGGAATATGCCCGCCCCCGACGGGCAACGCCAGCGGCAGCTCGCCGCGATCGCCCGGGCCGCATCGAGCGTGGCCGACGCGGCGTCACTCGAGGCGACGCTGAACACCGTCGCGCAGGCGGTGTTCGAGAGCACCGCTCTAGCCGCCGTGCAGATCCTGGTGTTCTCCGGCTCGAAGCGGGACCTGCAGGTCGTCGGGACCGCGGGGTTCACCGGTGCGCCCGCTTTCGACGACACCACGGGCTTCACCGCCCGGCTTGCGGAGTGCCGGGAGTTGGGCGCGAGGCTGCGGATGCTCGACGCGGTCGACCGCCGATGTCCGGTAGTGGTTCGCCACCGCAAGGCAGCGGTGATGGCCGACCCCGCCTGGGCCCCGATGCACCAGCTGGTTGGCGGACCGGATTGGGACAGTTTCGTGAGCGTCCCGCTGGTGGCCCGGGATCGCTGCGTCGGAGTGCTGAACGCATTCTTCTCGCCGGGTGAGGATCCCCACGAGGAGGCGGTTGCGTTCCTGTCGGCGATCGCCGATCAGGCGGCGATGGCGGTGGACTACACCGCGTTGCTGGCCCGCAGCGCGCTGGACGCGCGCCGGGAGGAACGCCGACGGATCACCCGCGACCTGCACGATTCGGTGGTGCAGCAGGTGTTCTCGCTGCGGATGCGGGCGAGTGCGCTGGTCGTCGAGCTGGACCGGGACTCCCAGGCGCGCCGTGACGGCGTCGGCCACGATCGGCTGCGTTCGATCGCGGTCGAGTTGGCGGAGCTGTCGAAGAACGCGCTGGTCGATCTGCGCGAGCTGATGTTCGAACTGCGTCCTGGCTCGCTCAGCGGCGGGTTGCTCGACGCGGTCCGCGCGCATGCCGCCCGGCTTGAGCAGGACACCGGCCTGGCGATCACCGTCGAGGCCGGTGACGACGTCCCGGAGCTGCCACCAGATCTGCAGCACGATCTCTACCGGGTTGTTCAGGAGGCGCTGCACAACACGGTCAAGCACGCCGACGCACACGCGGTCGAGATCACCCTCCAGGTGCCGGACCCACGCCGCGACACACTGGTCCTGGAGATCCGCGACGACGGCCACGGCGGCCGCGACCATGCTGAGGGCCGGCCCACGCTCGGCTTGGTGTCGATGCGGGAACGGGCGCAACGCTGGGGCGGTGGCCTGGAGGTCGGCACCACGGACACGGGCGGCTGGCTGGTCCGGGTGACGGTCGGCGGCCGCTCCCGCCGGTGTCCGGGCGCCGACGAGTCGTGACCGAGGCCGCTGGCGGGCTCCCGCTCACCGTCATGCTGGTCGACGATCACGCTGTGGTTCGTCGGGGGGTGCAGGCCTACCTCGAGGTCCAGCCGGATATCCAGGTGATCGCGGAGGCCGGGGACGGCCAGGAGGCGGTCGCGACATTTGCTCTGCTCGCCAGCGAGGGGCGTGCCCCCGATGTCGTGTTGATGGACGTGGTCATGCCTCGGCTGGATGGTGTCGGGGCCACCGAGGCGATCATCCAGCGCCATCCCGAGGCCAAGATCGTGATCCTGACCAGCTTCGGCGAGTTGGCCATGGTGCGCCGCGCCATCGAGGTCGGCGTGGCCGGATATCTGCTCAAGGACGCGGCGCCGGAGGAGATCGCCACGGCTATCCGGACCGCCGCGAAGGGCGAGATGCATCTCGATGCCGCCATCACCCGGCGCCTCACCCGCCAGATGGTCGGCCCCACCGACATGTTCATCGGGCTCACCGCGCGCGAGCGCGACATCCTGATGCTGGTCGCCCAGGGCAAGTCGAATCGGCAGATCGCCGAGCAGCTCTCGCTGAGCGAGCGCACCGCCCGGACGCACGTGAGCAACATCCTGGCGAAACTGCACCTGGAATCTCGCACGCAGGCGGCACTGTTGGCGATCCAGCACGGCCTAGCCCCCCTACCGACAGTCTGAACCCACCCGGGCTGAACCGGCCCCGGTTAACCACCGGCCAGGCGTTACCGAGCTGCACCACAGGCCGGTTTTGGCGCGCCGCGCCCGGCCTGCTGTGTAGTTCGGCAACAGGGCGCAGGCACGCCGGGTCGACCCGACACCCTCGCTACGGTTACTTCAAAGGCACGGTATTCAGACATCTTTCCGTGGCTTTCAGAATCGGTGATCTATAGACATCCTCGATACCTCAATCGGTCGTGGGTGGTTGCCGGGTTAAAGGCCGCATGGGTGGATTGAGCCCACCGAGGGCTCGTTGTTCCCGGGTCAATTCCAAAGCCCGCACCGACTGCATTGGAGCGACCGCAGGTGAATACCGATCCCGACCTCCTCGACATCCCGGGCACCACCGTGTTCACCGGGCGGCAGACCCGCAAGGGCTACCAGCTCAACCAGTTCTGCATGAGCCTGCGCAGCGCGGAGAACCGGGCCCGGTTCCTGGCCGACGAGCGCGGTTACGTCGACGAGTGGCCGATGACCGAGGCGCAGAAGCGGGCGGTGCTGGACCGGGACTGGAACGCCGCGCTCGCCGAGGGCGGCAACATCTACTTCCTGGCCAAGATCCTCGCCACCGACGGGACCAGCTTCCCGGAGGCCGCCAGCATCATGACCGGGGTGAGTGTGGCCGAGTACACGGCGATGATGGTCGCTGGCGGCAGATCTCCCGATGGGCAGCGCTCGATCCGGGAAGGTCGCTGATCATGGCCCGCATCACCGCCGGTGTCGCCGCCAGCCACGTGCCCGCCATCGGCGCGGCGATGGACCACGACCAGGTCGGCACCGGGTACTGGAAGCCGCTCTTCGACGGGTTCGAGTGGACCCGGGAGTGGATCGCCGAGGCGCGTCCGGACGTGGTGATCCTGGTCTACAACGACCACGCGTCCGCGTTCTCCCTGGACCTGATCCCGACGTTCGCGATCGGCTGTGCCGAGAGGTTCGCCCCGGCCGATGAGGGCTTCGGCCCCCGCCCGGTCCCGGTCGTGCAGGGGCATCCGGACCTGGCCTGGCACATCGCGGAGTCGTTG
>Ga0193743_1002123_pt1 | contig 14241 bp, 18 predicted proteins | sample L2c2metaG_FD_143038 | JGI IMG/M metagenome (GOLD analysis project Ga0193743, IMG submission 143038) | Soil microbial communities from a riparian zone of the East river system, Colorado, United States - L2c2 | ecosystem: Environmental > Terrestrial > Soil > Riparian zone | place: USA: East River... | reverse complement strand
CCCCGATGTGTAACTATCCTGGCGACGACTTCAAACACATGACCACGGACGAATGGAAGCAAAAGAAGATGTCCGACGTTCCACAGTCCACGACTCATGCCGCGACCGATACCCACAGAGCGCACCGCACCCGCTCGACATGGGGCGGAAACTGGAAAACCGTTTCTGTCTATCTCACCGACGCCAAGCGCATCGACCCACCCACGAAACAAGCTCCGTTGACCCCAGTGGAGCCCACCGTCCGCAGAGACGCTTGCAATGATGGCGCAAGATCTGAAGGCACAAGACCCAGTCTCGACGCCGCACACACCGCGCCAGCGTGACGAGCGCATTCCCTCGCACGATGAACTGCACGAGATGAAGCAGACCGCCGCTCGGGGCGTTGTGATCGTGGCTGTTCCGCAACTCTTCCCCACGCCGCCCGAGCTTGCGGTCCGTATGGTCGCGCTGGCTGAGATTCGCCCCGGTGATACCGTATTAGAGCCGAGCGCCGGAACTGGCGTCTTACTCGACGCGATCCGCCGCAATGCCGCGGACAGCGTAGACCTCACAGCGGTAGAAATCAATCATGGTCTGACCGGCATCATCAATAAAGCCCGTCGCGTCCACTACGGCGATTTTCTGGAGTGCAATGGCGAGCTGGGGAAGTTCGATCGCATCGTCATGAATCCCCCTTTCGTCAACGCCGCCGACATCAAGCACATTACCCACGCAGTGAAGATGTTGAAGCCCGGAGGCCGGATCGTCGCGCTTTGCGCCAATGGGCCGCGTCAGAACGACGTTCTAAAAGCCCTTGTCGCCGCGCACCGCGGCCTATGGGAGGAACTGCCACCCGATACCTTCAGCAACTTAGGAACCGCCGTGCGTAGCGTCCTAATGGCTTTCTCCGCGCCAGCAAACTAGCCCGAGGGGCCGGGACTATCCCGGCCTTCTCCGTTCCCTTTTCCCATCCGGGTTTAGGCGGATAGTTCACTGCCCCGCGCCGTTCCAGGCGCGGCAGGGCCTGTTTCCTGCCCTGCACCTACCCTCTCCTTGATGACGCGCGCGGACTCGATGCGCCATACGGCTTCGATGGTGCGATGCAAGTGCGGCTATTTGTTGGCGGTCTGATTTGGCAGCTCAGCTCGTTTCGCTACTTTGTGCTGGATCTGCTCTTCGGACAGGACGGGGGCGAAGTCTTCCATCTCAAAGATCTGGCGGATTTCGACTTCGGCGCCGGGGCCGAAGGGGCTGCGCTTGAGCCATTCGACGGCCTCTTCGATGTTGCGGACCTGCCAGATCCAGAAGCCGGCGATGAGCTCCTTGGCCTCGGTGAAGGGGCCGTCGACAACGGTACGAGACTTGCCGGAGAATTTGACGCGTGCGCCTTTGGAGCTGGGATGGAGGCCATCCATGGCGAGCACGACGCCAGCCTTCATGAGCTCTTCGTTGTACTTGCCCATCTCGAGCAAGAGCTGTGGATCGGGGAGGAAGCCTTCTTTTTCTGACTCTGGGGTTGCTTTGACGATGACCATGAATCGCATTGCGAAATCTCCTTTGGGTTGAGCGATGGTTGGGTGGCTTGTTTTCGGGTTTAGCTCTTTGTTGGCTAACCGGTGAACTCAGATTGAGAGCGCAGTTGGATCGCTGTTGCCCGCTTTCGTACTGGCTCTCTGCTGATACGTCGAACGGGGTGTGGCCGAATCGACAGGAGAACGGAATTTAATGAATTATTTTTCGGGGAGACGAAGGATGGTCTAAATTACGGATTTTATTGAGGCAGGTTGAGCATGTGGTTTAGTTCTTCGCGGCTGGGGCCAGGGCTGAACTGTCCGAACTCTTCGGCCAAATTCTGCATGAGGTAGCCACTCTGTCGCATCCCGATTGGTTGAGGCATTACTAGACATCCGTCATAACCCCCCAATAAACGCTGCTTTATCAAAGTTAGTTTATTAGCGTTCGAGAAGCACCGGTAGCTTTCTCTTCCTCATAGAGCTAGGTTGACGTGCGTGTATGGCAGGGAGGAGTCGGAAGTTTCCTCCCTGTCTGCGGCCGCTTTGCGTCCTCCGCCACCCATCTCTGCGGGCCTGGTTCCTGCCCGCAACGCCGGCCCCGACAATTCCTGCGCTGCGCGCCAATAACGTAGACAAGCCTCGCTAAGGGCTCTGGCCCCGATCGCGAGCTTTGACGTTCTGGTGGAATGAACGCAATCGCGCCTGAAAGCAAACGCTCATCCAACGGAATACGCGAGTCCCCATTCTTCCACGAAGATAGGGGTGGTGCGGAGAGAACGAGGCATTGTCGGTTTATGAAGTTAGGACAGGAACTTCGTACTGATCCCAACCCGAACCAGATATTCGGCGGCCTCAGCTTAGCGGGTTTTGTCTCACCGGAAGCTGCGCGCCGGGGCTAATGCCTGGGACGATAGGGGAGACGCGTCACGCGTGTTGGCCATCAACAGGCCGTAATAGGTCGATGCTTCCGGTTTCAAGCCAATACTCTCCGCAATTTCACCGGCATGTAGCAGTGTGTTCAGGCGCCCCGGGTCTGCTAAGAGCGATAAGTGATATTCGTGAAGAGCATCGGCTGAGCGTCCCGCGAGACGAAACATGTCACCCATCATCTCTCGTGCGGGCAGTTCCACTTCACCCTTGCCGACATGGTCCTGCCGATCAGCGATGGGCCTAAGTAAGGCGACTGCAGCGTTGTTCTGCCCCTCGGCGAATAATGTCCAAGCCTTCGCCTCCGCCCATTGAGCACGTGGATGCACCTTCATGGCGTTCAGATCGGATGGGCTGAGGGTTGCTTCGTAGGCAGCCAGAGCCTGTTCTGCGGCCTGTGCGTTTCGGAGGTGGCCGGCAGCGACACAGTGGGTCCAATAAACGACTTGCTGCGAGAGTACGTCCGGACCGGAAGCAGGCTCCAACGCCAAGGCTGCTGGCCAGTCGCGTGTTTCCAGCGCCTGGCGAGAAGGAAAACCCGCCGCCTTAAGCGGCCAATACTGCCGGAAACCCGGCCCGAAGTCGGTCTGGGAGATCGTCGTTGCCTCCCTTGCAACGTCCGCCGCCTTGGCGTCTTGGCCGGTCTGCAAGTAGGCGTACTGCAAGAACTCCATGGCGTGCATCCGATTCTGAGCTTCGGTGTGAATGAGTGAAGGCTGCTCGGCGGCCTTTTCCGACGCCAAGTTGGAGCGGATGACTTCGTCCCAAAGCCCAAGCCTCGCGAAGATGTGGCTCGGCATGTGCAGAGCATGGGGAGCTGCCGGGGCGACCTTCGCGTAACGACGGGCGGCCTGCAAGCCAAGCGACGCCATCTGGGGGTTGTCCGCGGCGTGGATGATGAAGTGGGCCACGCCGGGATTGTCGGGCTCGACTTGCAGGACGCCGTTCAAAATCGCCAACGCCTTGCGCGTCCGAACGAGATCGGGGTCCGCGGGCATCCCGTCCTTCAGCAGCGACATGGCGTAGATCACCGCCGCTTGGCGGTCGAAGGGGTAGGCGGCGGAGATCGCCCCCATGGCCGCCGAAAAACGCTGAACACGCTGATCGTGATTCGGGATGCCGTTCGCGTCGAAGATGATGGCGACGGCGTTGATGTAGGCGGCTTCGCGAAGGGTTTTTCGAGCGGCCGCCTCTCCGCTGGCGATGGCCGCCTGGCCGTCCGCCAACTGCGCTCCCTCGGGCAAAGAACGGCCTTCGATCTGCTCGTAGTCCGACATGGCCACGCCCCAATAAGCGATCGCGCAGTCGGGCTCCTCCGTCGTCACTCGCTCAAATAGCTGATGACTTTCAGCAAACCAAAATGAGTAGAGGGCCGCTACGCCGGTATCCAAATGCTTCTTTACTCGGGGTGAACAGGAGTTTTGGAATTCGACACGGCCTACTTGCGTGGGCATGTCCATGCCAGGCATCTGCGGCAGCGCAGCCCCGTAGCTCAAACTCCAAATGGCTAAAGCTGAGACGAAGGATGTGACTCGGTTCATTTGGGCAGCATGCAGTTCTAGTGTGGTTCAACGAGTAAGGGGTCCCTACACCAAACGTAAAAAATCGTACGCTAGCGATCTGGAGTCGAGATGACGGTTGGAGGAGAACACGCCATTGCCTGCCCCTTTTCTCCGTGCCCCTCACACGGTTAGCTTGCAGTTACGCCAGATCGGTCGCCCACGGGACTATCGCGTGACTCAGTAAACCCGACTCGCTTGCCTGCCAAAAGGCTTTGTCATTCGTCACAATAACGGCGTCGATTACGATCGCTTGCGCCGCTATCAACATATCCAGTGACCCCATGACCCGCCCGGACGCCTCGAGTTTCGCTCTCAGCTCTCCGTAGGCCGCTGCCTCTTCCCTGCCCCAAGGCAAAATGCGAAGTTTGAAAAGCAAGGCTTCCACTGCCGCATGGAGTGCGTTAGCCGCAGGGCGCTTCGCCAGCCCATACCGCAGCTCCGCCTCTGTGATGGAAGAAATACATGCGAAATCCTCTTCACCGAGACTTTCAAGCTGCGCCCGCGCTGCTGGAGACTTCCCCTTGGCGATGTGGCTCACTGTATTCGTGTCGAGCAGGTAGTGAACAATCACTTGCGCTCTCCGCGTGAGCCGGTATCTTCGCCGATCAGCTCATCCAGACCGACGCGCCGCTCAGGCGGCCTCATGTCGCGTTCCGCCTCGGACATGAAGTCATCAGGAATGTTTGCCGCATCGAGCGCAGCAAACACCTCCGCCCAGGTTCCGGGGCCTTCCGACAGGATCAAGTCACCGCTCGCGGGATCGCGGCGGATCGAGACCTCTGGCGACCGGAAACGGTATTCGGCCGGAATCCGCACAGCCTGGCTACGCCCGCTCATGAACACCTTGGCTCTTGTTGTCTTCTGCGGCATGACTTCCTCCATTCCGGTATATAGCACGCTACATACCGCATAACTAGCATGCTATATAGCACCTCGTTTTTGTCAAGCCGCTCGCAGGAGATTGGAGACTGAGCCGTTGCGACTCGGTAAGCAGTTCTTGGCGTGGCATAGCTGTCCCTGTTGAACTATACTTTAAATAGACCGACACTCTGCCCAGGAAAAGCGCCTTTTCTGGGGTGTTTGGCCTGAAGGGTTCGAGAAGGATTCAATTGGGACAGTCTGCAGCGCTTTATTGCCGAGTATCAACCGCCGACCAAACCTGTGCCCGCCAGGAACGGGATCTACGCGCCTTCGCCAAGAAGGCCGGCTACAAAGTCGTCGGCGTCTGGAAGGAAACCGCCTCCGGGGCAAAGCAAGAGCGCGCCGAACGCAAGAAGGTCTTGGCTTTGGCGCAGGCCCGCAAGGTCGACGTAATCCTCGTCACCGAACTGACCCGCTGGGGCCGGTCGATGCTCGATCTGTTCCACACACTGCAGGATTTACAAGCCTGGGATGTCTCGCTGGTCGCTCAGACCGGCTTGCAGTTCGATCTGCGTAGCGCACAGGGCAAATTAATCGCCTCCCTTATGGCGGCGCTGGCGGAGTTCGAGCGGGATCTCCTGCGCGAGCGGGTCCGTTCGGGCATCGCGGCGGCTCGCAATCGTGGCGTCGTGTTCGGCCGGCGACCCGGTCAGCGCGTCAAGGCGGATCGTTTCGCGCCCAAAGTGTTAAAGCTTGTCAGCGAAGGCCAGTCGTACCGGGAAATAAGCCATCGGCTCGGGTTGAGCAAGAATACGATCCTAGATATCGTCAAGCGCGACCGCGTTGCCTAGTGGGGGGTCACTACACCACGTCAAGACGTCAAGACTAGGCGGTAAGGCCTCGTTGCGAAAACTTATCGCGATGCAAAAACACAGAGCTGTCATGGAGCGCCCCACTGTACGAGAAGCCGGTTATTTCGGCAACTTGGATCGCATTCTGGTTGCGGGCCCCAAGAGCTTTATAGTTTTGGAACATGGCGAGATACCGAGGGGCAGCTTTGTTGGGGCGTGGACGATTTTGAGGAGTGTTACCCGCTCGCCTACACCAACGATATCGTTCGTTTGGTAGCTAGCCTAAAAATTGGCATCGATGCATCATAAACCAGTTCCTTCTGGCTCCGGGCGCATTATGGCTGAAATCGCCTCCACTAATTTTTGCCAATACGCATGGTTTGAGGCGAGCTGTTTTTTCCCAGTCGCAGAGATCTGATAATACTTGGCTCGTTGATTGCTTTCCGTCTGCTTCCACTCCGAACGAACCCACCCCTGCCGTTCGAGTCGATGTAATGCTGGATAGAGTGAGCCAGTCTCAACTTGGAGGACCTCGCCAGAGTTGACCCTGAGGGCCTGGGTTATTCCATAACCGTGCGCAGGACCCCATTGCAAGGTTTGGAGAATTAGCATATCAAGCGTCCCCTGTAACAGCTCGACCCGGTTCTTATACGAATTCCTGCTTCTCATGGACGCCCTCTAGTCCCTATCTCATTCCGCGCGCAATGCTTCTACCGGATTCACACTGGCTGCACGCCTTGCAGGCTGCCATGATGCTATCAACGCACTAAGGAACAAGAGCCCAGCCACAATTCCAAGCGTCCAGGCATCGCCCGTTCTCACACCATAAAGAAGGTCTTGCACAACTCGCCCGAAGATCAGGGCGAGTGCAACACCAATTGCAACTCCTGCGACTACTAGTTGGGCTGTTTGACGCATTACCAGCCACGCTAAAGCCGATCGCCGCGCGCCCAGCGCAAGCCGCACTCCCAATTCGCGCGTCCGCTGTGCCACGATGTACGAAAGGAGCCCGTAAACTCCTGCGACGCAAAGCAGCAGCGCGATCCCGCCGAAGACCTCTAACAAGTGGGCTGCGAGCCGCTGATCTCCGTAGGAGTCCTCTACGATCTGGTCCATCGCCTTCACGTCTGAGTCACCCAATTCCAAATCTGATTTGCGTAGCGACGCTCTCAGAGCCGGAATCATTGAGGAGGTTGGGATCTGGGTCCGCAGCGCAATGTCCATCGAAATCCCCGCTAATATCGCCGCAGTGCCGTCGTCGCTACCCAGTATCGGAAGCTGGGGAATGCATACTTCGATTTCCGGTAGCAAGGGCCCCATCAGGGAGACTTGGCGTTCATCATCTACTACGCCGATCACCTCTGCTTGCCTGCCCAAGAGGACGATCTTCTGGCCTAAGATAGAACCAGGATCTTGCTGATCGGGTGAATAAGCCTTGATGAATGCGCGATTGACTAACACAACCGGCTCTGAAGTAGCCGTTTCGCGAGCATCAAAGAACCTGCCTCGAAGCATTCGGAAGCCGAGCACTCGCTGCAGATCCGGGCTCACCGCATGCAATTGAGCCTGGACCCTCTTGTCCGCGGATCGATCCACTACGTTTAAAAGAGTCGTGAGTACAAAACCTTGCCCGAGTGGTACTCGCGTGAGAAGTGCCGCGGATTGCACTCCGGGCAGATGCTGTACACGCTCCAGCAGTGGCTGATAAAACTCAGCAGCGATGCTGCGATGCTCGTATTTATACCCAGGAATTCCGAGGCTGGCTACGATGACGTGATCAGTCCGAAAGCCGAGCGGCACATGTCGCAGCGTATAAATAGTGCGGAGCAGCCAGCCACATGCAGCCAGCAGAGCGAGTGACAGCGAAATCTGTGTTATGACCAATAGGCTACGGACACGATTCTGTCGTTGGCTCCGGCCGGTTTGCGGGTTGCTCTGTCGCAAGGAGGGCTCGATCGGCGCCCGTGCTGCCAAAAATGCAGGCCAAGCTGATGAAAGCAGACCAGATAGCAACGTGATGGCGCAAAGTGCTCCAAGAATAGTGGTATTTGATCTGGTAGGAAAAGTCTAAATTTGAGTGCGAAGGAACCGCACTCCGCACAATTCGGACGGCCGCCAAAGCGAGCGAAATGCCCAGCAATCCCGCCACACCGCTTAGGAGCAGCCCCTCAATTACAAGCTGTTGCATCACGCGACAGGTGCTTGCACCCAGTGCGCCACGCATCGCGATCTCCCTCTGGCGTGCAGTGCCCTTGGCCAATAAGAGGCTTGTTACGTTCATACCGGCGATCATCCACAGGGCCCCTGAGGCTGCCAGCAGGATAAGAAGGCCACGCTTCCGATCGGGAGCCACTAGAGTGCTGTATATTTGAGCACTCGAACCGAGGTCGGCCGTTCAAGATACGCCGTCGCGGCGTACTCGGCGGACGCGTTCTTTTGAACTGTATCCAATTCAGCTCTGACGCTGTTTGCTGTAACTCGGGGTGCTAACCGCGCGACTATCTCGTAGAGATTTTGATCTGTTGCATCGAAAGATACCCAAGCCTGCGGGATGTCACCGATAAACGGCAAACCGCGAAGCGGAAACCTGAATCCCGCAGGCATGACGCCCACGATTGTGTAGCTCGAGTTGTTGATTTGTACGGCTTTACCAACAATCCGGGGATCGGCCCCATAGGCGTTTTTCCATGCCGCATCGCTTAACACGATTAGGCTTTTGTTCCTCCCGCTTGTCTGCGCTAATTGCTCTGGCTGAAAGCCGCTTCCGAGGTGGGGTTTCACTCCGAGAGTGTCGAAGAGGTTGGTACTCCCTTGCGTTACCTCAATTGGCAAAAGCGATTCATCGCCTTTAAGAAACTCTCGCTCAGCGGAGAGGCGGTACAGGGCAATCTTTTCCAGGCTGCGGCTTTGCTCCTTCCATTGCCCGATGTTGAGCAACTTGACATACGCAGGCTCGCCGTTGCCGCCAAAGACATTTATTTCTACGAGGCGTTCGGCCTGAGGATACGGCAACGGGGTAAGAAGTATGTGGTCCACCGCAGTGAACATCGCCGTGGCGGCCCCGATACCAAGGGCAAGAGTACCGATAATAGTTGCAGCGAATGCCGGCGATCTTCGTAACTGTCGAAGCGCGTACTTTAAGTCCTGACCGATTCGTTCCAGCCACAGCAAGCCCCACATCTCTCGCGTAACATCCTTCACCAGTCCGATGTTTCCAAAATCTCGCTGCGCCTGCCGACGGGCTTCTTCGCTACTCAGTCCGTTGGCTTGTCTATCTGCTGTGGCCATTTGCAGATGAACATCTATTTCGGCCTCAAGTTCAGATCTGTTCGCGCGAAAGCGAAACCGGCGCAAAAATCGATTCATCATTGCAAACCTCTTTTAGATCTAATAAGGCTTTCTGGGACGATCCCTCAATGTCCGACGAAGCATTCGTTGTGCTCCTCGGCCGGAGAGAACACTATTAAAGCGCACTACCCCGTCTTGAATCACGATGCCAGCAGGCGGCTCGAAGAGGTGGAGCATTTGGCCCATCTTGGCGCTAAACTTACATCATCAGGATGTAGCATGTCTACATCTAAGATTCAAGGTCATTTCTTCCACGACTGTGAAAGCATGGGCAGAATGGCAATCCCGAAACTGACAAAGCTGCAGATGCAGATAATGGAAACCCTTTGGACCTGCGGGGAACTTCTATTCGGGAGATTCAAAGAGCGCTCGATGGAAATTTGCGACTCGCGTACACGACGGTGCAAACGACTGTTTACCGGCGTGAAGCGAAGAACGCTATCAAAGGGGTTCGCAAAGGCGGTAATTTCCTTGTCTTTTGCTCCATCGTCTCCCGCAGGATTGCGCAAAATTGCCTGGTCGATGACTTGCGACTGCTTGGCTGGAGAGCCACAACTCTCGTGGCCCACTTCGTCGAATCGGGGACTGACGTTGGAAGAACTAAGAGAAGCTGAAAAGACACTCTTGGCAAGAAAAGATTGACGGATGCTCGCGCGGTGACGGAAATATCTGAGACAGAAGCCGCGGCAACTGCTTGCGTGGTAGGCAATCCGGGATAAAGTGGGGATTGTAAGCATGCCGAACTTCAGGTGCGCATACTTTGAACACCTTCGAACCTAAGCGGTGGCTAGTTCATTCGGTTCTTAAAGCTTGCATGGGTTGGATTGCGGACCAGCTCTATAGAAACGGCCCCTAGTTCGCCAGAGGTCGTCGACGTCTGCTTCTGGAATCAAAAACACAGTTTGACGTACAAATCGATCACACTCGTAAAGTCACGCGCATCGCACGAACGTGGTCGTGTGGATTGACGCGCCATCCTCCCTTCTAATCTGCGCCGCTTCCCAAAATCCCCAGATCGCGCAGAGGCAACCGGCGCAATTCACATGGGCGAATAGTCGCCTTATTCGTCCAATTGGAACAGCCGTTCGATCCTAGGAACGTTAGCGCACGATTTGTGATGGTTGGTGTAGTGACCCCTGGTGTGCCGTGACGTTGATTGCACACGCAGTTTTAGTTGGGTTACCTTGGCGGGGTGGCGTCGGCCAGGTTCGCCGCGCGGTCCTTAACGTGCTTTAAATTCCGTTTCGTGTCTTCTCCTCCGGAACGCTCTCACGCTGGGAGTACACCGAGGTTGATGCACCGGAAGTCGAGAATGAAGACGCGGAGGTCACACCGTGCGGAGCGTCAAAGCCGGCCATCGTGGTCTACGGCGAAGGTGCAGGCACTACGCGCACCATTTGCATTGACCCGGAATGCCCGGTACATCATCCGAGCCATGTTGTCCCCCTCGACCCGGAGGCCGCGCGTTTGTTGCGATGAGATCGGCCGGGCTTGAAGCAACTATCAGCATCGGAACAGCGCGGGAAATGACTGAGAGGAAATACGCGATCGAGCTCGTGAGCTGTTTGCCACGGATACTCTGGACGTTGATCAGGATGAGGTCCAGGTCTTCGAAGGCCCGAACGAGTTGCCTCGTCACCTCCGTGCGCGAAGGAACGAGAAACTGTGGTTTGAGCTGGGCGCGAGGTGCAAACTTTCCAATGACGCGGCGATGGCCCGGCTTGATTTCACCTGTCCCGCTCACCCGATCGATGGAGATGAAGGAATTGGCGGGAAGGATAAGGTGTTCCAGCTTCTTGCCGCGACGGTCAACGGCCTGTTCCCAATCGGGATAGAGTTCTCCTCTTTTGGTCGTGGCCGCCGAAAATCGTCGTGCGCGTGCCAACTTGCGAGAAGTTTGAGCTGTCTGCACATGATAAAGCGGCTTGGAAAGCAACTCCAAATCTGAACTGAAGAATGGGAAAATGCCGATCCGAGGTGAGAGGGGGAGTGAGAGGACCGCTCCGGCCCACTTCAAATGTAGATGGGAAGCAAACAGCGGGATCAACGGTAGATGCTTCCACAGTGACAAAACTGGAATCCGCGAACGTGTGGATATCGCGTGCTCGGCAATCGCAAGTAGCGGCGACAAGTCATCGTCGAGGGCCAGCCCTTCAATTGCCTCCGAATCCTCGGCGATACCGCTCGTGTGAATCATGCTGTAATCGTCGGGTACGATGACAATTCAGGATTAATGGTCGCGTCATCGTCAATTGCGTACTCAACGTCCTCCCCTTCCTCGACTAAGGGTCCACCGTACGCAGCTTTCCCAAGAGCCCGTTCAATCAGGGCAAGCAGTCGCTTCTGTCGGTCATCCATAAATGCTTCGAAGTCGTCAGCTCGAAGCAGTGTTGGATCGATGAGATGGGTTACAAGGAAGGAATTCAGCTTCTCTTGCGAGATCGGGGGCGACGATTCGTTGCCCTTCTCGAGTCTTCCCAGGTACTCCGACGGGGCTACACCGCCAATATAGTTCGATTTGTCCTATAGGCAAGAGGAGTTTTGTTGATGATCGAGTCGTAGACGGCTGGCTTGATGCCCTGACCTTTGCACCAGTTCTGCGGGAAGACGTGACGAATATCCACGTTTTCACAAAAAAAAAAAATTGCATGATCGAACTTCTGGCCAGAACGGAAGTCCTGCGCTCCTTCTTTCATCAGGAGAGCATTGACGCCCTTATAGGCAGCTGACAAACGCATTCGCATCGTCTTCAAGCGATCGGTACGGAAGAGGGTCTCACTTACCGTGCTCGGCTCAGGACCGCCCTTAAGCCAAACCGGAACTTCCATGAAGTCCCGTGCAATGCGCGTTTCGACCGCTGAGCCATAAAGCTCTCCAAATACCCCTACGCGCACACCGCACCAGGACGGGAAGGGCTTCTTTTCTGCAGCGGTGTTCCTTGACCGCAGTCTGACCTCGGGGCGGCCTTGGAGCAATCACCTTTTGGGGCTGTCAGACAAATAGAGATAAACATAAGACTGGCTCAGTCTAGTCCCAGCTATCGCCTTTGTAGTACGCAAACAGTGACCTACTACGAAAACGCCGCGTAGAGGCGCTTCTGAGCGCTCAATCAAAGCTCTACTCCGCATGATCCAGAACTCCACATGATCGATATCATGCGGTGCTCGGCATGATCGCCAATCGTTGCCATACCCCGAGATGTTTAGGCACTCGACGGCTGTTCATTTGGTAGCCGCAGGAGTGGATGGTCATGCCCGGTGGACCGCTAGGGGGGCTCGTTGGCCCCCGTTTTCCGCCTTCATTCGCAGTCGTTGTGCAGAGGGCTAGGCGCGGGCGGGCCCGAGATGCAGGGAATGGAACTCAGGTATTCGTAGATGGCACGGAGGTCATGGTCAGTCATGTTGTGATAGACAGGCCATGGCATTATTTGGAGAAGATCGCCATCGAACGGAGGTGGGAGACAGTTTGTGGTTACGGTAGCTGAACAGGTTGGATGGAGGTGATCCAGGTCCACGCCAGTCCTCATGATTTGAACAAACTCTGAAAACGGCTGACCTCCTGCGGGCATCCCAGTCTTGTCCGGTGTCAAGTTGCGGGAGACTATGTCGGGAAAACCAGGCGCTGGAAACGGACCGAAATCCCTGCCACCACCGAGGTAGGTCGCCGGATTGATCTTCGTCGGTTGGCCAAAGTATGGGTTTCCACCCGGGGCGAATTCGGTAGCAGGGCCAGCGTTGTGGCAACCATTGCAGTCGCCCTGTGCGTTGACAATGTAGCTGCCTAGTCCTACTAGTGCGCGGTTTCTTCCAGTCAGATTCAGTGGGACTGGAGCTATTGCGAAACCCCGTTTAATCTCTGATGCTTTGTCCTCCCCATCGTTGTCTTTGCCATATGCATGTCCACGTGGAGAAGGTATCGACATTCCCACAAGGACGACCACAGCAAGTGCTGCACACGATCCAATGGTCTTGAGAAATTGGCGTAATGTCATCTCAGTGCTCCTTCACATTCTGTATTCCCGCCGCGATATGTTTCTCGTACCATTCCAAATCGGCTCCGGCGGGATTCTGCGCCACTCGACGCGGAGTTCGGTGCGATTCTCTATTTCCTAGAGGAACGGAGCCCGTAGAACCTTATTCGCCTCGGCTGAGGGCGACGGAATGGAAGCACAGACTATCCTCCAAGCAGTGCTGGTTGTCAAGGTGAATGTTTTTGCAGCTTGGCCCAAAAACCGGCTTCTTGGACAAGTGTTGATGCTCGGTGTGGTTAGTAAAGGTGCGGCCACATTCCTCGCTTGATGCAAAATCGCCGTGTTATGAACCAGCGGCGGGCGTCTCGCAATTACGAATTCGCTTCCAGCAATGGAGAATTGGACCCACGTAGCCCAAATGGCCCATTTTGTCGACAATCTGAGGGACCCTGGTACTTTTACCAGTTTGCGATACAACCAAACAGTCGCTAGTCTCATTTTCTCAGTCCGCTCGAACCGCGCGGCAGACAACATCATGAGCAACAAATCACTCTATGAACGCCTCGGTGGTTATGATGCCGTCAACGCTGTTACCCATGACCTGCTGAACCGCATGGAAAAAGACCCGCAACTGGGCCGGTTCTGGCAGCATCGCAGCACGGACGGCGTGAAGCGGGAACGGCAGCTCATCGTGGATTTTCTCGTCGCCGCTACAGGCGGGCCGCTGTACTACGCGGGCCGTGACATGAAGCTCTCCCATCAGGGAATGCGCATCAGTGAAAGCGATTGGACGATCTTTCTCAATCACGCCGACGCCACATTGAAGAAGTTCAACGTCCCCAAGGCAGAGTATGACGAGGTAGTCGCCTTCGTGCAAAGTACGAAAGCGGACATTGTTGAATCGTAAAAAACAAAAACGCCTTCCCGTATAATCCGCGCCCGGCACACCAGATCTTGTCAGAGGGGCCCTAAATCACAAAAAGGAGTCCACTATTATGGTGAAGTCTGCGGTTCTATGTAGTCTCGCGTTGATTGTTATGCCCTCAGTGGTCATTGGGCAACAGAGTTCAGTGACTCACAAATGGAAATTCCCCGCTACCGTCAATGCGCCATGGGCGCTGGAGGACGACCAGAAGCCGCTCGATACGCCTAGTTCGGCGGCGGGTCTCTGTCGCTCGACTCCATTCAGTACGATTGGCGTCTATGGCCCTCTTGGAACCAATGTCGAT
>Ga0193743_1002122_pt1 | contig 14253 bp, 12 predicted proteins | sample L2c2metaG_FD_143038 | JGI IMG/M metagenome (GOLD analysis project Ga0193743, IMG submission 143038) | Soil microbial communities from a riparian zone of the East river system, Colorado, United States - L2c2 | ecosystem: Environmental > Terrestrial > Soil > Riparian zone | place: USA: East River... | reverse complement strand
GTTGAACGTCGCACGGAAGGTGACCAGACCGCTGACGGGATCATAACTTGCCGATTGGGAAGTTGTCATAAAGTCTGCTCGCAAATACCCGCCGCAGAGCAACGCCATCCCACAGACCAATGAAGCTCGTCTCAAATTCAAGAACTGGACTCCTCGCCCGGCTATTCTATCGTGCGGTGCTCAACAGCCTGAAGCCTCGCAACACCGAGCCATGCCGCTATCCTATAAATTGATTTGATGCCGGAACGTAGTCGTAACATCCCTCTCCCGTGCGATGCCGCGCTCTTCCCCGGCAAACAGCGTAAGGCGGTCCCGCACGAGTTCGTCCTCGAAGCGCTCACCGCCCTCTCGCCTCGCACGCGCTCCATGTTCGGCTGCGTCGCCGTCCACATAGACGACAAAATTGTTCTTGCTCTGCGCGACAAGCGCGATCAGCCGGCGGACAACGGAGTATGGCTCGCCACGGCGGAGGCCCATCACGAGAGTTTGCGCCGCGACTTCGCGAACATGCGGTCTATTCAGATATTCGGAAAGAAGGTAACTGGCTGGCAGGTCCTTCCTGCCGATGCGCCGGATTTCGAGGCAGCGGCGCTACACGCCTGCGAGCTGATCGCCGCCAAGGATCCTCGCATCGGCAAGGTGCCAAAGGCGCGGCGGCCATCTTCGGGTGCCGGAAGCGCCGCGAAAAATCAAACGGCACGCTGAATGCCGTCATAAAACAAGCCGCATGACGAGAACCTGGTAATCTCGCTCTCCGGCCCGGAATGGCTCCTCACCAACGACACGAAAGCCGTTTCTCAAATAGAAACCGACCGAATTCTGGCTGGGCTCATAGGCTTTGAGAAACAGTGCAGCCACTCTGCTCTGGCGTGCAGCCGCCAGAATCTCATCCATCAATCGCTGTCCCAGTCCCTTCCTGTGGAAGCGATACAACAGATAGAGCCGCCTGATCTCCATCTCCGTGCTGGATCCCGCGTCTTGCGAGGTAAGTGCGACCGCGTAGCCGATGGGGGAACGCCCTACGGCTGTTTCCACCACCCAAATGTGAGCGAAGTCACTGGCGAGCCAGTGCCCATACTTCTCGGTCGAGTGTTCTGCGTCTACATGCGCCAGGATATCGGTCGCCTCGGCGTTTCCAGCATAGGTCTCTAAAAAACTCGCAGCGCCGAGTAAGGAAAGCGCTCTTTTGTCGCCACCGTGGCAACGCCGTATAGTGAACTCCAAATCGAACTCCTATGGCAGCCGAATCGGCAACTCGAGACATGCCAAATGAGCGCCGCAATGTATTTTATTTTACAGCTTCAGCCAGCCAGGGCTAGCCAGCAAAGTACAGCGGTCGCGACGCTGCGGAGCAATTGTTGTTAGCAGTGCCCTCAGTGTCTTGCCGGAGACGCCTGGAACAGGGGAACCCCGGCTGCGGCGTTCTCCTCGGGTGTCGCCAACCAGTAGCCATAACGCGCGGCTGCTTCTACAAAGTGCTGCAATTCATCCGGGGTCGGCGTGGCCGGTGGTTCGCCCGGCGAGACGGGCCGGCCGATCTCTTCAAAGAACCGGCCAAGCTTCGCGGTCGTGCAGCAAAGACTGATTGCAGGCGCGGAAGACTTGTTTCCGAACGCGTGCTTAGCCTCGTTGGGTACTTGAATATAGTCGCCAGGATTGCAGACGATCCAACCGGACGTGCCCTGCGCTTCTCGGAAGACCTCCTGCAGTCCGGAGATCATTTAAAAGCACTCCACACCCTCATGACTGTGCCGGGGAACGAAGCCGCCTGGCGGGATGATGCCCTTCAAAACGCTGAGTGCCCCGTCTGGCCCAATCCGAACTCACTCGAAAGCCTGCCGGATGCTGGCCAAAAATGTATGTTATCGAACAAACTCTGCCGTAGCCAACTGTGCCGGCCAGTGGCTCTGAGCAGTGGGTCTGAGCAGTAAGATACTATCTCTCTGCCACGGCCGCCAAGCGCGTACCCAGAGCGAATCCCCCAAAGAGGATCGTCAGTACCAGCGCCGCGATCCAGCCAAAACGATAATCCCGTTGACGCAGGAAGACCACAAGCATGACTGCAACACGCACGACGGGCAGCAGGATAAATCCAGCGATCCCGATCGTGACGATGCGCATCTTGGGCGCCATCGCCAGGTCATGGGTGCCCGCGCGCCCATGGATCATTGCCAGCGCCAGGCCCACGCCGATCGTTGCCGAAGCCAACCAGCTGCCATATTGCAGCACGCCCGCCAGTAGCCATTCCAGACCGGGAGGTCTAACGCCTGTGTTGGTCGGAGACACGTCGCTATTCATGCGGATCCCTTCACTACGTTGATACCGAAAGCCTCAAAAAGCATTTGCGTAGCCAGCACAACGAGCACCACCACAAACAGTAAACGAATTTTGTCGTTTGGCACAATCATCAGAATGCGCGCCCCGAGGACAGCGCCGGTTACCGAACCGAGCGCAACCGGTCCGGTAACCGCAGCGACAATATTTCCGCGCATAAAGTAGGCGCCCGCGCTGGCGGCTGCCGTCACGCCGATCATGAAATTGGACGTGGCGGAAGAAACTTTGAGGGGCAGGCGTAAAACCGTGTCCATGGCAGGGATTTTGAGTACGCCGCTTCCGATGCCGAGCAGTGCTGAGATCAGTCCGGCGCCGTACATCAGCAGCATGCCCAGTGGCACACGCCGCACCCGGTACTCGACCTCGCGTCCAAGCGCGCGATCGGGATAGCTCCCATCCAGGCGTAAACGATCAACCCATCGGCCGGAATTGGTTGCCGGGGAACTAAGGGCCGGATCGTCCCGCCGTGCCAGCATCTGCTGGGCTGACAGCAACAAGATCAGAGCGAAAAGAAAAAAAAGATACGGCTCTGGAATGATTCCGGCGAGGCCCACGCCAGTCAACGCGCCCAGCGTGGTGGCTGCTTCGAGCACAATGGCGAGCCGGACATTCGTCAGACGGCTCCTGAGAAACGGTGCAGCGCCACCACAGGACGACGCGATCACCGCAACGATGCTCGCGCCAATGGCGGTGTGGATGTCTGCGTGTCCAAATATTGTCAGGATCAGCACAAGGAAGATTCCGCCTGCCATCCCGAGCATGCCGCCCACGGCGCTCGCTCCCAGGGATACCGCAAACAGCCATAACGCGTACCCGTTCTCCATACTAAACGTCTCCCGCTGGGCTGGCTGCTGGACGCCGCGCGAGCCTGGTCACGAACCGGATCTGGTCGCCACGGTAATAAAGTTTCTCATAATCAATCGGTTGGTGATCTGTGCGATAGGAAGTCCGTTCAATCAGGAATATAGGGCTGCCCGCGGCGATGCCCAGCGCCCCCGCCACGAAACTCTCAGCGGCCACAGCTTCCAGGCGGTACTCGGCTTCGAGCAGTGGCGTGTTGTACTTTCGTTCCAGCAACGAAAAAATCGGTTCGGTTTCGAGATCGTTGTCGATGATCTTTTCCCCGATTTCTCGTGGCAGATAGGTCTCATCGAACGACAACGGTACTCCGTCGGCCAGACGCACGCGCTGGATCCGGACCACCAGAGTGCCCGGAGTCAGCGCCAGCTGACGCGCTACCGGTTCACTGGCCGCCACCGTCTCCTGGCCCAGCAGCCGTGCCGTCGGGTTGCGGCCCAACGCCCGCATATCTTCAACGAATCCGCTCAACTCGGTCAGTTCCTGCGTGATTTTCCGCTGTGTAACAAACGTGCCCTTACCTCGCCGGATTTCGATCAGCCCAAGATCCACCAGGTTCTGAATCGTTTTGCGGATCGTCGTGCGGCTAACCGCGAACCGTTCAATCAGGCTGTCTTCGGACGGCAGGCGGCTGCCCGGCGCTAACGTGCCATCGGCGATGCCCAAGGAAAGCACGGCTTCGACTCTGGCATACAAGGGCACGTGATTGTTCGGACCGATTCGCATTATAAAACGTCATAATCACATCATGATGTCGCTATGTCAAGGAGTACGAAACATAATCAAATACTTTCCCCGATGTGCTACACTACCCGTGTTCGGGGCGGTTCTGCCCCACCTCACTCCGCAAAACGCCGCGAGCACGCCTGTGCCTCTGCGGCGTTTTGCATTTCCGCCTCCGGCACTCGATTCGAGCGGTCGTTTGTCCCAGCGGAAACGAAAGGCGTCACCATGTCCACCGCAGCGCAAATAGCCGCAAATCAGGCTAACGCCCAGCTCTCCACCGGTCCCAAAACCGAGGCGGGTAAGGCCAAATCGGCTTTCAATGCCATCAAAACCGGCCTCACCGGCCGGACGGTAGTGCTCCCCTCCGAAGATGCCGCCGCCTACCAGGAGCACATCTCTCGCGCCAACAAAAACTATGATCCCCAGACCCCTACCGAACAGGGCCTGGTGCAAGCCATTGCCGACATCGAATGGCGGCTGCTGCGTATTCCATCCCTAGAAGCCGGCATCTATGCCCTCGGTCTGCGCCACTTTGCCGAGCTTTTTGCCGACGAAGCCGATCCCGCCCTGCGCGCCTCCCTCATCCAGGCGCACACATTTATGACGTACCGGAAAGATCTCTGCAACCTCAGCCTGCAGGAGCGCCGTCTGCGCAGCCAGCTCAGAGAAGAACTTACGGATCTGATTGATATTCAGGAAACTCGTGTCCTCGACCGCAAACGGGAGCTAAAACTCGCGGCCGCCCAGTATCTCACTTGCCAGCGTGCTGGCGACACGTTCCATCCCGCTGAATTTGGCTTCGAAATTAGCCTGCCGGAAATAGAAGCCGCAGCCGCTCAACTGCGGGCGCAGCGGGAGGCGGATTCCGCCTCGTACCGCAGCGCTATCGGCCAGAGTAAGGAGTTTTTAGCGAAGAAAGTAGCCTAACCGGGACGCCAAAGCCGAAGGAATTCCGCTGGCAACACCCAAAAACTCGCCCGCTGGTAAATCCATCACCAGGTCCAGCCTGGGGCCTGACGTTTCTTGGCCTCCCGGAGGGCTCGTGTTGCCGCAAGCCTGTGGAAACTAGAAGGAAAACCGTCTTTTCCTTCTAGAATAATCATCATTGTTTCAATGCTTTAGACGAAAAACAGCCGCAAGCGTGCTGCTTTCCACAGAAACCCCGAAAATAACCCTTGCAGAAGGGGGTAGTCCTTGATATTCTGAACAAGTCGCCGAAAGCGAAAGTGAACGGCGAAAGTAGCAAGACAGGCTGTAGAGTGAAGTAAAGCAAGCGAAGAAAGTTTCCTACCTGCTTGAAAACGCCCGGTACGATCTGCTAGTGTAGTGAGTGACGGTTTTTTTAAAATCGTTCGCGGTATGTAAGGTAAGGAATCGGTAACTCGTAAGAGTTGATTGGTTCGGACTCCATAGTAAGCCTCAAGCAGTCCTGAAGTAAACCCAAACTACCGAAAAACAGGGTTCATTCCCAAAATTTTTGAGCTGCTTTTGGCTTGAGATGCTTGAATGCATTTCATTCCGAAGTGCTCGAGCGGCTTTCGAGGCCGGCAGCTTTTGGACCTTGCGGAGCAATCCGTTATCGTTCAGGAGTCTGCGCAGTTGATTGACAATCTGGTTGGACGCAAATGAAGTAATAACGTCAGACTTTTTGAGTAATAAACCGGAGCGACTTAAAATCCTTGCCTAGTGTGTTGGTCACGCGTTTACGCTAACCAAAGTCTAGGTGAGGCTTGTAACCAAACAGATCAAACGAGAGTTTGATCCCGGCTCAGAATCAACGCTGGCGGCGCGCTTAACACATGCAAGTCGAGCGAGAAAGGGGAGCAATCCCTGAGTAAAGCGGCGTACGGGTGAGTAACACGTGGATCATCTACCTTTTAGTGGGGAATAGCTCCGGGAAACTGGAATTAATACCGCATAAGCCCGCGAGGGGAAAGCAGCAATGCGCTGAAAGAGGAGTCCGCGGCCGATTAGCTAGTTGGTGAGGTAATGGCCCACCAAGGCGATGATCGGTAGCCGGCCTGAGAGGGCACACGGCCACACTGGCACTGAAACACGGGCCAGACTCCTACGGGAGGCAGCAGTGGGGAATCTTGCACAATGGAGGAAACTCTGATGCAGCGACGCCGCGTGAGCGATGAAGCCCCTCGGGGTGTAAAGCTCTTTCGGCAGGGACGATAATGACGGTACCTGAAGAAGAAGCTGCGGCTAACTACGTGCCAGCAGCCGCGGTAATACGTAGGCAGCGAGCGTTGTTCGGAATTACTGGGCGTAAAGAGTGTGTAGGCGGTGTTATAAGTTCGGTGTGAAATCTCCCGGCTCAACTGGGAGGGTGCGCCGAAAACTGTAACGCTCGAGCGTGGGAGAGGAAAGCGGAATTCCTGGTGTAGCGGTGAAATGCGTAGATATCAGGAGGAACACCTGCGGTGTAGACGGCTTTCTGGACCATTGCTGACGCTGAGACACGAAAGCGTGGGTAGCAAACAGGATTAGATACCCTGGTAGTCCACGCCCTAAACGATGCATACTTGGTGTCGGCCATTCAGTTGGTCGGTGCCGGAGCTAACGCGTTAAGTATGCCGCCTGGGGAGTACGGTCGCAAGGCTGAAACTCAAAGGAATTGACGGGGGCCCGCACAAGCGGTGGAGCATGTGGTTTAATTCGACGCAACGCGAAGAACCTTACCTGGGCTCGAACGGCTGCAGAACGGTGGTAGAAACATCATCCTTCCCGCAAGGGACTGTAGTCGAGGTGCTGCATGGCTGTCGTCAGCTCGTGTCGTGAGATGTTGGGTTAAGTCCCGCAACGAGCGCAACCCTTGTCCTGTGTTGCTAATCGAAAGATGCACTCTCAGGAGACCGCCAGCGATAAGCTGGAGGAAGGTGGGGATGACGTCAAGTCATCATGGCCTTTATGTCCAGGGCTACACACGTGCTACAATGGGCGGTACAATGCGCTGCAAACCCGCGAGGGGGAGCCAATCGCAAAAAACCGCTCTCAGTTCGGATTGCAGGCTGCAACTCGCCTGCATGAAGCTGGAATCGCTAGTAATGGCATATCAGAATGATGCCGTGAATACGTTCCCGGGCCTTGTACACACCGCCCGTCACATCACGAAAGTGGATTGTACTAGAAGCCTGCCCGCTAACCCGCAAGGGAGGCAGCGGTCCAAGGTATGATTCATGATTGGGGTGAAGTCGTAACAAGGTAGCCGTAGGAGAACCTGCGGCTGGATCACCTCCTTTCTAAGAGAGAACGTGGGTGGAGTCACTGAAGTGGCTTCTTAACGGAAGCCGCCCTGTGCGAAAGCGCAGCTAATAAGTAGGTGGCAGCCGTTCCACTCCATAAATCCGTTCCGGATCTCCACTTTAGATTTCTGATTCACTTCATGCTGTTTCGCGCTGGTTCGCGAGCGGCGGCGTCCAATCGGCCTCGGATTAATTTTTAGGGGCTGTAGCTCACTTGGGAGAGCGCCTGATTTGCATTCAGGAGGTAGTCAGTTCGATCCTGACCAGCTCCACCAGGTTTACCTCCAGCAAGTTGTTATAGCCTCCTGTACGAGATGGTTGGGGTGGTTCGAAGCGATTCGGAGCTACCCTTAGCAAGGGCCTGTAGCTCAGTTGGTTAGAGCGCACCCCTGATAAGGGTGAGGTCGGTAGTTCGAATCTACCCAGGCCCACCATGTACTCTTCGAAAAACAGAAGTCAGCCCTCGCAAGTAGCGAGCGTTGTCTCCTGTTGTTCGGACGATAAGTCTGACTCCAGGCAAGTTCTTTGAAAATTGAATAGTTATTGACGGGCAACTACAAGTTGCAATATACGCTGCCGCGAGAAATTCACAATTATGCGGCAGCAGCGCGGCCCGGCTGACAAAACCGAATGTCTATTCGGTTCCTATAGCCGGGTTGGATGGGCAGAAGTCTCTCGGCGAGATGACTGTTCATCAGAGAATGATACTCAGACTCAAGTTATAGAACTAGTAAGATCTGTAGCGCGAGTCCGTAGAGTTAATTTTATGGTCAAGCTACTAAGAGCATGCGTGTGGATGCCTTGGCGCAAATAGGCGATGAAGGACGTGGCTAGCTGCGATAAGCTTCGGGGAGATGCAAGCAATCTATAATCCGGAGATGTCCGAATGGGGAAACCCAAACCAGGCAACTGGTTTACCTTTCGATGAATACATAGTCGATTGGAGCGAACGGGGGGAAGTGAACCATCTTAGTACCCCTAGGAAGAGAAAACAATAGTGATTCCGATAGTAGTGGCGAGCGAACTCGGAACAGCCTAAACCGTGCGATTCGAAAGGAAAGCGCGGGGTTGCAGGACCACAATGAATAAGCGTTGGCTCGGGACTTCGGTTTCAAGCCAAGGCTTATTCTCAAAGAGGTTATAAGAAAGCGTTACGAGAACGGCTTGGGAAGGCCGGCCAAAGAAGGTGATAGCCCTGTATCCTAAAATGCCATCTTAGCTTCAAGTGGCTCCTAAGTACTGCGGGACACGAGAAACCCTGCAGGAATCCGCCGGGACCATCCGGTAAGGCTAAATACTCATTTGCGACCGATAGTGAACTAGTACCGTGAGGGAAAGGTGAAAAGTACCCCTGTGAGGGGAGTGAAATAGTACCTGAAACCGCATGCTTACAAGCAGTGGGAGGACTATGGCGCTTCACAGTAATGTGAAGGGCAATGTCTGACCTCGTGCCTATTGAATAATGAGCTGGCTAGTTAATCTCAGTGGCAAGGTTAAGCGAAAGCGAGCCGTAGCGAAAGCGAGTCTGAATAGGGCGTTCAGTCGCTGGGATTAGACGCGAAGCGGGATGATCTACCCTTGGCCAGGATGAAGTCCGTGTAACAACGGATGGAGGTCCGAACCAGTGTTGGTTGAAAACAGCTTGGATGAGCTGAGGGTAGGGGTGAAAGGCTAATCAAATTCCGTGATAGCTCGTTCTCTCCGAAATAGCTTTAGGGCTAGCCTCGTATGGTCCGTCTTGGTGGTAGAGAACTGATTGAACTAGGGGCCTTTCCGGGTTACCGAATTCAGCCAAACTGCGAATGCCAAGAACGAGTAATACGGGAGTCAGACGGTCAGGGCTAAGCTTGATCGTCAAAAGGGAAAGAGCCCAGACCATCAACTAAGGTCCCCAAGTACATGCTAAGTGGGAAAGGAAGTCGAGTTCCTCAGACAGCCAGGAGGTTGGCTTAGAAGCAGCCATCCTTTAAAGAAAGCGTAATAGCTCACTGGTCGAGGGATTCGGTGCCGACAATCCAACGGGGCTCAAGCATGTCACCGAAGTTATGGCCTCAAATTGAGGGGTAGGAGAGCGTTCCTAATGAAATGAAGGTATACCGTGAGGAGTACTGGATTGTTAGGAAGTGACTCTGCCAGCATAAGTAGCGAAAAGCCAGGTGAGAACCCTGGCCGCCGAAAGTCTAAGGATTCCTGAGAAAGGTTAATCCGCTCAGGGTTAGTCGGGGCCTAAGGTGAGGCCGAAAGGCGTAGCTGATGGACACTACGGTTAATATTCCGTGACTATGTTAGTTCGATAAAGACCGATGGGGGGACGCACCACAGAGGCTTGTCTGCGATAAGGGTCAAAGATGAGTTGAGTGAGATCCGGATTGGTAAATCCGCCGGGTCGTGTGCCAGGAAAATCCTCTAAGGAGAGCTAATGTACCCGTACCACAAACCGACACAGGTGGACGAGATGAGTATTCTAAGGCGCTCGGGTGATGGAGTTGCGAAGGAACTAGGCAAATTAACCCCGTAACTTCGGGAGAAGGGGTGCCCACTTCGGTGGGCCGCAGTGAAACGCGTCAGGCGACTGTTTAACAAAAACACAGGTCTCTGCTAAGTCTAAAACGACGTATAGGGGCTGACGCCTGCCCGGTGCCGGAAGGTTAAAAGGAGAGGTCAGCCGCAAGGCGAAGCTTTGAATTGAAGCCCCGGTGAACGGCGGCCGTAACTATAACGGTCCTAAGGTAGCGAAATTCCTTGTCGGGTAAGTTCCGACCTGCACGAATGGCGTAACGATCTGACGACTGTCGGCGCGCTCCGCCCGGCGAACTTGTGGTTCCGGTGAAGACGCCGGATGCCCGCCACTAGACGGAAAGACCCCGTGCACCTTTACTATACCTTAACAATGAACTATGGTGCGTTCTGCGCAGCATAGGTGGGAGGCTTTGAACTCAGGCTCTTGGGCTTGAGGGAGCCAACGGTGAGATACCACCCTGATCGTTCTGTGGTTCTAACCTACGTCCGTAATCCGGATGAGGGACATTGTTAGGCGGGTAGTTTGACTGGGGCGGTCGCCTCCTAAATTGTAACGGAGGCGCTCGAAGCTTGGTTCACGCTGTTTGGAAATCAGCGGTCGAGTGCAAAGGCATAAACCAGGTTGACTGCGAGACCTACGAGTCAAGCAGGTGGGAAACCAGGACTTAGTGATCCGGTGGTTCTGCATGGAAGGGCCATCGCTCAACGGATAAAAGGTACGCCGGGGATAACAGGCTGATCGGAGTCAAGAGTCCATATCGACGCTCCGGTTTGGCACCTCGATGTCGGTTCATCGCATCCTGGGGGTGTAGAAGCTCCCAAGGGTTGGGCTGTTCGCCCATTAAAGCGGTACGTGAACTGGGTTCAGAACGTCGCGAGACAGTTCGGTCCCTATCTGTGGTGGGCGTAGGAGATTTGAGGGGGCTTGTCCTTAGTACGAGAGGACCGGGATGAACGAACCTCTTGTGATGCAGTTGTCACACCCGTGGCACAGCTGCGTAGCGAAGTTCGGTCAGGATAAGTGCTGAATGCATATAAGTACGAAACCTTCCCCAAGATGAGATCTCCCTGAAGAGCCGTGAAAGACGATCACGTTGATAGGACAGATGTGTAAGCACAGTAATGTGTTGAGCTTACTGTTACTAATAGCTCGTTCGGCTTGATCATAAAATTAACTCTGCGCCGCAATTTGTAGTTGCAAATATGTAATCCAAAGTCAATAACTATTCAATCCCCTTTAAGTTCTGGGGTTCAGCTTCATACCTGATCCCCAACCGACTTTCGGGTGATAACAGCGAGAGGGTTCCACCCGTTCCCATCCCGAACACGGTAGTTAAGCCTCTCAGCCCCGATGGTACTGCACGCGCGAGTGTGTGGGAGAGTAGGCCGTCGCCCGATTAAAATACCAGAAACCCCGTTTTGCTGAACAAGCAATGCGGGGTTTTCTGCATTCTTGCCTATAAACCTTTATCTATTTTTGCTAAGATTTATCATCCAGCTACTACTATGGACCTTCACAAAATGATCTCTGAATTGCAGTTGGAAAAGGAGCGCTTGGACGAAGCAATTCTGGCGTTGGAGCGTTTGGTCGCCGGCAAGAACCGCCGCCGCGGCCGTCCCTCGCGCTGGCTGGCAAGCGAGTTGGAGCGCCAGGTCCATACGCTCGACCAAACCGGCGCTCCAGCAGTCAGCGACGCTTAGCTCAGGCTCACGTAGTGGAACCCGGCCCGCGTCAGCTTTTCCTTGTCCAGCACGTGCCGTCCATCGAGCAGGAACGGTGTGCGCATCGATTTGGCGACCGCCGCCCAATCCATTTCGCGATATTCGCTCCATTCCGTCACAAGCACCAGCGCATCGCAGCCCTCCGCCACATCTCGCCCGTCCTGGCAAAGATGGATACCCATGTCTCCATGCTCCCGCCGGAAACGATCCATGGCGACTGGATCATGCGCCTTTACCCGTACCCCGCGGTCAATTAGCTTCTGGGCAATTTCAATTGCCGGTGCTTCGCGCAAGTCATCCGTGTTCGGCTTAAACGCCAGCCCCAGCAGTCCAATCGTCCGGCCCTTCAAAATCTTCAATTCAAGCAGCAGCTTTTCCACCACCCGGTCGCGCTGGCGCGAATTGATCTTCTTCGCCGCTTCGACGATCGGAAGATGCAGGCCGTACTCGCCCGCCGTGGCAATCAGCGCCGCCGTGTCTTTGCCGAAACAGGAGCCGCCCCATCCAATGCCGCAATTCAGGAAGCGTGGGCCGATTCGTGAATCTAAGCCAATGCCGCGGCCCACCTCCGAGATATTGGCTCCTACCCGCTCCGACACCAATCCTATTTCGTTGATGAAGCTGATCTTTAACGCCAAGAACGCGTTCGCCGCGTATTTGATCAGCTCGGCGGAAGCCAGGTCCGAAGAAAGCAAAGGCACCGCGGCGACTTCCTCCGGCCGCGGCAAGTAACTCGGGGCCGGAAAGGTCTGGTCGATCACCGGCCGGTACAACGAATACAGTACTTCCAGCGCGTGTGGTTCATCCGCGCCGATCACGATCCGGTCCGGATACAAACTGTCGTGCAGCGCTGAACCTTCCCGCAGAAACTCAGGGTTCGAGGCTACCGCAAATTGGATTGACGCTTTGTCCTCGCGTTGCTCCACCGCATCTCGCAACAGGGAGCCAACCCAGTTCCCACTGCCGATCGGCACGGTCGATTTGTTCACCACTACGGTGAATCCTGGGTCAATGTGCCGGCCGATGCTGCGAGCCGCTTGCGATAGGAATTCCAGGTTTGGAGCGCCCGAGGGCGTAGGCGGCGTCCCCACTGCGATAAAGACCACCTCGGATCCCGGTATTGCCTCCGAATAGCTGCTCGTGAATGTCAGGTTCTTCCGCGACTCAGCGAGTACCTCCTCCAAGTACGGTTCATAGATTGGAATTTTTCCCGCTTCGAGATTCCTGATTTTGCCTTCGTCCGTATCCAGGCAAGTCACCTTATGTCCCATAAATGCGAGACATACTCCGGTAGTCAATCCAACATAGCCAGTTCCGATAATTGCAACGCGCATATATGTTTTATAGGGCCGAATTACTCACGCTCAATGTCGTATGATAACCCAGAGATATCATTGCCTGATTACACGAATTAATGGTTGAAATAATCCGGTCCGGCGCCACTGCAGCGCGGGCTAAAGTAGTTATTTTCGATTTTGACGGAACTTTGTCGGTCATTCGTTCCGGCTGGATGGATATTATGCTGCCCTTGTGCGTCGAGCACTTGATGGCCCTGAACTCGGGCGAGCCGGCGGAGCGCCTTCGTGAGGTTTCGGAAGAGCTTATTTGGAGCCTGACAGGCAAAGAGACTATCTACCAGATGATGGCGCTCGCCGCTGCCGTGCGGGTGCGCGGCGGCCAGCCGCTTGAACCGCTCACGTACAAAAAAATGTATCTCGACCGCCTGTGGGAGAAAGTCCGGGACCGGGTCGAAGCTCTTCGCGAGGGCCGCGTACCGGCCGCGCAGTTTATGGTTCCCGGCGCCAAACAACTGCTCGAGGATTTAACCGCGCGCGGGTTGCGCCTCTACCTTGCCAGCGGAACGGATGACGCCAACCTCAAAGAAGAAGCCGCGCTGTTGGGCCTCGCGCTTATTTTGAAGGACGCATTTTCGGGGCTCAGGACGATCTAAACAGCTTCTCTAAAGCGCTCCTGGTGCAGCAGATTCTCTCACGCGCGGACTTCCAGTCCGACGAGTTACTGGTATTCGGCGATGGCTATGTGGAGATCGCGGAAGTGAAGAAGGTGGGCGGCGTCGCGGTCGGCGTGGCATCTTCCGAACCGGATTGTCTGACCATCGACGAACGCAAGCGCCAGCGGTTGATTAAGGTTGGCGCTGACTTCGTGGTGCCCAATTTTTTGGCTCATGCTGAGCTGTCCTCTGCCCTGTTTGAAAATTCAGCCTTGGTGGATGCGGCAGTTCCGCAGTGAAACGGAGGGCAATTTTGAACGATACATTACATTTTGGATTTATAACCGGCAAACGAGGTGGTTGCCTTTGATGTCTACATCTTCGTCCCTTGCTGCGAACCCGCTCCCCAAGGTCCTGCTTGCCGACGACCATCACTTTATGTTGGACGCCATATGCGCCATGATGAAGGACCAATTCGACGTGCTTGCCGTAGATAACAGCAAATCATTTCTACAGGCGGCCGCCAGCTTTCAGCCCGATATTGCAATCTTAGACATCAGCATGCCCGGTGGCGATGGCTTTATCACCGGCCGCAAGTTGCTTGAGCTTCAGCCTGAGCTTCCGCTCGTCTTTCTCTCGATGTACACCGACTCCAGCTACATCGAACAAGCCGCGCAAGTGGGAGCCAAAGCCTATCTGTCCAAGCGTGTTCCCGCGCGTCAGCTGATTTCGGCCATTTCCGCGGTCTTGGAAGGGCGCTCGTTCCTTGCCTCATCATCACCGTCATCAGGCAAGGAAGGCCCCGCCGGCGTATCGGGCAATCGGAACGGCCTGACCGCGCGTCAACGCGAAGTGCTTCGCCTGATTGCGCTCGGCTGCAGCGCCAAGGACATC
>Ga0193743_1002121_pt1 | contig 14255 bp, 16 predicted proteins | sample L2c2metaG_FD_143038 | JGI IMG/M metagenome (GOLD analysis project Ga0193743, IMG submission 143038) | Soil microbial communities from a riparian zone of the East river system, Colorado, United States - L2c2 | ecosystem: Environmental > Terrestrial > Soil > Riparian zone | place: USA: East River... | reverse complement strand
CCCGGGCACGCCCTAACATCCCTACGATGCAGAACCCACTGATGCCCGCCTCCCTCCTTACCCTCGACGGTCCCGACGCCGCCGCCTTTGCCCAGGCCCAGTTTTCCTCCGATGTCTCAGGCCTGGCCCCGGGACAATGGCAATGGAGCGCCTGGCTCGACGCGAAGGGCCGCTGCCGCGCCTTCCTGCAGTTGGCTCGGCCGGCCACCGACCGCTTCACCGCCCTGCTACGCGGCGGCGACGCGGCGGCCATGGCGGAGGACCTCAAGCGCTTCGTCTTCCGTGCCAAGGTGCGCATCGTCTGCACCGGCGACATGACAGTGATCGATGGACCTGCGTTGGCCGATGGCTTCATCACCGTCGATGAAGATGCCGGCATCACCTACGGTGGCGGCACCCGCAGCTGGCGCGTCGTCAACACAGCAAGCACTCACGCAGGCGACCACGCAACGCGTGACTGGATCGACCGCGACATCGACGCAGGGTTTGCGTGGATACCCGATGCAGCGATCGGCGAACTATTGCCGCAATCGCTTTCCTTCGAACGCCTTGGCGCCGTGAATTTCAACAAGGGATGTTTCCCTGGACAGGAAATCGTCGCGCGCATGCACTACCGCGGCGCAGGCAAGCAGCGCCTGCATACGGCGAGGTTCGACATTATCGCTTCACCTGGTGCGACATTGCGTCGCAACAGCGCTGCCATCGGCATGGTGCTGAACGCGCATGCTTTCGATGGCGCAACCAAGGCGTTGGTGATCCTGAATGACGTGATCCTTGACGATGAACGCACTGGCGCATTCGATGTCCAAGGCATGCAGACGAGCCTTGTATCACTGCACATGTGGCCACATTGAATAGAACAAATGGCATGTGCCGATAACGCGTACACGAAAATTTCATCTGCGGTGCAGCACAAATTGGTTCACGTGTGTTGTGAGCCTTTGCTGAACAAGATGACCCTTGCACTTGCCAATGTGATGCATCCCCCACTAGGCTCCGCCGATCGAATTTGGGTAACGGTGTGACACCCCGTTACATGGCGCGACGAATCGACTGGTAGTCGAATCGGCGCGACCCGGCATGACGCCGGTGACAATCCGCTGTGGTGCGCCGCCAACGCTTATTGAGCAGGCCGCCCAACTTACAACAGCGAAATGCATTCCCACCGGGCTCGGACACCCGGCGTGATAGTCACATGTCGTGACGCCCGCAAGCCATGGTATCGGCGAGCGGTCAATCCAGGTGGCCACGGCCTGCCAGCCGTCCACCGCTACACGTTCAAAGGCTGCGTCATCCGCCTTCGACGGAAAGCAAGTTGGAGGCAGAACGAATGAAATTATCGATGTTGCTTTGGGTGGCGTCCGTCCTCCCGCAACACCTCGCTGACCAGACGTGCCTGGCGACGACGGTTTACCTGGAAGCACGTAGCGAGTCGACCATCGGGCAGTATGCGGTGGCGGAAGTCGCGATGCGGCGGCGTGACCGCAGCAATGAGGGCACATCGGTGTGCGATGTTGTCAGCGCACCGCGCCAGTTCGCCATCAGCACCACGCCCAAGACGTTCGAAGTAACCGATCTCACCTCCTGGCAGAAGGCATGGAAGATCGCCGGCGATTCCATCGACAACTGGAACCTGCCAAAGAGCCAGCGACTGGTCTATGTTCCCCGCGCAGACCACTTCGCCACGACCTCGGTGAACACCGCCTGGTCACGCAACAGAGTGACGACGATCGGCGACCACGCCTTCTACGCCGTCAACTAGCTCCACCCCCAGAACCCAAGCAAAAGAAAAGCCCTCCTCTCGGAGGGCTTTTTGTTTGGACGTCTGGACGTCCGTTACACCTAGCGGCGGAAAACGTGGCCGTCGCGCACTTCCACGTAATCGCCCTGGCGCACTTGAGGATCCTCGCGCTGGGTGACGGTGGCGGTACGGCCATCATCGAGCCTTACCACGGTCTGGAAGGCCACGTCGTCGCCCGACTGGTTCTTGCCCACCGCATTGCCGACGAAGCCACCGGCCACGGCACCGCCCACGGTGGCCGCGGTGCGCCCGTCGCCATGGCCCACGGTGCTGCCGAGCACGCCGCCGATCACGGCACCTAGGATGGCACCGCCCGGGGACGATTGCTTGCGCACGTACACCTGCTGGATGTCATCGACCACGCCGCATTGGCCACAGCCACGCGGGGATTGCTGGTACACCACTTCGCGGCTCTCGTAGCGTCGATGCGGCTGCTCGACGCAGGCAGACAGGCCGACGCAGGCCACGGCGGCGGCAAGCACGATCCGGGTGACGACTAGGGTCTTCATGGATTGAAATTCTCGCTCGAGGTTGATGGGAGGGCTGGAAAAATACGTTACTGGGCCGACTGGCGCGGATCGCGCGCATCGGATACCGAAACCACGCCTTCCTGGACCTCGACCCGGTCACCTGGGTCATGGTCCATGCGCACGCTGCGGGTGACGCCGTTGTACTGGTACTTCACGTCATAGGCGACGACCTTGTCGGTGGCCTGCCCCACCGTCTGGCAGCGGCGCTGCACCGACTGCGTGACATTGTTGGCCTGGCGGTTTTCCTGGATGCGCTTGCCTGCATAGCCGCCGCCGACGGCGCCTGCCACGGTGGCCAGCGTACGGCCATTGCCATGGCCGACCTGGTTGCCGAGCAAGCCGCCGGCCACGGCGCCGATGGCGGTACCGGCCAGCTGGTTGGGATCTTTCACCGGCACGTGCCGGTTCACCACGACATCGTGGCACTCCTGCTGCGGCTGGGTCTGCTCGCGGACGGGGTCCACGCTCACCACCCGGGCAAACTTCGAACCGGCTTCGCCCACGGCAGCGTCGGCATCGCGGTTGCAGCCGGCGACGCCCAGGGCCATGGTCGCGCCAACGGCGAGATACAAGGTCGACGTCATAAGGGACTTCATGGATCACTCTCCTGTTATTCAGCCAGACCGGACACGACCCCTCGCCGTGCCGGTGGGCACGCTGCCATTGAACGTTCGGCATACTGAATGCGCGCTTAGAACGATTTTCACGAGGACTGCACATTGATCGCCATCGTTGACACCCATGCCCATCTCGACGATGCAAGCTTCGCCAGCGACCTGGGAACCGTGATGCAGCGGGCCGCCGACGCCGGCGTCGCGCGCGTGGTGGTGCCGGCGATCGACCGGGGCAACTGGGAGGCGGTGGCAAGCCTTGCCGCCGCCGACGAGCGTATTGCCGCCGGCTATGGCCTGCATCCACTGATGCTCGAACGGCACCGCGACGAGCACCTGGATGAGCTTCCCGGCTGGCTCGACGCGCATCCCCATGTGGCCATTGGCGAGATCGGCCTGGACTTCTACGTGGAGGGACTTCCGCCTCCCCGCCAGCGGGAAATCTTTGCCCGCCAGCTCGACCTCGCCGGCGAACGCAAGCTGCCGGTGATCGTGCATGCGCGCCGCGCGCTCGAGGAGGTCACCCTCACCCTGCGCCGGCACAAGGGCCTGCGCGGCGTGGTGCACAGTTTTGCCGGTAGTGCCGAGCAGGCGCGGCAATTGTTCGACCTTGGCTTCATGCTGGGTATCGGTGGCCCCGTGACCTACGAGCGTGCCCGGCGCCTGCGCGAGGTCGTGCGAACCATGCCGCTGGAATTCCTGCTGCTGGAGACCGACTCGCCCGACCAGCCCCTGCACGGCCACCAGGGGCGGCGCAACGAGCCGGCGCTGACGGCAAGCGTGCTGGGCGCCGTCGCGGCGTTGCGCGAGGAGCCCGCAGAGGCCATCGCCCGCGCCACCACGGCGAATGCCGCGCGGCTATTCGGGTGGGCGCCCGGCTCCGGATCGTAAGGCCGACCGTCACCGGTACCCAAGGGCCTTGCGCGGGCACCTGAAGCACTGTTAGCCTGATTGCTTCACCAATGAACTATTTTTCGATGAACAAGGTTACCGAGATCATCGCGGGGCTGGACGAGGGCATGGCGCGTGTCGAGCAGATCGTGCCCGGCATGCCCATCGACGATGTCCGCCTTTACAAGCTGCTTACCCTCACCGCCGGGGCGATGCAGGACGAACTGGCCCGGAACCTCAAGCCACACGGCATGGCCGAAAGCGACTTCCACGCACTGATGATGCTGTTCTCAAGCCCCAACGGTTCGGCCTCGCCCAGTGAACTGGCCTGCGTTGCCACGCAAAGCAGCACCAACATGACGCGCATCGCCAACTCGCTGGTGAAGAAGGGTTTGATCACGCGGGCACACGCGGTGGACGACCGCCGCCGCATCGTCATGCGCATCACGCCGGCAGGGCGCCGCTTCGTCAACAAGCTGCTTCCGCCGATGTTCCCGCGCCTTGCCGCCACCTTCGCCACATTCTCGGCAAGGGAAAAAACCACCTTGCAACGCATGCTGCGCACGTTGGCGCAGAGCATCGACGATGTCACCGCCAGGGGCGACGAATGACCCAAGCCTTCTCTTTCCTTCGCCGTGGCGCCCTCGCACTGGGCCTGGGCCTCGCGCTGGCCGCGTGCGCACCGGCGCGCGTGGAGCGTCCGGCCAACCTGCGCGCCGACGTGCCCCTGCAAGGCATCGACGTGCCCGCCACGGGCCAATGGCCCGCGCAGGACTGGTGGCGCCACTACGACGACCCGCAGCTGGACCGGTTGATCGACATGGCGTTGAAGGGCTCGCCCGACCTCGCCCAGGCCCGGTCACGCGTGGACACCGCGCAGCAATCGGTACGCATCGCCGCCGCACAGGCCGGACTGCGCATCGACGGCAGCGCGCAGGTAGCCCGGCAGCGCCTGAGCGAGAACGGCATGATTCCCACGAAATTCCTGGGGTTTACCTGGTACAACCAGGCCGACCTTGGCGTGCAGCTGCAGTACGACTTCGACTGGTGGGGCAAGAAGCGCAACAGCGTCGATGCCGCACTCGACCAGGCGCGCTCGGCACAGGCCCAGCATGCCGCCGCGGCGCTCGCCCTGCAAAGCTCGGTGGCCGATACCTATTTCGGCTTCCTCGCCGACCGCCAGCGCGCGTTGCTTGCCGGTGAGCTGGTTGCCAATGCCGAGCGCATGGAGCGCATCGCCACCCTGCGCGTGAAACAAGGCGTTGACCTGTCCGATACGGTGCAGCAGGCACGCTCGCAAGTGGCTTCGGCGAGGCAGGCCAAAGTGGCCTACGAAGGTTCCGCGGCGATCCGCCGGGCAGCATTGGCAACGCTGGTTGGCGTCGCTCCCGCAAATCTGCCCGCCCTTGCCGACCGCCCCCTTCCCGCCGTGGATGGCGCGTTGCCCGCCAACGCCAGCGTCGACCTGATCGCCCGGCGTCCGGACATCGCCGCCAGTCGCTGGCAGGTGGAGGCCGCACTGAAACAGACGGACGTCGCCCGCGCACAGTTCTTCCCCGATTTCAGCATCAGCGCGATGGCTGGCCTGTCGTCGATCGACATGGACAAGGTATTCACCGGCAGCAGCCGCGTGTTCGGCCTTACCCCGGCGCTGCACCTGCCGATCTTCGAAGGCGGCGCGCTGGAGGCCAACTACGGTTACAGCAAGAGCGAGCTCGACGCCGCGGTGGCGCAATACAACGCCACCGTGATCGCCGCCGCGCGCGACGTTGCCACCCAGGCGCTCAGCGCGCGCCAGGTAGCCGACCGTCGCGTGCAACAGGCCGCCCAAGTGGATGCGGCAACCCGCATGGTAGCCACCAGCGACGCCCGTGCACGCCAGGGCGTACGTGATGCACGCGAGGCACTTGGCGCCCGCGCGCAACTGATCCAGCAGCGCGATGGCGATATTGAACTGCAGGGTCAGGCCCTGTCCGCCGACGTCGCCCTCGCCAAGGCCCTGGGCGGCGGTTTTCGCGCCGACACAGGCGCCGCCGATACCCGAACCGATTCGACTTCGCAGGGAACCGCACAGCCATGAGCTCGCAAGATTCCGAGAATAATTCCGCAGCACCGCCCGCCGACGGCAATGGCAACGGCGCGAAGGATCCGCGCAAGCGCCGGCGCATGGTGGTGTTCCTGCTGGCAGGCGTCACCTGGGTGTTGCTGTGGCTACTGGTGTTTTCCCGTCGTGAGGAAACCGACGATGCCTATGTCGGCGGCAACCAGGTGGGTATTTCAGCGCAGGTACCGGGCATCGTGGTCGGCGTGTTCGCCGACGATACCCAACGGGTGAAGACGGGCCAGGTGCTGGTGCGCCTTGACCCCACCGACGCCGATGTGAACCTGCGCAAGGCGGCCAGCGGCCTGGCCCAGGCCGTGCGCCAGGTACGCCAACAAACGCAGTCGGTCGCCAGCGCGGACGCCGCCGTATCCGCCCGGCAACTGGATGTGAAGCGCGCCCAACAGGACCTGGCCCGGCGCCAGCCCCTGCTCGCCGAGCAGGCCGTGGCCCCCGAGGAACTTCAGCACGCACGCGACACGCTCGATAGCGCGCGCGCCGGGCTGGAATCCGCCCAGCGCCAGGCGGATGCCGCGCGTGCGCTCATCGATGGTCGTGAGATCGCCGACAACCCCGCGGTTGAGCAGGCCCGGGCGGCGTACCGCCAGGCCTGGATCGCCGCGCAGCGCAACGCGATCCTGGCCCCGGTGGATGGTTATGTCGCCCAGCGCAGCGTGCAGGTAGGCAATAGCGTCACCCCCGGCCAGCCGCTGATGACGGTGGTGCCGCTGCACGACCTCTGGGTGGATGCCAACTTCAAGGAAAGCCAGCTGCGCCATGTGCGTATCGGCCAGCCGGTGAAGATCCAGGCCGATCTCTACGGCGGCAACGTGACCTACCACGGGCGCGTCACGGGCCTGGGCGTTGGCACCGGCAGCGCGTTCTCCTTGCTGCCGGCGCAAAACGCCACCGGCAACTGGATCAAGGTCGTACAGCGCCTACCCGTGCGTATCGTGCTCGACAACGCAGACCTCGACAAAAACCCGCTGCGCATCGGCCTTTCCACCACCGCCACCGTGGACATCACCGACGCATCCGGCGCTGCGCTGCCTGCATCGCCGGTGACCACGCCCACGGCGCAGACCTCCGTCTACGATGACATCGCCGCCAAGGCCGACGCCCAGGCGCAGGCCATCATCGACGACAACCTGGCCGCACACTGACCATGGCCGAAACCGCGCCCGCGCCCCAGCCGCTGAAGCCGCTTTCCGGCGGCCCGCTGGTCCTGCTCACCATCGCCGTCGCGTTCTCCACCTTCATGGAGATCCTGGACATGACGATCGTGAACGTGGCCGTGCCGCACATCGCCGGCAGCATGGGCGTGAGTGCCAACGAGGGCACGTGGGCGATCAGTTCCTACGCCCTGGCCAGCGCCATCATGCAGCCGTTGACCGGCTGGCTGGCCAAGCGCTTCGGCGAAGTGCGCACGTTCTGCTTTTCCGTGCTGCTGTTCGTGGCGTTCTCGATGCTTTGCGGCCTTGCCACCAGCATGCCGATGCTGGTGGTGTTCCGCCTGTTGCAGGGCGCCGGTTCGGGACCGATGGTGGCCTTGTCGCTGTCGCTGCTGCTGGCAAGCTACCCCAAGACCAAACAGGGAATGGCGCTGGCGATGTGGGCCATGACCGTGGTGGTAGCACCGATCTTCGGGCCCATCCTGGGCGGTTACATCACCGACAATTTCTCCTGGCCCTGGATTTTCTTCATCAACGTACCGGTGGGCGCTGCCGCGGCGGTGGTCACCTGGGGCCTGTTGCGCGGCCGCGAGACGGCAACGCAACGCACGCCGATCGATGCGGTGGGCCTGGGCCTGCTGGTGGTGGGCGTGGGCTGCCTGCAGTTCATGCTGGACAACGGCAACGACCACGACTGGTTCGCCTCGCCGCTGATCCTTACCCTGGGCCTCATCGCCGTGGTGGCGCTGACCTTCCTGATCATCTGGGAACTCACCGCCAAACATCCGGTGATCGACCTCTCGTTGTTCTCGCGCCGCAACTTCGCCGTTGGCGTGGGGGCGTTGTCGCTGGGCATGCTGGCGTTCTTCGGCATCAACGTGGTGTTCCCGCTGTGGTTGCAGACCACGGTGGGCTATACCGCGACGTGGGCCGGCCTTGCAGCCGCGCCCGTGGGGGTCCTGGCCTTCGTGGTCTCGCCCTTCATCGGTGCCAACATCCAGCGACTGGAATTGCGCGGGGTGGTGACCTTCGCCTTCATCGTGTTCGCGTTCTGTTCGTTCTGGTTCGCCGAATTCACCAGCGACTCGTCGTTCGCGTCCATGTTGCCGCCGCGATTCATCATGGGCGTGGGCATCGCGTGCTTCTTCATTCCCCTGAACCAGATTTTCCTGTCCGGCTTACGTCCGGACCAGATTGCCAGCGCGTCTGGCCTGGCCAATTTCTTCCGCACGCTGGCGTCGAGCGTGTCCACCGCCGTGACAGTCACGCTATGGCAGCACCGCAGCGAGTTCCACCACGCCCAACTGACGGAACATATCAACCAGGGCAGCGCTGCCACCACGCAATACCTGGCGCACCTGCAGGGTCTTGGCGCCACGGGCCAGACGGGCCTGGCAGTGGTCAACCAGGTGCTTACGCGCGAGTCCATGACGCTGGCCGTGAATGATGTTTTCTATGGTTGCGCCATCCTGTTCATCGTGTTGATACCGGTGCTGTGGCTGGCCAAACCGCCTTTCGGCAACGCCGGTGGGGCCGCGGGGCACTAGCCTCCGGCGGACTTGCCACGATCCAAGTGCCGCAGCGCGGCGGTTTCCGGGGTCAGAGTGAATACTCTGACCCCCAACCCCGCCAGCACGACTCACACATCTGCCTTGCGGAACTGGTGCGGCGCAATACGTTCTGCTACGTTTCGCCGCATGGCACAAACCCTCCGCATCATCAAGAAGTACCCGAACCGGCGTCTTTACGACACTGAGATCTCGAGCTACATCACGCTGGAGGAGGTTCGCCAGCTGGTGCTGGACGGCGAGAACTTCGAAGTGCGCGATGCGAAGTCGGGCGAGGATCTCACCCGCTCGGTGCTGCTGCAGATCATTGCCGAGCACGAGGAACACGGGCAGCCGATGCTCTCCCCGCAGCTGCTTTCGCACATCATCCGTTTCTACGGGGATTCGCTGCAGGGCTTCATGGGGCCGTATCTTGAGCGCAGCCTCCAGGTGTTCCTGGACCAGCAGCAACAGTTCCGCTCGCAGCTGAACAACCTGATGGGCCAGACGCCGTGGTCGATGCTCAACGAGCTCACCGAGCGCAACCTGGACATGTGGAAATCCATGCAACGCGGCTTCTTCGACGCCGCCGCGCAGAAAGCCCCGCCTGAGGCGCCGCCGGCCCGGCCGGCCGCGCGCGGCGGCAAGAAAGCCGGGTAAGCCCAGCTCCCGTTACGTTGCAGCGCAAGATGCGCCGCCCTGCACCAATTGCTGCGCCCGCACCTGATTCCATGCTGCGCAGCATGGACCGGCCAACGCCACCGACCTAGGTCCCGCTCCGTGTCCGCATCCGTCCCGCGCCATGTCACGAAATCCATCACGGTCATCGGTGCCGGGCTGGTGGGCGCGCTGGTGGCAACCCTTCTGGCCCAGGCCGGGTTTGAGGTGGATGTCTTCGAAAAACGCCCCGATCCGCGACGTGCGGGCGCAGGCGGCGGCCGCTCGATCAACCTGGCCCTGGCCGAGCGCGGCCTGCATGCGTTGCGTGCCACCGGACAGGCCGATCGTGTGCTTGCACAGGCGGTGATGATGCGCGGCCGCATGGTACACACGCCCGGGGGCCAGCCGGCCCTGCAGCGCTATGGCGTGGACGACAGCGAGGTGATCTGGTCGGTTTCGCGCGGCGGCCTGAACGGGCTGATGATCGACGCGGCCATCGATGCCGGTGCGCGCTTCCATTTTGGGCAGGGGCTGGTCCGGGCCGATTTCGACGCGGGCCGCATCACCCTTTCCGACGGCCATGCGAGCCGCGACGTCGAGGCCGCCGTGGTGATCGGCGCCGATGGCGCGGGATCCGCGCTGCGCACTGCCATGGGCGACCTGGGCGAACGGATCGAGCCGCTCGGCCACGGCTACAGGGAGCTGGAAATTCCTTCGTCGAAGGATCCGTCCACCCCGTTCCGGATCGAGGCCAACGCCCTGCACATCTGGCCCCGTGGCGGCTACATGTGCATCGCGCTGCCCAACCGCGAGGGCAGCTTCACCGTCACGCTTTTCCTGCCCGTGGACAGCGGCACGCCGAGCTTCGCGCAGATCCGCCAGGCGCCCGATGCGCGCGCGTTCTTCGCGCGCGAATTCCCCGATGCGCTGGAACTGATGCCCGACTTCGACCAGGACTGGTCCGGGCATCCGATGGGCACGCTGGCAACGCTCTACCTGGATCGATGGCACCTGGGCGGCCGGGCCCTTTTGATCGGCGACGCAGCCCACGCCATCGTGCCCTTCCATGGCCAGGGCATGAACTGCGGCTTCGAAGACGCAGCCGCGCTCGCCCGCCTGCTGGGCGAGCACCGCGGCGACACTGCCGTGGCCTTCGCCGCCTTCCAGGCCCAACGCAAGCCCAACGCCGATGCCATCGCCACCATGGCGCTGGAAAACTACATCGAGATGCGTGATTCGGTGGCCGACCCGCACTACCTGCGAAAACGTGAACTGGGAAGCCTTCTGGCCGAACGCGCGCCTTCGCATTACATGCCACGCTATCGCATGGTTACCTTCACCCACCTGCCCTATGCCTATGCGCTCGAACGCGGCCTTGCGCAGGACACCCTGCTCGAGCAGCTGCTGAAGGGTCACGGCGCGGTATCGGAGGTGAACCTGGACGCCGCCGTCGCTACCCTGAAGGCCACCCTGCCCCCGCTGCCCGGCCACGGCCTTGGTTAACGCGCACGACACCGCGTATCGCCGCACGGACTACCGCGTGCGCCTGCCGCGCGGTGGCCATGCATCGATCCGAGTCGACGCACCGCTGCCAGCGGAGCTCTCCGCGGTGATCGGCGAGGCCTGCTGGGCGATCATCACCGGCTGGAATCCGGGCTCGGTCCGGCAGTCGCCGGAGGTGAACCGCGTCGCCCAACGGCGCCTGCTGAGCCTGCTCAAGGCCGCTACCCCCTCCGTGCTGTGGCCCTCGGTGGGCGTGGGAAGCGAGCATTGGCGCGAGGCGAGCCTGTTCGTGGTGGGTATCGACGCCTGGCGGATCCTGGCCATCGCCGAGGCCTGCGGGCAGCACGCCATCGTCTGCGGCAAGGGTAAGGCCAAGCCGGCGCTGGCCTGGCTGTAGGCCCGCGACGGGTTGCCACATGGACGCCCACCCAAGGTTTTAAGGACAATCGCCCGACCGATGATCGCCGAAGCACCCCTGCTGCATGCCCGCGCCCTTTGCTTCTCCCGCCAGGAAGAGCCGGTGTTCGGCCCGCTGGACTTCGACGTGGCCGCGGGCGACATCGTGCTGGTGGAAGGCGACAACGGCAGTGGCAAGACCACCCTGATGCGCCTCCTCACCGGCATCCTGCACGTGGACGAAGGCACCCTGGAACTGGAAGGCAAGCCGCTGCGCAATATCGACGCCGCCGGCCGAATCGTGTTCCTGGGCCACCAGCTGGGCCTGAAGGCCGACCTTTCGCCCCTGGAAAACCTGCGGGTGGCCGAGGGACTGGCCGGCCGCCGTGACGGCGTGGACGCCATGGCCGTGCTGAGCGAGGTGGGCCTGGCGGGCTACGAAGACGAACCCGTACGCCGGCTTTCCGCCGGCCAGAAGAAACGGGCGGCGCTGGCGCGGCTGATGCTGGTCCCGGCCACCCTCTGGCTGCTGGACGAGCCCTACGCCAACCTCGACCGCGAGGGCATCGCCCTGGTCAACCGGCTGGTCCAGGCGCATGCCGACCGCGGCGGCGCGGCGCTGGTGTCCAGCCACGGCACGGTGACCTTCCTTGGCGGCGCCCCGCGCGTCATCCGGATGCACGCGTGAGGGTGAGCACCGGCGCGGCCTGCGCGGCCCTCCTGCGGCGCGACCTGCTGCTGGCCTGGCGGCGGCGCGGCGACATTGCCATGCCGGTGCTCTATGCGCTGATCGTGGCCACGCTGTTTCCCTTCGCCCTGGGGCCGGAAGAGGCCCTCCTGCAGCGCATCGCCGGCGGGGTGATCCTGGTGACGGTGCTGCTGGCCATGCTGCTGGCCCTGGATGCCATGTTCCGCGGCGATATCGAGGACGGCTCGCTCGAACAATTGTTGCTGGCTCCGCAACCTCTGGCGCTGATGTTGGCAATAAGGATATTGGCTCACTGGATTACTACCGCCCTGCCGCTGATCATCATTTCCCCCTTGCTGGCGGGCATGCTGCACCTGCCCACGCCCGTGATGGGCGTGCTGGTGGTGGCGCTGCTGCTGGCCACCCCGCTGCTAAGCCTGATCGGCGCCATCCTGGTGGCGCTGACGGCCGGGACGAGGCGCTCTGGTATGCTTCTGGCGCTAATGTTGCTGCCCCTGTGCGTCCCCGTGGTGATCTTCGCCGCCGGCGCGGTGGCGGCTGCACAGCAAGGGCTGCCGTGGATTGCGCCCATCGCCTGGCTCGGCGCCGCCCTGGTGCTGGCCTTGGTGCTGGCCCCCCTGGCCTGTGCCGCGGCGCTGCGCATCGCGCTGGACGCCTGATATGACCCCACGGCGAATCTCCCGCCTGAACGAGACGCATGGCTAACTGGATCCCCACCTGGCTGCACCGCCTCGGCTCACCGCCGACGTTCTATCGCTTTGCAGGCATCGTGCGCCCATGGGCGCTGGCGCTGGCGCTCATCACCGGGGCGATCGCCGCCTACGGCGGCCTGGTGCTGGCCCCGGCCGATTACCAGCAGGGCGATGCCTACCGCATCATCTTCATCCACGTGCCCAGCGCCTGGATGAGCCTGTTCATCTATTTCGCCATGGGCGTGGCTGCGTTCATTGCGCTGGTATGGCGGATCAAACTGGCCGAAGTGGTGGCGATGGAATCCGCGCCCATCGGCGCGGCCTTCACCTTCATCACCCTGGTGAGCGGCTCGCTGTGGGGCAAGCCGATGTGGGGCACGTGGTGGACATGGGACGCCCGCCTCACCTCCGAACTGGTGCTGCTATTCCTGTACCTGGGAGTGATCGGCCTTTTTCACTCGTTCGAGGATCGGCGCCAGGGCGCACGCGCGGCAGCCTTCCTTGCATTGATTGGCGTGGTGAATGTGCCCATCGTGCATTTTTCGGTGAACTGGTGGAACACCCTGCACCAGGGTTCCACCGTGCGCCTGATGGGTCCCTCGCATATCGATGCGCGCATGCTGTGGCCGCTGCTGACGATGATGCTGGCCACCAAGTGCTATTACGTGGCGAGCCTGTTCGGCCGCGTCCGGGCGGACCTGGTTGCCATGGAAAGCGGCAAGGACTGGGTCAAGGCGCTGGCCGTGGAGGAAACGGCATGAATCAATTCCTCAACATGGGCGGTTATGCCTTCTACGTCTGGACCAGCTACGCGGTGTTCGCCGTGGTGCTGCTGGCCGACTACCTCGCGCCGGTGCTTCGCCGCCGCCGCAACCTGCGCGATGTCCGCGCCCGCATGGCGCGCCAGGGCGCGCGCCGCCGGAATGAAAACGCATGAATCCCACCCGCAAGCGCCGCCTCACCATTGTCCTGCTGGTGGTGGTCGCCGCCGTCGCCGCCGTGGGGCTGGCCGTGTTCGCCTTGCAGAACAACATGAATTACCTTTTCACCCCCAGCCAGGTGCAGGGCGGCCAGGCCACCCAGTACAAGAGCTTCCGCTTAGGGGGGATGGTCAAGTCCGGCTCCATCCAGCGCGCGAGCGATTCGTTGAAGGTGAGCTTCATCGTGGTCGATGCAGACGGTGCGATGCCGGTGGAATACACCGGCATCCTTCCCGATCTTTTCCGTGACAACCAGTCGGTGATCGCCACCGGTTCCATGGACGGCGCCCGTTTCGTTGCCAGCGAAGTGCTGGCCAAGCACGATGAAACCTATATGCCGAAGGAATTGAAGGACGCCATGGCCAAGGCCCACAAGAACAAGGTCATCGACGAGAAGGCCGACATGGAGACGGGCAAGTGATCCCCGAGCTTGGCCAGCTGGCACTGATCCTGGCCATGCTGCTGGCGCTCGTGCAGGGCGTGGTGCCGGTGTACGGCGCGTGGCGCGGCAACACCGCGCTGATGTCGCTGGCGCGGCCGATGGCCACGGGACAGTTCGTTTTCGTGGCGCTGGCCATGGGCATCCTGGTCCACGCGTTCCTCACGTTCGATTTCTCGGTGGGCTATGTCGCTGCCAATTCGAACCTCGCCCTGCCCTGGTA
>Ga0193743_1002120_pt1 | contig 14259 bp, 10 predicted proteins | sample L2c2metaG_FD_143038 | JGI IMG/M metagenome (GOLD analysis project Ga0193743, IMG submission 143038) | Soil microbial communities from a riparian zone of the East river system, Colorado, United States - L2c2 | ecosystem: Environmental > Terrestrial > Soil > Riparian zone | place: USA: East River... | reverse complement strand
CATTGACTAGTCAGATATAGTAAGTCATTTCATAGCCTTCAGCAAGTCATCCGTCAAATTGACCAAGACGGCCATTAGATGCCCGTTTCATATCCACTATTGCCACTGATGTAATGAACAAAGTCTCCGACTCGACTCTCGAGAAGCAACACTATAAGCTCGAGAAGCAAACACATCTCCAGCGCCCATGAGACAGCAGGCTTCTTTTTTTCTTTCCGCCGCAAGAGGCGGTGATTCGGTGTTGTGTGCACTGTGCACCATATAAACCCAGAGTCCCAATACTTTAAAAAGGACCAGCTTTCTGCGTTTTTCCCTATATCCTTGACTGGTACCCAGGAAATCCAACTCAATATCACTTTACTTCGTCAACCATGAGAAACATCTTCATCGGCTTTCTTCTCGCATGCTTACTCGTCATGGTGTCATCGGCCTCCCTCGAATCTACCGAGTCGAGGGAAATTGAGGAGGCTCAGGCTGGTTCATGCACTTGTAGTGAGTCATAATTGGAAACCACATGGATATCTGGAGTCTACCACTAAAGGATTGAATATATCAGAGGGACGCCGTTATAATAACGTCGATGCAGTTAAATCGTAATTACAACATCCACGAATTTTTTTTTTTTAATATTTAGTTCGCTTAAAATTTCCTTTTTTGAAACAGGAGACCCGCCTTTTTCTCCAATTTCGAGAAAATACCTTTTCCCGGTTGCAATAAGCCACTCACGAGATATGTAATTGCCAGGAGCCCCTTGGACCGCGCCGTTTATAGTGGAAAGTATGTAACCCACACCCCTCCCCAGGATATGTTCAATTTTTCTGAACATGTTGACAGCAAGTTTTGCGGGTGTATAACCCACCAGGGCGCCCCTAAACGCAACGGATTTGTAGCTTGCTAAGCCTTCAACTCCCAAAGCCGACAATGTGGAATGGTTAGATGGTATGTAGGATGGTGATTGCTCAACGAACAGTAAATTGTACCTGCTGCACGCACCCACATTATACATACTATGGCCCTTGCCCCTCCCATATCTCAGTCATTTTGTGCCTCTACGTCTTATCTACTTCAAAGTACAGTGTTTATATAAGACGATACAAACAGTGTCCCGGCGCTTCCATAGTAAAATAAAAAAACAAATAAATAAATGTATTATTGAAGCAAGTCGCTTTGAGAACGTCTCAAACGTTTAATGTACGTTCAACGTTTGACCTTTTTGCTTTTCCGGTTTGATGACACCCTGAGGACGCAGGTTGGCGTTAGGGGTTAGCGTTAGGGATTAGAGTCAGGGGTTAGAGTTTAAGGTTAAGCCGTTAGTTTTAGTGTTGATATATCTTTTCGCGCGGTAGTGCGCTCTTAAGGTTGGCAGTTAGGGTAGTTAAACTCCGGCAGCCGCGATGCCTCAAATGATTTTTTAAGGTGGTGTCTTTTCAAAACTTCAAAGCTTCACCCCCCGAGTGACCATCGACAATGCTTTTAGAATTTGATCATGTGATCGTAGATACCCCTTAGTAACTGTGTAGCGAAAAAATAACCTTCGACATTTTTTTTTTTAAAAATCTCAAAAGTTAATAGCACCTTTGACATATAAAAACGATGATATTTCTAAGAGAGATCACAATAGGGTTGGAAGTTGTAGTTGTGAGAAGAGGTTGAATGACCCCTTTGTTTTTTTTTTAGGGTAAGTTTGTCCCAAGCACCTGCTTTATGCTATTCCACAGTGCCAAGGGCTATTGAAGCATGCGGAGAAACATCATATCATGTCTAACTAGGGAGGAGGGTATGTGGGAAATATAGGTGCTAAAGGACTGGGCGCCTGGGGGGGGGGGGGGGAAATTTTATATATTTGAGTTATCACACAATCGAAAAAAAAAGGTGGACAGATACTGACCCCGACACTTTCTTCATCAAGTTTATGACTCTTATCAGCATGGTATTCGTGGCTGGTATCGATTTTTATGGATATATCTCGATGCTAGACATGTTCGCGAAAAAAAGAATCAGCAAGACGTGGGAAACCCCGAGGGGGGCAACGAGGGTAAATGGTAATGTAATTTACCTGGCCGCCGCTAGTTGAGTCCCTATTAGGAAAATCTCGTAATGAGAGTGGCATCCCTCCCGCAGACCTGGCCTCTTTACCTGCGTCTCGTATCATATTACGGGCATTAAGTGTGGCGAGCAGTGAGTTGGTATACACTGCAAATGTCATAAGCGATCCGTTGATGTGTCTGATGGTAGTCGACAGTCAGAGTACTTACGACGACTGAGGCAGAAGAAGAATGCAATATAAATGAAAGTGTCCCCAGCAACGATAATCTACAAAAGTGTTCAGGTCAAGACCACTGCACTCGAATTCGAGGATGAAAAAACAAAAGTACACACAGAAATAAATGAAGCCAAGGCACAAAGGCTACATGTTACAATTTAATGAGCCCTAGTTATCATTGAAATAGTGAAACATTTCTAACCCACCTGGTGAGTAAACCCGTATTAACCGAGAAGAAAATCTGCAAATATATGTTTTGCCTTGTGACATGAAGGCCGCTAAGGAAAGAAAAAAAAGTACATACAAGTCTGTTGATCATGGCGTTTGATCTGGGTAAATACAACATAGTCCAACATGAGCTTCGATAAAGTTATAGGAAAGAAGTGACTTCACTCGCGGAATCCAGTGCGTGAGAAGTTTAAGAGGGTGCAGAGCGTGGCCGCGATTAGTAAATCAGCCACAGCTCCAAGGACGTTGACGGCTATTGATTCCACCTTGTAAAGTTAGTATCGGCATGGAATGTAATACCGTACAGATGATATCATACTCATTACCTTGATCGAGGTGAGGCCAGCCAAAGTTTTGATTTTGAATCTGCAGGAAAAAAGTGAGCAAGGGCACGAAGAGGGCGACAGAAGCCCACTGACGCCTTGGCAACGTAGACTTTGTTTCATGTGTTGAGTCAATATCATGACTGAAACTCAGCATGCAAAATAACGTACTGATATGACTAACTGTATGGCAATTGAGTTGAGTGTGACCTATACAAAAAAGGCGTAAAAGAAAAAAGGTATACCGATGCCGCCAACCACCAATATCGCCTAGAATGACCGACAGTCGGCACGTCAGGAGGCAATGTTGAATCCAATGCTACGACTTACGGAAGTACCAGTTATGTATATATTTCGGCCGCTCACTATTCGAGGCATGAACAAAGGTTGGTCACACCAGAGAAGAGAACATACGTAGCCAGATACGGAACGTAAGGAAACTGTTAAGTTTTTCGTCATCCGGATATTCGGCGCAGTCAATGGATGGTGATGGTGAACGTACCTTTGTACGATGAGCGCAGTAAGTCCCTGCAGGGAAAAAATTAATCCATTTTCGTTGTTGAATGGGAAATGTCACTTACACTGAATATCACTTCGACCTTGTTTGTGATATTGAGCAAAGAAAGGAAAGACAGTCGCTGGAACAAACCTCACCAATAGACTCCTACGCAAGACAAAAAATGGAATGAGAATTCAAATTCTCTCCAAATTCGAGAACTCTCACCAGACAATCAACTGAAGTTGATATGGATCTCCCCAATCCGTGATAGAGTACGTGTAGACTTTAATTACTAGGTCAATGCTAGGAGCGTGGCGGTTCTAGAGATATACACACTCGTGTGCGTGATCAAAACTTGATGGAGGGTGTCGAAAATCATAACAAGGACAACCTAGACATGATTCGAAACCATTATGAACATTTTGAACATCAAATCCAGATGAACTTCCTTACTATGAGCTTGATATGCCAAGGGTCATTCTGACTTGTAAAGTAATACAAAGTCTGAACACAAGAAACTGGAGAAAGGGATGAGGATTAAAAAACGCCATGATATGGAACGGCAGGATATATACCTCCATAGAGGCTGCGAAAATTGATCAGGACCATGGGGTAGAAAAAATCGAGGAGACGAGAAACGTACGCTGCTGCGACAGCCATGCCAATGAAACCTGCACCATAGCTATGGAAAAAATGAATCATCAGGACGTGCATGGATTGTCATAGACGAACGAAACTAACGTTTTATCCAAGTGTGCCGACATTTCAGAAGACTTTTGGGGAGAGGAAAAGACGAACGGGGCTCGCAGCTGGCGTGGATCCGGGAACTAGGGTATAATGAAAAGGTGCAGTTTTAAATGTTGTCTCTAGACCGATGACCGGCCTCTTCCAAAGCCTTGGGTTCGTTCACATTTCTCTCCGAATCCTGATTCAAGAGACCGTAATCTCTGACTTTGAATTGCTTGGGCAATGACTGGAGAATTGGCCGGAATCAGGGACCACATTCAAGTTACCGGAAAGAAAAGTAATTGATCCGAGACAGATCCGATTTCTCAATCCCACTCAAATAGGAATGGGAGAGAGCAAAACAAGGAAAGAAGAACTAAGATAGCAGTAGATATGAGCATAGTAAGCAGTGATAGAAAGCAGGTGAGGATACAGTTCGAAATTTTTTGGAAAGCAGGAGATTATAATCCATATAAATATGATGAGGTCCAATGAGTCGAAGCTCGGTAAACGTGATCTTTGAGTGACCTTTCTCTCATATTTATGTCCTCATTCTCATCCTCACCACTTGGGGAAAAAATGACACCAGATACACTGCAGTGTCGCTAATAGAGTTCTTGAAAAGGTTTGGAACAGATCCAAGTAGTGGATGGCTGAGGAACCCTAACAGGCTAAAAAAGTGAGTGACACGACCACCTGACGAATAACTGATCCAACCCATATGTGTCGTTTACATACAAACTTACATAAAGAAATGACCAAAGTCTCACAGAGAAATTCTCGTTCACACCTTGGACCACATGTCATACGTCTTCCTTTTCTTCCCTTTCTTCCCAGTCTTGAGTTACAACACCCAGACTTTTGCGCATGATATCATATATACGAGAAAGAAAATAATGCAAAAATAAATTGAGTTCATTGTATATTATATGAGGAATCCAGTAGAAGAAGAAGGAAAAAAGCTGGTGGGCGAAGGCCCGAAAGACCTTCCGGCTCGGAACACCACGGCGGGCGGAAAAGGGACGGGCGAAGTGAGGCACGACACCCAAGGTCTGGCAACACGTGCGACGAAGGACATCCATATATGCGAAGTCTAGCTTTTGGATAGGATATAGGTAGTCTAGCCAAAAGCTTTTCGGTGTATGAAGCAGGCAAAGACATGAAGGGATAGAGGAAGGCGCTTTCTTTAGTAATGAGGTCTGCGACGCTGGGGGCGTCTGGCGTTGTAGCGGCGGCGAGCTGACCCAGCAGTTTTTCCGCAACACGTGATTTTCGGCCATCACCGATTTTGAACTTGGTGATAATATTTTCCGATTCTTCGATCAACTTGCTTTTATACACATACTGCAGAAATACTTTGGAAATAATGATGAGACAAGTTCAAGTTGTACACTGTAAATATATATCCTTTAATCTCTCCCATATACCTCTATAATTCCTTTAGTACCGTTGCGGCTTAGTAGACCTAATCTATAGAATTACTTATTTATTCCGACATATGTATTAGGACCCTGGAAAGTACGAAGCCCAATGCTATGAACATTTTTTTGCTGAGTGATTCCGTTAGCTGCTTCCAAGTTTCAGTGAGGCATCCGGGGTCTCGAAACACTGCCCATGCAATGTTGGACAAGTCATTGACTAGTCAAATATAGTTAGTTCAGCAAAAGTCAAGTCATCGGTCAGATCGACTAAGGCGGCTAGATGCCTACCACTGATGAATAAACAAAAAAGCTGTAGCTCGCGATCGAGAAGAAACACATCTCCAGCCCCCGCCGAGAAGACATGGGCAAAGTTTTTTTTTTTCCGACGCCAATTTGGGCCGCTGTCCAAAAGTGGCGGTGAATAGGTGTTGTGCACCATATCAACTCCCCAAGTCCCAAAGACCAGCCTCCTTCTGCGTTTATTTATTTCCTTGACTGCTGCCCTGGAATCCACTCAATTCACTTTACTTCGTCAACCGTGAAAAACATCCTCATCGGCTTACTTCTTGCATTGCTTACTCGTGATGGTGTCATCGGCTTCCCTCGATTTTACTGAGTTGACGGAAACTCAGGCTAATTCATGCACTTGTAGCGAGTCATAATGGACCGCATGGATATCTGGAAGTCAATCACTAAAGGATTGAATATATTATTTTAGATGGAGAATGTTTATAGTGATGTCGATGCAGTTAAATCGTAATTATCATCCACGAGAGTCCCTAAGGCAATCGGCCGCCCGAGTTTCCGCCCGCTATTGTCCTCTCCAGCGTGAGGTCGGAGCCAGAACCCATTGGCATCCACGAAAAAAAAATTTGATTAGTCGCTAAAATTTCTTGAAACAGGAACCCCAAGTTTTTCATCCAATTTCGAAAAAATACCTTTTCCCTGGTTGCACAAAGCCATTTACGAGATAATATAATTGACCGCAGCCCCGTGGACCGCGCAGTCTATAGTGGGAGGTATGTTGCCTAGGATATATGTCCTGCTAAATTTCTGAACATGTTTACAGCAAGTTTTGCGGGTGTATATAGCCCACACGGGCGCCCCTAATCGCAATGGATTTGTAGCTTGCTAAGCCTTCAGCGCTTCAGCTACTAAAACCGACGATATGGAATGGTCAGATAGTATAAAATTGGTGCCACATTATACATACTATTCCCTTGCCTCCTCCATATCTCAGTCATTTTGTGCCTCTACGTCTTAGCTACTTCAGATTACAGTGTTTAGATAAGATGATATAAAGAGTTTCCCGTCGCTTCCATAGTAAAAAAATATGTATTATTGAGCAAGTCGCTTTGAACATCCCAAACGTTTTTTATGAAGATCGCGGTTGGTCACATTTCGTTGACACACGGCAATCTTCCGCACCCAAAGTTCCAAAATGAATTATTTCGTGAACCACTAGGCATAAGAACGATAAAAATCTAGTGTTCTGGAATTGTCTTGACCGAGTAGATGTGTGCCCCAATGATGCACTTTGGTAACTATTTAATTCCAGAACACTAATTTTTTATCGTTCTACACCTGAATTAATAATTTAATTCACTCGGAACTTTAGGCGCGGAAGATTGCCGTGTGTCACATTGCAAACAGCAATAATGTACATTCAACGTTTGACCTTTGCTCTTCCGGTTTGATGACACCCTGATCGGCATGAGGTCAGCGGAGTGCTCTAAGTAGCAGTCAACTGTCACGGGGGACCCAGATGTGGCTATCGAGCACGGCAGGGACGGTGTTCAGAAAGATTATCAATCGGTCGAGAAGAAAAATCTGTAAGCAGGGGGGAAGAGAATGGTGGTGATCGACAGAGGATCATTGGGGAGAAGCCCATTATCACCCGGTTGTAAAAACCAAGGAGTAAATTTCCAACCTGATCTGTGAGGCGGAAAATCTGAACAGAGCGAAAAAAAAAAACGCGATTTTCCAAACTTCTGGAAGATGATAAAGTAGAGACATTCGATTTTATTTTTCTTTTTCTTTCTTAAAGAGAAAAAAAAGAGTGAGAGGTGGGGGTGAAACGATTACTAAATGATATAATATAAACTCCTTTATATCTCTATATATAGAATCGAGAGAAAAAAGTAAGTAGAAATACATGGACAAAATTAATGAGCGAGCATTTCAAAAAAAAGAAAAAAAAAAAAAAAACAACAGTGATTAAATAGCTATAACCTCCTGCTGCCAGTGCCAGGTTATTTTGTTTTTAAAAGAAATCGTCGTAGGTTGATTCGCCACGACCACCTCTACTACCACCGCCTTGCCTGCTGTCTCGCCTGGCGCCACCGCCGCCGCCGCCGCTACCACTATATCCATAGCTCGATTTTGATCTATCGCGAGAGCCATATTGAGAGGGCGTGCCACCCCGTGGGGTATAGTTATTTGAGTCACGCGAACCGTATGAGGAGGATCCGTAACCGCCTGACCGTTGTTGGCCATAAGAAGAGCCTGTACCGGAATGGCCTCCAGATGACCACGGCTTCGAAGAACTTGAAGGACGGCTTCCGCGTCCCTCCCAAGCGCGTCTAGATGATGATCCATAAGAGCCCATTCCACCACCACCACCACTACGGCTATAGGGCCGACTATTACCTAGCCCCAACTTTACTTGCGCTGCGTGGGGAATGATAGGTGGCCTATCCAATCCGAATACTTCCTGAGTCCAAGCCTGCAGACCAGAAACGACTTCATCTTTGTTCAAACCCAATTCACCCACTCGACCAAGGTAAAAGCCGACTTGAGCCATGAACGTTTCATAAGCGGTCTCTTGGTCCACGCCCTTCGCGATAGTCCGACAAATCGGGTCAATCTCGGCTAATCGAAGTGAATAAATGGGTTCTTTGCCCGGTGCAGCAGTTTCTGCATCCTTTGAAATGGCAAGCTCCCGAGTCTGTTCTTCCAAGACACTCATAGTAAGAGGCTTGAGAGGCATATTGCGAAGTTGTCGTCTCATGAATCCCATCTCCCAGGAGCAGAGGACTAGATCTCCGCGACCCGTTTTGTTGTCTCCTCGTCCAGTACGTCCAACCCGATGAACATACATATCGCCACTCGCTGGCACACCCATCTGAATGACACGAGATACTCCAGGATAATCGACTCCACGAGCAGAAACGTCGGAGGTAACAAGGATGGCCGCTCCAGACGTATCATTCCTAAAGTTTTTGGAAACTGCCATTCGCCTGTCCATATCCCGCTTCGAGTGCATTTCGTACACCTTGGTCCTATGACCAGAGGGGAGAACCTGAGGCCCTGCTTCGAGAAGGAAATCAGAAAACAATTGTACACTCTTCGTCGTAGAAAAGAAAACGATGATTTTAGATTTATTTCCCGAAGTGAGCTGATCATGTGTGATTAAACGAAGGAGATGAGGGAAGAGGTGCGAAGGATCTGCGAGGACGGTGTGGTATTGAGGGATGTGATCATGGACCGGAGAGTCATCCTCGGAAACGCAATTGATGAATTTGTGGCCGCTCGATAGGGTAGAAAGGGCTACCTGGCGAATGGCTGGAGAGACAGTGGCGGAGAACAAGAACGTTTGACGTTCTGGAGACCTAGGCAGGTATGACTTGATGCTTTCGATGTCGTCTCTAAAACCCATGTGAAGTAGAGTGTCCGCTTCATCAAGAATAAGCTGATTTTTTAGAAAGAAACAATTTCTCGTAAGAGAAGGCAAAGAAAGGGAAAAAAAAACACTAACCACTTGTGTATGCTTCAGAGCATCAGCAAATTGCGGTTCTGATTCGAGAAGATCCAACACACGACCCGGAGTACAGACAACGATGTCTTTGCGACCTTGCCATTCCTTGATTTGCCTATACCTGCTTTCACCACCCAGAAGGACACGAACTTGGAACCCGATGTGCTTTGCTGTCAGATTGGCAGCTTCAACTGCGATTTGGGTTGCAAGCTCTCTGGTAGGACTGATGATAAGTGTACCGACACGTTCCGTAGCATAGCGGTTGATAGCTTTCGCCTTGAACTGGGGAGTGACCGTGATACCACTGTCTTTCAATGAACTTTCGACATGTGCGTGAATGGCTTTTAATCGAGCTTCAATAGCGGGAATGAGAAAACCCATGGTTTTACCGGTGCCTGTTTTGGCTTTGACAAGTAAGTCCCGAGGTTTGTCTTTGGTACGGGGAGTGGCGGGATCGTATGGCAAGGCAAGGTCGGGGAGGAGAGGAAAAATCTGGGCTTGGACGGGGGACATATGTGTGTGCTTGATAGCTTTTAGTGTCTTTTCGTGTACGACACCTCGAAGAGTCTCGAACGATGTGCTAGGATCGGGGCCTTGGTGACTCTCCTGGTTTTCCAGAGGCTGCGTTGCCGTGGATGCATGCCGTACCAGCAATGCCAGATGATGGGGTTGAACTGATAAGTCATCGTCGATATACATACATTTAAACATTATAAGAGACTTATACTTACGACTTGTTCTTGAGGCGCAGACGACAAACGAGCGACGAGCAGAACCAACTGCTCTGGCTGGGTTTGAAGCACAGGCTTTGGCAGCCAGCGCCATTAATGAGGACGCCATTGTTGTTGAGCTACAAGCTGAGCTCGAGCAAGAAAAAAAGCAGCAAGGCTTGTTTGAGAAAGATGAAGTCGACAGCCAACAACTTTTTTTGAATTTTTCAAGAAATGTGATAGGTGGGAAACCGTTGCCCAAAAAGGAAATCCGATCGTTCCAGGAATAAATATTAAAATAATACTTGGCAAAAGAGCGTGACATTTTTTGACAAAGCGGTACTCAAATTCGAGTATAAAAGCGGCGCCCTTTCAGTGTGGCATCCTCACTCAAAGTGACATCTACACCCCCCCCCCCCCAACACACGACACAAGGTCCATTCATCACTCCTTTAATTTACTGACCATAACCAAGCCGTGTAGATCTCATTATGGAACAATCCTTTACTCAACGCAAATTCAGATTTCTCCATGAAGTCAACTCGGACTGGACAGTCGACAACATACCTCTCAGATTTCCTAACGCACGTTGCTTTGAACACAACTTCATCCATCTCGAAAAGGAAATCATAAGTATTGATATCAAGCGGAACGTATTTAACGACAGCCTCTACCCGCCTCTCGATATCTTGACCGAGGTCCTTCAGAAATATAGGACGTATTCTCTCTGCATCACTATCTCCTGGAAAGCTGCTACTTTCTCTTCCTCGCGCTGTGCTCTTCCACCTTGGAAAGAACCCATCCGACCTGATATTTGTCCTGACTCTATCGAACCGTTGAAACCTTACCTCGATCTTCTGATTCACCATATACCCAGGTGGAAGGCGTTCCGGATATTCTCCCCCCTTATTACTCATCTGAAAGAAGAGTTTTCTCGTATCCCACGCGGTGGCACTCCTTCCTTGGAAAGTCTCGTACTTATGGATGTCGAACAATACACTGAGATTCTGGGCCTGTCCGGGATTCTGTTGCCTCTCAGAAAGTATGCTGACAAGTTCCGAGACCTTTTACTGATCGACAACCGAGATAGGGCTGTGGCTAATATTGTTACTGATGCATTCTCATTATCGATCAAGAAGAACTTTCCCTTTCTGCCGTATGACAGGCTAACATCTCTTCGAGTGGATTATAAACTCTCCGCGATAGATGCTTGGTGCCTTCTTATCAGAGCTGACCACCTGGTTGAATGTGTCTTCAGTAGCCTCACCGGTGCCACTCTTCTTCCAGACGATATAGAAGCAGCCACTTGTAGCTCATTGCAGTACTTGAAACTCTCCAACTATGAAGGAGATTTTGCCAACTTTAAATCTACAGGAACAGTTCACTCTTTGCTGAAAAAACTATCGACACCCAAACTTAAAAAGCTTGTCCTCAAATATGAGGATAAATGGGATCCGGAGGCTTTCGCCACGTTCGTCACTCAGTCATCCTGTACTAGTCTCGATTCACTCCACATCATCAAAATGGGGATCAACGCACAAGAACTAGTATCTTGCCTCGAACTCGTCGGAGACTCTTTGACAGATCTACTCTTGGAAGAAAGAAACAAGGACGAAACCCAAGAACAACTTGGAAATGATGTGTTGTTGTTGTTGTTGACACCCTATTTTATACACCATTTCAGCTATCAAGATCCGCGAAAGCATGATCGCGACAGAGCTTGCCTATGTCCAAAACTAAAAGTCATATCTATCGGCGATTTAAGCTTGGATGGGTCTGGAGATTTTGGATCTGCATTGTCCTCTCGTGTAGGGGTGACACCGTTAACTGAAATGAGAATTTTATGCACTGATACGACCAGGCGGGGAACAAATATACAGGAGACGGATGTGGACAAGTTGCAGCAACTTGAGAAGGAAGGCATATCTGTGTATCTTGTTAGAGATCCTTGTGATGGTTTATAAAGGATTATTTTATTGTATCTCAAAACACAAAAGATTTTTTGTATATATATTCAAGTCATTCATATCTTTCGAGAGTGAAATCCCCAACATTAAAACGTTTTGGTTCCATCCTGGAGAGGCTACTAGCTAAGGGATCACCGCGATCGCAAGCAACTTCTGATAGCTTGTCCGACCCCTCAAAGCCCTGGGCCATTCAGGAGAAGCAATAAAGAAGCCATCGTTTAGGATCGACAGGTCAGAACATCAGATTGAGAGTGTCAATGTCGTCCCGGAAAGCTGATAGTGACTCCTGAAACAGGAGTGCGAACCGGCAAGCCCCGTGGACCGCGAATTTTCTCTATTCCATGAACATCAGTTCTATTCATTTTTAGCAGCTCGTAGCATAGGGACAACATACCCGTCGATCCCTAAGTTTTTTCTGGCACCAGCTCTGCCGTCACAGGTTTCTCTGTAGTCAATTTCTCATTTTCCACAAGCTACGTCAAAAAAAGTTAGGAACGTAAACGAAAAAAAAGGGTTATATAACGATAGAGAGAGAGAAGGCCAAACAAACCTCCGCAAACACGTCTTGGTTCCAATGGTGATGAACAAAATGCAGATCTTCCCTAGGCATCCACCATTCAAGGAACAAGAAGAACAAGCAATCCACGAGAAGGATGGCTGTGTAGATAGGCCCAGCAAACGGTCCTAGATCCATCGTCCTAAGTAATAACCACAATAAATATAATACCGAAGAAAAAAAGATTTTTTCAACGCGCACCGTTGAATACGTTCCATAAGGTCCATTTGTTTGGATTTTAAGACAGCATCATAGACTTTTTCCGTTCGTGAGGTCACTTCTTCCCAGTTGTAAAACGTCTTGATGCGCTCGTGAGCCTGAAAAGGGTCATGTTTCCCCATCTTTACGATATTAACAGCCTCTGATATTGCTCGAATAACGTCTGACAATCAATTTTTTTCATCAATAAATTTAAATTGGATAAGTATAAACATAATATAAGAAATTTACCGTCTTCTTCAGGTTCGGCGAAGCTGATCATATCTTCAGGCAGAATTTCGGGAACGCCTCCAACCCTCGTAGAAACGACGTACAGTCCGGCACATGCTGCTTCTAAGATGGCAATTCCAAAAGCTTCCGTGAGTGATGTGTTCATGAAGATCGACCCCCGAGAGAGTACCTAGAAAAAGATGTAAGGCTTTTGGGGAAAAATAAATAAATCAAAACGTACGGAAAGAACATCTTTATGGCGAATGGGACCAAGTAGTTCAATGCGATCTTGCAGCAAATGTTTCTCTCGCATTTGTAGGAGGTCGATGAGTTTAGGACCATCGCCACCTGTTATCAAAAAAGAGTGTGACGATTGCTATCAATAAACGGCTTCAAAAAGAAGAAACATACCAACAACAAAATTAACGTTAGGGAAGCGGGCACATATTTTTGGCGCAGTGGCTACCAAGAGGTCTATACCTTTTCGATAGGCCAACCGCGACAAGACGACAATGGTGACTACAAAAGATTGTTAGAGCAGTTGTCAATTGAAGAAGTATTTGAGGCCCTTACTGGTATCAGTTGATGGCTGCCCGCATGGTTTGAACTGTTCTGCAACAAGTGCATTTGGAATAACGTATAAATTCTGACAAACTTGAAGGATATTTGGATCTTCTTCAGAACTCTCGAAAAGTTGACCTCTAAGGACTGTATTTTCCCGGCTGCGATAATCGGTATATCAATAAATAAAAAAGTGGATTTAAATTGATAGCGACAACATACCCAGTATGAGAGACGCAAATCACTGCATCCACATTTTTCAACGTTCCGACCATTAGCTTATTCGTCAAAATGCTAGCAGCATCGTCGAATCCAAATAAACTGTGATCCGTAAAGACAGTCCGGATCCCCATGAGGTGTGAATGTAGGATACCCTCGTGTCCAATGGAGGAGAGACTTGCGTGTGCATGGATAAGGTGTATATGCTCACGTAACAAGATGGTACGCAGATACGGGAGTGAGGTGAAAAAATTCGGAAGTGTTGCTGAAGAGGCGATGGGAAGGAATGGGATATAGTATACTTTCAAGGCGGGCAATAGCCAACGAATTCCAACCCGGTCCGGCGAGTGACTATGGGTGATGACAATGACCTATAATGAAATAGCGACACGCGTCAGGGAACAGGCTAGAGCTACAAGAAAGGGCGTGTGTAGTACTTTATGGCCTTTACGAATTAAATTCGCGCTCAACATGTAGATATGGTTTTCCACCCCACCCACTGCTGGGTGGAAGAAATCTGATATCATCCTAGGTGTCGAGGATATTTAGTGCTCATACTGAAAGGATGGGGACAGCTTACGCAATGGATATCGGTTCCAT
>Ga0193743_1002119_pt1 | contig 14260 bp, 9 predicted proteins | sample L2c2metaG_FD_143038 | JGI IMG/M metagenome (GOLD analysis project Ga0193743, IMG submission 143038) | Soil microbial communities from a riparian zone of the East river system, Colorado, United States - L2c2 | ecosystem: Environmental > Terrestrial > Soil > Riparian zone | place: USA: East River... | reverse complement strand
CGACCGGACTGCCTGGCAGGCAGAACTCGATCGGTTGTTGGCGCGGGAGAAGGCACATACCCGTGAGGGTGACGCGATTGCAGCGGCCCGGCGCCGACTACCGATGGTCGAGGTCGATGCACGGGCCCCGCTGGTCGGAGCCGACGGCCCGGTGCCGTTGATCGACGCATTCGAGGGACGACGGCAGCTGCTGGCTTACTTTCACATGTGGCACGACGGCAAGCCCGCCGAACAGCAGTGTGAGGGTTGTACCTTCTTCACCGGTCACGCGCTCGAGCTGTCATACCTCCACAGTCGCGACGTCACCTATGCGACGTTCTGCCAGGGGCCCTACGCCGAGAGCGCGCGTTACCGCGACTTCATGGGTTGGAAGATGCCGTGGTATTCGGCGGACGACGCGGCTGAGAGTCTGCTCCCTGGACGGTCTTTCGGTGGCTACGCCAGCTACCTGCGCGACGGTGACCGGGTGTTCGAGACCTACTGGACCACCGGCCGTGGCACGGAGGCGGGCGCGAACAGCTATCACCTGCTCGACCTCACCGTGTACGGCAGGCAGGAGACCTGGGAGGACTCACCCGACGGCTGGCCGCAGCGGTACGTGCCCGACGGTGACGAGTTCCGGCTGAACGGGCGGCCGACGGCGCAGTGGTCCCGGCTGGCCGCCGGACGATCCGATGATCTCTCCGACCGTGCCATCATCGATGGCCCGCCAAGCTGACAGCGCGCATACTGCCGGGTCCTGCGGCCTCGTCGCGGGAGCTTTGCGCCAAACTCACCCAGAAGATGAGTCGTAGGCCAGAGAATCGCATGGGGCATGGCAGAACCTACGACCGCGCCCTAATCCATCCGCCCCGCCTCGACCACGCGGAGCACTGCTACACCCTCCTCATCGGAGGCCTCCAGGTCCACCTCCACGTCGAAGCCCCAATCATGGTCGCCGGCCGGGTCGTCGAGGATCTGCCGCACCCGCCACAGGCCGACCTGCCGGTCGATGATCAGCAGCGCCGGGCCCCGGGCATCGGCGCCGATGCCCACGTCATCGTGCTCATCGAAGTACGCGTGGATGACCTCCTCCCAGCGCTCCGACGTCCACCCGGAGTCGGCGTCCAGCAGGCCGAGGTCGTACCAGCGGCGCCGTGCGAACAGCTCCACCCGCCGGAACAGCGCATTGCGGACCATCGCGGTGAACGCCCGCTCGTTGCCGGTCAGCGGGCGCGGGCGTGCCGGCACCGCCACCGGCGTGTCCAGCGGCTGATCCGGGCTGGTCAGCTGCTCCCACTCGTCGAGCAGACTCGAATCGACTTGGCGGACGAGCTCGCCGAGCCACTCGACGATGTCGGTGACCGCTTCGGTCCGCGCGGCCGCGGGCACTCCGGACCGCAACGCCTTGAAGGCGTCGGACAGGTAGCGCAGCACCGCGCCCTCGGAGCGGGTCAGCCCGTAGACGCTGACGAACTCCCGGAACGTGAACGCCCGCTCCCACATCTCGCGCACGACCGACTTCGGCGACAGCTGCCCGTCAGCCGCCCACGGGTTGCTCTGCCGGTATACCTCGAAGGTGTGTCCGAGCAGCTCCTCGAGCGGCTTGGGATAGGTGACGTCGTCCAGCAGTTCCATCCGCTCGTCATACTCGATGCCCTCGGCCTTCATCTGGGCGACGGCCTCGCCCCTGGCCTTGTTCAGCTGCGCCGCCAGGATCTGGCGCGGATCCTCGAGGGTCGCCTCTATGACCGAGACGACGTCCAGCGCATAGGTTTCCGACACTGGGTCGAGCACGTCGACCGCGGCGAGCGCGAACGTCGACAACGGCTGGTTGAGGGCGAAGTCGGGCGGCAGGTCGACGGTCAGCTGATAGCGCCGCCCGTCGGCCTCGGGCTCGTCGAGCCGCTCCAGCACGCCGGCCTGCAGCAGCGAGCGCGCAATCCCGACCGCCTCGCGGATGTGCTTGAGCTGCCGCTTGCGCGGCTCGTGGTTGTCGGTGAGCAGCCGGCGCATCGCGACGAACGGGTCGCCGGGACGGTCGACGACGTCGAGGATCATCGCCGTCGACACCCGCATGTTGCTGGTCAGCGGCTCGGGGGCCGCATCGACCAGCCGGGTCTGGGTCGACTCGCTCCACGGCACCATGCCCTCGGGCACCTTGCGGCGCACCAGCTTTCGGCGCTTCTTCGGGTCATCGGCGACCTTGGCGAACTGTTTGAGGTTCTCCACTTCGTGCTCGGGCGCCTGGACGACGACGGTGCCCGCGGTGTCGTAGCCGGCCCGCCCGGCTCTCCCGGCGATCTGATGAAACTCGCGAGCGCTGAGCAGCCGGGTGCGCGTGCCGTCGTACTTCGACAACGCCGAGAAGACGACGGTCCGGATCGGCACGTTGATGCCGACGCCGAGGGTGTCGGTGCCGCAGATGACCTTGAGCAGGCCTGCCTGGGCCAGCTGCTCCACCAGACGCCGGTACTTGGGCAGCATCCCGGCGTGGTGCACACCGATCCCGTGGCGGACCAGTCGCGACAGCGTCGTCCCGAACGCCGAAGAAAACCGGAACTGCCCAATGGCGTCGGCGATCGCGGCCTTCTCCTCCTTGGTGCACACGTTGACGCTCATCAGCGCCTGCGCCCGCTCCAGCGCCGACGCCTGGGTGAAGTGGACGACGTAGATCGGCGCCTGCTTGGTGTCGAGGAGGTCTTGGATCGTCTCGTGCATCGGCGTGGTCGCGTAGTAGTGGTGCAGCGGAACCGGGCGCTCGGCGTTGGCGACCAACGCTGTCGGCCTGCCGGTGCGTCGGGTGAGGTCCTCGCGGAGGAACGTGACGTCGCCGAGCGTCGCCGACATCAGCAGGAACTGGGCGTTCGGCAGCTCGAGCAGCGGCACCTGCCAGGCCCAGCCGCGGTCGGGGTCGCCGTAGAAGTGGAATTCGTCCATGACGACGAGGCTGATGTCGGCCTGAGCGCCTTCGCGTAGCGCGATGTTGGCCAGTACCTCCGCCGTGCAGGTGATGATCGGCGCGCCTGCGTTGACCGAGGCGTCGCCGGTGAGCATGCCGACGTTGGCTGCCCCGAACACGTCGCAGAGGGCGAAGAACTTCTCGCTGACCAGTGCCTTGATCGGCGCGGTGTAGTAGCTGTGGCGTCCGGCTGCCAGCGCCGCGTACAGCGCGCCGGTGGCCACCAGCGACTTGCCTGAGCCGGTCGGCGTCGCCAGGACGACGTTCGCGCCGCTGACCAGTTCGATCAGCGCCTCCTCCTGCGCCGGGTACAGCACGGTGCCGGACTCCTCGGCCCAAATGGCGAACGAGGCGAACAACTCGTCGGGGTCGGCGCCCTTCGCGCGTAGGGCGGACAGGTCGCTCGGGTCGTCGAGTAGTGCAGGAGCAATGCCGGTCATGGGGTGGGGTGGTGGGAGGGACATCGTGAGGACCAGCGTGCCTGACGGCCATTCCCTTCCCGGCAGCGGTGGAGCGTATTCGCAGGAACCCGGCGCGAGACGACTGCAGTCGGTGGCCTCATCAGTTTGTACGGCTGCTCCCGTACCCAGTTGAACCCGCGTTCGAAGAGGGGGAACCGTCTCGGATCCATTCTCGGGTGAACTACGCACGGATTAGGTGTACGGCGAGAGGATGGTGTGAAAGATCCGGCTGTTGCGCGCCACGATCGACGCAATCGCCCCCACGGCAGGTGGCGCGCCCGGGACTCGGCGAGCACATCTGCCGGCCGGTAGTCGAGGAAGCGCCTGACGTAGGCCGGTCCGCTGTCACCGAAGCTGTACATCGCGGCCGTGATAACCTGCAATCGTTTGCATTTGGCGTCACCGATGAGCGATTGGAGCGGCGCATGCCCGCACCGAGCTATGCAGCGATCACCGAACCCGTGCGGGGCTCCTCACGGCCGGTCAGCTTTCACCTGGCCGAGACCTGGGATGGCCTCTACGTCCCCTACGCCCTTCGCCTGCCATCGCAGGACGCCACCGGCCTTCCGTTCGTGTTTCTCGCATACGGCAACGGCGGCGGCGGTCTGGAGTGGCTGCGCGGACGGGTCGCGACGCACGGATACATCATGGAGCGCCTTCTCGACGCGGGTTACGCCTGCGCCTGGGGCCGGTACCGGACCGAGGTCGAGCTCGGCTTCCATCGCGGCGGGCGTCTCGTCGTCGACCGACGCCAGGGCATGGACCTGATGAACCGTTCGCCGTTGGAGTTCGAGGACGAGCTCGCCATCCTCGAACACGTGGCCCGGCACCCGCAGATCGACCCCGACCGCCTCGGTCACGTCGGTGTGAGCCATGCCGGCGAGATGCTCTTCAAGATCGCGTCCCAGTACGACAGTCCGCTCAAGGCCGGAATCGCCTGTGAGCCCGCCAATCACGAGTTCCTCGATCTCACCCCGGACGACACGGCCTTCACGAACCCGGACACCCAGCTCCGCAACATCGAGGAGATGCAGATGCGCGATCCCGCGTTCGTACGCTCACGGATCAACGAACCGCTCGCCCTCGAGCGGATCGAGCCCATCTCGATTCCCATGCTGGTGATGGGCCGTGACGACGACCATCTCCAGGGGATCTTCCGGCTGAGCTACGACCTGTTGGCGTCCAGCGGTAAGGACGCCACGTGGGTCACGTGGGACCACCCACTGCACGGCTACATCTTCCCGGTCGTGGGCGCCGACGGCGCAGTCGAGGTCGATGACGTGCAAGAGCGCGCGATCGATGGTGTCATCGCGTTCCTTGACAAGCACCTCGCCGGCTGAGCCCGCCTGGCCGGCGGGTCTTGACGCTCCGACCGGGCCAGAACATAATGGCGACAATCGATTGCAGCGAGCTTGAGGAGCGATATGGACCCGATCGTCACGCAGCGCATCAGCTACGTTCCGTTCGACCAGATGGACGACCGCATGAAGGCGGAGATGGAGCGTTGCGCGAAGCACGGCACCCCGCGGCCCGAGAGCTCCGCGGTTCGCGCACACTCGCCGGAGTCCTTCTGGGCCTTCGCCGACAGCTGGCAGTCTCAATTCCACAGCGGCGTAGTCGACCACGCGATCAAGGACCTGTGCCGGGTCTACATCTCCAGGACCGTCAAGTGTGAGTTCTGCGGCAACCAGCGGTCGGAGAAGGCCGCATCGGCAGGCCTGCAGGAGCAGCAGTACGACCAACTGCTCAACTTCGAGACGTCCGATCTGTACGACGACCGCCAGAAGGGCGCGCTCGCCTACGCCGAGGCAATCGCTTGGGGCAGCCAGGATCTCGACGGACTGTGGGACCGCCTGCACGCCCACTTCTCCGAGCAGGAGTTGGTCGAGCTGGGCTGCTGTATCGCACTGACCTTCGGCCAGCAGAGCTGGATCCGACTGCTCGGCATCGATCACCACCAGTACATGGCGGGCACCTCTGCGTCAATGGCCCCCGGCTTCGAGACAGCCGAGGAGTTCGCCGCGAGCAAGGCGGCCGCCACCTACTGGGCGGCTTCGAGCCACGCCTGACACAACGGTGGCCGCCGGCTCTGGAGAAGGCGACGTGGTCTCCTTTCAGCTGACCGTCAACGGCCGCGACCACACCGTCGACGTTCCGCGGGGCACGTCCCTGCTGGAGGTGCTGCGCAACGACATCGGCGACAAGTCACCGAAGTTCGGCTGCGGGCTCGGACAGTGCGGAGCGTGCTTCGTCTTGATCGACGGTCATCCGACACCCGCGTGCGACACCCCCGTCGAGTACGTCCACGGCGAGGTGCGAACCCTCGCCGGCCTCGGTCGTCCCGACGCACCGCACCCGGTGCAGTCCGCGTTCCTGGAGCTCCAGGCCGGGCAGTGTGGCTACTGCGTCGCCGGGATGATCGTGAGCGCCGCAGCGCTCCTCCGCGACAATCCCCGGCCGACTCGCGACGAGGTGTCGGCGGCGTTGGACCGCAACCTGTGCCGCTGCGGCACGCATCAGCGTTTCGTCGATGCCGTGCTCGCGGCGGCGGGTTCGGCACCAGGTTCCGAAACATGACACCCGAGCTGCCCGCGTCGCTCGTCGCCAATCCATGGATCTCGACATGGCTGACCGTCGCCGACGACGGCATCATCGCGCTGCGCGTCGGCAAGGTCGAACTCGGGCAAGGGATCCTCACGGCCCTGACTCAGATCGCGGCCCACGAGCTCGGCGTTCCGCCCGAGGCGGTCCGGGCCGCCGCGACCAACACGGCGTCGTCACCGGATGAGGGGCTCACCGCAGGGAGCCTGTCGATCACATTCTCCGGTGGGGCGGTCCGGCGGGTATGCGCCGAGACGCGCGAGTTGTTCCGCCGCGCGGCCGCGCACGAGTCAGGACTCGACACCGCACAGGTGCAGTTGGTGTCCGGCGTGTTCGTGGCCCCCAACGGCTCCCGCGTCGGATCGTATGCGGACCTCTCCGGCGCCGTCGACCTCCACGTCCGGGTCGGTGACCCGTCCCTCGAGATCGAGCTTGCCCCTCCCACGTCGAAGGATCTGGCTCGTATCGACCTGCCAGACAAGGTGATGGGCCGGCCACGCTTCATCCACGACCTGGAGTTCGACGGCATGCTGCACGCCAGGGTGGTGCGGCCCCCCGGCCCAGGAGCCCATCTCGAAGACGCTGCGCTGGAAGCTATTTCGTCGATGCCCGGGGTGGAGCAGGTCGTACGCGACGGCGACTTCCTGGCCGTCATCGCTCGTCGCGAGGGGCAGGCCACCCAGGCGGCCGAGGCGTTGGCGGCCACCGCGTCCTGGTCGGCAGGTATCGAGCTGCCCGACCCCGACGACGTCGAGGGCTGGCTACGGACGGCGGAGGCCGAGACCCGCCTCATCCGCAATGACAGCGCTCGGCACAACGACGCGCCGGTTGTCGTGAACGCCACCTTCTCTCGGCCCTTCCTCGCACACGCGTCGATCGGCCCCAGCTGTGCCATCGCGCACTACGACGACGGACGACTCGAGGTCTGGAGCCACAGTCAAGGGGTGTTCACCCTGTGCCATGCCATCGCGGCGGCCCTGGATCTGAGTCCCGACGCGGTTGTGGTCCAGCACGTCGAGGGGCCGGGCAGCTACGGCCACAATGCGGCCGACGACGTCGCGATGGACGCCGCGCTGCTCGCGACCCGCGCTCCGGGCCGACACGTGCGGGTGCAGTGGAGCCGCGGCGACGAATTCTCCTGGGAGCCGTTCGGTCCGGCCATGGTCGGCGACGTCACGGCCAGCGTCGACGAGAACGGGACGATCACCGACTGGTCGTACGAGCTCTGGACGAATGGCCACACGGCTCGGCCCGGCTATGCGCCGCACCACAGCCTGTTGGCCGACGCCCATCGCGCCGGCATCCCGATGCTTCCTCCGGCTGTCGACCCACCGGCCGAGCGCGGTCACGGTTCGGCGCGCAACGCCGAGCCGTACTACGACATCGCCAGGGTCGACGTGACCGTCCACCGGCTGCTGACGATGCCGATCCGCACGTCGTCACTGCGTTCGCTGGGCAGTCATCTCAACACGTTCGCACTGGAATCCGTCGTCGACGAGCTGGCCCTGGCGACCGGGCGCGACCCGCTGCAGATGCGGCTCGACAACCTGTCAGACCCACGTGCGCGTGAGGTGCTGAGCACCGCCGCCGCAGCGGCCGGCTGGGGAGCGCCGCTGCCGGACGGTCACGGCCGGGGTATCGCGTTCTGCCGATACAAGAACCGGGGTTCCTACTGCGCCGTCGTCGCCGACGTGGAGGCCACCGACCGGCTGCGCGTCACCCGCCTGACGATCGCCGTCGACGTCGGTCGGGCCGTGAACGTCGACGGGGTGCGCAACCAGATCGAGGGCGGCGCGATCCAGGCCACCAGCTGGGCGCTGTTCGAGCAGGTCCGGTTCGACCGGCAGTCGATCACCAGCACCGACTGGGAGTCCTATCCGATTGCGCGGTTCAGCCAGGTGCCCCCGGTCGAAGTCCATCTGCTGCATCGTCCCGACGAGCCGCCGCTCGGCTCGGGCGAGGCCACGCAGGGGCCGGCGACGGCCGCGATCGGCAACGCGCTCGCCGACGCCCTCGGCGTCCGGGTCCGCGCGCTGCCATTCACGCCCGACAACATCGTGGCAGCGATCAACGCTGCGGATTGAGCAGCGCAGCCATCCAATCCGCCGTGCGGTAGCGGTGTGCGGCAAGGACATTGGCACAGCCGTGGTTGCCGTCCTCGAGCAGCAGGAACTCGCTCCCGGCGACCTCATGGTGCAGCCGCTCGGCCTGTTGCCATGGGATCAGCCGGTCCTTCTTACCCGCGACGATCAACGTGGGGCACCGCAGGGCCAACGTCCGGCCGTCCATGCTCAGCGTCAACGCCAAGGCGCGGCCGTCTTCCTCGTCCTTTGACCCCGACCGGACCGTGAACGTCTCCCGGGTCAGCGCGGGCAGCATGTCCCAGTTCTCGCCGAAACTGTAAGGGCCGCACAGGCTGACGCATGCCTTGATCCGTTCGTCGCCACTCGCGAACCGGGGTGCGTAGTACCCGCCGAGGCTCACTCCCCAGACGCCGATGCGATCGGCGTCGATATCGTCGCGTGCGATGAGGGCGTCGACGAACGCCCGGCCCGGCACTTCCCAGTCGGGACGGATCGGCAGGTCGTATTCGGCCTCCCCTTGCCCGGGGCCGTCGACGCTGAACGTGGCGAGGCCGCGTTCGAGAAAGAGCTGCTCGGTGGACTTCAGCTCCTCCTTTGTCGAATCAAGGCCCGGCACCATGATGACGGCCGGATGGGGTCCCGGCCCCTCGGGCTTGCGCAGAATCCCGTAGATCGTCGAGCCCTCGAACGGCATCTCGATTCGTTCGCCCGGCGGGTCGAGGTATGGCAGTGCGGCATCAAGGCACCGCACGGCCGCTTCGTGGGCGGCGCGCATCTGGTCCAGGTCGCGGACGTAGACGAACTTCGCGAAGTGGTACACCACGGCCGCGGTGCTGAGGTGCGCGCCGGCGGAACGCAGCCGGTCCTGTTTGAGCGCCTCGATCCCGAGGTCCTCGTGCACGCTCGCGGCTGCCGACCACGCGCTGCACCAGTCGTCCCAGGACTCCAGGCCACCCATGACGCGGTCGAAATCAGCCGCCGGGACCCCGTTGGCGGTGAATCGGGGACCCCAGTGCGATCGGGCGGAGGCGACGTACTCGTCCATGATTCAGGCTCCTCGATATTCACCATTGCAAACGATTGCGGTCTCTCCTACCGTAGCAAGTGCGACGTACCGACGGAAGGACGAAAGTGCCTGAGTTCTCCAAGAATCACCCGGTCAGCGACATTGTTGTGGTGGGCGGCGGGCACAACGCGCTCGTGTGCGCGGCGTATCTCGCCGAGGCCGGTCTGTCGGTCACCGTGCTCGAGGGACGCGACCTGGTCGGTGGCAACACCGTCACCGAAGAGCTCACCCTCCCGGGGTGGCGGCACGACTCGTGCTCGACGGCACACGTCGTGTTGCAGGCCAATCCGTTGATCCGCGACGACGAACTCGGACTCGCCGCACGCTACGGACTGAAGTACCTCGTCACCGACCCGGCTGTGGTCTTCCCGCTCGAGAACGGCGACCTACTGACGGTCCATCCGGATCTGAAGGACACTGCCGCCGAGTTCGCCCGCTACTCCCACGCCGACGCGGACGCACTGGTCGCCATGATCGAGGACTGGAACGCCGGTCAGCGGATCGCTCACGCCCATCTGTCCGCGGGTCTTCCGCTGCCCGACAAGTCGTGGTCGCACAGTTACGAAGAGTTGCGGCGCCGCAGTGCGTGGGACGTGATCACGTCGACTTTCCATCATCCAGTGGCACGCCAGGTGATGGCCTGGATGGCGTTCGCCACGATCCAGCCACCGGAGCGTCCCGGCACCGGCGCACTACCGGCCGCGATCATGGCCGGTCGGCTGGCCTATGGCTGGGCCACCCCCGTCGGCGGATCCGACGCGCTGCCGAAAGCCCTTGCGGCGCATATCACCGACCACGGCGGCGCCGTCGAGACATCGGCGTGGGTGCGGTCGTTCATCGTGGAGGACGGTCGCTGCGTCGGCGTGCGCACCGATGACGGGCGCGAGTTCCGGGCCGGCCGAGCGGTCGTCGCGGGCAGCCACCTTCGGGAGCTGCCCGGAATGCTGGACACCACCTCGAGCGTGGCCGACGAGGCCGCTCGCTGCTGGCGTCCCGGGATCCCGTTGTTCGCCGTGCATTTCGCGCTTCGTGCCGACGCCCGCTACCGATCGTCGGGCGGACCGATCACGTCCGCCGCCGGTGGCCTCGGCACTCCCGAAGGTCTGCTCCGCCAGGTCGCCCGCCTGGATTCTGGGCGGCTGGAGACCGAGGATCCGTGGCTGCTCATGATGTCGTCGACGGCGGTCGATCCCGACCGCGCGCCGGGCGGCACGTTCAAGTTCCTGACCGCGGCGCCGATGCTGCGCGACGGTAATCCGTGGTCGGACGCCGATGCCATGGCGTACGCGCAGGTGCTCCTCGGCATCGCGCGCCGCCATATCGACGGGATCGACGACGCCGACATCCTGGCCATCCGGCCGGAATCACCTACATCGCTTGCCGCCCACAATCTTTCGAATATCGGCGGCTCCTGCCACGGCGGCGAGTTCGCACTCGACGACGGCACGGTCATCCCCGGCTGGCTCGACTACCGAACCGATGTCCCGGGCCTGTACCTGACCGGCTCGACGTCGCACCCGGGCGGTTCGGTGTCGGGGCGCCCAGGACGTAACACGGCGCGCGCCGTGCTGGCCGATCTCGGGCTGACGCCGACCATGTCCAGCCCCTGAACACTCAGGCGCCGGTCAGCCGGACGACGTGCAGTCCGTGGTTCTTGTCGGAGAAGAAGATGTTGCCGCGCGCATCGACCAGCACGTCCTCGGACTGCGTGACCAACGTCTTCGGCAACAGGCCGCGGCGTTCGGTGGGATCAGCCGGCAGATACCAGGCGATCTCGCGCGGTAGATAGGCGTCGCTGATGTCGTAGACCCGCAACCCCGCGTTGAACCACGTCATGAACATCAGGTTGTCGTCCGCGAAGAGCTCAGGACCTTGGGGATGGTGCTGATTGTGCGGCCCGAATCGCCCGCCACGCGTGCTGAAGTTCGGATATGCCGCGCCCGCACCGGGTTCGGGTATCGGTAGCAACGACATGACCCGCGGCTTCTTCTCATCGCTGATGTCGACGATGCCGGCGAAGTTGTACGCCTCCTGCTGGCGTTCGGCGATCGCCTCGGTGTTGACGAGCAACAGGTTTCGCGCCGGGAGCGGGATCGCGGTGTGCAGGGCGATCATGCTGGAGAACGCCGCGCCGATGTCCAGCCGGGAGACGAGGGCCGGTCGCTCGATGTCCGAGATGTCGAGGATGACAAGCCCGGCGGCACCGTAGCTGAGGTAGGCGCGATCACCCAGGACGTACGGCGGTCCGTGCAGCGAGATCCGTCGAGATGGGGTCTCGCCGGCGGCGACGAACTGCTCGGGCAGGAACCACATCGCAACCTCAAGGGGATTGCGAGGGTCCGCGATGTCGAGGATCACGTAGATGTTGCCGTCGAACCCGCGGCGACTCGCCGTCACGTGGATGTAGCGGCCGCCGGTGAAGTGGTTGCGGTGCACGCCGTGCTCGCCTGTTCGCCACTGGCTGAGCAGCTTTGGGGCGGCCGGTTCGCTGACATCGAAGATCCGGATGCCTTCGTCGGAGGTGTCTGCCGGATCGCCACCCCAGGCCGCCGGACGCCGCTCCATGCCCTGGACCAGCAGCCCGTCGGCGACCTGGACCTGCCAGGTCGCGGCCTCGTCGGGCCCCTCGACCGCACCGACCAGGCGCGGATTCGCCGGGTCGGTCACGTCGAAGATCGACAGCCGCGGTTCCCAGAAATGGGTCGCATAGAGATACCAGCGGTCCTCGACGACCTGCATCGCCAGCTTGAAGATCGGCTTACCACCAACATCGTGATACCCGAGGAATTCGACACCGTCAGCGGTGAATCCTGGTGCCGCTCCGCTCAAGAAGCCGCCTCCGTCATGAGATCGCGCAGCTCGGACAACGGCTCCAGACAGAAGACGCCGCCGGTTCCGCGATCGGTGACCCAGATCAAGCCCTGCTCGTCGACGAAGAGATCATTGGCCTGCGCCACGGCCGACCCGGCCGGTACATCGCTGACCCAATGCGCGACCTCACGCGGATCTTCCGGATCCGTCAGGTCGTAGACCCGTAGACCGGCACTGAAATAGGTCGCGAACACCAACCGGTTGCTGCGGTAGGACCCTGCCCGGTTCTCGTGCAGGTTGTGCGGCCCATAGCGCTGCGGCAGTTCGTCGAACGATGCGTCAGGCGCAGGCAGCGTCCGCAGGTATCGCGGCGCCGACGGGTCCGCGATGTCGATCAGGTGAATCCGCCGCTCCGCACCGTGCGGGCCATCGTGTTGCTGCTCGTCGGTGACGACGAGCAGGCCCCGACCCGCCAGCGGCATGCACGTGTGGGTCGCTCCACCTTCCCACCGCAGGCGCGACACCTCGCGGGGGGTCGTCGGGTCGGACGTGTCGAGCACGACCAGGTTCGCGTCGTCGTACCCCAGGTAGGTGTGCACACCCTCGCGCAGACCGTGGTGCCCCGCGACCCGATGGCCGTCGGGCCAGTCGGCGGCCTCGCCCCCGGCGCTCCACTGTCCCGGCCACCACCAGCGACCGGCGAGCACGGGTCGTTCGGGCTCGATCAGGTCGACGGTCATCCAGATGCGGTCGGTGAATCCCGCTGGCGCCCCCGACATGTGGGCGTACCGTCCGCCTTCCCAGACGATGCGGTGGACGCCCTTGCCGCCGGATTCGAAGAATCCGATCTGCTTCGGCTCGAAAGGATCGTCGAGTCGATAGATCGCGACACCGGCGGAGTGCGGCCCCAGCGGCGTCTTCGGTCGGTATGGGAATCGCTCGTGGTTGACGAGCAGCAGTCCGTCTGCGACTTGCACCTTGTGGGTGTGGGTGTTGGCAGGCGCGTCCCACTGCGTCACCAGTTCGGGACGATCCGGAGCGGATACGTCGAGGATCGACGTGCCCGCTCCGGTTGTCCCCGCGTGTCCGACGTACAGCGTGTCGCCATGACGCATGACCTGCATGCCATCGCCTCGTCCGCCCAGGTCGTGTTGGCCGAGGAGCCGAACCCCTTGTGCTGACGCAGTTTCCGTCGTCACGGGGCCATGTCGCCAGGAGCGGGCCGCAGCGGCAGGTTCAGCGCCTTCTGAGCACGCCACAGCGGGACCAGATCGACGTACTGGTGCCAATCGGTGCCCGGGGGGATCACCTTCAACTCGATCTGTTCATTGACGAACTGATCCATGTCCTTGATGTCGAAGCCCCCGTCGCCGGTGTGGTAGGTGGCGTTCTGCTCATCGGCGTACGCATCGCGGTACGGCTGCGGTAGGTCGAAGTCCTTGGCAGCCATCAGGTTCAGCACCGCGTCCTTGTTGTTCATGTCGTTGATGAACTGGCGCGCCTTGAGCGTCGCGGTCAGGAAGGCGGCCACGGTCTCGGGGCTCTCGGTCAGGATCTTGTTGGCGGCCCAACCGTTCTGCGGCGCCCGGCCGAGCTCCTGGAAGAGGAACTTGCCACCCTCGGCCTCCAACAGTGTCTTGTGCCGAATCTGAAGACTGGCGCCATCGACCGTGCCTGCGATCACCGACTGCAGACGCTCGTTGGACTGACCTCCGGTGCTCACCAGGTTGACGTCCTTATCGGGGTCGAGGCCGTTGTCGGTGAGGAGCTTTCGAATCAGGAAGTCGTTGCGGCTGCCGAACTGTCCACCGGTGATCGTCTTGCCCTTGAGGTCCTCGGCGGTGTTGATCCCCTTGCGCACACCGAGGATGTTCGCCTCACCTCCGAGATAGGTAGACAGATACCGGATTCCCGCGTTCGACTTCTTCGCCGCCGTGATGGCGGTATCGGTGTCGTACAGGGCGAAGTCCACCGATCCTCCGATGAGCGCAGGCAGAGGGTCCTCGACGGTCACGATCTGGACATTGTCGATCCCGACTTCCTTGAAGTAGCCCTTGTCCTGCGCCACCAAGACGTCTTCATGGAACAGGTAGTACGGGTTGTCCACGGCCACGACAAGGGACTTCTTCACCTTCGACGTGTCGATCGTGGCGTCGACCTGGTCGGCGTTGGTCGGAATGCTCGCGGAAGCGTCACCCCCGGCCGCGGGTTTGTCACCGCCGCCGCACGCCGTCAGCACTGTCGTGAACGCCAAACCAACGCCGAGCACAGCGAGCAATCGTTTGCTTCTCATACA
>Ga0193743_1002118_pt1 | contig 14261 bp, 14 predicted proteins | sample L2c2metaG_FD_143038 | JGI IMG/M metagenome (GOLD analysis project Ga0193743, IMG submission 143038) | Soil microbial communities from a riparian zone of the East river system, Colorado, United States - L2c2 | ecosystem: Environmental > Terrestrial > Soil > Riparian zone | place: USA: East River... | reverse complement strand
CTGTAACTAAAAAAATATAAGGATGTAGGAATAATATCAGGCACTGGGACAAAATGTCAGTTAAGGGAAATTCACAAGGTGCAAAGTAACTGTGATAATAATAATAGATGGAGCAGGTGAGATGAAGTGAGTATTTTGAATAAGCTCAGGAAATGGGCATAGACTGTTAGGATATTGTGGTATGTCCATTATTGGGAGACTGTTAATTATTGGGATTGTGAACCATGTGGATTGTTGGGATTGTTGACTGTATTCAGTATTGGGATGGTCAACTGTGTCCACTGTTGTGATGCAGCCAGGGGTCTGGGGGCAGAGCCCCCAGCAATCCTCAAACCCATGCCTTTGGCACTACTCCACTCTGCTTTGTCTGCCTACAGCACGGATTCGTTGGCTTGTGGAATGGAATTAAACAAAACCAACTATGTTACATAAGCAACTCAGGTAACATCCACGCGTGACTATTGGATTGCAAGTGACGCGATCACATGAACGAGATATTTGCTTCTGATTTATTTCGTTGAAGTTGAACTCTGAACCCGAATCACGATGATACAGGGCGTTGCCTCAGCAGATGTCAAGTACTATCTCAACAGTGTCAAAGACGATTTAACCCTTGAAGAAACTGAAGATACTTGGGAGTGTATAACAAAGGCAATACAGTCTTTCGTTGGAACATGTGAACAAGGTGGTTATGAAGCTGCACCAGCTGAGGTCATCAATGCACTTCGGAACTTCTCCAGACCTGTCGTCAGCGCAATGAACTCGGAAAGAACACGATTATGCGTTGCTGCCATTGACCTGCTTGTGTCTACAGCGACTGGCTTAGGTAGGGAGTTTGAACAACTCCTCACTCTGTTCATGCCACCACTACTCTCGCTGTGCGGCCGCACCAACAAAGTAGTAATCAACCGTGCGCGAACATGCATCATCACCATCATTGAATCCACACAGCTTGCTTCTGTACTTCCCTATTTCTTGCAGAATATCAAGGACAAGTCGGCTTCTCTCAGGCTCGTCGTCGCTGAAGGTACTCTGGCTTGCCTAAATTCATGCAATCCGCCAGACCTGGAAAGGGAGTCGCGGGCTCGTGATATCGAAAATATCATTCGCGGTACGGCTCGTGATGCAAATGCAGATGTCAGGAAGCTTAGTAGGAAGATATTTGAATGCTACAAAATATTGTTGCCCGATAGAGTGGACAGGTCGGTCAATTTCCCTCTGTTCCTTTTATCGGTTTACGTTGATACCCAGTCTTCAGTTTCACTGCCCCACTGACTCCAACTATGAAGAAATATCTGGATATCAAAACAAACGGTGTTTCTGGCCAGCAGTCCGCGTCAAACCTGCGAGCCAACATTAACATGAAGCCTAATATCAAGCCGTCAACCTCAACTTCCGCGTCAACCTCTACTGTAACGCGTAATCCAGGGCACACAAGAACTGCTTCGACGTCCGCTGCTTCGACTGCCAGTCAGATACGCAATCTTGCCACATCCTTAACTCGCGTTAGCAGGAAAGAGCCTATAACTACTGCACCGACACCCTATATCCCAGTCCCACCTTTACGTTCCCAGGCCAGTGTTATATCCCGTGCAACGACGTCAGTAGCACCCCATCGTCTACCAATAACCTCAGACGTCAACGCTATCCCGGCTACTTCGGCGTCATCTGGACCGCGTCGCGTGCCAATGCCTCCTCCACCACCACCTGCACCTGCAAAAGAGAAGGCTGCTGTCACTCTCAAAAGACCGACGTCAAGAGCGGATCCCTCATCCCAGCGACCTGCAGTCTCAGCTGCGCCTGCCAAAAAACCTGTAGTGACTATCACTTCCTCACTCCGAGATCGAGGCCCAACGACCACCAAAGCGTCTGTCCAGCCCAAGGTCAACAAATCAACCACAATCGCTGCCAAATCTAGTGTGAATACGAAACCTTCGGTTATAAACAGCAAACCTCTATGGGGTCGATCTGCACCGGTCCCTAAGGCTTCAGCAACCGCTTCTCAACGAGTAGCAGTATCAACTTCCAAAACATTATCTAAAAAACCTTCTAGTCGACAGGTTTCTGCGCTCACTTCTGACGCCTCGAAGACTAGGCCCACGACCCCGGCTTCGATCGCCTTACCACCTTCACCTACTCTTGAAGACAACACTGATACGGGCGAGATTCCTGCTGTGCAGGAAACCGAAACAAGGCCAGATGAGAAGGATGACCAAAGGGCCAGAGATGAAACCCATCCCTCCCAACCTCCTATAGCTGCTCTCGACGGGGTGGAGGTCGGCGACGAACGACAAGAGGTGCAAGAACAAGAAGCGAAGGCGTCTCCTATTTCGTCTGAAACCATAGCCAACCCGACTTCCGATGGCGCTAACCATGTCGAACTTGAGAGTCATTCCAATTCATCACCCATGACCTCCACAGACGAAGACCTCACCACCCCACAAGGTATCTTGCTCAATCCCAACGCTGCTATCCTCACTGCCAAAACTCCCATCTCCGCACTTCTCTCCTCCATTCAACGCGGTTTTCTCTACTCTCCTTCCTCACCTCTCTCTCCTGCCGACTCTTACTTACTACCAGGCCCTCATGGGACGACAGCTAATAAAGACCGTGACGCACCAATACAACCTTTCAATTTTGCCTTGCATCCTCCGTCGAACCATACTTTTGGGAAAGGCATGGAAGAAATGGCACTTGGAGATATTGGGGTGGTCAAGGTAACTGATCACAAACTATTCACGCCGTCGGCTTTAACGCTGGACGACGGCCCTCGACAGGCGTTCGGAGATATTAATAAGTAATGGTGGTAGGTCCGCCAGAGTGTGATAGTCATTGGCTTTGTCAGGCATTGGTGGATGTTTTGAAAACCTGGTTTGTTCGTCTTCCTTAAGATACTATATTTCACAATTGGTTATTTCATAGTCATTTATGATACTGCATATAGAAATTCAAGCAAATTTCCCCTCCTTCATCCAAAAAATAAAGACGTCTTCATGCTTCAGGCTGGCGTCTAAGTACTTGTCAATACCACTTACTACCTGACTTCCACATAAGCACCAGTCCGAGACTTGTTGCTGTTCATAATTCCAGACACTAGGCTAATGACTGAGCGTGTACATTTGAATAGTTATAGGACCACGAGCGGAGCTGAAGGATTCTAACCCTACCTTTAGCCCTGCCCGTAAAGTCTTCTTTTCCTTTTCTCCTTTCACCATAGTAATTATCTTGCATTAACGGGAACTAAAGCTACAACTTCCCGAACATGATGGAATTATGACAATCCCCTTCCTCACGATAACGAGTCCCTTCCTTCACAAATATCTCAAGGCAAAAGAAAACGTGACGACCTCTCAAACGGCGAACAAACTCTCTCTCTGAGAGTCTCTGATAAAGATCTCTATCTTATTTTTCTTATATGTGCAACATAATCATTACAAAAACTTATCCTTCTCACTCCGTATCTAATACTTTCAAATAACTCTGATTTATAAAAAATTCTTGCAAGTACCCGCACGGTGCTTCGCATGGGAACACGCTATAGTCACTCCTATTTCGCCTATTTTTACATTCTGTTTCCCTTGTGACCCCTTTGCATTAGTCAATTAGTGTTGCCTGTTTGGAGATTAGTCTGTCCTCCATGGAGGCTGTACGCGTATACCCCATAGACTGTCCTGCTCGCGCTCGCACGTCCCTGATATCACTACTTACTGGTGAACATAAAGAAAAATGTACTGCCCAAATGCTGACTAAGATTCAAGTTTGGGGGAAGATCGAGCTTCTCTTTGGAGGACAGCTTGGGATTGTTTGAGCTGAATATATTATCCTAGTAGTTGTTATAGTACTCTTTGGCAGAGCAGGACTTTAGAAAAGCAACAGACTTCCACGGAAGTTGCTCTATTCTGTGTGACTTGGTGTGACATGAGTGATAAATCACAGCTTCAATTTGATTCAAAAAAACCAATCTCTTTCAGCGGATAAGCTGGTATTTTGAAAATGGACTTGACTTTGGCTCGGAGGGACGACCGGGTAAACTGACGGCGAAAGAGCAAAAATTGGTAGAGAATTCTGGGTGTTCTCATTGATATGGCATATGTTTTGAGGTGAATTATAATTATCAGGTTATAATTTGTATAAAACTTGTCGGAGCGCCTTTGCGCTCTGAACCTAAATGGGTATATAATTGTAACGGAGCTCAAATATATGGACAATGCCGAGAAATCGAACAGAAGCTTGGCACGCTACGTCGCCAACTCGTTCATCTACAAGTACTTTATAATTGTACGACTTTTACTTCTCACAAACAACCTCCAAAGATGTCAGATCTCTGCCCAGTATACGCACCGTTCTTCAGCGCCATGGTAAGCTCTGCCTCTTTCATTATTATGCCAGCGACGTTCAATGTCATTTTTCCTGCTTGTTCCTCCTGGACAGGGCTGTACAAGCGCAATCGTCTTCACTTGTGAGTTTAATAGCTCTTATTAGGAAGAGAATGTTGATGCAGCGTGAGACTGATTCGTCTATGGTTTACTTCTATCAAAAGGCATTGGTGCTAGGTGAGTTTTCATGTGCTGTGCTCTTTCATCATTATTGGACGCTGACTCCCCATAGTTATGGTACCGCAAAATCTGGTGTCGGAATCTCAGCAATGTCTGTGCTTCGACCTGACTTGATGATGAAGTGTGTTGTCCCCGTTATCATGGCTGGTATTATTGCTGTGAGTCACCTCTCCCCGCAGTTGGACGTAGTTCGAACCACTCCTCGCGCCATACTCCCTCGCAATTAAGATCATAAATTGACTGCTGACAACTCGCCTTAGATTTACGGACTTGTCGTGTCGGTACTCATCTCTGCAGAACGTACGGTTTCATTGGAACCTTTCGATGTGGACTGTCATGCTAAATGTCCCTTGAACTTTGTTTTCGGTCTGTCTAGTAAAAACAAACATGTCTCTCGCTCAAGGTTTTACCCAGCTTGGAGCTGGTTTGTCTGTCGGTCTTGCCGGTCTCGCTGCTGGTTTCGCTGTTGGAATCGTTGGTGATGCTGGTGTACGAGGAACAGCTCAACAACCAAGACTCTTCGTTGGAATGGTACATCGCGTTCCTTTCGATTATTTGTGCTATGCTGACGAGTTAAATCCCAGATTCTAATCCTCATTTTCGCTGAAGTTCTGGGTCTTTACGGTAGGCTGTTTTAATACCTATATCTCCCAAACCACTACCAAACACGAAATGTAGGTCTCATCGTTGCCCTCATCATGAACACCAAGGCGCAAGCTATGACTGTAAGACAAAGTTTTGTTCATGCGGTGGCGGGACGTTCACCAATTGTTTACAGTGCTAGGAAATGAGTGTGCTCTTTGGTATTTCTGAATGCGAAAGGCAACGTAGTGAGAGAAGGAAACAAAGTGCGACGGGGCAGAAAAGGGAGTATACCAGATACTTAATCATTACATTGCCGATGGACTTTCGATCAATCACCCCAAACATTCCACCCTTCAACTTCTTGCTGCCGTCATCGTCTGTTAATTGATTGATCCTGTTGCCCTGCTATCTCTTTGGTTCCTATCTTTTATTAATTGTGTTTCGCATGTTGATTCTGAACAAGTTTCTTCTGGATCGTGAAAGTCTGTGCATGCTCAGAGCTCGTTTATCACGTGATCTGAAGCGCCAAGCTTGGAAGTTGGGTCTTCACTAATCACTTTCAACTGGTTCTGAAAGTATCCCACCGAACAATTCAACAGAACTGCACATTCAAGTTGACAGGAAGCCACTTCTGATGACAATCTTCGACGTTCCGGGATCCGGGTTAGCAATGTATCCACGATCTCTGTCAGTATGACATGGATTCGGGGGGCTTTGCGCTCTTTATCAGTAGCAATTGCCAAGCCTAGCAGGCCATGGGTGGCAGATTTAGAAGATCTTTGTCATTCTCTAGTCTCTGCGTTGCGAATTTGAATGGTATACAAACTTCTGGGGTCTTCGTTAATGGATCTACCTGGATTTTACTTATCCTGCTCAGTTTGTGTTGCTTGCCAAGGATCTGAATCACCCTTCTCTAGGTATAAAGGACACCACCAACGGATCCTGAACTGCAAAAATGTGTAGCAAATTCAACATCTTCATCACTGGCACGACTGGTGTGCATCGTGTTATTAGTACCCTCGAGTCTTGACCATCGCCATTGCATAAGTTACATCGGTGGTTCTGTCCTTGCGCGTTTGTTACAACACCCAGACGCCAAATCGTTTCAAATCACAGCACTCTTCCGTTCTGCAGAAAAGGCAGAGAAACTCAAAGACGCTGGGACTGCACACTATTCTAGGTTCGTATACCGACGATGATCTAAGCTTCCTCATAGAAGCTGCGGCACATGCCGATGTGGTTCTTGCAATCGTGGGTTTCCCGCACGTCTGGTAAGAGTAAACTGCAAACTGGGCTAATTCCTCTTATCTCATAGGCCGATGCGGATAATGCGACTGCTGCCAGAGCTATCCTAAAGGGTTTGAAACAGAAATACGAGAAGTATGGACGTTTGCCGATTTTGTAAGCCACCATTCAGGGTACATCCAGAACTGATGACAACCCTGATGACTTTGGGGGTGATCTTGTAAGTATAATCTGGTACAGGTACGTTGCTCATCGCCAATTTTAGCTCGGTATTCAACGAAACTTACTTGTCTAACAGCCGTCATTATGGACGATGCACGAGGCTTGCATGGAAACCATACAATATGCAGCGACCTCGATGTTGACAAGCTCAACACCTTGCCAGAGAAGACTATACACAGAAATGTCGACAATCTCATCTTGGAAGCAGACAAGGCTGGGTACTTGGAATCGTACATTATTCTCCCTGGTGCGAGTGATATGTCCGAGGCTCGATGAAAGAACTCAACAGTTGATGCCTGTTTCCCTTTGTCCTTTCCTCTCTCTTCCACGTGGATAGGAACCGTCTTTGGACTCGCTACGGGGCCTTTCGTTGATCTGGGAATCCAGAAAGTTCAATCATTCCAATGTCCATATTTCATCAAGACTTCCATTGCTCGCAAGCAAGGCGCATATTTCGGTAAAGGGTTAAACAGATGGCCTGCTGTTCACATAGACGATAGTAGGTGCTGAACTCAACAGCGCGCTTACCTCCTGATTTCCTCTGTCCAGCCGTGGACCTGTATGTTATTCTCTTCGACGCAATTCGGTCGAGCCCCGGTGGGACAGCACATAGTCCCCAAGGATACTACCTTGCGGAGAGCTGCGAATACTCAGCCATAGGACTCGCTCGTGCGATATCCGAAGCTCTTGTAGATCTGGGTGTTGGCACAACTCGAGAACCTAGTGCATTTTCACAGGAAGAATGTGAAAAGTATTTTGGGGTGCGGTGATACTGGCTTACCTCTTCGGTCTTTGACTTAACCAACCCTTCTCTTAATGACATATTTTAAGCGCGTTTGGCCATACTTCGCAACCAACAGCTTTGCAAAGGCCGACCATTCTCGCTCTTTAGGCTGGAAGCCTGTGCATGGCAAAGAGGCTTTATTGGCGAGCATCAAGCCGGATGCCGAGCTTCTTCTCAAGTAACAAATCAATATCTTAATAGTAATTTGATCAATATTTTGTAAACAAAAAGACAGGCATAGGGGTAATGAGTGTGCTGAAGCTGAACCATGGTGATAAAAAAAAATGCAATAAACTAAGGTTTGAGATGCGTCTATTTCGCGTCTACCGATCGACAGGCGGGGGAGAATCATCAGATACTAGAGGGAAAAGGAGCTCGAGGGAGTGTATCATAAAGAACAGAAATAAATAAAAATCATACACGAGAAGGGATGTATAAACAACAGATATGAAAATTTGAATTGAATACCACTTTGTTTATCTTATTTTCCTTCCGAGTTGTTTTGAAAATAAGAACCATATAGTCAATGCAAAGAGAACGATCCTGCTCTTTTAAGCGCCGATACTCTCCAACTTGGCGGTCTGCCTGATTCCGGCAGTCCTGTCACCCACATTGCCAAACCATTCTTTTGCTCTCAACGATCTTCGTTCCATCTCTTCTGCACCCTTGACCTCCTTCAACCTTTCCTCCATTGCACTCCTAAATCTCTCCCTCAGATCCCACGAAGCGAGCCTAAGCACTTTCCTCGTCTCCCTACTAACCCTACCCGCATGCGCGTCAACAAAATCGACTTCTCTTTCTCCAGAACGCGTGATTATCGATGCTTTGATCCGCCTACCGACTGTACGAGGAATGGAGGCGGGTAGCTCCAAGATGAAATACGTAGCCAAACCGAATGTGCAAGCACCTAAAACGGGTACGGCCCAGGTTCTGGCAGCTTCGTTACCGAAGAGATCGGTTACGCGGATGATGCCTTCAATGATACCACGAGCCCCAATGGCTTGTCCACCGACCATGGTTAGAGCACCCACTCCCACACTAACAAGACCAAGTGCCGTAGGAGCAGACGACTCGTCTTCACCTTTACCGTCGCCAAAGTGAACAAAAAACTGATGGTTGACATCAAACAAGTCGAAAAATGTCGTTTCCGTCAAATCAGGGCGCTGAGCAAGACCAATACCAAGACCGTTCATACCACCAGCAACGATAGCACCGCCAGTTTGGTTATACAAAGAGGAAGATCGTCTGTTCTTGACTCCTTTAGCTCCCCTCCTCATCGCACTAAACATAGCTTCAGGCATGAACACCCGTCTGCTACGTTCAACGCCTACGGGAAGGTGTTCCTCTCCAAGATCCTTGATGCTTTGCACACCACGAGTCGTAATCAGACGAGCCTCGTCCTCAGCCAACATGATAGCTGCATCTAAACTGGCGAGTAAGGCCTTTCGGACGTCCCGTGCGTAATCGAAAATATGGAGGAGGCCGGGATAAGAAGGCATCGGCGTAAGCAATTTCTCCACACCAAGTTGTCCTTGTCCTACCCGCTCAAGAGCGTGGTTGAGTACTACCTTAGTACGAGAAGAAGCTTCGCCAGCGCCAGCCTCTTCAATAGATTCCAGAGCATCCTCGAGAACGTCTCTTCCGCTCTTCATCTTGTCCAAAACAGGACGGGCTTGTGAGAGGTCGTCACGTGCTCGTTGGAGTTCAGAATCGGCAACAATGGCGTTAGCACCTGCGAGGAGCTCGATATCGGCAAGGAGTTTCGAAAGGTAGGTAGATACAGGTTGGAGTTTGGATTTTGAGCGTTTAACAAGGACGAACGATCGTAGTGACTGCTCGAGATCGTCAAACGCAGGATTGGCGGTGAACGGTTGAAGAGCGGAAGCAGAATCGACGAAATGCACGAGATCTTCAGCGTCTTCGTAGGTTCTTGGGCTGAGCTCCTTGATTTGCTCCAGGACCAGTCGGCGACACTTCTCTTTGTTCTTGATCTGATCGTATTTATTGACGACAATAAAAAGATAGGCCTTTTCATTGCTCGCATTCCAGAGGAACTCTTTGGCAGATAAGGTGAAGTGGTTCTCCGCAGAGACAACGAAAACAACAACGTCAATTTCCTCCTGACGGGCAAAGACGGCAGTAGTCTTGAGACTGTCACGGTTGAGACCGGGTGCATCGATAAGCGAGATATCGACAACACCGTTGTTGAGGAGGGACTCTGAGGGAGCTCGGGTATCTGCTAAGTAAAGCTTGATCATCGGTTGAGCAATCTCGTTGTCGGCAATGATCTCCTCCAAGTCTGCAATATCGCCCCTGGTGAAGGTCGACGAATCATTGATGTCGTACGTCAAACCGTCCTTAACAAGGTGAACTTCCTCTTTACCCTGATTTTCTGTCGCGTCGTGAACCTCGCAGAACGCAGTGGTGCAAGGCTGCTGGTCGACAGGCATGACTTCACGTCGAAGCAAAGCATTGACGAAAGTTGATTTTCCGGCATTAAGATCACCGGTCACGAGAACTTTGGAGGACGTATCTTCCACTCTGAGGCGTAGTTTGTCAACATGAGCTACTGAAGTTGTGATTCTCTCGTCGAGAAGATTAGCTATTGATGACTTTTCGAGTTGAGAAACAAGTGAGGCAGCTGAAGTGGACGAATGTTGTGAACCGAGTTTGAGGTCAAGTCGGAGAACGTTGAAGTCGGTAGTCGGGATAAGTCGTTCATCGTCGAATTCTTTGAGTAGGTCATCCGAGGGCAACGATTCGAGTTGAACATCGGAAATGGATTCTAATGTGACGGAGCGGGTCAATTTTTGCCGTGGACCGCCGATTATAACGTCGGCTTCGAAAGTGGGGTCGTCAGCAAAGGAAAGTGAACGACGTGCAAGATTGGGACGACGTAGGGAGAAATGGGTTCCCTCGGCAGATACAGGTTGTTCCCGAAGTTGAGGGTATCGAACAACCCATTCATCCTTATTAAAGACCTGGATGTCGGCCAACAGAGACTTGGTTGAATCCAGAGCGGAAACCAGGCTGAAAGAATTTAGACACGGTCGAATAGCCTAAGACAAATGCTCACCGTTCCTTGCTCTCCACATATGCCTCCTGAACGTCTTCAACGTTGAGCTGCTTGTCTCCATGTAATCCACCAAAGACCGATTCGTGGAAAGCCTGTTTGACCGGGGAAGCTATCCGAGTTGGATAGTAAGTTTGAGCCATATCAGCTTATATTGCTTGATGTGTCGTTGGCCACTTTTGAGCTGGTGCTGGACCAGCTACTCGCTGTTGTAGACGATGAGCAGTGATGGTTGCGTGAAAACTCGCTGATTACCTTTGCTGACAAAATTTCCCAATACGTAACCAAGCTGACTCCGAGTTGTTCCGGCACGGGAACCGCAAGTCCAACCACCATGGCTCTGCTATAAACTAATATTCAAAAGAGCTCAACAGCAAGAAACATAACTTTTTGGCTGACTTTTTGTATTGGTCCAAATCGGAGGTCATTCTTTAATCCAATCGTCGGGCTGCTGACAATAGACAATGCTACTACCGACAGCTTTGTCATGCCCCATCTCGCGGTCATTTGACCTCAATACAATGTCCCCGACAAGATCATCTACCACCTTTTCACATCATCCGTATAGTAATTAACTGATACTAGTGTTTTTCAGGTCCGCTAGCAGCCTCGCGTTTGCTCAGTCGCTACAAAATGTTCAGCAGCCATAGCAATGGCATAAACTCGCCCCACACGTGATTCAGAGGACGCATTGCAGAACTCGTTGCTGACACAATAGGACCAGACCAGGCTTTGTTGAAACAGATTTTTGGGAGACCGTGTATCCCTCTGTTCCAGTTTCCCCACCCCCTACTGTATACATGTCGCTAACATTCATTGTTGATGACTCAAAAGTGCCGTTTCGACCTCACTCCTTCCCAAGCAGTCTCTGGTCTCCTGAGCCTCAATTCTTTCGACAGCTTTCTGGATTCTCTGAGTCGGTAAAAGGGGTTATGCGACCGTCGTCCTACAAGGCGATTATGAATTCACCTCCAGATATGGCGTTTTACGCTTCTTGCAAGGACTCGATTGTTCTTCCTGTTCAGTCTGGTACTCGTCAGTTTCTTCTCGGCCCCTCCAGCTCTGACCGTGTTTCTCGTCTCAATACCCCTGAAAATGTTGATGGCTTCATTTTGACCGACGTTCACATCATCGTCTATGAGGTAGACTCCAAGCAGGGTGCAACAAGGGACACTGACTTGGCTGAAGATTCGCACTGGTTTATCGCGCTCTGTATATGTGGATCTTCCGTTCAAAACGGCTATCGAAGGCGTGTCGTCTACTGGGCAGGCTTCAAAGGAGACTTCAAGGGCAACTTTTCTCTCGTTGGCAATCTGTGCATTGAGCAAAGTTCGAGGAAGGCTTTCACACGCCAAATTCTTTGGTCCTCCCTCCTTTCTACTCTGATCGCATGCCGCCATGCTTCGACCCTGGTCCCCAAAATGCCTAGGATTGTTATGGACCTCGATTGCTACTTTGGTACCAGTATTCGTCGTTATAATTATCTGAACTTTCCTCCTTTTGGCTGGCAGGCGAAGTCTGTGTTTTCATTTCTCAGATATCATGGTCCGAAACTTCTCCGTGGGGCACGTCGAGTTCTTTTGGACGAAGATGGCTTCCAGATCACTCACATCGGCCAAGGGGCATTCGCAGTCATATCACGTGTTTGGCATAGGCCTTCTGGCGAAGTACGAGTCATGAAACGCATTACATTCGATAAGACTGGTTTGGCGGAGTATCTGGCCAGAAATGAGATTGAGACGTTGGAGGCAATGAGAGGGAACATCTGGTTTCCACCATTACTCAATCATTTCAAGGAAGGCGGAGAGTTTGTAGTGACTATGGTGAGTCCCCCTCTCCCTATGAACTTTTGAGGCTTGAATTTGGTTTGCTACAGCCATTCTACCGTCGCGGTGACTTGGGAGGACTTATTGAACACAAGGGGTTTCTAGGACGTGAACTCGCCCAGTTCTACTCTGCCCAGCTTGTAAGATTATCCACAGATACAACTCTAATTTTTTACAAACCGATTTACTTACAGGTTCTTGCTATTCAAAGTCTCCACAAAATAGGCATCGTACATCGTGACATCAAGCCAGACAACATATTTCTTGACGAAGAAGGCCATCTAGTACTCGCAGATCTAGGATTAGCTGAAAATATTGCAACTTTTGAAGGCGGCGAAGACATGATGGCACAATTTCCTGTTTGGGTGGACGCGAGAACCAAGGGCGGGGACAATTTTCCTTTGTTGTGGGTTGGCGGCCACAATCCGCTCGGGACGCGCGGTATTGCTGGGACATTTTGGTACACCGCACCTGAGGTTTTTAGATACGAACGGTATTCATTTGGTGTGGATTATTGGTCAGTTGGGCTTATTTACCATGAGCTTATAACTGGACACGTAAGTCTTCTCTAATTTGTGTTTCTTTTCTCACTGATGACCCCTGCACTATTTAAGATCCCTTTCAATCACTACCTACCGTATCCTCAGGATAAGCGACCTCTCATTGATTTCCGAACCAAGCCTGGACAAGTAAAGGATGTCGCTCTCTGGGAACAAAGGGCGTTGAAGCAGGTTTGTTCCCAACCAACAGTTATTCAATGCCAACATGACGCCTACTGATGTCCCAACCTCCCCGCGAATTTGTCAGATACTCCATCCCGCACCGGAAGAAAGACTTCAAACAGTGACCCAGATCAAGAAGAGTCGTCTTTTTGAAGGGGTGTACGTGACACTTGAGAACTCCCTCTTTCTTTGAACTCTTCCACTGACCATATTTAAAAGAGATTGGAAGAAGATGGCACGCCGGGAGATACATCCGCCGTTCCTACCTCAACCTTTGTTGGAAGGCTGAATGGAGGGAGGATCATGCTCGAATAGGGACTTTACGTTCTCTATGCTGAATTGAGGACCATCTCCTTCTCTCTGGTTCGAAATACGCTCTTCTGCCACAACTACTTTTCTCCAGTTATGTCGTTGGGATTGGTTGGTTTCTGCAGGTGAACGGATGACGCTGGCTGTACACCCGAGACTGCTAGTTCACTTGGGGCGACTATGGCGTCAGCTTCGAACTTGACATTGGACGACCTTTTGAAACTTCGACCCTTGAAACCGCCTTCCTTTCAACGGCTTATGCTAGAAAGATGGACGCTCGTGATGCAACCTATGGCGTTGTTGAAGCTGCACGTCAACTCTCAAAACGACACGGCCTTCCAGGATCCGGGGGATTGGTTATCGAGGTGGCGGCAAGCCTAGCATGTGTTGCAACATCCTTGAGGTGTTTTGGAGATATCAGAGCCAGTAGAAGTTCTACAACCTACAGCTCAAAATCGGACTATAAAAAAAAATGCCGCCTTCAACGATTTGGCCACTGTCATCGCACCCTAGACATATTGGTCAGTTAGTCGTTGAAAAATGTATGGTAGTAAAAGAATTCTAAAGCCATGTTTATTTTACTGTGCGGATACGAAACGGCTGACTTGGGATTCTTCAACGTAGGAGATAATATCGTCCCAACATCCTACTTACAGTCGATAAGCCTCTGCCGTACTAGTAGGCCTTTAGAACGTCCCATTCCCTATATACCACACACTGCACATTTGTATACCCCTTTGCATTGTTTAATGAAACGATTTATACACCTGTGAACTATAACTAGGGTGCAACGCAAGTGGGCTTTCGTTCTCCATCACTTTACGGTCATGGCCGTTTTACGCTCTTCTAGTTGATGTGACAACCGAACGGCAACATCATGCCACCGTCGATCGACACCGACAGCCCACAAAATCTAGGCAGTGCTTCCACCTCCAAACA
>Ga0193743_1002117_pt1 | contig 14262 bp, 24 predicted proteins | sample L2c2metaG_FD_143038 | JGI IMG/M metagenome (GOLD analysis project Ga0193743, IMG submission 143038) | Soil microbial communities from a riparian zone of the East river system, Colorado, United States - L2c2 | ecosystem: Environmental > Terrestrial > Soil > Riparian zone | place: USA: East River... | reverse complement strand
GGCAAGACCGTTCTCGAGCTGATGGACGCGGTGGACGAGAACGTCCCCCAGCCCGTCCGCGACATCGAGAAGCCGTTCCTGATGCCGGTGGAGGATGTGTTCACCATCACCGGCCGTGGCACCGTCGTCACCGGCCGCGTCGAGCGTGGCGTGGTCAAGGTGAACGAGACGGTGGAGATCGTCGGCATCAAGGAAAAGTCGATGACCACCACCGCCACGGGGATCGAGATGTTCCGCAAGCTGCTCGACGAGGGCCAGGCCGGTGACAACGTCGGTCTGCTCATCCGCGGCATCAAGCGCGAGGAGGTGGAGCGCGGCCAGGTCGTCTGCAAGCCGGGCTCGATCACCCCGCACACCGACTTCGATGCACAGGTCTACATCCTGTCCAAGGACGAGGGTGGCCGGCACACGCCGTTCTTCAACAACTACCGGCCGCAGTTCTACTTCCGCACCACGGACGTGACCGGTGTGGTCACCCTCCCGAGCGGGACCGAGATGGTCATGCCGGGCGACAACACCGAGATGACCGTGGCGCTGATCCAGCCGATCGCCATGGAGGAGGGCCTGCGCTTCGCTATCCGCGAGGGCGGCCGCACCGTGGGCGCCGGCCGGGTCGTCAAGATTAACAAGTAACTAGACCCCGATTTGGGTTGCCACAGGTAGATGTGGCATCCTGGACGGGTTGCTCACTGGGGCCGATCGGCACCGAGTTGATACCGATTCGATTCGGTGCCGATCGGCCCCGGCATGAGCGCCAACCGTGACCGGCCCGCAGTTCCGGCCAAGGCGCGGAAGGCAGCAGCAAAAGCCAGCCCCCCGAGACGAAGCGATACGGGCAGAAGTATGCGCCACGCGCGCGACACGCCCGACCTCGTGGACCGGGAGCACCAGCAACGACAGTCCGCGGCCAGTTGAGCGCGGCGGTCGGGCTGGCCTCGATCGGTCCTGGTGACCGGCCGGGGTGAGCCCGGCGCACAACGCGATAACCACGGCACGCAGCGGCAGGAAGAAGAGGACGGCCGACCACCATGGCGGGACAGAAGATCCGCATCAGGCTCAAGGCCTATGACCACGAGGCGATCGACGCGTCCGCTCGCAAGATTGTCGAGACGGTGACGCGCACCGGCGCCCGGGTCGTGGGTCCGGTGCCGCTGCCGACCGAGAAGAACGTGTACTGCGTCATCCGCTCCCCGCACAAGTACAAGGACTCGCGGGAGCACTTCGAGATGCGCACGCACAAGCGGCTGATCGACATCCTCGACCCGACGCCGAAGACGGTTGACGCGCTGATGCGCATCGACCTGCCGGCCAGCGTCGACGTCAACATCCAGTAAAGGCTCCGAAACCGATGACTGAGTCGAGTGAAGAGAAGCAGGTGACCGGCATCCTGGGCACCAAGCTCGGGATGACGCAGGTGTTCGACGAGAACAACCGCGTCGTGCCGGTGACCGTGGTGCGTGCGGGGCCCTGCGTGGTGACGCAGATCCGGACCCAGGAGAACGACGGCTACACCGCCGTTCAGCTGGCATACGGCGCGGTCGACCCGCGCCGGGTGAACAAGCCGGAGACCGGGCACTTCAGCAAGGCCGGGGTCACCCCGCGCCGCTACGTGTTCGAGCTGCGCACCTCCGACGCGAACGAGTACCAGCTGGGCCAGGAGGTGACCGCCGAGGTGTTCGAGACCGGCGCGGTCGTCGACGTGGTCGGCACCAGCAAGGGCAAGGGCACCGCCGGCGTGATGAAGCGGCACGGCTTCCACGGCCTGGGTGCCAGCCACGGCGTCCAGCGCAAGCACCGTTCGCCCGGCTCCATCGGTGGCTGTGCCACCCCTGGCCGGGTGTTCAAGGGCGTGCGGATGGCCGGCCGGATGGGCCACGCGCGGGTGACCAACCAGAACCTGACCGTGCACCGGGTCGACGCCGACACCGGGCTGCTGCTCATCAAGGGCGCGGTACCTGGCCCCAAGGGCGGCCTGGTGCTGGTCAAGTCTGCCGCGAAGGGCGGTGCGTGACCAGATGACGAGCGTGGAGATCCGCAAGCCTGAGGGCGGCGCCGACGGCAGCGTTGAGCTGCCGGCCGAGGTGTTCGACGTCCCGGAGAACAAGCCGCTGCTGCACCAGGTGGTGGTGGCCCAGCTGGCCGCCGCGCGCCAGGGCACGCACAAGGTCAAGAACCGCGGTGAGGTTCGCGGCGGCGGCAGGAAGCCGTACCGGCAGAAGGGCACCGGCCGGGCCCGTCAGGGTTCGACCAGGGCGCCGCAGTTCGCCGGTGGTGGTGTGGTGCACGGCCCGGTGCCGCGCGACTACGCCCAGAAGACCCCCAAGAAGATGAAGCAGGCCGCCCTGCGCGGCGCACTGTCCGACCGGGCCCGCAACGGCCGCGTGCACGTGCTCACCGGGATCGTCTCCGGGGGCAAGCCGTCCACCAAGACGGCTCGCACCGCGATCGCCGCGCTGAGCGACCGCCCCCGGGTGCTGGTCGTGGTCGGCCGCGAGGACGAGCTCGGCTGGCGCAGCCTGCGCAACCTGCCGGCCGTGCACGTGATCGCGCCGGACCAGCTGAACACCTACGACGTGCTGGTCAACGACGACGTGGTGTTCACCGCCGAAGCGTTGGACACGTTCCTGGCCGGCCCGGTCCGCGGTCGCTCGGCGAAGGCCACGGCCCGTTCCAGCGAGGCGGACGTGACGGAGGAGAGCAAGTGATCCCCGATCCGCGCGATGTACTGATCGCGCCGGTGGTCTCGGAGAAGAGCTACGGACTGCTCGAAGAGCGGCAGTACACCTTCCTGGTCCCGCCGGACGCGAACAAGACCGAGATCAAGATCGCCGTTGAGAAGGTGTTCAAGGTCAAGGTCGTCAGCGTGAACACGCTCAACCGCCCGGGCAAGCGCAAGCGCACCCGCAGCGGATACGGCAAGCGCAAGGACACGAAGCGCGCGATCGTGACGATCTCCGAGGAGAGCCGTCCGATCGAGATCTTCGGCGGACCGGCGAGCTGAGGGAGGAGTAACCATGGGTATCCGTAAGCACAAGCCGACTACACCTGGCCGGCGCGGCTCCAGCGTCTCCGACTTCAGCGAGATCACTCGCTCCACGCCGGAGAAGTCGCTGATCCGTCCGCTGCACAGCACCGGCGGCCGCAACGTGCACGGCCGTATCACCACCCGGCACAAGGGTGGTGGCCACAAGCGCGCCTACCGGCTGATCGACTTCCGGCGAGCGGACAAGGACGGCGTGCCGGCCAAGGTCGCGCACATCGAGTACGACCCGAACCGCACCAGCCGGATCGCACTGCTGCACTACGCCGACGGCGAGAAGCGCTACATCATCGCGCCGGAGAAGCTCAAGCAGGGCGACAAGGTGGAGAGCGGCGCCAAGGCCGACATCAAGATCGGTAACAACCTGCCGCTGCGCAACATCCCGACCGGCACGGTGATCCACGCGATCGAGCTCCGGCCCGGTGGCGGCGCCAAGATGGCCCGCTCGGCCGGTGCGAAGGTCCAGCTGGTCGCCAAGGACGGTCCGTACGGCCAGCTCCGGCTGCCGTCCGGCGAGATCCGGAACGTGGACGTGCGCTGCCGGGCCACCATCGGTGAGGTCGGCAACGCCGAGCAATCCAATATCAACTGGGGTAAGGCCGGCCGGATGCGGTGGAAGGGCAAGCGCCCAACCGTCCGCGGTGTGGCGATGAACCCGGTTGACCACCCGCACGGTGGTGGCGAGGGCAAGACCTCCGGTGGTCGGCACCCGGTGAACCCGGCCGGCAAGCCCGAGGGCCGCACCCGCCGCACCAAGCCAAGTGACAAGTTGATCGTCCGCCGGCGTCGTACGTCCGGCAAGAAGCGCTGAGCAGGGAGGTAAGAGATGCCGCGCAGCCTGAAGAAGGGCCCGTTCGTCGATGACCACCTGCTGAAAAAGGTGGACGTCCTCAACGAGTCCGGCAAGAAGACCGTGATCAAGACCTGGTCACGCCGCTCCACGATCATCCCAGACATGATCGGACACACGATTGCGGTGCACGACGGCCGCAAGCACGTCCCGGTGTTCGTGTCGGAGGCGATGATCGGGCACAAGCTCGGCGAGTTCGCGCCGACCCGCACGTTCCGTGGCCACATCAAGGATGACCGCAGGGCTCGCCGCCGCTGAGCGCGCCCACTAGCTGACGTTTGAACAGCGGCTGCACTACAGAGCTGAGAAGAAGGCTGAGGAAGAGATGGCTGCAACCAGCCAAGACACCACCGGCGCCGAGGTGAGCGATGCGCCGGTGCGCGCGGTCGCGCGGGCCCGGCACATCCGGATGAGTGCTCGGAAGGTTCGGCGCGTCATCGACCTGGTGCGTGGTCAGCGTGCGGTGGATGCCTTGACGATCCTGAAGTTCGACCCGCACGCGGCCAGCGAGCCGGTGTACAAGGTGGTTGCCAGCGCGATCGCCAACGCCGAGCACAACCTGGAGCTTGACCGGGAGACCCTGGTCATCGCCACCGCGTACGTGGACGAGGGCAAGACGCTGCCCCGTATCCGGCCGCGTGCGCAGGGTCGGGCTTACCGCATCCGCAAGCGCACTAGCCACATCACGGTCGAGCTCGAGTCGCGGGCCGAGGCCACCGGGCGGCGCGGCCGCTCTGGCGCGAAGGGAAGGACCCGCTGATGGGTCAGAAGATCAATCCGCACGGCTTCCGGCTGGGCATCACCACGGACTGGAAGTCCCGGTGGTACGCCGACAAGCAGTACGCGGAGTACGTCAAGGAAGATGTCCAGATCCGCAAGATGCTCTCCAAGGGCATGGAGCGGGCCGGCATCTCCAAGGTTGAGATCGAGCGCACCCGGGACCGGGTTCGGGTCGACATCTGGACCGCCCGCCCTGGCATCGTGATCGGCCGGCGTGGCGCCGAGGCGGACCGCATCCGGGGCAACCTGGAGAAGCTGTCCGGCAAGCAGGTGCAGCTGAACATCCGCGAGGTCAAGAACTCGGAGTCGGACGCCCAGCTCGTCGCGCAGGGTGTTGCCGAGCAGCTGTCCAACCGGGTGGCGTTCCGCCGCGCGATGCGCAAGGCGATCCAGACCGCTATGCGTTCGCCGCAGGTCAAGGGCATCCGGGTGCAGTGCTCGGGTCGGCTCGGTGGCGCGGAAATGTCGCGCTCGGAGTTCTACCGCGAGGGTCGCGTCCCGCTGCACACGCTGCGCGCCGACATCGACTACGGCCTGTTCGAGGCCCGCACCACCTTCGGCCGCATCGGTGTGAAGGTGTGGATCTACAAGGGCGACGTGGTCGGCGGTCGTCGTGAGCTGGGCGCCGCGTCCGACGCGCCGAGTGCGGCCCCGCGCCGCGAGCGCCCCACCCGGCGCCGCTCCGGAGCCTCCGGCACCACGGCCACCAGCACGGACGCCGGGCGGGCCGCGGCCCAGCAGGCCTCCGCGCCGGGCAGTGTCGCGGTCGAGGAGCAGCCGGCGCCGGCCAGCCCCGAGGCGACCGCGACCGAGGCGACCGCGACCGAGACGAGCGGTGGGGAGGGCTGAGCCATGTTGATGCCACGCAAGGTCAAGCACCGCAAGCAGCACCACCCCGGGCGTAGTGGCGCGGCCAAGGGCGGTACCAGGGTCACCTTCGGTGACTTCGGCATCCAGGCCCTGGAGCCGGCCTACGTGACCAACCGGCAGATCGAGTCCGCGCGTATCGCCATCACCCGGCACATTCGCCGTGGTGGCAAGGTGTGGATCAACATCTTCCCGGATCGGCCACTGACCAAGAAGCCCGCCGAGACCCGGATGGGTTCCGGTAAGGGCAGCCCGGAGTACTGGGTGGCCAACGTCAAGCCCGGTCGGGTCATGTTCGAGATGAGCTACCCGAACGAGCAGACCGCGCGCGAGGCACTTCGCCGCGCGATCCACAAACTGCCGATGCGTTGCCGCATCGTGACTCGTGAAGGTGGTGAGTTCTGATGGCGGGTTCCGGAGTGGGTACTGGCGCGTCGGAGCTGCGTGAGCTCACCGACGAGGAGCTGGTGCTTCGGCTGCGGGAGTCCAAGGAGGAGCTGTTCAACCTCCGCTTCCAGATGGCGACCGGGCAGCTGGACAACAACCGGCGGCTGCGCACGGTCCGGCACGATATCGCGCGGGTCTACACCGTGATGCGCGAGCGTGAGTTGGGACTGTCGGCCGCCCCGATCGACGATGAGGGCGCGGCATGAGTGAAGAGACCGCAACCGAGGTGGCGAGCACCCGGGGGTTCCGCAAGGTCCGAGAGGGCCTCGTGGTGTCGGACAAGATGGACAAGACGATCGTTGTATTGGTCGAGGACCGGGTCAAGCACCCCCGCTACAGCAAGGTCATTCGTCGGACCAACAAGGTCAAGGCGCATGACGAGGGCAATACCGCTGGCGTCGGTGACCGCGTCCAGCTGATGGAGACCCGCCCGTTGTCAGCGACCAAGCGCTGGCGGCTGGTGGAGATCCTCGAGAAGGCCAAGTAGGAGCTGACGTGATCCAGCAGGAGTCGCGACTGCGTGTCGCGGACAACACCGGTGCCAAGGAAATCCTGTGCATCCGGGTGCTTGGGGGATCGGGGCGCCGCTACGCCGGGATCGGCGACATCATCGTCGGTACCGTCAAGGACGCCATCCCGGGCGCCGGTGTCAAGCGGGGCGACGTGGTGAAGGCCGTCATCGTGCGGACCGTCAAGGAAAAGCGTCGCCCGGACGGCTCCTACATCCGTTTCGACGAGAACGCCGCCGTTCTGATCAAGCCGGACGGCGAACCCCGGGGTACCCGGATTTTCGGTCCGGTGGGCCGCGAGCTGCGCGACAAGAAGTTCATGCGAATTATCTCGCTCGCGCCGGAGGTTTTGTAGTTATGAAGGTGAAGAAGGGCGACACCGTGCAGGTGATCGCCGGCAAGGACAAGGGCGCCAAGGGCAAGGTGATCCAGTCGTACCCGACGAAGGACCGTGTCCTGGTCGAGGGCGTGAACCGGATCAAGAAGCACACCCGGGTCACGACCACCCAGCGCGGAGCGCAGTCGGGCGGGATCGTCACCCAGGAAGCCTCGATCCACGTGTCGAACGTGATGGTCGTGGACTCTGAGGGCAAGGCGACCAAGATCGGCAAGAAGGAAGTCAAGCGCGAGGACGGCAAGGTCAAGCGCGTTCGCGTGGCCCGTCGTACCGGGAAGGAGCTCTGATGGCAACCGCTACCGACACCAAGCAGCTGCCTCGGCTCAAGGTCCGGTACCGCGAGGAGATCGCCGGCAAGCTGCGGGACAAGTTCGAGTACCCGAACGTCATGCAGATCCCCGGCGTGCTCAAGGTCGTGGTGAACATGGGCGTCGGCGACGCCGCCCGCGACTCGAAGCTCATCGACGGCGCGGTCCGGGACCTGGCGACGATCACCGGGCAGCGCCCGGAGGTCCGCAAGGCCACCAAGTCGATCGCCCAGTTCAAGCTGCGCGAGGGCATGCCGATCGGCGCGCGGGTCACCCTGCGCGGCGACCGGATGTGGGAGTTCCTGGACCGGCTGCTGACCATTGCGCTGCCGCGTATCCGGGATTTCCGAGGGCTCGCGCCGACCCAGTTCGACGGGAACGGCAACTACACCTTCGGTCTCAACGAGCAGTCCATGTTCCACGAGATCGACCCGGACTCGATCGACCGCCCCCGCGGCATGGACATCACGGTCGTGACGTCCGCCGCCACCAATGAGGAAGGTCGAGAGCTGCTCAAGCTGCTCGGCTTCCCGTTCAAGGAGAGCTGACCGCGATGGCCAAGACGGGTCTGGTTATCAAGGCCGCGCGTAAGCCGAAGTTCAAGGTGCGCGGTTACACCCGGTGCCAGCGCTGCGGGCGTGCCCGCGCGGTGCTGCGCAAGTTCGGCCTGTGCCGGATCTGCGTGCGCGAGATGGCGCACCGGGGCGAACTGCCTGGAGTGTCCAAGTCGTCCTGGTAGGGACGGCTTAACTAGCTGAAACGAGCACGACAACCGTCGCAGGCCCCGAGGGGAACCGCGATGAGAGAGGTGACAAGGTCACCATGACGATGACCGACCCGATCGCGGACATGCTCACGCGTCTGCGCAACGCCAACTCGGCGTATCACGACCAGGTTGTGATGCCGCACTCCAAGCTCAAGGTGTCCATTGCGGAGATCCTTCAGAAGGAGGGCTACATCGCCTCGTTCAACACCGAGCAGGCCGAGGTGGGCCGCTCGCTGGTGGTCGAGCTGAAGTACGGCCGCAACCGGGAGCGCAGCATCGCGGGCCTGCGCCGGGTGTCCAAGCCCGGCCTGCGGGTTTACGCGAAGTCGACCAACCTGCCCAGGGTGCTCGGCGGTCTCGGCGTGGCGATTATCTCGACCTCGTCCGGGCTGATGACCGACAAGCAGGCGAACATGCGGGGCGTGGGCGGGGAAGTCCTCGCCTACGTCTGGTAAGGGGACGCGACCATGTCACGAATCGGAAAGCTCCCGGTGCCGGTGCCAAACGGCGTCGACGTCAAGATCGATGGGCGCACGGTCACCGTCAAGGGCCCGAAGGGCACCCTGACGCACACCGTGGCCGAGCCGATCTCACTCGGCCGGGACGACGACGGCACCATCCGCGTCACCCGGCCGGACGACGAGCGGTACAGCCGCGCCATGCACGGCCTGTCTCGGACCCTGGTCAACAATCTGGTGGTCGGGGTGACCTCCGGCTACGAGAAGCGCATGGAGATCCACGGCGTCGGTTACCGCGTCGCGCTCAAGGGCTCGACCCTGGAGTTCGCGCTCGGCTACAGCCACCCCATCTCGGTGGCGGCGCCGGAGGGCATCACCTTCGTGGTGGAGAACCCCACTCGGTTCACCGTCCAGGGCATCGACAAGCAACTGGTCGGCGAGATCGCCGCGAACATCCGCAAGCTGCGCAAGCCGGACCCCTACAAGGGCAAGGGCGTGCGCTACGCCGGCGAGAACATCCGGCGCAAGGTCGGGAAGACGGGTAAGTAAATGGCTACCACAAGCAGCCCAGAGGCAGCGAGCGTGAACGGCGCTGCCAGCAAAGCGGTCGGCGGCGGTACGGCGCGCCGGACCGGCTCACGGGTCTCGGCCCGGCGGCGGCTCGCCCGCACCCGTCGTCACGTGCGGATCCGCAAGAAGATCAGCGGCACCTCGCAGCGTCCCCGACTGGCCGTCAACCGCAGCGCGCGTCACATGGTCGCGCAGCTGATCGACGACGTGGCCGGTCACACCGTCGCGTCGGCGTCCTCCATGGAAGCCGACGTGCGGGGCCTGGACGGCGACAAGAAGGCCCGCGCGGCCAAGGTCGGCGAGCTGCTCGCCTCCAGGGCCCGTGAGGCCGGTGTGAGCGCCGCGGTCTTCGACCGGGGCGGCTACGTCTACCACGGCCGGATCGCGGCGCTCGCGGACGCGGCGCGCGAGGGTGGCCTGGAGTTCTGATGACTGATTTCAGCAATAACCTGTGTCTCGAGATGGAAGGGAACGCCTGATGCCCGGACGCACGCGGCGTGACGGCGGCCAGGGCGGGAGCGGCGGCCCAAATGACCGCGGCGACCGTCGGGACCGTCGCGACGGAGGCCGCGGCGGGGCGGCCCAGGAAAAGACCCAGTTTGTCGAGCGGCTGGTCACCATCAACCGGGTGGCCAAGGTCGTCAAGGGTGGTCGCCGGTTCAGCTTCACCGCGCTGATGATCGTGGGTGACGGCGACGGAATGGTCGGCGTCGGCTACGGCAAGGCCAAGGAAGTCCCGGCGGCGATCGCCAAGGGTGTCGAGGAGGCGAAGAAGAACTTCTTCCGCGTCCCGCGCATCGGCGGCACCATCGTGCACCGCGTGCAGGGTGAAGCCGCCGCCGGCGTGGTCCTGCTGCTCCCGGCCAGCCCCGGTACCGGTGTCATCGCCGGTGGCCCGGTGCGCGCCGTGCTGGAGTGCGCCGGTATCCACGACATCCTGTCCAAGTCTCTGGGCAGCGACAACGCCATCAACGTGGTGCACGCCACCGTGGCCGCGCTGAAGAGCATCCAGCGTCCCGAGGAGGTGGCCGCGCGTCGTGGCCTGCCGCTGGAGGACGTGGCTCCGGCCGCGATGCTGCGGGCTCGGGCGGCGGCCGCCAGTGGGGCAGGTGCGTGATGGCCGGCAAGTCGGTCAAGGTGACCCAGGTGCGCAGCACCATCGGTAGCAAGCAGAACCAGAAGGCCACCCTGCACACCCTCGGACTGCGCAAGATCCGGCAGTCCGTGGTGCGGGACGACACCCCGGCGGTTCGAGGCATGATCGCCACCGTGCGCCATTTGGTGACGGTGGAGGAGGTCGACTCCAAATGACCATCAAGATCCATCACCTCCGCCCGGCGGCCGGCTCCAAGACGGCCAAGACCCGGGTCGGTCGCGGTGAAGGCGGCAAGGGCGGCAAAACCGCCGGTCGGGGCACCAAGGGCACCAAGGCACGGAACACCGTGCGGGTGGGCTTCGAGGGTGGCCAGATGCCGATTCACATGCGGCTGCCGAAGCTCAAGGGCTTCCGTAACCGGTTCCGCGTCGAGTACCAGGTGGTCAACGTCGGCGACCTGGCCCGCCTGTTCCCCGAGGGCGGCACCATCGGCCCCGACGAGCTCGTCTCGGCCGGTGCGGTCCGCAAGAACGAGTTGGTCAAGGTACTGGGCAACGGTGACCTCGGTGGGGTCAAGCTGGCGGTGAGCGCGCACGCCTTCTCCGGCAGCGCCCGCGAGAAGATCGCCGCCGCCGGCGGCACGGCGACCAAGGTCTAGTCGCCCAGCTCGAGTCACCCCGCGCGGGCCGCTTCAGGCGGCCCGCGCGGCGCTAGGCCGACATCCCCGGCTCCCGCCGCGCGGTCTGTCGATCTCGCGGTCCGGCCCGCATTCCCGACACCCGCGCCGGCCGCCAGCGACCGGCTGTTACCCTCGGGTTTCCAGCATCGCGGCTCATGGTTGCGGATGCGGTTCCACTGGCGTCACGGCCGTCAACCGGCCATCCGACGCCCCAGCACGGGAGGATCCAGGAGTGCTCAGCGCGTTCCGGTCGGCATTCGCGACACCGGACCTCCGAAAGAAGATCCTCTTCACCCTCGGCATCATCGCCGTGTACCGGTTGGGCGCCACGCTGCCCTCCCCGGGCGTCTCCTACCCGAATGTGCAGGAGTGCCTCCGGCAGGTCGAGGGCGGCGAGAACCAGAGCGTCTATGCATTGATCAACCTGTTCAGCGGCGGCGCGCTGCTGCAGTTGTCGATCTTCGCGCTGGGCATCATGCCCTACATCACGGCCAGCATCATCGTGCAGCTGCTCACCGTGGTCATTCCTCGGTTCGAGCAGCTGAAGAAGGAAGGGCAGTCGGGTCAGAACAAGCTGACCCAGTACACCCGCTACCTCACCATCGGGCTGGCCATCCTGCAGTCCACCGGCATCGTCGCGCTGGCCGACCGGGGCCAGCTGTTCGCCAACTGCGACAAGCCGGTGATCCCCAACTCGGGCATCTTCGAGCTGGCCGTCATCGTCATCGTGATGACCGCCGGCACGTCCATCATCATGTGGCTGGGCGAGCTGGTCACCGAGCGCGGCGTCGGTAACGGGATGTCGCTGCTCATCTTCACCTCGATCGCCGCGCGGATCCCCGCCGAGGGCGGCGGCATCCTGACCAACGGCGGCGTGCTGGTCTTCGTCGGTGTCTGCGTCTTCGGCCTGGCCATCATCGCCAGCGTGGTGTTCGTCGAGCAGGGCCAGCGCCGGATCCCGGTGCAGTACGCCAAGCGCATGGTCGGCCGCCGGATGTACGGCGGCACGTCCACCTATCTCCCGTTGAAGGTCAACCAGGCCGGCGTCATCCCGGTGATCTTCGGCTCATCCCTGCTCTACCTGCCTGACCTGATCGCGCGGCTGTCCGGCAACACCGGCGGCACCTTCCAGCGGATCGTGCAGACCTATGTGGTGGACCAGTCCAGCGCGGTGCACATCGGGCTGTACTTCCTACTGATCATCTTCTTCACCTACTTCTACGTCGGCATCACGTTCAACCCCGATGAGCGGGCCGACGAGATGAAGAAGTTCGGTGGCTTCATCCCCGGAATCCGGCCCGGCCGCCCGACGGCCGAGTACCTGAGTTTCGTGCTCTCCAGGATCACCCTGCCCGGATCGCTCTACCTGGGCATCATCGCGGTCCTGCCGAACTTCTTCCTGGGCATCACCCAAACCGGCCAGAACCAGAACTTCCCATTCGGTGGAACGGCGGTGCTGATCATGGTCGGTGTGGGCCTCGACACTGTGAAGCAGCTCGAGAGCCAGCTCATGCAGCGGAACTACGAGGGATTCCTCCGTTAACCTCGAGTTGTGCCGCCGGTACGGGTGAGTGAGCCCACGAGGTAGAAAGGTCGGTGTCGCGGTGAGAGTCGTTCTGGTCGGTCCGCCCGGTGCGGGCAAGGGGACCCAAGCGGTCCGGCTTGCCGATCGCCTCGACGTCCCGCACATCTCTACCGGTGACCTCTTCCGGGCGAACCTGAGTGAGAACACTCCGCTCGGCCTGGCCGCGAAGCGGTTCATGGACGCCGGCGAGCTGGTGTCCGACGAGGTGACCGTGGGCATGGTGCGTGAGCGCCTGGCGGATGAGGACGCGGCCAAGGGCTTCATCCTGGACGGCTTTCCCCGCACCGTGGCGCAGGCCGACGCGCTCTCCGAGTTCCTGCACGCCGACGGGAACGAGCTGGACGCCGGCGAGCTGGTGTCCGACGAGGTGACCGTGGGCATGGTGCGTGAGCGCCTGGCGGATGAGGACGCGGCCAAGGGCTTCATCCTGGACGGCTTTCCCCGCACCGTGGCGCAGGCCGACGCACTGGCCGAGTTCCTGCACGCCGACGGGAACGAGCTGGACGCCGTGGTGGCGCTCGAGGTCCCGGAGGACCTACTGGTGCGCCGGCTGCTCGGCCGGGGCCGCACGGACGACACCGAGGAAGTCATCCGGCGCCGCCAGGAGATTTACCGCGCGGAGACCGCCCCGCTGCTCGAGCACTACCGGGACCGGCTGATCTCGGTTGACGCCGTCGGTGAGATCGACGAGATCACCGAGCGGGTGCTCGATGCACTGGGCGATGACTGAGGTCTGGTCCGGGTCGCTGACATGACGGGGAACGGACCGCTGGCCGGCCTGCGCGCCGGCATAGCCCGGTTGGGAGGCCGGCTCATCGAGCGCAAGACGCGGGGTCAGCTGGAAGCGATGCACGCGGCCGGCCAGCTGGTGGCGCGCACGCTGGCTGAGGTGGCCGGGCACGCCCGCCCGGGAGTGAGCACCCTTGAGCTGGACCAGCTCGCCGAGCAGATTATCCGGGACGGCGGCGGGGTGCCGTCGTTCCTCGGCTACCACGGCTTCCCGGGCAGCATCTGCGCCTCGGTCAACGAGCAGATCGTGCACGGCATCCCGTCGGCCGATCAGATACTCGCCGAGGGCGACCTGATCTCGGTGGACTGCGGGGCGATCGTGGACGGTTGGCACGGCGACTCGGCGATCACCTTCCCGATCGGCACAGTGTCGGCGGCCGACCTGGCGCTGTCCGAGGCATGTCGGCTGGCCCTGGAAGCGGGTATCGCCGCGGCGATCCCCGGCGGCCGGCTGACCGACATCTCGCACGCTGTGCAGACCGCCGCCGAGCGGGCTGCCGAACGGGACGGCGAGAGCTACGGCATCGTCGCCGAGTACGGCGGGCACGGCATCGGCACCAGCATGCACATGGACCCCTTCCTGCCGAACCTCGGGTCGCCGGGGCGCGGCCCCAAACTGCCGGTGGGCGGGGTGCTCGCGGTTGAGCCGATGCTCACCGGCGGCAGCCCGGAGACCGTCACCCTGGACGACGGCTGGACGGTGGTCACCGAGGACGGCTCCCGCGCGGTGCATTGGGAGCACACGGTGGCAATCACCGATGACGGCCCGTGGGTGCTGACTGCCCCGGTGCAGGCCGCCGCCGAGCGCTGAACCACCGGAGTTAACCCGTAGCTCACTAGCGATCATCGCTTTCGGCTCGCACTTCGTATACCGTGTACCGAATGCAGCCGCAATCCGATCGTTACTCTGGCCACACCATTGCCGTCCTGGGCTGGACGGGTGCGTAGTCATGCCTGATGCTCTCGCTGTGAACGCAACTAATGGCGCGGTGACCGAGGGCCGGACTCGGGTAGGCGTACCCCGTGAGTCGGGTGTTGGTGAGCGGCGGGTGGCGTTGGTGCCGAAGGTGGCGGAGCGTCTGATCGGTAAGGGCCTTGAGGTGGTGGTGGAGTCTGGGGCT
>Ga0193743_1002115_pt1 | contig 14268 bp, 12 predicted proteins | sample L2c2metaG_FD_143038 | JGI IMG/M metagenome (GOLD analysis project Ga0193743, IMG submission 143038) | Soil microbial communities from a riparian zone of the East river system, Colorado, United States - L2c2 | ecosystem: Environmental > Terrestrial > Soil > Riparian zone | place: USA: East River... | reverse complement strand
TGCCGCGGAATCCGTGTCGAGTGGGCCGATGGTGGCGCAGATAGGTCCTATGCGAGAAGTGAGAGTATACAAGCCCCCCGAAGCACAAGTCGCTTTCGACCGACTGTACTAGGTCAAACTTCTTTCCGGTGCGGAACTTGTGCCACAGATACGCCAATGGAGCAAGCAGATGAAATACGACGAATAGCAGCGCCAACGGTCGCGTGGGTGAGGGCACACGTACCCAGGTAATGGCTGCTGGATCCGGATTCTCGAACCGGACGGAGAATACTGTGAACTCGTGCTCCTGCGCTAATGAGCGCAACAGTGTAAGGTGGCAGTTCCCAGTCGGATTGCTGGCTATGATCTTGTAATCGAAGATAGCGATACGCATGCTTCGACTCCTGTCGTGAAAGCCGTTTTACGCGCGAGCGGGGGACAAAGGTTGAAGGTTCTGGTTGAGGAACTATGATTCGCGATTTCCAGCGAGGCAGTTGCACGAGAAGGCGGTGGCAGGAAAAACGTTTGGCTGACCTGTGCGCGTGGCCACGCGGACGGCTCCCCCTTCGATGATTGCATAGCCATACATCGGTCTCGCTAAGCGGTTGCTTCGACGACCTCGATCGGCAACACAACTGCGCTCACTCTGCAGCGTTTGAGCTCCAACTCGATTTCCGCGGTGTAGATAGAGTTCATGGCGACCACGAAGTCTGGTCGGTAGGCAGACAAGAACTCCGGCGCTACAATTTCCTGGCCGGTGCCAGGCATGAAGTGGCCCTTGCGGAAGGGATTGATGTCAACCGCATATTCGATGAGGCCGTCGTTCGCATGCGCCCGCAGCGCAGAGAGAAAAGCAACGCCCTTTGAACCTGATCCCCAGATCACCATTTGCTGCCCTTCACGTCTGAGGCGATGTACTGTCTGTTGCCAAAAACGGATGCGGCGTTCGGCCTCGAGCGCGAAACTGTGTATAGCGCGAACATTCGCACTGGTGGGGGAAACCAGCTTATTCGCATAACGAAACCGTTGCTTCGACGGCCGCGCCGTAATCATCAAATATTGGTCATCGTAGTTTGTCCAGACATCGCTGACGTCAAATCCGGCCATGACGAAGAGATTGTGCAATGCACCTGCGGTGAAATAGGAGCAGTGCTCATGGTAGATATCCCAGAAGGCGACATCCTTGAGAACGCGGCTCATGTCGGGTACCTGGAAGAACACGGTGGTGTCAAAACTCTCACCGATGGCGCGGCGCACCATGCTCACGAAGCGCAGGGTATCCGGGATGTGTTCGAGCGTCATCTTGCACACAATGAAGTCGGCCTTTCTATGCGTGTACCTCTCGGAGTAGAAGTCCTGGATGAACTCGACTGCGTCACCACCTTGTTCCGGCTTCCGCTGCGGCACGAATGCTGGATCAAAACCTATGCCTCGATTTCTACCCATGGCACAGAGCATCGAGATGAATTCACCCTTGCCGCATCCGATCTCAAGCACGGTTTTGTTGCGGAGCGCATAGCGCTCAATCAGGTCCTGCGCCAGACAGCTGTGAAAGGATTGAAATGTCGGGGAGAAGCCCTGAGTCTCCTCGCATTTCGGCGAATAGCTCATCTTGGATTCGTCAAATGAAGTGTTAGCAACAAATCCGCACGACTCACAAAACCCTAAAGTGATCTTGCCTGCCGGGAAGTGCAAGGCTTCCTCGCGCGTCGGCACGAGCATGACACTGTGCACCGGCACTGGATCGACGATGTAGAACGACTCGAGGTGCAGCTGCAAGCAGTTTGGACAGGACGAAATCTGTGGCATAGGAAGGTATCCATTTACATCGAGGATGAGCCATGTTGGCAGTATCGCTGGACACACCTGCAAGCCGCGCACGTTTTACCCTGGATATGCAGTCTTGCTGGTGATACAAGATGTCGCCTATGAAATGCCTTTTTCTCTTCGGCTGTTCCCGGTGGGGAATAGTTTGTGAGATGCGACCCGAAAAACTCAGTTCATCATCGGCTCAGGCCTGAAGACCAGCACACCTTCTTTGACTGGAGCGTTGTCGTACATGGCGATGACGTCTTCTGGTATAGGAGTAAGATCTGTGCCGCGCATGAAATCGCGCAAGGAGGTACCCAATGGACTGGAGTCCACATTCCAAGCGCTTTTCCCGCTGCGTAGATCGCTCAGATGTACAGTTCGGAAATCGATGCTGAAACGCGTGCGCTCAGACGTGTTCGGTACGGTGGAGTGCATTTGCGCAGCAGAAAAGAGGATGGCACCGCCAGGCTCTGTTACCAGCCGAACCTGCGGATCAAGTTCCATCGGTGCGAGTGGCTTAGGCTGCGGCCGTGTGTCGCTCTTGATGTGTTGCGCCGCGCTGGCACGACTCGTACTGTTCCACTCATAGTAGTTGAAATCAGCTGAGCCGTTCGCAATCGCCTGATCCCAATATTTAGGATGGAACGCCACCGAACTTTCAGAAGCCATCGGGAAAATAGGTAGCCACCAGTTGATCTGGCACATGGGAGCTGAGTACCAAGTATCGCGATGCGGATGATGGGCAAAGCCGACGCCAGCCGTAAGATAGGCGTCTGAGGTGACGGCACGGAGGCGGGGTACGTCAAGATACGTATTCTCCATGTCGCAGCCGAATTCTAGCAGCATCTCCTGAATCAGTTTCTTTGTTTGGACGTGATGAATGAAGGCAGGTTTCATTGGCGCGAAAATTTTCACAAACTCCTCTACCGGCATGTCAAACTGTGCACGAGTCGGATCGGAGCTATTGAAGCCTTCGCAGATCATTTCCCGGGCGAATGAGGTGAACCCAAAGGCGGTTGGCCTGGGAGAATAGACAAAGAGCTGTCCGTTATATAGATGATCGCGGCGCTGATCATCTGTCATTTTTGCATCCACATATATGGTGTTGTTCACAAAGATCTCTCCTAAACGATCGCAAGTGATGGTATGGGGACGATAAATTTGCCGCCGGCCTCTTTGTAGCGTTGTTGTTGATGCATGATCTCTGAGGCAAAGTTCCAGGCAAGAACCAGCAAGTAGTCTGGCGGGTCTTCCTGCAGCTTTGCAGGTGAGTGTATAGGCAGATGGTTGCCGGGCATGTAACGGCCCTGTTTGAACTCATTCAGGTCTACGATGTAGTCGAGGACGGAACTATCGATGTTGCAGAAGGAGAGTAGGGTTGTGGCCTTGGCTGCTGCGGCATAACCGGCAATCGTCTTACCAGAGTGCTTTAGCTCTTTCAGCATCGTTACCAATTTGTCGCGCACACCTTCTACCCTTGATGCGAAATCCTGGTAGAACTTGATTTGTGTGAGTCCCATCTTCCGTTCTTCGTTGAGTAGAGCTATCACGCGCTCACCCGGCTGACCATGGTGTTGGACAAACAGGCGCAGGGAACCGCCGTGGATAGACGTCCGCTCGACGTCGGTGAGAACGAGGTTATGTTTCCTGAAAAGGCTAGCCAGCGCAGTCACAGAGAAATAGCAAAGGTGTTGGTGATAGATGGTGTCGAATTCGCACTTCTCAATCAAGTCCACGAGATAGGGGCACTCGATCACGGCTGCCCCCGATGGTTTGAGCAGCGTGCGGAAGCCTTCGACGAATCCATTGAGATCAGCCACGTGTGCGAGCACGTTGTTTGCGAGGAATATGTCTGCCTGTTTGCCTTGAGCTGCCAGAACTTTCGCAAGGTCCTCTGTGAAAAAGGCGCACATGCTGGTGATACCTTCCTGTTGCGCCTTCGCCACCGGCCCTTCCGCCGGATCGATACCGAGGACTGGAATTCCCCTGGCCACGAAATTGCGCAGCATACAGCCGTCGTTTGAAGCTGCTTCGACCACCAAGCTGTCACTGTTCAAGCCGCGCTTCTCAAAGATCGAATCTGCACTAGCCGCAAAGTGCTCACGTAGACTCTTTGACACGGAAGAGAAGTACGGATAGGAGCGGCAAAAGAGAATCTCCGGCGGCACCGTCTCGGTGATCTGCACCAGGGAGCATTCAGGGCAGAAGACGAGATCTAGTGGCGCGGTGATTTCCGGTGCGCCCAACTCTTCGAGGGTTAGCAAACCGTCTGCGAGCGGGGTGCGCCCGAACGAAAGGATAGGAATAACATTAGATGATGCACAAGCGCGACAACGGAAGGTAGTATCTGCCATGGTCAGATCGCCTCCTGAGCGGCGAGCACTGATTGCTCCACCCACCGAAGCGACGAGTCCAGCTCCTGATTAGCTAGTAGCTTCCGAATATGGGCAATGCGTTTGTAGCGCTCGCCCTCAAAGTCTTCCACGACCAGATTTGTCTTGCGAAAGGCTTCGTAGAGTTCCAGCGCTCCTTTGCGTGCATCCCACTGTGGCTGAAAGGCGGGGAGCATGCGCCGGATCTTGGAGCAGTCAACGCGGTAACAGCGCTGATCTGCAGTCCCACCATTTGCGTATTCGATTGTGGTGTTTGGCACGGTAGCTTCCACGATGTCCGCCAGGTCGCGAATCTGATAGTTGTCTTCTGTGCGTCCCACGTTGAAAGCTTGATTGTGCACGATATCAATTGGTGCTTCCAAAACCGACAGGAAGGCGCGCGAGATGTCTTCAATATGTACGATCGGTCGCCAGGCTGTGCCATCACTCTTGATGTGAACGCGGCCCGTCGCATAAGCCCAGGCGACAAGATTGTTCAGCACAAGATCAAAGCGTAGCCGCGGAGATACTCCGAACGCGGTTGCGTTCCGCAGAAAAGTTGGGCTGAAATGATCATCTGCCAACTTCGATACATCCTGCTCAACTCGGACTTTTGAAATCCCATACGGTGTAACCGGATTGAAGGCAGACTCTTCGGTCAGCATGTCCGTTCCACCTGCACCGTAGTTACTGCAGGAGGATGAAAAGACGAAGCGCTGAACGCCGGCCGCCTTGGCGAGCGTCGCAAGTCGGACCGAAGCGATGTGGTTGATCTCGTACGTCAACTCGGGATTGAGATCGCCGAGCGGATCGTTCGACAGGCCAGCTAGGTGGAAGATTCCATCGAAGCCGTCGAGGTCGGTGAGATTCACATCGCGCACATCCTTTTTGAGCGAGGCTATGGTTCGAGCACCATCTGAGAACGTACAGCGCTCAAACAGATTGGAATCAAGACCAACAACTTCATGCCCGGCCGATAACAGCAGGGGTACCAACACCGTTCCTATGTAGCCTTCGTGCCCCGTCACTAATACGCGCATCTCTTTCCTCCCAGACCTTCCAAGGTGCATTGCCGTCTGCCCACAAACTTTCCAAGTAGCGTTTTTCGCGGATCGTATCCATGCATTGCCAGAATTCGGAGTGGCGATAGGCCATCAGTTGGCCTTCTCGGGCGAGGCGTTCGAGCGGCTCCTTCTCCCAATGCGTGCTATCGCCGTCGATGTAGTCAAAGACTCTCGGCTCAAGCACGAAGAATGCGCCGTTGATCCAGCCCTCTTTTGTCTGCGGTTTCTCGGAGAACTCGACAATCTGCTCCCCCTGCATTTCGAGGTGTCCAAAGCGAGCTGTAGGCCGCACAGCGGTAAGCGTTGCCAATCTGCCGTGTCGTCGATGAAACGCCAACAGTTCGCTAAGATTGATGTTGGATACGCCATCGCCCCATGTCAGCATGAAGGTGCCGTCGCCCAGGAACGGAGCGAGCCGTTTGATTCGACCGCCTGTTTGTGTCTTTATGCCGGTGTCAATCAGTTCCACGGTCCAGTCTTCCACAGGACAGCCACCCATCTTTACCTTCCCAGTTGCCGTGGAAACTGTTAGGTCACGATTGAGTGAACAATAATCGAGCATGTATTTCTTGATGACCTCGCCTTTATAGCCGAGCCCGATGGCGAAATCGTGGAAGCCGAAGTGGGAGTAGTGCATCATGATGTGCCAAAGGATAGGCTTGCCGCCGATTTCTACCATTGGCTTGGGACGCATATCGGTTTCTTCGGCCAGGCGTGAACCCAGTCCGCCTGCGAGAATTGCGACTTTCATAGGATTTTGCCTCCTTGAGCTTCTACTGTGAGTTTCTCGTCTGCATCTCGAGGCTTGGCCATCGCTCGGGAGGATTGCCAGTTCCATAACACCTGATCAGCTGCGAGTACAAAGTCCCCCAACAATTTGCGGCGATACTTTACAATCCCACGCATGATTACTCCATAGGCGCGAACTTTCTGCCAGGTGCTCAGCGGACTATTGTGAAGAGACCGACAGTATTGGCCAAAGATGTGACACTCTGGAAACGTTATTGCCCTGCTTCGGCTGGTGTCCCACCACTCTATACTGGGCAGCCTGCCAGCTTTGTCTGTCAGCCGAAATTTCCGCTTGCCACTTCGACTGGACATCGTCCATACCGACTGAGTACTGTGTCTCCTATTGATGAACAGCCGCTCGGGTGCTTCATAAAACCGGCCCAACAAGCCAAGTTGTGCGAGCATTATGCCATCGGCATGTGCGAAACTTCCCATGGGCGGGAGTTTTTTCAGAGCACTCATGCGATGAATACCGAAGATCTGAAAGCAACGATGATTCACCAAAATCAGATCGGCAAAACGCACCACCGGGTTCTCATCGTCAGTGCGCATGGGGCACTCATAATCTTCGATGAGTTCTCCGTTCGCGTCGATAATACGTGACTTGGCATATGCCACTGTTAGACCCGGATCGCGTTCGAGTGCGTCAATACAAGTCTGAAAGAATGCCGGCTCACAAAGGTCATCGTGCGCGGCTTGTTTGTAATATTTTCCAGTCGCCATTGAATACACTCGGCGAAAATTCCACCCCGCACCCATGTTCTTTTCATTGCGGAAATACCGAATACGTTGATCCCGGCCAGCGTATTCGCGGCAGATTGCCTCGGTACCATCGGTGGAAGCATTGTCCGAGATCAACAGCTCAAAGTCGGCAAAGGTTTGGTTGAGAATGGAATCCAACGTCTCAGCGAGAAAACGGTCAGCGTTATATACGGGCATGCCAACTGTCAACAAGGAATAGGAACGCATAGAAAAACCTCCTACGTGTAGAGAAGATAGGCCGACTTTACGTCGAACAGGCGCCAGTTAATGCAAACGATTGTTAGGCGACGCCGCGAAGTCTTGCGAGTACCTCTTTGAGCACACCCTGGCGGTTCATAAGATTCAGCAAAGCATCAAATAGGAATGACGGCAGGTGAATTGATTGTTTCCAGAACCACTGTTTGTGTGCTTCCGGATCGGCCTGCAGATCACTGATGTAACGGTGATACGTCAACAGTTGTGAAGGCGATCGCGACAGGCGCGCGTATAGATATTCGAGATACAGAAGGTAAGAACTGTTTTCCAGTGGTTGTAATTGTGGAACGAAGTGTGGATTGAGGGATTCCAGGAACTCACGCTGAGCCTTCCAAAGGTTTTTGCAGACCATAATCTCGCGCAAGATGGAGTCGGCCGTTACCCTGGACCTCCCATAACTATTTGCCCCGTGCAGCCGATGTTCAGCCAAAACCTCCTGATTACGCAAGACCGATGTGAGCAGCGGAGCGAAACGAGTGATCACCTGATCCGCAATGGCCGTCACTGGATAGCTCTCAGGCAACGGAAAGATCCGTTCAGCTACCGTACGATGTAAACTCAATCCCGATGTTGGAGGCATATAGCTCAACACGCCCCCGTCTTGCAGCATTCGCTCACCGTGCCAGCCGTGGGGAAGCACCGGGCCCAGCGGCCACACCCCCCGCGGCCGTCTTTGCTTATTGACACGCTGCACGCGATGTACGCCAAAGCCTGCATCCGGAGCTTGCTGGTACGCCTTGACAATGCAGGTGAGCTTCGGTGGGCGGAAAAGATCGTCGGAGTCAAGGAAACAGATCAGTTCGCCAGTGCTCGCGGCAAAGGCTGCATTGAAACCAGACGCCTGGCCGCCATTCTCCTTCGCGATCAGATGAATGCGAGGATCGCGCCCGCAATACTCAGCGATAATCCCCTTCGAATTATCTGTTGAGCCGTCGTCACAGATGATGAGCTCAAAAGCCTCATAAGTCTGCGCGAGAACGCTCTCGATCGCTTGACCGATGTACTCGCCGTAGTTGTAGTTCGAGACAATGACGGAGACCTTCGGTTGGCCCGACAATGTCTTCAACTGGATTGGCGCAAGGCGCGGCGCGGCGCTCACATTGATTCTCATAGGGAAGTCTCTTCCAGGTTAGTAAGCTCCGGTACCTTTCAATACGAGTGCAGGGGTTTCGAGGATAATTCTGATGTCAAGCAGCAGAGAAGAATTGCGGATGTACTCTAAATCCAGCCGAACCATTTCTTCAAACGGAAGCTCGCTGCGTCCTCGAATCTGCCACAGGCCGGTAATCCCAGGCTGCACACGTGCACGACCTTCAGCCCACTCGGCAAAGGCGCGGCTCATGCCATCGGGTTCAAGATCGGCCGCAGGCAGTGGCCGTGGTCCCACGATGCTCATTTCGCCGCTGAGGACATTGAAGATCTGCGGCAACTCGTCGAGGCTATAGCGGCGCAGCCAACGACCCACTCGAGTGACGCGCGGGTCATCTTTGATTTTGAAAATGTGCCCCGTTTTCTCGTTGGCGGACGTCATCTGAACGCGGTTGGAGGCTAGACACATCGAACGAAACTTAAAGCAGATGAAATGCCGCCCACCTTTCCCCACGCGTGGGGCACGGTAGAACACTGGTCCTTCGGAGTCGAGTTTGATCGCCGCCGCTATTACTAACATCAATGGAGCCGTCAGCGCCAGCGCAACGCTAGCAAGCAGTACATCGAATACCCGCTTCAGTAGTTCCTGTATCCTTGAAACGTTCAGCGGGACGATTTCCAGAACGGGAAAGCCATAGAATGTAGACAGGTTCATGCGGGCCGGCCCTGTCGCAAGTCCAAAGGCGAAGTTCATCGGCATGCCCATCCGTTTGCACACCACTTCGCACCGCTCCACTTCTGTGTGAGGCATAGAGCTATTCAATACGATGATCGCCGTAATCTGCTCGCGGTTGATCACTTCTGCGAGTTGCGTCGTGGTTCCGAGAACGTGCAGAGTATCGGGAGCTTCGATTGCCGATTGACCTTCGGGAAGGATTAAGCCCCTGAAAATACTATCTCCGCGGACCGGAGATATCTGGCGCAACAGCTGCGCCGCGACCTGACAATCTCCGAGCAGCGCCGCGCGCGCGGGTGCAAACGATATGCTTTCTGTCTTGAGACACAGCAGCAGCGCGGCGACTCTTGCCAGCGCAAGTGTGACGAAACTCGTCGGCAAAAAAATCAGCATGAACGCCCGCGACACCTGGAGGCCGATGCTACGATCGAAGACAGCGATAGACATAACGACTAGGCCGGCCAGCAAACTCTGCTCGACACTGGAGAGCAAGTTCCTGTGCCAGCCTTTCTGAATGGGTGCGCCATAGTGACCAAGCCTCCAGGCCAGTAACGACCAGAGAGCCAGCACGACCAGCAGAGAGGGCGCCCAGAGCGTGACCTCCGCAATGGACACCTGCTGAGACGTTAAAGGGTTGAGCAGTATGCGCATCGCAATCGTCAAGCACCAAGCGCAGGCAACTGCAATTGCATCAGCCAATAGTCGCATAACTTGGTAAACATGAAGATTTCGGATGCGCATCACAGCTTCTCCAGAGTGAGTCAAAGGATAACGAGGGCGCGGCCGTCTATCCACAAGCCGCGGCCAAAAGGGAATTAGGCTGATGTGTTGCCAACGTATGTCAAATAACTGCTGTAATGTGATGACCGGTTACGCTGCAGGTCATAGTCGTTCAAAATGGTACCGACAATATGCGTGCCGTCCGCTGCAAGAAGCCTGCGCGCTTCGGCCAGTTCATCGACACTGGTGTGGCCAGCGCGGCAGATAAAGATCACGCCGTCGGAGAACTTGCCTAGTATCCGCGCATCCGTTATTCCCAGTAACGGGGGTGCGTCTATGAAAATAAAGTCGAACCCGTTGCGCGCAGCGTCGATGACCGAGACAAGCCGACTGGAATGTAACAGCTTCGACACGCTGCTGCCCTTTATGCTGCCGCTAGTAAGGATGGAGACCCCCGGAAATCCCGTCGGTCGTATCAAGCTTCTCGGATCCGCGCGCTCATCCTCATCAAGCGCGTTGGTCAGGCCGTAAGTATTTGGCACACCGAAGAATTGCGCCAGCGCCGGTCGGCGCAGATCGCCATCTATCAGCAGGACGCGTTGGCCACCTTCGGCTAGACTTACGGCGAGGTTCGCCGTTGTGATCGACTTCCCGCACTTCGGGTGGGGACTCGTTACCAGTAGAACTCTTGAGCCAATGTCGCCGTTCTTGCTAAACAGGATCGATGTTCCTGCTGAGCGATAAGCTTCCGCCAGGAAGGTCTTATCTGCTTCCTTCCAGTGTTCGAGCATAGGGTGCACAGCGTTGGAGCCGAGGCCATGATTTAACGTCGTGCGAAGGTTACCTTTAGAGTTTTTGCTGATCAAACGGGCTCGCGGAATCACTGCAAGTTCAGGGCGGTCAACATATTGCTCGCTCTCGCCTGGATTGCGTACACTGTCGTCTTTGCGCTCGGCGACAAGAATGTAGAGTAGTGATAAGACGCTCCCGAGCAGCGCAGCCAGCAATATGCAAATGGAGAGTTTAGGTGAGTATGGGATCAAGGATGCCTTTGCAGGGCTGACGATGCGGGCACTCGATGCTCGCAGTGCCGCCATCACTCCGGCTTCCTTTACCTTCTGCAGCATTGACTGGTAGATTTGCTGGTTAACATCCACCTCATGCTTGAGCATGTTGTAGCGGACCTGCTTGCCTCCCTGATCGGCCACCACTATGAGCTGTCGCTCATATTCCTGCTTGAGTAGGTCCTGACGCCGTTTCGCTGTGCCGTCTTCCACTGTGAGCCGGCTCACAATCAGGGATCGGTGGCGGTTCATCTCTGCTTCGAGATCACTAATCTGTGCTTCAACCTTTGCCACCCGATAGTTCGAAGGGGTCATCGTCGTGCTCAGCTCTGCTCGTTGTCTGCGCAGTTCGGTCAGCTTGGCGCGATCCTCGCGTACCGTCGGATCGTCGATAACCTGGGGCAGCGAATCGACGGCGGAATTCCGAGCCATTTCCACCTCCGACTGCCGGTTAGCGCGGTTTACCTTCGCAAGTGCAAGACCCTGCTGAATTTCCCGCAAATGTTCTGCAGCGACCGACTCGTGGGTATCGTTCGTGAGCACTATGCCGCTGGCGCGTGCATATTCTTGCAGCCCATCTTCTGAGTTCTGCAGCTTATTCTTCGCGTCTGCCAGTTGCTGCTTCAAGAAAGTGCCCGTTTCCGAAGCTGCGGCTATGCGGGCATTCTGTCCCTGTTGGACATACTGATTCGTCCATTCGTTGGCTGTACTTGCCACTAACTGTGGATCAGGGCCGGTGAGCGTGATCCGGATCAAATTCGACTGTCCTTCCTCCTTAGCCTTGGCTGCCAACAGCATATTGCGGATCAGTCCTTCTCGACCTCTATCATCTGAGGCTAGTGCGTGCGGTACTCTTGGCATCATGACCGCCACCACGCGATCTGCAACAGCCTCATTTTGCAAGAGCCTGATCTGCGTTTCGAGATAGCTGTCCGGCGTTACCGTGCCTGCGTTTGGGTCGACATCTCGAGTATTCATGAAATCTTTATTGACACCGGTGATTTCAAGCACGGTTTGAGCTTTGTACGACTTCGGAACAAACTGTGCATAGAGCAAGCCAGCAAGTAGACACGAAGCGAGAATCGCTATAACAGCCACGCGGTGTCTGCGCAACAGCAGGAGGTATTCAACCTGCTCCCGCGGCGGCTGGCTGTAGACGGCTGGGGCACGAAGATGGTCCAGGCGGCCTGCAGACTGCAGCACAGGACCTGTGATTTCTGCGAGAACAGGAAGTTCTAGCTTTTCAACCGGTGTATGCATAACGAAACCCTCCGTACAGCAGGGGAGTTAGAAACGCCAGATCGCCATGCCCGTGCCGACATTCACAGCTATATCCAGCGCGCGAATACCCGCAGTCTTCGCCTTGCTGTTGGGCACAAACAGAATGTCGTCTGCATGAAGAGCAATATCAGGAGACTTACTAGCCATAATCTTATTTAGGTCGATCTGCGACTCAACGCGCTTCCCGTCGGCACCGATGGCGGTCCGCAAAATTCTTGTGTTACCGGCCGCAGCAGTCTTATTGATTCCACCTGCGAGGGCGATAGCCTGTAACACTGTAAGGCTACGGCGGTGACCATCGAGGACATAGCCGCCAGGCCTACCAACATTACCGACCACATAGACCATCTTTGCTTTCGGCACGGTGATAAGGTCGTTCGCCTGGATGATGAGGTTGGCAGATGGATCGGTTCCGTCAATGATCTTCATCAGGTCGATTTCCTTCAAATAAAAGTTGGCGTTCGGCTCATTCGAGCTGCGGGTGGGAGCGCTCCCTTCGGCCGAAGGGAGCTGACGTGTGACTATGACTCTGTCTCCGGCCTCGGGTTTCAAGCCGCCGGCTTGAGAGATAACACGCATCAATCGGGTTGGCCCGCGCAACTGGATGACATTCGGGTTATTGACTTCACCGACCACGGTTACAGGTTCACTACGATAGTCGGTCACGAACACGGAGACTTGTGGATCTTTGAAGAAGGCCCTGTAGCGGTTAGTCAGATCGGCTTCCATACTGCGTACGGAAACGCCTGATGCCTGAACCTTGCCAACCATCGGCAGATTGATCTTTCCATCGGCGCCTACCTCGATGGGTCGTTCGGGCAGGTCGTCCGCTCCGAATAGGCGGACTGACAACTGGTCCCCTGTCCCAAGAATGTACTCGGTAATATCGACCGGTTGGTTTACGATCGCCGCCACGGCCAGCTTGTCTGCAATATCCTGCCTTTGGGGAATCGACATCGACTGATCCGTCGTAGTTGCTGCGGTTTGTGCAGCGACGCTGACAAAGAGCATAGGAGTGAGCAATATCGGAAGAACTATAGAGCGAGGAGCGTAGGCTGGAAATTTTGACATACTGAATTCTCCTCATGAAGGGGCTCCAGTACAGAGCAGCGTGGAGCACCGTTTAGGTGAGTGCTTGAAAGCCATCTATTGGTTCGTTAGGCTTTGGGTTCTTTCCTGTGCTGGTTTCATGCGGATGCTAGATTATGTGCGGCAGCCCCGATGAACCTTAAGAAGGTTGTAAAAGCGCAGGGCTTTGCAGAAGCGCGACGCAGGAAACTGGCACTTCCACCAATACAGAACGGCAGAGCATATCGACTGAAAGGATGAGCCGCTGCTTGCCGCGTACTTCAACCAACATTCCACTCAGACCTGCGAGCGGACCAGACATGATCAGCAACTGCCCGGTTGTAGAAGGATCGATATACGGCCAGCTCTCGAGCTGGAGCTCCCCTTCCATTGCTTCGCGTAGACCTTCGATTTCCCGGCGTTTCGCGGGCAGTGGTGAGGAGCCGGCACGAATAACATCGACGATCCCTTGAGTGCAACGGATTCTGCCAATCTCAGAACGCTGGGTCTCGCAGAAGATATAGCCAGGGAATAGTGGCATGTCGATGATCGTGGAACGGTCGACCCACTTACGTTTCGATCTAGCAAGGGGAAGAAATTCCTCATAACCCTTTCCGCGCAGCGACATGGAAACGAGTTTTTCATGACGAGGACGAACACGGAACGCGTACCAATCCATGGATTCGGCAGTTAAGTGCATATGAGTCACCATTCCTACAGGATCTTCGCGAGTATGCCGATGAGACAGAATACCTTTGGGGTCGGCTTGTTGAAATCTGCCGCTGTCGGGCAAAGCTATCGCACTCTCGGTTACAGGACCGAGCCCCCGAAAACTGCAGAGAGATTAATACGTAGCCTCTTGGTCCGCTTGCTGGGTTACAGAGAAACCGTAATTCTTGGGGCCCATTTCGAATCGCGGTACATTGGTTTGGAAACTCTCTTCCGATCTGTTCAACAAAAGGTTGTAGGTTTGTTAAGTTGCATCGCGACCCGGTGATCACGCTCGTGCCTGTTTTGTATGGACATCCCCAAAGTGGAACAATAGAGCAGAAGGCGCACCAAGTCTGTCTGGCGCTTCACCCCTGTCTTCTCAAACACGCGCTTCAACCGGGCGCGCACGGCGTTGTAAGTGGTGGATAGTTGAATCGCCGCCTCAGAGAGGCTGTGCCCATCGCGGATCAGGAAGCAGAGCTGGGCTTCGGCCGGACTGAGGCGATACTGCAGGCAAAGCAGGCGAAGCTGTATGGAGCGCTCCTGCTCCTCATCTCGCAGAAGAC
>Ga0193743_1002114_pt1 | contig 14275 bp, 14 predicted proteins | sample L2c2metaG_FD_143038 | JGI IMG/M metagenome (GOLD analysis project Ga0193743, IMG submission 143038) | Soil microbial communities from a riparian zone of the East river system, Colorado, United States - L2c2 | ecosystem: Environmental > Terrestrial > Soil > Riparian zone | place: USA: East River... | reverse complement strand
CAGGGGAACGGACCGCAGGGCAACGTGGCGGCGGGCACCTGCAACACGACCGTCACGCAGAACGGCTGGTGGTCGTGCACGATCTCGCCGGCCCTGCGCTCCGGCCGCTACAGGGTGATCGCGCGGCAGAGCCTGCCCGGCGCCGACAACGAGGTCGCGTCGGTCGACAACCTGCTGGTGCCCGGTGGCAACCTGCCGGTCACCCCGGGCCCCGACCCGGTCCCGGTCGTCGCGGGCGGCCTGGTGCTGCTCGTCGGCGGTGCGGTCGTCGTCGCGATGACCCGCTCGCGCCGGCGCGCTCAGCACGCGGCCTGAGAAACAACCTGAGGTGGAGTCGCCCCGGCTGTGGCGGCTCCACCCCAGGCGTTTTCGTCTGTCGAGGGAGCGGGTAGAGGCCAGATCATGACCGACGAGCACCGCCGACCGCCGGGACTCGATGACACCACGGTCGCCGCTCTCGGCAAGCTCAGCGAGGCGCTGGAGACGGTGGAGCGGGTCCGCGGCCACCTTTACTCCGCACACCAGCTCACCGGCCACGCCGACCTGATGCTCGACGAGGCGGTCGACCTGCTCCGGCGGGGCGGCCACATCGACCTGGCCGACGCGGTACGCGACGAGTTGATCGGCCGCAACGTCATCGAGGGCCGGTGGACCTACCAGATCGTCGAGGACTACGACGACGGCTACTACGCCGCCTTCCGCGACCTCGAGGCCCGGGCCCGCGGCCGGCTCGCCGGCGGGCGCCGGCACCTCCACGAGGCCGAGATGAAGGACCGCCGGCGGTCCAAGGGCCGCCTCGGCCACGAAGCCGGACCTCAGTGACCGCTGCCGCTCAGCACGGCCGACGGCCGCAGGATCGAGTCGAGCCAGCCCAGTGCCCGCGCGTGGAACAACGTCCGGGCGCCGGCCTCGCAGTGGTCGCCGGCACCCTCCGCGATGCTGAAGGTGATCAGCTCCTTGCGGGTGGTCAGCGCGTCGTAGAGCTGCGGTGCCTGGGCACCGAGCGGGTCGCCCTCGGCGTGGCAGACCAGCATCGGGCAGGTGATCCGCTGGGCCCGGCCCTTCATCGTGTAGTCGCGCAGCATGTCGATGTAGGTCACCGCGTCGGCCGCGCCGTGCACGAGTTGCCCGCGGCGCAGCGACCAGCCCGCCGTCGGCCGCTTCTCCAGCCGGCCCAGCGTCGCGCGCACGATCGCCGTCGACGACGAGCGGCCCTCGGCGAAGCCGCGCGCCACCGGGGCCGGCATCCGCTGCAGCACCGCGTCGAACAGGTCGTACTCGCCGCCGTCGGCGATGCAGGCGGCCAACCGGTGCTCGGCGCTCGCCGCCCGCGGCGCGAGATAGCCGCCCAGGCTCAGGCCGATCAGCGCGATCCGGCTCGGGTCGACGCCCGGCAGCTCCAGCACGAAGTCGACCACCGGGGTGACCACGGCCTCCCAGTCCGGCCGCATGACCATGCCGCGCTGGAGCAGCGCGGAGCCCTGGCCGGGACCGTCGAACATCAGCACGTCGTAGCCGCGGGTCAGCGCCGCCGCGCCGTTGAGGAAGTAGAGCTCCTCGGCGGTGCTGTCGTAGCCGCCGCAGACGATCACCATTGGCCGGTCGCGCAGGTCGCCCGCGGCGCGGAAGAGATAGCCGGGCAGCGTGGTGTCGCCGTAGGGGATCTCCACCTGCCGCGGCGGGAACGGGAGCAGGGCGGCGCCGCGCCGGAACGCGTCGGTCTGCCGCAGGTTGGCCTCCACGGCCCGCCGGTCCAGCGGCGCGCCGAGCAGCATCGTGCCGGCGTTGCGGAAATAGCTCGACGCCCGCCAGTAGGCCAGCCGGGCGCTCTCGACGTGACCGGCCGCCTCTTCCGCCTCGGCCAGCTGCTGCACCCGGGTCGCGGTCAGCGTCCACTCGTGGTACCAGCTGCCGAGGTCGGTGCCCGGCACCCGGGCCAGCGTCGCGAGGCATTCACCGATGTCGGCGCCGCCATACGCCGTGCCGCCCATGGTCCGGAGCGTTTGCGCGCCGAACAGCTCGTCCTTGGCGCCGATCCTGGTCATCGCGACCTCCACCTGGGCTCGCCTCTGGCCAGCGTCGCACGCCCCTGACCTGGCAGGCTGGGGAAAGCCGAAAGCAGAGGAGAAACGGATCATGACCAGTCGGGGGTACGAGGACTCGGCCCTGCCGCCGATCGTCCGGGAGCTGGTGGTGCCGATCGGCCCGACCGAAGCCTTCGACCTCTTCACCGCGAAGATCGGCGACTGGTGGCCGCGCGCGTTCACCGCCGGCGGCGACGCACTGCTCGCCGTGGTGCTGGAGCCGGGAGTGGGCGGCCGGGTCTACGAGCGCGACCGGGACGGCACCGAGCACGGCTGGGGCGAGGTCGGCCTCTGGGAGCTGGCCGAGCGGGTCGCGCTGCGCTGGACGCACGGCCTGCGTACCCCCGGCGCCACGCTCGTCGATGTGAGCTTCGGCCCCGACGGCTCGGCCACCGACGTGCGCCTGGAACACAGTGGCTGGCACGCCGACCAGATCGCCGACCACGCCCGCTTCGCCGCCGACGGCGGCTGGACCGCGGTCCTCGAGTCCTACCGCGCCCGGGCCACGCCGTAGGGCCGGTCGAGCCTAGATCCGCCGGGCCACCCCGACGGCGGCGACCGCCAGCAGGGTCGACAGGGTCAGCGAGCCGGCGAACGACCACCACGGGCCGATGCCGGCCAGCGACTGGAAGAGCAGGCCGGAGAAGGCCAGCGAGAGGCTGCCACCGACCACGTCGCCGATGTTCTTGGCCGCGGTGTTGAAGCCCTGGGTGCCCGGCGCCGAGGCGGCCAGCACCAGCGTGCTGACCCGCGGGTAGATCAGGCCCATCCCGCCGCCGGCCAGCAGCCAGCCGGCGCCGACGAACACCCAGTGCGCGCCGGTCAGCGCGGTCGCCAGTTCGGCGGCGGCGCCGGCGACGAGCAGCAGCGTGCCCAGCCGGATCACCTTCGCGTCGGTCCACCGGGTGCCGAGCCGGCCCTGCACGTGCGAACCGAGCGCCCAGGAGATCGAGCCGACCGTCAGCGTGAAGCCGGACAGCCAACTCGGCAGCCCGTAGCGGTCGTGCAGCAGCAGCGGCAGGTAGACCTCGGTGCCGAAGAACGTGCCGCCGGCGGCCGCGCTGAGCAGCACGGCGCCGGGCAGGCCGGGCCGGGCGCGCAGGGTGCCGGGCGGCAGCAGGGTGCGGACGGTCGCGACCACGACGACCGCGGCGAGCGCCGCGAGCAGCCAGCCGCGCGCGTCGGGCAGTTCGGGGGACAGCCCGGCGGCGATCGCGGCACCGGCGACCACCGCCGCCGCCGCGATCCGCCGGCCGCTGCGGCCGGTGCCCGCCTCGCCCGCCGGCAGCGGGACGCGCAGCACCGGCACGATCACCAGTGTCGCGGCGGCGACCAGCACGAGCACGCCGAGGAAGACCCAGTGCCAGCTCCAGGCGTCGGCGACCAGGCCGGCGACGAACGGGCCGACCATCCCCGGTACCACCCACGCGGCGGCGAACAGTCCGAAGATCCGCGGGTGCAGCGCGGCCGGGTAGACGCCGGCGACCAGCACATAGAGCGCGACGGTGATGCCGCCGGCGCCGAGCCCCTGGAGCACCCGGCCGGCGATGAAGACCGCCATCGTGGCGGCCGTGCCGGCGACCGCCAGGCCGAGGGCGAAGACCGCGATCGCGACCAGCAGTGCCCGCCGCGGGCCCCGCCGGTCGGCCCACGCACCGGCCGCCACCATGCCGACCACGCCGGTCGCGGTGGTGGCCACGAACGCGAGCGAGTAGAGCGCCCGCCCGTCGAGGTCGGCGGTGATGGTGGGCATCACCGTGGTGACCGCGAGCGCCTCGAAGGCGGCCAGGAACACCAGACCGGTCGAGCCGGCGGTGGCCAGCGCGTAGCGGCGGCTGAAGAGGTGGGGTCGGGTTTCGACGGCGGTGGCGGTCACCGCACGACTATGGGACCTGAAGCGGGCTTGAGGTCAACCGGCTATCAGGGCTGGGGTGCGTGCTCCGGCGGCACGACCTCGCCGGCGTGGACCGGCCCGGGTGGGCTGCCGTCGCCGAACGGGCGCCCGCCGAGCGCTTCCCGGCCGTGCGGGGTGAGCCAGCCCGACAGGTCCGGGCCCAGCGGCACGATCCCGGTCGGGTTGATGTCACGATGCACCTCGTAGTAGTGCTTCTTGATGTGGTCGAAGTCGACCGTGTCGCCGAAGCCGGGGGTGGCGAACAGGTCCCGCGCGTACGCCCAGAGCACCGGCATCTCGGTCAGCTTCTGCCGATTGCACTTGAAGTGCCCATGGTAGACGGCGTCGAAGCGAACCAGCGTGGTGAACAGCCGCACGTCGGCCTCGGTGATCGTGTCGCCGACCAGGTAGCGCTGCCCGGCCAGGCGCTCGGAGAGCAGGTCGAGACGGTCGAAGAGCCGGTTGTACGCCTTCTCGTAGGCCTCCTGCGTCCCCGCGAAGCCGGCCCGGTAGACGCCGTTGTTGACGTCGCGGAACACGCCGTCGTTGACCTCGTCGATCTCCGCGCGGAGCGCCTCCGGGTAAAGCTCCGGCGCACCCGGGCGCTGGTAGTCGGTCCACTCCAGCGACATGTCGATGGTGATCTGCGGGTAGTCGTTGGTCACCACCTGGCCGGTCGGCACGTCGACGATGGCCGGCACGGTGATGCCGCGCTCGTACCCGGGGAAGCGCTTGAAGAACGCCTCCTGCAGCCGCTCCATCCCGAGCACCGGGTCCCGCCCGCCCGGGTCGAGGTCGAACGTCCAGCTCCGCTTGTCGTGGGTCGGTCCGGCGATGGCCATCGAGATGGCGTCTTCCAGGCCGAGCAGCCGGCGGACGATCACCGCCCGGCTGGCCCACGGGCAGGCCCGGCTGACCACCAGCCGGTAGCGGCCGGGCTCGACGGGGTAGCCGTCGCGCCCGTCCCGGGTGATCCGGGTGGCGACGTAGCGCTGGTCACGGCTGAACTCACCGGTGGGGTTGACGTAGACGCCCTGCCCGGTCGCGGTTTCCGACATGGCTCCCATACTGCCTCGCGATCCGGCGGATTGCCGCAGGGCCATCCTCCCGTCCTCAGGCGTCTGGATGCTGGCGCATCCACACGCCTTCCGGTCATTGAGTCTTCCGGCCGACTTGCGCCGCGCGGTAGCTTGGCCAAGCATCGATGCTGGTCGAGTTTCCCGTCCCGAACGCCAGGAGGCAGTCATCCATGTGCGTCAACGACCTCGAAGTACACCAGAACGTCCCGCCGCTGGCGGAGGAGCAGCTACGCACCCTGACCAGGCGCGGCGCGCTGCGGGCCGCGGGAGTCGCGGCCGCGGCCGGTGCCGTCGGAGCGGTGGGCCTCGCGGCCACGCCGGCGAGCGCGGCCAGCCGCGGCGGCAGCAGTCACGGCCGGGTTCCCCGTGACCAGATCAGCGTGCAGCTCTACACCCTGCGCGACCAGCTCAACGCCGACCTCGAGGGCACGCTGGGCGCGCTCGCCGACATCGGCTATACCCGGGTCGAGCACGCCGGGTTCGTCGGGCGCACCGCCGCACAGTTCAAGGCCGCTCTCGACGCCGTTGGGCTGCGCTCGACGTCCGGGCACGTCGGCATACCGCAGCCGTTCGACGCGGCGACCTGGCAGCGGGCGCTCGCCGACTCCCGGCTGCTCGGCTCGCGCTACATCGTCCACCCGTTCTTCGGGGTCGGCGCCAACGGCGTGATCCGCGACTCGGCGACCTACCGGGCGTTCGCCCGCGACCTCAACAAGGCCGGCGCACTGGCTCGCAAGGCCGGGCTGGACTTCGGCTACCACAACCACCACTTCGAGTTCTTCCGCCTCGACGGTGGCACCCGCACCGGCTACGACATCATCACCGAGGAGACCGACCCCGACCTGGTGCACCTCGAGGTCGACCTGTTCTGGGTCGCCCGGGGCGCCAACGACCCGGTCGACATCATCCGCGCCAACCGCGGCCGGATCCGCCAGTTCCACGTCAAGGACATGAACGACGCGGGGTCGTTCGAAGACGCCGGGCAGGGCCTGCTCAACTTCGCCAGGATCTTCGAGCACGGCCGCGAGGCGGGCATCGACGAATACATCATCGAGCGCGACGACGCCGGCACCGCTCCCCGGGTGCCCGCCGACGCGATCACCACCGCTCGGGTGGGTTACAACTTCCTGGCCAACCTGCGGTTCTAGGGTTCTGTGGACGGCCGCGGCTCAGCCGACCGGTGTCGGCGTGCCGCGGCCGAACTCGTCGCGCAGCGTGCGCATGGCCAGCTCGACGACGTCGATCAGGGTCTCCTTGACCGTGTCGCGGCGACGGGCGTCGGTCATCACCAGCGGCACCTTGGGCGAGATGGCCAGCGCCTCGCGCACCTCGTCGACCTCGTAGGTCGGCGCGCCCTCGAAGCAGTTGAGGGCGACCAGGTAGGGCACGTCGTGGTTCTCGAAGTAGTCCAGCGGCGCGAAGGCGTCGGCGATCCGTCGGGTGTCGACCAGCACCACCGCGCCGACCGCGCCGCGGATCAGCTCGTCCCACATGAACCAGAACCGGGTCTGCCCAGGCGTGCCGAACAGGTAGAGGATGAGGTCCTCGGCCATGGTGATCCGGCCGAAGTCCATCGCCACCGTGGTGGTCTCCTTGCCCGGCACGTTCGAGGCGTCGTCGATCCCCGCGCCCGCCTGGGTCAGCAACGCCTCCGTGGTCAGCGGGGTGATCTCGGAGACCGCGCCCACCAGCGTCGTCTTGCCCACGCCGAACCCACCTGCGATGACGATCTTCGCGGAGACGATGCCCCGGGCCCGCTCAGAGCCTGCGTAGTCCACTTAGCACCCTTTCCAAGACGTGCATCCGTTCCTCGTACCTCTCCGCAGGTGCCGCGCTGTGCAGTGTCAGCAGGCCCTCGGCGACCATGTCGGCCACGATCACCCGGGCGATGCCGAGCGGGAGCCGGGTGTAGGCGGCGATCTCCGCCAGCGACTGGGCGGTGGACTGGCAGATCTGCGCGATCCGGTATTTGTCGTGCCCGGCGAAGCGGGCCTCGGAGACCGCCTGCGCGCTCGCCGACAGCACCGCCTCCAGCGCGATGTGTTGCAGTGGCTCGGTCCGGCCACGGGTAACCGCGTACGGGCGCACCAGAGCGCCCCGGGGATCGCCGGACGGCGGTTCCATGCGCGGTTACCTCCTCACGGTTGTGCGCGGGCGGCTCCACTGTGCTTGGTTCCGGTTACGACCGGCGGCCGATGACGGCCTCGCGGCGGTCCGGCGACAACGCCTTGCCGACGCGTTCGACCAGCAGCGCCATCTCGTAGCCGACCTGCCCGACGTCGCTGTTGCGGGCGGCCAGCACGGCCATCGCGGAACCGTCGCTGATGGACATCAGGAACAGGTAGCCGCTGTGCATCTCGATCACCGTCTGGAGCACGTTGCCGCCGTCGAACATCCGCGCCGCGCCGGTGGTCAGGCTCACCACGCCGGCGGTGATCGCCGCGAGCTGGTCGGCCCGGTCGGCCGGCAGGTCCCGCGAGGAGGCGAGCAGGAGGCCGTCCGCCGACACCGCGACCACGTGGGCGATGCCCGCCACGCTGTCGGCGAAGTTGCTCAGCAGCCAGGCCATGTCCTGCATGGTCGGTGCCCCGTTCATCGGTTCTCCTTGCTGGGCTGTGGGTTGTCGAACTCGGCACTGGCCGTGCGGCCGCGCTGGACGCCGCGGTGGTAGGCCGACAGCAGGCCGCGGACCTCCTCGGGCGCGCGCTTGAGGTCTTCCCGTGGGCGGGTCTCCACGCCGCCGGGGACCAGTTGGGCCTGTGGCACCCGCTTCGGCAGGCCGGAACGGGTGGTGCCGTCGGTGGTCGGCGTCGCGGCCCGGCCGGCGCGGGCCCAGCCCTCGTCGGCCGCGGTCCGCCACAGTTCTTCGTCGGCCGGGGTGCGCTGGTCGGCCCGGGTGCGCTGGTCGGCCGGGGGCCGGCCGCCGCCGGTCACCGTGGCTTGCGGGGGGATCACGGGCCGGACCGCCGCGGCCGGTGGGACGTCGGCCGGCGCAGCGGCAGGTGGTGGTTGGGCGACCGGGAGGGAGTTGTCGCTGGGCAGGTGCAGGCTGGGCAGCTTTAAAATCTGTGTCGAGGTATGGCCGTGGGACTGGAACCAGACCGCTTCCATCTCCCGGAAGATCGGCATTTCGGTGGTCGCCTCCCGGCTGGGCTCGGCGAGCAGCGCGGGGTCCGCGCTCGGGACAGGTGGAACAGGCGGTGCGGCCGGTGGCGGCGCCAGCTCGGTGGCGAAGCCGGGGCGCTGCGGCAGCGGCACTTCCCACTGGGCCGGCGCGGTCAGCGTCGCCGCCGAGCCGCGGGTGGCCCACGCGCTCGCGCCGGCGGCGTGGCCGTTGCTCGCGGCCAGCCCGCCGGTTTCCGCCGCGGGCACCCGCTTGCGCGGCAGCAGGGCGGGTGGGCGGCCCGGGCTCTGCGGCACCACCACGATCTCGGCCGGCAGCGTGACCAGCGCGACCGTGCCCTGGTCGATGGTCCGGCGCAGCTCGACCTGGATCCGGTAGCGGGACGCCAGCCGGGCCACGACCGCGAGCCCCATCAGCCGGAACGCCGAGACGTCGACCGGCGACGGCGCCTGGAGCCGCTGGTTGAGCGCCTCGATCTGGTCGTCGGCGAGGCCGAGGCCCCGGTCTTCGACCTGCACCACGACGTAGTCGCGGATCCGCCGCGCGTCGGCGACCACCACCGTGTTGGGCGGCGAGAACCGGGTCGCGTTGTCGAGCAGCTCGGAGAGGATCCGCACGACGTCGTTGACGGCCTTGGCGGACACCGAGATGTCGGAGTCGACGGTGCCGAACTCGATCCGGTTGTAGAACTCCACTTCGGACTGTGCGGCGCGCAGGGCGTCGATCAGCAACGCGTCCTCGCGACGCGGCGGTGCCGTGTCGGCGCCGGCCAGCACCAACAGGTTCTCGTCGTTGCGCCGCATCCGGGTGGCCAGGTGGTCGAGCACGAACAGCTTCGCCAGCCGCTTCGGGTCTTCCTCGCTGCGCTCGATCGAGTCGAGCTCGCCGATGATCCGGTCGACCAGCGTCTGGCTGCGCCGGGCCAGGGTGAGGAACATCGCGGAGACGCTGGTGCGCAGCGCGGCCTGCTCGGCCGCGATCCGCACCGCCTCCCGGTGCACCACGTTGAACGCCGCGGCCACCTCGCCGACCTCGTCGCGGTTGGTCAGCCGGATCGGGTCGCGTACCTCGTTGACGATCTCCTCGACGCCCCCTTCGCCGAGTTTCTCCAGCTCGCGCAGCCGGCCGACCGCCTCGGGCAGGCCGTGGTTGGCCACCCTGAGCGCGCCGTCGCGCAGCCGGAACAGCGAACGGTTGAGCGACCGGGCGATGGCGATCGCCAGCAGCAGCGCGACCAGGAGCACGACCAGCACCAGCGAGCTTTCGATGGTCGCCTGCTGGACCGCGTCGCTGCGCGCGGTGTCGGCCTGGCCGAGCAGGTCGCGCTCCAGCTTGGTCTCGGCGTAGCGCATCAGGTCGGTGACCGCGCCGATGGCCGGGCTGCCGACGCTGGGCGGGAACGGCGCCGCCTCGCCGACCGAGCGGGTCAGCGCGGCGGAGATCGAGTCGCCGAGCAGCACGGCGTCACCCGTGACCGTGCGGTCGACCTCGGCCCGCTGCCACGCCGACGCCGAGCCGGCGAACGCGACGAACGCCTCCTGCTGGCTGGTCAGCGTCGCGACGAAGGCGGAGAACTGTTCCTCCGTCAGGCCGCCCGAGGAGAGGGCGACGAAGACGACCGCCTCCTCCTCGGCGGTGGCCGCCTTGGCGCGGGCGAACGCGGCCATCGCGCGCAGGCTCTCCGCGAGGTCGCCCTCGCCGGAGACCTGGCCGAGGGTGTCGCCGTAGGCGACCAGGTCATTGAGCACGACGCCATAGCGCAGCACCACCTCGGCGACCGACATCTGGCCGCGGGCCAGGGCCTCGTCGCGGATGGCGCCCAGCCCGGTGAGGTGGCGGTCGATGGCGGTGAGCCGGCGCTCGACCGACTCCGGCAGGCCGGACAGGTTGGCCCGGCGGGCTTGGTAGGTGGTCACCAACGCGTCGGTGCTGCGTACCCGCAGGTTGTAGGCGTCGGCTTTGGCCTCCGGCGTGGCCAGGAACGCTGCGGCTGACATCCGCTCCTTGTGCAGGTTCTGCGTCAACGCCGAGACGTCGATGGAGATCTCGCTGAGGGAGCGGATGAGCGTTGCGTCGGAGGCCTGGCGGGAGACGTCGACCAGCCGGACCGCGGCAAGCGCGACCACAGCGACCAACGGCACCAGCAGCAGCAGGCCGAGCTTCGAACGGATGCGCGCGTCAGCGAGGCGGGGGAACCCGCGCCGCTCGAGCCCGGGTGTCCCCAGGCCGCGCGTGGACAGCATCATCCGTCCGGTGCTCACGCCATCTCCTCCGTGGTGTTGAACGTGGCGGGTCCGCCACCGGTCGTCACGGCGCCCCCGCGCTGCACGCGGCACGGCGGCGATTTCATCAGGTTCCGAGCACGTACGGAAGGGTCAACCGACTAGCAAACGGTCGTCCGGCGCGCATCGGTCAGTCGGCGACTCAAGCTGGCCATTCGGACAGCGCTCTGAGCTGCTTGGTCGTGATCTCCGTGTCGACGTGGGCACAGAAAGTAATGTCCATTGCGTGGACTCGGATCTCATACTTCGAGACACTCAGATATGGGAATTCTTCAGCTTGACCAGAGCTGATGGGCTTGGCAAGGTTTCACAACGCTTGCCGACCTCAGCCGGTCGTTGTCTCTCCACTGAGGAATTTACTCCGTCAAGGAGGCATCCCCGTGACGCCCGTCCGTTTCCTGGCCCGCTCCGTCATCATCGCGAGCACGCTGGCCCTCACCGCCGCCGGCTGCGGCTCGCCGGACGACGGAGGCGACGGGGCACAGCAGGGCCCGATCGTGGTGGCCGCCGACCTCGAACTCTCCGGTGCCGACGCCGCGGCCGGCCGCACCTTCCAGCGCGCGCTGGAGCTGCGCGTCGACCAGCTCAACGGCTCGGGGCTGACCGGTGGCCGCACGGTCCGGCTGGTGGTCAAGGACAACCGTTCCGATCCGGCGGAGAGCCTGCGCAACATCCAGGACTTCACCGGCGACCGCGCGGTCAGCGCGATCATCATGGGCTCCTGCGGGCAATGCGCGGTCAACGCCGCGAAGACGCTCAACCAGAAGGCGATCCCGGCCATCTCACTGGCCGCCGCGAGCGCTGTGGCGAGCCCGGTCGCCGAGCGCCGCTTCATGTTCAAGCTCGGCCCCAACGCCAACGACAACGCCGCCGCGCTCGCCGCCGAGCTGCACCGCACGCCCGGCCTGCGCAAGCTGGGTCTGCTCTACACCGGCGACGGGTACGGCGCGGAAGGGCTGGAGGCGCTCGACCGCGAGCTGGGCAAGGTCGGGCTGACGCTGACCACGAAGATCGCGGTGAAGCCGACCGACGACAACCTCGACGAGCCGATCGAGCGGCTCACCGCCGAAGCTCCGGACGGGATCATCGTCTGGACCGGTGCCGAACAGGCGGCGCGGGCCAGCGCGGCCGTGGCGGACGCGGAATACCGTGGCCGGCTGTTCTTCGACGCCACCGCGGCCGGCGACCTGTTCCTCGGCAGCGGCGACGGGCGCACCCCGGACGGCAGCACGATGGTGTTCACCCAGACCATGGTGATCGACGACGTGATCGCGACGACGCCCGCGAAGGCGGCGCGCAAGCAGTGGTTCCGCGACTACACCGCCCGCTGGGGCAGCTACTACGGGATCGCGTCGTTCGCCGCCGACGCGCTCCAACTGGTCACCGACGCCGCCGTGCGGGTCGACGCCGACGCGGCGACGCCGGACCGGTCGGCGATCCGCGACCAGCTCGAGATGTCGCAGATGGACGGTCTCTCCGGGCCGATCCGGCTCACCCCCGACAACCACTCCGGGCTGACGCGGCAGTCGTTGACGATGCTGGTCGCCCGCGGCGGCCGCTGGCGCCTGGCTGGGTGAGAGCTCAGGCGGAGGGTTCTCATAACGGGAGGTCCCTTTCGTGGCATCGAGGGATTGACACACATTGGGCAGGGACGACGCACCACCCGAGGGAACCCGGCGATCGGCACAGCGCGCCCACCTATCCTTTCCGGGCAGGGAAGGGATAACCTAGCGTCGATGCGGCTTCGGATCTTCGCCTCCACCAAGGGGGGCACAAGCTACGACGAGATCGTCGGCCTCGCTCGGCATGCGGAGGCCTGCGGCTTCGACGGTTTCTTCCGTCCTGACCACTATCTGCCGCTCGGCGGCCCGCCCGATCCGACGCCGACCGACGTCTGGATGACGCTCGCCGGCCTGGCCCGCGACACCAGCCGGATCCGGCTCGGCTCGCTGATGAGCGCGGCCACCTTCCGGTCGCCGGGGCCGCTCGCGGTCGCCGTCACCCAGGTCGACCAGATGAGCGGCGGGCGGGTCGAGCTAGGGCTAGGCACCGGTTGGTACGAGCCGGAGCACGCCGCGTTCGGCATCCCGCTGCCGCCCGTCGGCGAGCGGTTCGAACGGTTGGCCGAGCAATTGGCGATCGTCACCGGGCTGTGGACGACGGAACGCCTCGACCACGCCGGCTCGCACTACCGGCTGGCTGGCGCGCCCGGGCTGCGCACGACCCAGCACCCGCACCCGCCCATCATCGTCGGCGGCAAGGGCCCGCGCCGCACCCCGCGGCTGGCGGCGCGGTTCGCCGACGAATACAACCTCCAGTTCGCCAGCCCGACCGACACCAAGGAGCTGTTCGCCCGGGTCGACGCCGAGTCGGCTCGGCTGGGCCGGGGCTCGCCCGGGCAGCGGCCGGCGGTGCTGCGCTCGGTCTGTGTCTCCGTCGCGTGTGGACGCGACGCCGCGACGGTCGAGCGGCGGGCGGCGCTGCTGCGGCCGCCGGTGCGCGCCGCCGCGTCCGGTGCCTACGGCTCGGTCGACGAGGTGGTCGACTACCTCGGGCAGTTCGCCTCCATCGGCGCCGAGCGGGCCTACCTGCGGATCGCCGACCTGGCCGACCTCGACCATCTCGAGCTGATCGCGGCCGAGGTCATGCCGCAGGTGGCCGGATGATCCAGCTCTTCGGTGTGTCACAGATCTTCAGCGGCCGGGCCGGCACGGTCGAGGCGCTGCGCGACATCGACCTGAAGATCGACGAGGGCGAGTTCGTGGCCGTGGTCGGCCGGTCGGGCTGCGGCAAGTCGACGCTGCTGCGGCTGGTGGCCGGGCTGCTCCCACCGACCTACGGGGAGATCCAGGTCGCGGGGGAGCGGGTCACCAAGGCCCGGCGCGACATCGCGCTGCTCTTCCAGCGGCCGGCACTGCTGCCCTGGCGCACGGTGCTCGACAACGTGTTGCTGCCGGCGGAGATCTTCCGGCTGGGCCGGTCGGCGCTGCGCGCCCGGGCGCTCGGGCTGCTGGAGATGGTCGGCCTGCAGGGCTTCGAGAAGCGGCTGCCGCACGAGTTATCCGGCGGCATGCAGCAGCGGGTGGCGCTGTGCCGGTCGCTGCTCACCGGCCCGCGGGTGCTGCTGATGGACGAGCCGTTCTCCGCCCTGGACGCCCTGACCCGCGAAGACCTGTCGACGGAGCTCCAGCGGATCCACATGGAACACCGAGCGACGATCATGTTCGTCACCCACTCGATCGACGAGGCGGTCCTGCTCGCCGACCGGGTCGTGGTGCTGAGCCCGCGCCCGGGCCAGATTGTCGAGATCCTCGACATCGACATCCCGCGCCCACGGTCGCTGGGCCGCACCGCACACCTCGACCAGGTCGCCGCCGCCCGCGCCGAACTGCACGAGCTGTTGATGCGCCGCGAAGCGGCCCCGGCCTGACCGACCGCGGACCTAACAGCAGGGTCGAGCCCCCGAGGACATCCCGCGCCGACGCGAGCGGCTGGCGCGTTGGGGCGGCGCGGGTGCCTCTGCTCGGACGTACATGTTCTGGCAGGTACGTGCACGCGACATGTACGCGCCGAGAGACACCGGCCCGCCCTCGGTCGCTGCCTGCGGGACTTGGCGGTAACGGGAGCGGCCGCGGGTCTGGAGGCGGAGCACGTTGGCTGGCGGGGTGTCCTGTCGACCGGGTCGCGTAAATGATCGAGTGCGCGAGGTCTGGGTGACACGCCTTCGCGAGTCCAGGTGGGCTGCGCCGGCTCATCGCTGCGGCGCGCCGATTCCCTGATGGGCTGCACATGATCATGGGCAAACGTCGAGG
>Ga0193743_1002113_pt1 | contig 14277 bp, 16 predicted proteins | sample L2c2metaG_FD_143038 | JGI IMG/M metagenome (GOLD analysis project Ga0193743, IMG submission 143038) | Soil microbial communities from a riparian zone of the East river system, Colorado, United States - L2c2 | ecosystem: Environmental > Terrestrial > Soil > Riparian zone | place: USA: East River... | reverse complement strand
GGTGGCCGAGCCGGTCCGCACACTGCGCGAGACGTCGGGGCCGGGCCGGGTGTCGCCGGTCCGCCAGGAACTCGTCGCCGACCTGCTCGCCGCCTGTTCCGGGGCCCGCCGGCTGCGGGTCGGCTACCGAGCCAGCGGCACCGAGCGGGAGATGGAGGTCGACCCCTGGTCGGTTGTCCTCCGGCACAGCCGCTGGTATCTGCTGGCCTGGTCGCACACCCGCGACGCGTTCCGGGTGCTCCGGCTCGACCGGATCACCACGGTCGCGTCGACGCCGCACACCTTCACCCCGCCGGCGGATCTCGACGCGCTGCGTACCCTCGAAGAGCACCTGTCGGGGACCTGGACGCACCCGGTCGACGTCGTGGTCGACGCGCCGGCCGACGAAGTGTCCCGTTGGATCCCGCGCAGTCTCGGGAAACTGGAAGCCGACGGCCCGGATCGCAGCCGGTTGCGGGCCACGACCGACAATCCACATTGGTACGCCCGCCAACTCGCCGCCCTCCCGATGCCGTTCCGGGTGGTGGGCGCGCCCGAAATCCGCGCGGCGGTGACGGAGCTGGGCGAGCGGCTGGCCCGGTCCGCCGCACACTGAGGCCGCGACCCCACGCGGGGATCGCGGCCTGCAGCGCGAGACGGACTACCTACCGATGTCGGAGCGGTTGGCCTCGTTGACGATGGTCTTGGCGTCCTCCTTCAGGAGGTGGCCGTCGCGGACGTTCCGGTCGGTGACGTGGCCGACCTTCGAGACGTAAGAGCCGTGATTGCGGTAGAGGGCGTCCAGCACGGCGGGGCTGAACGGCTCGTAGTTGCCGAAGGTGGAGCAGAAGAAGCCGGGGCTGTTCGGGCTCGCGTCGAGCGCTCTCGGTAGCGCCACCGTGGCCAGGCGGATGCCGCCCTTGGCGATGGAACGGCGCGAGCGGGTTGAAGCGCGCGCCGTTGATGTCGACCTGCCCGGTGCGCATGCGCCGGGCGACGGCGAGAGCGTGGTCGCGATCGGCGGCGCCGGCCAAGCCATACGCGACCGCGACCGCGACCGCGACGGCGTCGTCGGTGTCGGAGTAGGGGATGACCGAGAGCACCGGGCCCGCCGAAGATCGCCGACGCGGTGCAGGTGGGCACGCCACCCTCGACCCGGCCTGACCGGGCGTTGGCTCAGACGATCTTTGCGTAGGTGACTTCGAAGTCAGGCGTCCATCGGGTGCCGTCGGCGGATCCCTCCCAGGTGCCGGTGATCGTGGTGCCCGCGCTGTCGAACCGGGCGGTGAAGCGCTGGTGGAAACCGGGCGTGGCCCGCCAGATCGTCCAGGTGGGGTCGTCGAGACTCATCCGGTAGACGCGCGACACGTCGCGGCCGTCGGCGTAGAGCATCGTGAACTCGCCGCTGTCGTCGTCGAGCCCGATGATCGTCGTCGTGGGGAACGGCGAGTTCGCGAGCCATCCGGCGGGGATGTCGATGTCACTGGTCTCCGAGTCGGCGTGCTGGACGACGAACGCACCTTCGGTCGACCATCGGAAGGTCGTGCGGGCGAGGCCGGTCGGTGTCCCGCCGATCGATGCGTGCATGGTCCACTCGCCGATCAGCGCGTCCAGCCGCCGCAGGGTGGCCTTGGCGGAGTTGGTGTGCGTCATGATGTTCTCCCGTCGTGAGGTGGTCTACGACGACGGTAGGCGCGCGACTGGTCCGCTCGGGAGCACCAATTCTGGCCTGGAAAAGAGGACCGAAAGCGGCGGCGACATCTCATCTTCGATGCGTGGCCCGGCCGCCGGCCGGGTACTGCTCCTCGCGTGTCGATCGCGGAGGTCCGCAAGCGCGCGGTAGCGGGGTGGATGGGTGCCCGCCGCCGGCACGGCTGGCTGGACCACCTGGCCCGCGCGGCGGTGCGCTACGACCATGCTGACGGTGGCCGTCTTGCCGCCGCGGTGACCTACTACGCGTTCTTCGCCGCGTTCGCCATGGCGCTGTTCGGCTTCGCGGTCTTCGCGTTCGTCCTCGACGACCCGGCGGTGCTGCGCCCGGTCCAGGAATACCTCGAGGAGTACCTGCCCCGCATCGACGTGCAGGCGGTGCGCGACGCTCGTGGCACCGTCGGCGTGATCGGCTTCATCGGCCTGCCGATCTCCGGCTGGTTCTGGGTAGACGCGCTGCGCTCGTCGATCAGAGCCATCTGGGGACTGCCCGAATATCCGGGCAAGTTCCTGGTCCGCGTGTTGATCGACCTGTCCGTGCTGCTCGGGCTCGGCCTGCTGCTGGCGACCGTCTTCGTCACCGCCGCCAGTGTGGGGTGGCTGGTCAGCGCCGCCGGGGCCCGCTGGCTGCTGGGCCCGCTGAGCCTCGTGCTGGGAGTCGGCGTCAACACGCTGCTGTCGATGGCCGTGCTCACCGCATTGCCACGGCTGCGGATGCCGCTGCGCCGGGTCCTGGGACCCGCGTTTTTCGTCGCCGCCGGGCTGGAGCTACTCAAGACGCTCGGCCGGCTCTACGTGCAACGCACCGAGACCAACACCACCTACCTGGTCGTTGCCGGCGCCGTCGGGCTGCTGGTCTTCCTCAACGTCGTCAACCAACTGATCCTGTTCGCGGCGACACTTGCCGCGACCAGCACCACCGGTCAGGTCACCGACCTCGCGGCCCCAGGCATCTGACGCACCCGGTGGGCGGCAGCGGCGCCACCGCCCACCCGTGCTGTGCGTCAGCCGCGATCGGCCGCGTCGAACAGCGCCGCCCAGGGCTCGACCAGCATCGTGCGGCCCTTGATGCCGGCGATCAGCTCCACGCCGGCCGTGCCGATGCCGTCGCGGTCGGCGTCAGTCAGGTCGCCGACCGCGTAGACGCCGTCGAACCAGGCCACTCGTAGGTGCTCGGCGACGTGCAAATAGCCGTCGGGCCGGCGGGGCGCGGCGAGCGCGCCGCGCAGGTAGCCGGTCGCCGGCTTGACGCCGAACGCCTGGTACCAGACGTCGGCGGCGTGGCGGGCAGGCTGCGCACCGCGCTGCCTAGCCGCAATTCGACGAGCCCCACCGAGCGAGGTGGCGCGCGTCGCGATGCGCCAAACCGCCCGGCGGTCGCCGCGCGACGAGCGGTGACCGTCACGGCTCCGTGCCGCTGACCCGGACGCCGTCGACGTAGACGGTGATGCGGGCGTTGGTCGCATAGCCCGGTGCGTTCGCGCGGAAGCTGTGGTCGTTGCTCTCGGAGAACGCGGACCAGTCGGGCTTGGCCATCCGGAGCTGGATCTGGCCGGTCGAGGAGCTGGGAGCGAGCGAACCCGAACCGAAACCCACCTCCAGGTACGCGTCCGCGCCCGGCCGGGCCGCCGGCAGGATGACCACCCGACGGGTGACCGTCCCACAGCCGACCTGGGCCCAGTCGCACCAGACGTTGACCGTCGGGGTGGTGCCGTCGCGGGTGAACCAGTAGCGCGCGGTGACCCGGCTCAGCGGCACCGCCGCCGGGCCGCTGTTGTCGAGTTGGATGCCGGGCTTGATCTGGTTGTCGTCCGGTGCCCAGTCCAGGTTGAGATAGCGCGCGGTCAGCGACGCGGCGCCGGGGCGGGGAGCGGTCAGCACCGTGAGACCTGGTGAAGAGACAGACTGGTTGCCAGCCGCGTCGCGGGCGCGGACGGTGAAACGGTATTCCGACGAGGGTTGCAGGCCGGTCACCGTGACGCCGGGGGTAGCCGAGGTGGCGGCCTTGTAGACGTAGTCGGTGTGCTGGGCCCAGACGTCGTAGCCGACCACACCGGTGTCGTCCGTGGACGGTGGCCACGCCAGCGTCACCGAGTCGGGGCCGATCGCCGACGCCACCGGGGTGCCGGGCGCGGTCGGTGCCGCGCCGTCGACCACCGGGCGGTCGAGCACGAACAGCGTGATGCTGTCGGCCGGGAAGGTCGCCTCGAAGGCGCCGCCGGTGACCGGCTGGTCGGCTGCCCGGACGATCGCGGTGGGGTTGGCCGCGCCGTAGCGGTAGACCTTCGCGGAGGTGGCCGCGTGACCGGCGATCGACACCGGCGCCGTCTGCTCGGTGCCGCTCTTGTTGACCACCACCATCGTCAGCGCGCCGTCACTGGACCGCGCCGCCGCGTACACCGAGAGCAGTGCCTGGTCTGCGCTCGTCGCCCGGACGCCGACGTCGCCGAACCGGCCGCCCGCGCCGTCGTAGTTGCGGTAGACGCGGAACGCGAACGCGCCCGGATCCGTGGCTGCCGGCGGCGACCACAGGGTCGCCAGGTCGAGCCGTTCGCGGCCGAAGATGCCGAGGATGTCGGCCTGCGTCAGCGCGCCGTTGACGCTGTCGAGCGCACCCCAGTTGTATTCGGTGACCGCCGTCTTCGTGCCCGGGTAGTTGGCCGCCACCAGCTCGCGCATCCGCGGCACCAGCCGCACCTGGGTGTTGATCCAGCTTTCGTCCACATAGGTGGGATCCCAGAGCGCGCGGGTGGAGCGCAGCCGCAGGGCGTTGGTGGCCGGATCGCTGCCGTTGCCGAACGCGACGCCGCCGGCCTGCGGGTAGAAGTGCATGTCGAAGTAGTCCAGCACCCGGGTGCCGTGCGCCTGCTCGTACGCCTTCATCTGTTGCAGGTACCAGGTGCTGAACGGCAAGCCGCCGCGGGCCGCGCGGTCCGGCGGGTCGGCCCAGCAACCGGTGCGGCCGCAGGTCTCCTGGTCCAGGCCGGAATAGTCCCAGCTGCTCCAGCCCCAGCCGACCGGGCCGAGGGTCGCGGCGGTCGGATCGGCGGTCTTCACCGCGGCGCCGATCTCGTAGGCCCGGTCGCGTAGCTCGACCGAGCCGGCGCCGAGCGGGTGCACGTCGCGGTGGGTGCTGTGCCAGATGTCCGGCTCGTTGTCGAGGTTGTAGAACTGGACACCGCCTTCGGCGGCTGTGCCGTATTTGTCGGTCAGGTGGTCGATCCAGCCGGCGACGTAATCGGGCCCGACCGGCGCGCTGGTGTCCCGCGGGTCGTTGCCGGTGACCGGCGTGCCGTCCGGGCGGATGCCGTTGCCGCAGTCCGGGCGCCACTCGTCGGTGCGTTGCTGTGGCCCGTATTTGGCGACCGAGAAGCCGCACGAGGCGTCCCGGGCCTTCGGCGCCCAGCCGATCAGCGGCAGGGTCAGGATCGTGTCGCTGCCGGTGGCGCGGTCCTGCTCGACGAACTCGTCGGTCGACGAGCCGTCCGGCAGCGCGGCCGGGTCGGCGTTCTCCTCGGCGATGTTCTCGAAGAACCAGTCGCTGGCCCGGTTGGTGGTGTCGTTGCGATAGTCGTAGCGGGTGGTGGCGTTGCCGCCCCAGCGGCGCACCGGCAGATCGAGTTCGTCGGCCAGCGCGGCGTCGGCGAAGTTCATGCCGTAGACGTAGGGGCTGATCGGGTGCCGGTCCTGTGCGGTGTCGACGGTCAGCGCCGGGCCGTCGGCGGCGAACGCGACCGGCGCGGCGGCGGGGGAGACGGCCAGCAGTGCGGCGGCCAGGAAGGTGAACGGGCGCATGCGGGATCCAAGAGGGTGTCGGGCGCCCGTCGCCGGGCGGCAGCGTCTGCGTGCGATGCCCCAGCCCGGACCGACCTGAGATTAACCGACGTCCATCGATGTCGCTACCGCTAAAGCGGGATCCGCACCGCTTGTGGGATGCGCGCGGGCGCGTCCCCGGCTACCGTCGGGCGATGGCCCTTATCGGTCAACCGGCCGGCGACAACGCCGCCATCGCGCCCGCCCCGGGTTGGGCGGGCGTCGGCACGGTCACTCTCCGCGAGCTGTCCGGCCATCCCAACCTGACGGCGGCCCGGCGCAGCGGCCACCACGTCCTCGTGCTGGTCACGGTCGGCCATGGGCAGCACGAGATCGACTTCCGGTCCTACCCGTGCCGGCCCGGCACGCTGCTCTGGGTGCGTCCCGGCCAGGTGGTCCGGTTCGGCGGTGGCGCCGGCCTCGACGCGATCGTGGTCTGTTGGGAGCCGGCGGCGGTCGCCGAGGTCGCCGACGACCCCGGCCTGCTCGACGGCGCGCTCGGCCCGGCCTTCTGGCAACTCGCCGGCGAAGACGAGGACGCCGTCATCAACGAGGTGAGCCAACTCGTCGTCGACTGCCAGCGGCACCGCTCCGGCACCCTCGCCGCAGGCCTGTTGCGGCATCAGCTCGCGGTGCTGTTGCTGCGGATCGCGCTGCTGCCCGGGCGGGCGCCGGCCGAGCGCAACGACGCCTACGTCCGGTTCCGGTTGGAGGTCGACAAGGACTTCACCCAAACCCGGCGGGTCGAGGAGTACGCGGAGCGGATGGGCTACTCGGTCCGCACCGTGACCCGGGCCTGCCTGGCCGCCACCGGCCGCAGCGCCAAGCAGGTCGTCGACGACCGGGTCACGCTGGAGGCGATGCGGCTGCTCGCGGTGACCGACGACCCGATCGCCGACATCGGGCGGCGGCTGGGTTTCCCGGAGCCGACCAACTTCGGCCGCTTCTTCCACCGCGAGGCCGGCACCAGCCCGGGCGCGTTCCGCACCCTGCAGCGGGGCGGTCCACGGGGCCTGCTGCCGGCCCAGCGACGGGCTCCCGCGGCCGATCTCCACGGGCGCCCCGCACCGCGGGTCGGCGGCGAGGCATGATGGTCCCGTGCAGATATCGGCGCGCGGCGACTATGCGGTGCGGGCGGCGCTGAGCCTGGCCGCGGTGCATCCGTCGGTGATGTCGGCCCAGGCGCTGGCGGCCGACCAGGACATGCCTCGCAAGTTCCTCGAAGCGGTGCTGGCCGACCTGCGGCGGGCCGGCATCGTCCGGGCCCAACGCGGTGCGGAGGGCGGCTACGTGCTGACCCAGCCGCCCCGGGAGGTGACCATCGGCGCGATCCTCCGCGCGGTCGACGGTCCGCTCGCCGGGGTCCGCGGCATGCGGCCGGAGGAGACCGAATACGCCGGCTCCGCCGAAAACCTGCCCCGGGTCTGGGTCGCGGTGCGCGCCGCCGTCCGCGAGGTGGTCGACGAGACCACGCTGGCCGACGTGCTCAGCGGCAAGCTGCCCGCACACATCAAGAAGCTGACCACGCTTCCCGACGCCTGGCAGCCGCGCTGATGTCGGTCCTGGTGGCGTTCAGCGTGACCCCGTTGGGCGTCGGCGAGGGGGTCGCCGACCTGGTCGCGGAGGCCGTCCGGGTGGTCCGCGCGTCCGGCCTGCCCAACCGCACCGACGCGATGTTCACCACGGTCGAGGGCGAGACCTGGGACGAGGCGATGGCGGTCGTCCGCGACGCGGTCGCGGCCGTCCAGGCCCGCGCCCCACGCACCTCGACGGTCATCAAGGTCGACTGGCGCGAGGGCGTGACCGGCGCCCTCGACAGCAAGGTCGCCACCATCGACCGCCTGCTGGACTAGGCGACCACTCCCACATAGCGCACGCCGGTCAGCGCGACCCCCGCGCCTCGCTCGTCGGCCTCGCCGATGCCGAGGTCGGCGAAGAAGTAGGGCGCCGCCGCCAGCGAACGGGTCTGGAATCGCCGGCCCAGCGCCGCGACGATGGCGTCGGCGCGGTGCAGGCGCTCGGCGTCGGCCCACCCGTCGAAGTAGGCCGGCCAGGGCAGGCCCGACTCCTGCCAGCGCTGGGCGTGGTGGTGCAGCCAACCGTCTTCGTCGCCGTTTGGCAGCCGGTCGAAGCACCAGCGGGCGGTGCGCTCGTCGAAGCGTTCGCGGGCCCACTCCACCATCACCAGCACGCCGCCGGGGCGCAGCGCCGCGGCGATCAGGTCAGCCACCAGGCCAAGGTCGTCGACGTGGTGCAGGGCCGTGCAGGTGACCACCGCGTCGACCGGCTCGGGCGGCGCGTAGTGCTCGAACGACAGTTGGTGGAACCGTTCGCCCGCGGGCGCCGCCGGGTCGACGCCGACCGCGTCATACCCGGCGGATTCGAGAAACGGCACGAAGCCGCCGGCCGGCCCGCAGCCGATCTCGATCACCCGGGCCGGCCCAGACGGCAGCGCGGCGCTGACGAAGCCCCAGCCCGCGTCGAGCCAGCGCCGGTTGGCCTCGGTCATCGCGCGTCGACGAGTTCGGCCGTCGCCGTGCCGGTGACCGTGACCAGCGCGAACGCCTCGGCCGCCAGCGGCAGCCGGGCGGCGGCGGCCGCGTCGGCGTGCGCGTCCGACTCCCAGGTCCAGGTGTCGGTCCAGCTGTCCTCGGCGTCGCGCGTCAGCGTGGTCGCGGTGGGGCCCGGGAACGCGGCCCGGACGGTGGCGATCAGCTCGGCGCGCTTGGCCAGCATGCCGTCGGTGTCCGGGGTGTTGGCGGTGAACCGGGTGATCCGCACGATCGACATCTCAGATCTCCTCGCTAGAGTCGCTCACTAGTGATTGACTCTAGAGTTACACTAGTTCGGTGACCACCGTCAAGGGCAAGGCACCGAACCGCCGGACCGCGAAGGCGCGGGAGACCCGCACCCGCATGCTCGACGCGGCGCGGGAGCTGTTCGTCGGCCAGGGCTACGGCGCGACGACCCTTGCCGAGGTCGCGGCCGCCGCCGGTGTGGCCGTGCAGACCATCTACTTCACCTTCAACAACAAGCGTTCGCTGCTCAAGGAGCTGGTCGACGTCACGGTCGCCGGCGACGACGAGCCGGTGGCCACGATGGATCGGCAATGGTATCGCGACGCGCTGGCCGCACCGACCGCTGTCGCGCAGCTCCGCGCCCAGATCGCCGGTTCCCGCTCGGTGCTCGACCGGGTCGCGCCGATCGTCAGCATGGTCACCGTGGCCGCCGCGTCTGATCCGGAGGTCGCGGCGAACTGGCCGGACGACATCGATCCGCGCTTCACGGTGCTGTCGAACTCGGCACTGTCCCTCGTGGACAAGCCGGGCGCCCGCACCGGCGTCTCCGCCGCCGAGGCCGCCGACCTGCTCTACGGCATCCTGTCGCCGGAGCTCTACCTGCTCTTCGTCCGGGATCGCGGCTGGTCGCCGGAGCGCTACGAGCTGTGGGCCTTCGACACCCTGCGCCCCCAGCTCTGCGCGGACTGATCGCCCACCGCGCCGTCGGCCGGTTTCTCGCAGGGCTGGGGGGCTTCCTGGTCCTGGACACGCCCGACGACCACGCCCGGTTCCGCGCCACCCCGTTCAAGAAGGAGTTCGGCATGCCCGCCGCCGGCCGACCGGCGACGTGGTCTTCCGCGGTAACTGGGCCAAGCCGCGTCAGCCGACTAGCACCGGCTCGCTCTCGTTGTTGTTGCGGTCCAGCGCGGTCACGCAGTAGCTGCCGACCGGGCCGATCCAGCTCGGCAGGTCGGTCGCGCGGACGGTGGCGACCAGGTTGGCCTTCTTCGTCTCGGGCTCGGCGCGGTAGACCGCGTACCCGGTCACGCCTTCGGCCGGCCGCCAGGTCAGCACCATGCGGTCGCCGTCACGCCGGGCCCCGGTCGGGGTCGGCGCCGGCGGCCGCGCGTCGATCAGCCGGGTGGCCGTGGGCACCAGCGCGGGCTGCGCGTAGTGCGCGTCGCGGTAGCGGGACACCGCACCGAGCCGGTCGGCGCGCACCTGCTTGGCACTGAAGTGGATGCTGCCCGCGACGCCGTATCGCTCGTTGAGGGTGAGCTGCCGGTCGAGCTCGGCCGGCTTGCTCCACGGGCCATCTTCGCCGATCCGGTAGTCGGCCTGTCCGATGTAGAGCTGCGTGCCGGTGCCCTTGACCGTCTCCGCCCACCAGGGCAGCAGCTTGGCGTAGTCGGCCTTGTCGAACCCGATGTTCCAGTAGAGCTGCGGGACGATGTAGTCGAGCCACTTCTCCTTGACCCACTTGCGGGTGTCGGCGTAGATGGCGTCGTAGCTCTCCAGCCCGTGGGTCGGCGAGCCGGCCGGGTCGGTGGCCTTGTTGCGCCAGATGCCGAACGGGCTCAGCCCGAAGCGCACCCAGGGCTTCGCCTCGCGGATCCGGCCGCTGATCTCCTCGATGAAGGTGTCCACGTTGGCCCGCCGCCAGTCGGCGCGCGACTTGCCCTCGCCGAAGCGCGCGTAGCTGCTGTCGTCGTTGAACTCGTGCCCCTCCGGGTAGGGGTAGAAGAAGTCGTCGAAGTGGACGCCGTCGACGTCGTAGCGGTTGACCGCCTCCAGGATGGTGTCCTCGACGAACCGGCGGGCCTCCGGAACGCCCGGGTCGAAGTAGAAGCGGCTGTTCTTCTCACCCTCGGGGAAGGCCACCGCCCAGTCCGGGTGCCTGCGCAGCGGGTGGTCGGGCGCCAGCTTCGCGAAGTCGGCGCCGGCACCGCCGGAGCCCGCCGGCTGGCTGCCCCGGTAGGGGTTGAACCACGCGTGGAACTCGAGGTTGCGGGCGTGCGTCTCGGCGATCATCCAGGCCATCGGGTCCCAGCCCGGGTCTTTGCCGCGCACGCCGGTGAGCCACTCCGACCAGGGCGCGTAGGCCGACGGCCAGAACGCGTCGCCGCTGGGTCGGACGTGCACGAACACCGCGTTGTGGTTCATCTTCTGCGCCAGGTCGAGCCACCCGAGGTATTCGGCCTTCACGGTGGCCTCCGGCAACCCGGGCTTGCTGGGCCAGTCGATGTTGCTGACCGTGGTGAGCCACATGCCGCGTAGCTCGCGCTTGGCGACCAGTGACTGGCCGTCGCAGGTCACCGCCGCGGACCCGGCGGCACCGGGGTCGGGGTCCGACTGCGAGGCGCGCCGGAGCAGCGTGGCGCCGGCCGGCACAGTCACGGCGAGCGCGACGACCACCAGCCCGACGAGCAACCGACGCTGCACGGCACAGACGGTAAGGGTCGAATGTCAAGGGGTCAACCGAGCAAAGACCCCCATAAGGTTCCTGACCTCCACTGGTCACCGGCCGGGGTACGGCTGGTTGAATCGGGCGATGGTTAACATCCCAGCGGATCAACGAAGGATGGGAGGCGGCGTGACCGGGCGGCAGACGATCACCAGCGGTTCGACCTTCGAAGAGCGGATCGGGTATGCCCGCGCGGTGGTCGACGGCGACCACGTCTACGTCTCCGGCACCACCGGTTACGACTACGCGACAATGACGATCGCCGACGACGTGGTCGCGCAGTGCGCACAGGTGATCCGCAATATCGAGTCGGCGCTGGCCGAGGCGGGCTGCACGCTCGCCAACGTGGTCCGGGTCCGCTACCTGCTGCCCGACCGCGCCGACTTCGAGCCCTGCTGGCCGACGCTGCGCGCGGCGTTCGGCACGGTCCGGCCGGCCGCCACGATGCTGGTCTGCGGCCTGGCCGACCCGGCGATGCGGATCGAGATCGAGGTCGACGCCAGGCGATGATGGTGCCGTGCTGACACCGCCTGAGCTGCTCGTCGGGACACCGGGACGGTATGCCCGGGAGGTTTTCCACCAGCGCCATCCGACCCTGATCGACCGGGTGGCCGCCGCGCACCCCTACACCGCGGTGCAGCGGGCGGCCCTAAGCGCGCTGCTCGACGAGTCGCTGACCGGTGACATCCGGCCGCTTCCCGACGACGCGCCCGACCTGGCCGACTGGGCGGCCTGGGACCGCGGCCACGTCGGCCGGCCGTGGGCCGACGCGCCGTTCCTCTGGGCGGAGAGCTACTTCTACCGGCGGATCCTGGACGCCGTCGACTATTTCCGCCCGGGGCCGTGGCAGGGCGTCGACCCGTTCCGTCCGATGAAGGACGCCGAACTCGCCGATTCCGCCCTCGACGGCGACTTCGCCTGGGTCGCCTCGCTTGGCCCGGAGCCCGACGAGGCCGGGCTCCGCACCGTGGTGCGCGCCGCCGTGTTCGGCAACCGGGCCGACATCAGCTTCCGGTTGCAGGAGCCGGCCCGACCGACCGACCCGGCCGCCGCCGACGAGTTGCTGGTCGACGACACCGCCCGGCTGCGGGCCGCGCTGGGCGTGCCGGGCGCCGTCTGCCTGATCGCCGACAACGGCGGCCGCGAGGTGATGGCCGACCTCGTGCTGGCCAACTGGCTGCTCGACACCGGCCTCGCCGAGCGGGTCACGCTGCACGTCAAACCGGCGCCCTACTACGTGTCCGACGCGACGGCATCCGATGTGGACGCTGCCTGCGCGCGGCTGGGCCGGCCGCTGGACGCGCGCGTCGCCGTGCGTACCCACGGCTTCTGGTGTGCCCCGCTCGACTTCGGCGCCATGCCCGCGGACCTGCGTGCCGACCTGCGCGGGCATCGGTTGGTCGTCGCGAAGGGCGACCTCAATTATCGCCGGTTGGTCGGCGACCGCGACTGGGACCCGACGACACCGGTCCGCTTCGCGGCCACCGACCTGGACGTGCCGGTCGTCGCGCTACGGACCTGCAAGTCGGAGGTGGTGGTCGGGCTCGACCCGGCCACCGTCGCCCGCCTGGACGCCGCCGAGCCGCGCTGGCGGGTCAGTGGTCGGCACGGGATGGCGCAGGCGCGCTGACCCGGGTCGCCAGGTCGACCAGGAACACGTCGCCGGTCGGCGACATGGTGGTCACCCGGCCGCGCGGGTTGAGCCGGTCATCGGTCGCGTAGCGCCGACCCAACTCGGCCGACGCCTGTTCGTCGCCGGCGTCGGCGGCCAGCAGCAGGGCGGCGATCTCGTCGACGAGCACCGCGCCGGCCTCGTCGAACGTGTCCGTGATGTCACCCCAGATGTCCCAGAGCAGCAACTCGTCGCCCTGCCGGGCGGCGACCTCGCCGATCACGTAGCCGCGGACGAACGGCGCGCCGCGGTAGGGCATCGACGGGTCCACGCCGTAGGTCTCGGCGTCGATCTCGCCCCGCCGGTAGGCGGTCCACACCGCCGCCGCGGTCGCGAAGGGTGTGCCGGTGCCGTTCGGCCGGGGCATGTCGTCGGGGTCGAAGGGCCAGTCGCCCGGGCCGATCTGCGGGTCGACGAGCACCCAGCGGGTGCCGTTCCAGTAGTCGGCGACGACGTGGTCGTGGTGCCAGCCGGGCACGAAGAAGTAGTCGGCGAAACCGATCCGCACCCGCGCCGGGACGCCCTGGTGCCGCAGCGCCGAGACGGCGAGCAGCGAGAAGTCGCGGCAGCAGCCGCCGACCCGGGCGGCGGCCGGGCGGGGCGTTTCGAGCGGCGCGTCATGCCGATCCTGGTCGGTCGCCAACAGGCGGTCGATCCAGCGGTGGTTGATGTCCTGGGCGCGCTCGGCCGGCAGCGTCACGTTGGGGTCGCGGAAGTGCGTGATCACGTTGCGCACCAACGCCGTCAGCTCGCGCGGGTCGGTGGGTAGCTTGTCGAACAGGGGCGCATAGCTGCCGGGGTCGCTGAACGCGGTCTGCCGCGCGAAGTTCATCACGTCTCATTCTCCATTGTGGTATTGACGGGCACTGCCACGTGCAGGAACGGGTCGGCGTCGGTGATGTCGCACCACTCGGCGAAGTAGATCTCCCGTGGCGGGCCGGTCATCGTCAGGCCGGTGTCCCGCAGGTGGTCCTCGACGTCGTCGTAGGCGAGCATGATCTTCGGGTAGAAGCAGTCGCCGCGGCTCACCGTGGCGGCGGCGAGGGTCTGCGGCGGCTCGATCCGGATCAGGATGTCGTCGGTCGGCTCGACGCTGCCGGTGAACGGCAGGCTGATCTCGACGGTGGCCTCGCTGTCGGGCGTGACGTGGCCGTGGAACACGATCCACCGCTCGCCGACCGGTTCCCCGCCGGCGGATCGCAGGTAGGCGTCGATCTCCGCCGCGCGGGCCAGTGTCGTCGGCACCAACGACTGCTGGTCACAGTCGCGGGTGATGGCGGCGACCTTCAGCCGCGGCCTTTCGATCAGCTGGATCGGGTACGGCGTCCGCGCCGGACCGGCCCGGGTGAGCTGGGCCCGCAGGTATTCGACGCTGGCTCGGTGTGACCGCGCCTGCGCCTCCTGCGCCTGCCACCAGCGGTCGAGCCGGATCGCCGCCTCGGTGTCGGTGCCGGCGAGCACCTCGGCCACCACGGCGAGCGGCATGTCGAGTTGGCGCAGCAGGCTGATTCGGCGGGCCCGCTCCACCTGCTCGACGCTGTAGCGGCGGTAGCCGGTCGCCGGGTCGACGCTGGCCGGCCGGAGCAGGCCGGACACCTCGTAGAGGCGCAGTGCTTTTGCCGACAAACCGGTCCGCCGACCGAACCCGCCGATGGTCAGGTCCCGCACGTCCATGGCGACCAGTCTTCACCCTGCCCAAGGGTCAAGGTAAAGACCGCAACGAAGTGGGTATCCGGATGCGTCTCTGTAATGAGACGGGGAGGACACGATGCTTCCGGAGGAGCTCGCTAAACCCAAGCCCGAGCCCAAACCCAAACGCAAGCCCACGACGATCCCGCGGTGGGCGCGGGTCTGCGTGA
>Ga0193743_1002112_pt1 | contig 14278 bp, 14 predicted proteins | sample L2c2metaG_FD_143038 | JGI IMG/M metagenome (GOLD analysis project Ga0193743, IMG submission 143038) | Soil microbial communities from a riparian zone of the East river system, Colorado, United States - L2c2 | ecosystem: Environmental > Terrestrial > Soil > Riparian zone | place: USA: East River... | reverse complement strand
GACCGACCCCCGCGGCTACTCGCTGCTCTCCGAGCACTTTCCGGGGACGCTGGCCGAGCGGGTATCCGTACCCGTCGAGAATCTCGTTCCGAAGCCCGCCGACCTGTCCTGGGAAGACGCGGCCTGCCTGCCGACGGCGTGGCTGACCGCCTACCGGATGCTGACCACGAAGGGCCGCGTCGAAGAGACCGACGCCGTGCTCATCCAGGGCGCCGGCGGCGGGGTCGCCACCGCGGCCGCGCTGATCGCGGTGGCGATGGACAAGCGGGTCTACGTCACCAGCCGCGACGCGAAGAAGCGCGAGCGGATCAGCGGGATCGGCGCGACCGCGCTGGAGCCGGGTGCGCGCCTGCCCGAGCGGGTCGGCGTGGTGATCGAGACGGTCGGCGAGGCGACGTTCGAGCACTCGATGAAGGCGACCGCCCCCGGCGGACGGATCGTCGTGTCCGGCGCCACGTCCGGCTACCTACCGAAGATCGACCTGCGCCGGGTGTACGCGATGCAGATCGAGATCCTCGGCTCGTCTATGGGCAGCCCGGGCGAGCTCGCCGCCCTGCTCGCGTTCTGCGCCGACAAGGCGGTCCGCCCCATCGTCGACCAGGTGATCGGCTTCTCCGAGGTGGAGCGTGCGTTCGCGCACCTGCACCAGGGCGGCATCTTCGGCAAGATCGTCCTGGACCACACGAGGTAGCTAGCGGGTTCAGCTCACTCCGAGGGCGCGGTTGCTGGCCGGTGCCACGAGGAGGCCGCAGACCAGCAGGCCGAGCGCGATCAGCAGGACGCCGAGCCAGGCCAGGCCGCCCTGGATCATGTAGTAGCCGACCGCGCAGAGCATCAGCTGCAGCACGATCGCCGGGCCGCGGGCGCCGGCCCGCCCCTGGCCGAGGATGCGGCCGAGGAAGAAGAGCGCCACGGCGCCCAACGCGGCGAAGACCGTCAGCAGCAGCGCCGAGGTCAGGGCGACCGAGTCGGCGGTCGCCGACTCGTACCCCAGGTAGAGGGTGAGGGCGACCATCCCGGCGGCTTGCACGAAGAGCAACCACACGGCCGCACGCAGCGTCGACGGCGTGGGCTCGGCGGGGTTCTCGGACACGCCGCCACGATACCGCCGTGCCGTACGACACAGCTGCTCCGGGGCGCGCGGAAGGCGCACAGAGGGTGACCACTCCCGGGTACAGTCCGCCACATGCGGGCCCTGCTCGTGGTCAATCCGAAGGCCACCACGACCTCTGAACGCAGCCGTGATGTCCTGATCCGCGCGCTGCGCAGCGCTGTCGACCTGCGGGTCGAGTTCACCCGCCGGCGCGGGCACGCGGTCAAGCTGGTCCGCGAGGCGGCCACACTCGGTGTCGATGTGGTTGTCACCCTGGGTGGGGACGGCACGGTCAACGAGGCGGTCAACGGCTTGATGGGCGCATTGCCCGACATGCCGGAGACGGGCGACGCGCCCCCGGCTGAGCGGCTGCCGGCGCTCGCCGTCGTCCCCGGCGGCTCGACGAACGTCTTCGCCCGGGCGATCGGCCTACCCAAAGACTGGATCGAGGGCACCGGCGTGATCCTCGAGGGGTTGCGGGCCGGCCGGTCCCGGACCATCGGGCTCGGCCGCGCCGACGATCGCTACTTCACGTTCTGTGCAGGGTTCGGTTTCGACGCGGGGGTCATCAGGCGGGTCGAGCGGGCCCGATCGCGCGGCCGGGTGTCAAGCTCGTCACTCTATTTGCGGGCCACGCTCGGTGAGTTTCTGGCGACCGACCGCCGCCATCCGGCGATCTCCCTTGAGCGCCCGGCCGAGACGGTGATCGATGGACTCGCCACGGTGATCATCCAGAACACCACCCCGTGGACCTATCTCGGCGATCGCCCCGTAAGCCCCAATCCGGACGCGTCGTTCGACCTCGGACTTGACGTACTGGCCGTCCGTCAGCTAGCGGTCGCCAAGACGACACGCACAGTCACCCAGATCCTGTCGCCGCGAACCAATCCACACGGCCGGCAAGTCCTCCAACTCCATGATGTTCAGGAATTCACCCTGCTCGCGACCCGTCCGGAGGCGTTCCAACTAGACGGTGACTATCTCGGTGAGCGGGAAAAAGTTAGATTTACCTCCGTGGCGCAAGCGCTGAGAGTAATCTGCTGAGGAGCGGGCACCACGTGTCCAGGCGCCGATTCTGGCAGCCGCAGGCGTGACACGTGCCGGAAATGCCAGTAATGTGGCCCGGACCGTACTACATTGGTTGCGGCTGGCGAAATCCGGGTGCCGGGCGCGTGCTCGAAAACCGGACAAAGGGGTCGTGAGCTTGCTCACCCGCTCAGACTTTTTCGCGGCGTCCCTCTTGACATCGCGACAGTTCGTGAAAGTATTCACAAGCGAAAACGAGTTACGGGAACGTTGCCTGCGAGCACTCCGCACGCACCCTCGGCGCCGTTCCTAAGGGCTAATCGCCTGCCCACGCGCTGCCAACGTGGCGGATGCTCACCGTCACGGAGTGCAACGCGCGCGCATATAAAGGTCCACCCGCATTGTTTGCCATCGCTGAACGAGGAGTGTTGCCGCCATGGACTGGCGCCATCATGCTGCCTGCCGCGACGAAGACCCCGAGCTGTTCTTCCCGATCGGGACGTCCGGCCCGGCTCTGTTGCAGGTCGAACAGGCCAAGGCCGTCTGCCGGCGGTGCCCCGCGACCGACCAGTGCCTGCAGTGGGCACTGGAATCCGGTCAGGACGCCGGCGTGTGGGGCGGGATGAGCGAGGAAGAGCGGCGCGCGGTTAAGCGCCGCGGTGGCCTGCGGGTCCTGCGCGCTCACTCCGCCTGACAGAAACACCAGCACGACGCAAGGACGCCCCGGGCAACCGGGGCGTCCTGCGTTTGCGGGCCTCGTACACCTGATGGTCATCCGCTGTTCAGGTGCTATCCGACCGACGTGACGGCGCAGGTGCCAGCCGCCGTCGAGACGTCGAGCGACGTCGTCGTCGCGCGGCGCACGGTCGCACCCGGAACCGAATCGGACACCGTCGTCGAGTCCTTGCCGACCACAGTGCCCTCGGCGTCGCGATACTCCCACTCGACCCGCGCCGATCCGGCGACCGGGCCGTCGTTGCGGATGCTCAACGAGACCGTGGCCGACGCGCCGTGGAACTGGCATGAGGTCACGTCGACGACGAACTCGGCCTGCTGCCCCGGATCGTCCCTGACCCGCAGCAAGACGATGAGCGTGACGAGGCCCAACAGGCCGATGATCGTGAACGCTCCGGGCAGCGTGTCCCAGAACCCTGGCTTCGCCGGCCGATGAGACATGTCGTGCGTCACACGCGCAAGCTATCCAGCAGTCAACCGGATCTCCGCGCAATCGCTCCAAAGTGGGCGGGTCAGGCCGCCTTGGCCAGGTCGCAGACCGGCTCGCGGGCCGTCGCCGTGCGCGCCAGGACCAGCCGGGCCAGTTCCGGTGCACCGCCGAGCGGCTCGGCCACCACTGCGGCGCCGGCCCGGCGTGCCGCCGTGACGACCGTCTCATGTAGCAGCCCGGGCGCCAGGAAGTAGGAGGCGACGCCGATGTGGCGCGCGCCACCCGCCCGCAGCGAAGCGACCGCCTCGTCGCCGGTCGGCGCCGCCGCCGACGCGTAGGCCACCCGGCACGGCACAGCGCCCAACGCCGTCGACAGATTCCGGGCGACCGTCTCGACCGTCGACCGCGCCGCGTCGTCGCGGGTGCCCGCCGCGGCCAGCACCACGCCGTCCAACGGCAACACGCCCGGTGCCCACACGCCGGCCGCGGTCGACGCCGCCGCCAGCCGGCGCCGCAGCGCGCTCAGCAGCAACGGCTCGGTCACCCCGGCGACCGGGCCGAGCACGTCGGCCACCGCGACCGGCATCCGCAGCCCAGCGGCCCGCGCGTCCATCAACGCCGCCGGGATGTCGACCCGCCCGTGGTAGGCCGACGTCAACAGCAACGGCACCAGCGTGGCCCGCTGTTCGCCGGCCGCCTCCAGCGCCAGCAGCGTCTCCGCCGGCCGCGGCCCGGTGTGGTCGAGGAAGGCCAACCGCACCGGCGCACCCGGGCGGGCCCGGCGCACCGCGTCGACCAGGGCCGCGTTGGCCCGGGCCGCGCGCGGGTCGCGGCTGCCGTGCGCGACCAGCACCAGCGGGCCGGGCGCGGCGGGTAGCCACAGGCGAAGGGTCATACGTGCAGGCCGCATTCGGTCTTGTCGAACATCGCCCAGCGGCCGGCGCGCGGGTCTTCGCCGGCTTTGGTGCGCCGGGTGCACGGCCAGCAGCCGATCGAGCCGTAGCCCTGCTTGAACAACTCGTTGACCGGCACGTTCCAGCGGGAGATGTAGGCGTCGACGTCGGACTGGCTCCAGGCGGCGATCGGGTTGACCTTCACCTTGCCGCGCTTGGGGTCGAAGCCGACCACCGGTGTGTTGGCCCGGGTCGGTGACTCGTCGCGGCGCAGCCCGGCGGCCCAGGCGTCGTAGTCGCCGAGCGCCCGCTCCAGCGGCTCGACCTTGCGGATGAAGCAGCACTCGTCGGGCGCGCGGTTGAACAGCCGCGGGCCGTATTCGCCGTCCTGCTGGCCGACGGTCAGCCGCGGGCGGATCGACCGGACGTTGACCGGCATGGTGCGGGCGACCGCGTCGCGGACCTTGAGGGTTTCCGGGAAGTGCAGGCCGGTGTCGAGGAACACCACGTCGACGCCGGGTGCCACGCGGGAGACGAGATGGGCGACCACGGCGTCGGCCATCGAGCTGGTCACACAGAACCGCGGGCCGAACGTGGTCGACGCCCAGCGGGCGATCTCCAGCGCCGGCGCGCCTTCCAGGTCACGGCCCGCCGCGTCGGCGAGGGCCTTGAGCTCGTCGGCGGAACGCCGATCGGATGACGGGCGGGAACCGCCCAGCGACACCAGTCCCAAATCGACCGCGTTGACGGCACTCATCGGGTCACTTCACCTCTTCCGTCCGGGGTTGGACGCCCGCTGCGCGCAGGCCGAGGAACTTGACCGAGAACACCCGCTGGCAGCCGCGGCACTCCCACGCACCGTGCGACTCCTCGTGCGGGCGGATGTCTTCTTCGGCGCAGTAGGGGCAGTGCATCGGCGCGGCCCGGCTCTCGGAGCTCATCGCAGCGCCTCCTCGTCGGCCCGCATCACCCAGTGGGCGAACGCCTCGCCCTCGGTGCGGCCGTCGAGGTAGCGGCGGGCCACCCGCTCGACGTACTCGGGAAGCTCCTCCGCCGTTGTCTTGAGGCCGCGCAGCTTGCGGCCGAAACCGGCGGTCTGGCCCTGCGCCATCCCGAGCGCGCCGCCGAGGTGCACCTGGAAGCCTTCGACCTGGCGGCCGTCGGGGCCGACCACCAACTGTCCTTTGAGGCCGATGTCGGCAGTCTGCGTGCGGGCGCAGGCGTTGGGGCAACCGTTGATGTTGATGGTGATCTCGGCGTCGATGTCGCCGAGCCGCTCTTCGAGGCGGGCGACCAGTTCCTGCCCGCGCGCCTTGGTCTCGACGATGGCGAGCTTGCAGTATTCGATGCCGGTGCAGGCCATCGTGGCGCGCCGCCAGGTCGATGGGCGGGCCTCGAGCCCGATCCCGCGCAGCGCGGTCACCAGCGACTCGACGCGCTCTTCGGGAACGTCGAGGACCAGCAGTTTTTGGTACGGCGTAAGGCTGACCCGCCGGCTACCGTGCGCCTCGACGGCCTCGGCGAGCTGCACGAGCTGGGTGCCGGAGATCCGGCCGACGACCGGCGCCGCGCCGACGTAGAAACGGCCGTCGCGCTGCCGGTGCACGCCGATGTGGTCGACCGGCTTGTCCGGCAACGCCGGCGCCGGACCATCCACAAGCGACCGCCCGAGGTATTCCTTCTCCAGCACCTCACGGAACTTCTCCACGCCCCAGTCGGCGACGAGGAACTTGAGCCGGGCCCGGTGCCGCAGCCGGCGATATCCGTAGTCGCGGAAGATGCCGACCACGCCGGCCCAGACGTCGGGCACCTCGGCCAACGGCACCCAGACGCCGAGGCGTTGGGCGAGCATCGGGTTGGTCGACAGGCCGCCGCCGACCCAGAGGTCGAAGCCGGGGCCGTAGTCGGGGTGCTCGACGCCGAGGAACGAGATGTCGTTGATCTCGTAGGGCATGTCGGCGAGCCAGGAGATCGACGACTTGAACTTGCGCGGCAGGTTGGAGAAGTCCTTGTTGCCGACGAACTGGTCGACGATCGCGTCGATGGCCGGCGTCGGGTCGAGCACCTCGTCGGCGGCGACGCCGGCGACCGGGCTGCCCAGCACCACGCGCGGGCAGTCGCCGCACGCCTCGGTGGTCTGCAGGCCGACCGCTTCGAGCCGCCGCCAGATCTCCGGCACGTCTTCGACCCGGATCCAGTGGAGCTGGATGTTCTGCCGGTCGGTGATGTCGGCGGAGTCCCGCCCGAACTCCTGCGAAATCCCGGCGATCACCCGGAGCTGTTCGAGGCTGAGCTGGCCGCCGTCGACCCGGACCCGCAACATGAAATATTCGTCTTCGAGCTCGTGCGGCTCGAGCACCGCGGTGCGACCGCCGTCGATGCCGGCCTTGCGCTGGGTGTAGAGGCCCCACCAGCGGAACCGGCCGCGCAGGTCAGCGGGGTCGATCGAGGCGAAGCCGCCGTGCGCGTAGATGTTCTCGATCCGCGCCCGGACGTTGAGCGGGTCGTCGTCCTTCTTCGTGCGCTCGTTCGCGTTGAGCGGCTCGCGGTGCCCGAGAGCCCACTGGCCCTCGCCCCGGGCGCGGCGAGGCGAACGGGCTGGGGTGCTGCTGACCGCCATCGAGGCGTTCCTCCGAAGATCGCAGAAGCGGCGCGTCGCGCGAGCGGCCTTCGGGAGGAAGAGTGTTGCCCGGCGCGAACGCGCCCGGACGTGAGTCGGGCGTCGTCAGTGAGCCGGACAGATGGCGCTGCGGACCCGGCCGTAGTCGACATGGCGCCGGACCGTAAGGCCCAGGTTCACCATTCGCTGGTCGGCAGTCGCAGTCACGCTCATCATGCTGCCACAGCACGCTGCGATTACCTCGGGCAGTCCCAGATGCCGGGCCCCGGTGTGGCCCGCTTCACGTTAGGCTGATGGGGCAATAGGGACATTTGCGGCGTAGCGCAGGGGGGCCGGCGATGACGCAGCAGTTGGACCCTGCCCGGGCGGGGGTTGGCGCCGGTCCGCGCCGGTTCCTCGCCGGACCGTGGGCGCCGCTCCTGCCGGCCGCCCTGACCCTGTTGATCGCCGGCTTCCAGCTCGACCGGGCTCCGCTCTGGCGCGACGAACTGGCCACCTGGAGCGCCGCCACCCGCCCGCTGCCCGACCTGTGGCGGATGCTCGCCGGCATCGACGCCGTGACCGGCACCTACTACCTGTTCCTGCACGGTTGGATCCGGCTGTTCGGGGACTCGGCGCTGGCGCTGCGGCTGCCGTCGCTGCTCGCCATGGCCGGTGCCGCCGCCGTCACCACCCGGCTCGGCGCCAAGCTGTTCAGCGCACCGACCGGCCTGGTCGCCGGGTTGCTGTTCGCGGTCGTCCCGAGCACGTCGCGCTACGGCCAGGAGGCCCGGGGGTACGCGTTCGCGGCCCTGTTCGCCGTGCTCGCCACCCTGCTGCTGGTCCGCGCGGTGGAGCGGCCGGGCTGGCCGCGGTTCGCCGGCTACGCGGCCGCGGTGTTCGGGCTCGGCCTGTGCAACCTGGTGGCGCTGCTGGTGCTGGCCGGCCACGCGGCCGCGGTGATCGGGCGGCGCCGCGCCGCGCTCGGCTTCGCCGGGGCCGTCAGTGCGGCCGCCGTCCTGCTCGTCCCGCTGGTCGCGATCGGTCGCGGCCAGGCCGGCGTGCAGCTCGACTGGGTGCCCCGGCCCGGGCTGGGCGACCTGCTCGCCCTGCCCGGCAGCGTGCTGCAGGCCAGCGCGGTCGGTGGCGCGCTGGTCGCGCTCGCGGCGCTCGGCCGGGCCCTCGCGGGTGGGCGCTGGCCGACCGTGCTCGGGTTGTCGGTGCTGCTCCCCGCCGGGTTGCTGTTCCTGGCCGGCCTGGTCGGGCCCTATTGGGTGCCCCGCTATCTGGTCGTCACCGTGCCGGCGCTGTGCCTGCTGGCCGCCGTCGCGCTGTGCCGCACCCGGCTGGCGTACGCGCTGGCGGTGGTCCTGCTGGTGGCCGCGTTCGGCGGTTCGGCGCAGGCCGGGTTGCGGCGCACGCACGAGTGGCCGCGTTCGGCGCCGGTCGACTATCCGGGTGCGGTGGCGGTGATCCGGGCCAACGCACAACCGGGCGACGCGATCGTCTACGAGCCGCGCGGCGGTTGGAAGATGCTCGATGTCGCGGTGGCCTACGGCCTGGGCGGCGCGGCGCCGCGCGACGTGCTGGTCCGACAGACCGCGGTCGAGCGGGGTGAGCTGCGGGCCACCGAGTGCGGTGACCCGGCGGCCTGCCTGGCCCGGGCCGGCGCGCCGCGGATCTGGCTGCTGACCATGGGCGACCGGTCAGAGCCGCTGTCCACCGTGCCGGGCGAGAAGGGCGCCGCCCTGCGCGCGGCCTACGCCACCCACCTGGTCTGGCACGAGCCCGGCCTGACGGTCGCCCTGCTGACCCGCCGCTAGCGATTCTTGCCGAGGGGCACGACCAGGACCGCTTCGGTGCCGCCCTCGGCCCGGTTGCGCAGCTCGATCGAGCCGCGCAGCTCGCCGGTCGCCAGCGCCCGCACGATCTGCAGGCCGAGCCGGCCGCCCTTGTCGGGGTCGAAGTCGGGCGGCAGGCCGCGGCCGTTGTCGGCGACCGTGACGTGCAACTGCTTGCGGAACCGGTGCACCGCCACGACCACCTCCGGCTCGACCGCGCTGTCACCGGAGAAGCCGTGCTCGGCCGCGTTGAGCAGCAACTCGTTGAGGACCATCACCAGCGAGGTGGCGATCTCCGCCGGCAGCACGCCGAACGAGCCCTCGCGCCGCATCCGGACAGCCAACTCTGTGCTCGCGACCTCGGTCGCGGCGCCGGCGACCTTGTCGACGATGCCGTCGAACTCGACCGCCTCGTCGCTCGACATCGACAGCGTTTCGTGCACCAGGGCGATCGAGGCGACCCGGCGCACCGACTCCTCCAGCGCGGCTCGCGCGGCCGGGATGCCGACCCGGCGGGCCTGCAGGCGCAGCAGTGCCGCGACGGTCTGCAGGTTGTTCTTCACCCGGTGGTGGATCTCGCGGATCGTCGCGTCCTTGGTGACCAAGGCGCGGTCCCGGCGGCGAACCTCAGTGATGTCGCGGACCAGGACCAGCGACCCGATCGGCACGCCCGCGGGCATCAGCGGCAGCGCCCGGTGCAGGACGGTCGCGCCACGGGCGTCGACCTCCTTGCGGGCCGGCGCCTCGCCGCGCAGCGAGGAGAGCACCCGGTTGGCGGTGTCGGTGCCCTCCAGCGGGTCGTCGGCCAGCCGTTTGATCAGCGCGGCCAGGTCTTCGCCGACCAGGTGGGCGGCGAAACCGAGCCGCCGGTAGGCGGACTGCGCGTTGGGGCTGGCGTAGGTCACCTTGCCGTTGGCGTCGAGCCGGACCAGCCCGTCGCCGACCCGCGGCGCGGAGGTGGTCTCGCCCGGGTGCCGGCGCGGCGGGAACGTGCCGTCGGAGGTCATCTGGGCCAGGTCGTCGGCCGTGGTCAGGTAGTTGAGCTCGAGCTGGCTGGGCGTCCGCGCGGTGGACAGGTTGGTGTCCCGGCCGACCACCGCGATCACCTCGCCGCCGCCCTCCCCGTCGGCCGAGCGCAGCCGCACCGGGATCGCCTCGTGGCGGGCCGGGGTGTCGCCATACCAGACCGGGTCGCCCTCGCGCCAGATCCGGCCCTCCCGGTAGGCGATGTCGAGATGTGCCACCTCGGGCCCGCCGACGATCCGGCCGACCTGGTCGTCCTGGTAGGCGGTGGGCGCCGTGGTCGGGCGGACCTGGGCCACGCAGAGGAACGTCCCGTCGTCGTCGACCGGCACCCAGAGCAGCAGGTCGGCGAAGGACAGGTCGGAGAGCAACTGCCACTCGCCGGCGATCCGGTGCAGGTGGTCGATGTCGCCCCGGCGCAGGGAGGTGTGCTCTTCGACGAGGTCACGCAGCGTGGACACGCGGCAAGCGTGACACGCTCAGAGCGTCGTGGTCACTTTGGCCAGGCCGCGCGGTGCGTCCGGGTTCTCGCCGCGGGTCAGGGCCAGGGCCAGCGCGAGGCGCTGCAGCGGCAGGATGTCGAGCAGCGGGGCCAGCCGCTCGTCGACCTCGGGCACGGCGAGCCAGGCGGAGGAGCCGGGCACGTCGGCCGGGCCCACGATGACCACGTCTGCGCGGCGCTCGCCGAGCCGGGCCAGCACCTCGCGCATGGCGGCGCCGCCGGGGCCGGCGCCGACGACCGCGAGCACTGGCACGTCGGGGTCGGCCAGCGCGAGCGGGCCGTGCAGCAGGTCGGCGCCGGAGAACGACAGCGCCGGCAGGTAGGAGGTCTCCATCAGCTTGAGGGCGGCCTCGCGGGCGGTCGGGTAGGCGTAGCCGCGGCCGGTGGTCACCATCCGGGCCGCGAACCGGTAGCGCCGCGCCAGGTCGGGCGCCGTCGGGTCGGCCAGCGCCGTCGCGGCCAGGCCGGGCAGAGCGGCCAGGGTGTGCAACTCGTCGGCCGGCACCGCGCCGGAGCCGCCGCGGATCCCCTCGACCAGCAGGAGCAGCGCGAGCAGCTCGGCGGTGTAGGTCTTGGTCGCCGCGACCGCCCGCTCGTGCCCGGCGGCCACGTCGATGTGCAACTCGGCCGCGCCGGCCAGCGGTGAGTCGGGGTTGTTGGTGATCGCCAGGGTGAGCGCGCCGCTTTCCCGGGCCACCCGGACCACCTCGGTCAGGTCGGGCGAGCCACCGCTCTGGCTGACCCCGACGACGAGGGCGTCGGATAGGTCGGGACGGGCGCCGTAGACGGTGACCGCGCTGGGCGAGGCCAGCCCGGCGGCGAGGCCGAGGCGGATCTCGGCGAGGTAGGCGCCGTAGAGCGCCGCGTGGTCGGAAGTGCCGCGCGCGGTGAACACCACGTGCCGCGGCCGGCGGGCGACGATCGCGGCCGCGACGGCGGCGATCGGATCGGCGTTGGCCGGCTCGAGCAGCCCGGCGAACACCTCCGGCTGCTCGGCGATGTCGGCGGCCATCCCGGCGCCCGGTGTCCCCATCCGTGCCTCCCCTGCGCGCTGTCTGCTCGATTCTGCACGGAACCCCGCTCTATCGCAACGTTCCGATCACCAACCTGGGTGTACGTGCTCAGGCGCGCGCTGACGACGGCCACCCGCCGCGACCGCGAAACCAAGAACGCCCCCGGGGTGATCCAGGGGCGTTCTTGAAAGCGGAAACGTCAGTCGGCGATGGCTTCGACCTTCGCCAGCGCGACCTCGGCCTCGTCGGCCGGGGTCTCCCGCTTCTCGCCCGGCTTGAGCTGCTCGCCAGCGCCGCGCAACGGGATCTCCTTGATGAACCAGGCCAGCACCGGCACCAGGACCACGATCACCGCGGCCCAGACGAAGACGTACGCGATCGAGTCGGCCAGGCCGCCCATCACCGTGTCGCGGATCGCCGCCGGGAGCTTCTGGAGGGCGGTCGGGTCGACGCCCGCGCCGCCGCCGTCCCCGGATAGGGCGCCGCCCGCGGGCGACTTCGCCAGATGGTGCACGAAGAGCGCGCCGAAGAGAGAGATCCCGATGGAGCCGCCGATGGAGCGAAAGAAGGTGGCCGCGCCGCTGCCTGCCCCGAGGTCCTTCTGCTCGACGCTGTTCTGCGCGATCAGCATCGAGGTCTGCATCAGGAAGCCCATCCCGACGCCGAGCACCACCATGTAGAGCGACAGGATCAGCTTGGTCGTGTCGGCGTTGATCGTGGAAAGCAGGATCATGCCGCCGAGCAGGGCCACGCCGCCGAGGATCGGGAAGATCCGGTAGTGGCCGGTCTTCGTGATCACCCGGCCGGTGATCACCGAGACGACCAGCATGCCGAACATCAGCGGGAGCAGGAGCAGGCCGCTGTTGGTCGCCGAGGCACCCTGCACGGTCTGCTGGAACAGCGGCAGGAAGTTCATCGCGCCGAACATCGCGAAGCCGAGCAGGAAGCCGACCGCGGAGATCAGGGCGAAGTTGCGGTTGAGGAACAGGTGCAGCGGCAGGATCGGCTCCGGCGCGCGGCGTTCGACGACGCCGAACACCGCCAGCGTGACCACGCTCAGCGCGGCCAGGCCGAGGATCTGCGGCGAGCCCCAGTCGTATTGGTTGCCGCCCCAGGTGGTGATCAGCACCAGCGCGGTGATGCCGACCGAGAGCAACGCGGCGCCGAGGTAGTCGATCCGGTGCTCGGTGCGGTAGCGCGGCAGGTGCATCCGGGTGGCCAGGACCACCAGGGCCAGGCCGCCGAGCGGCAGGTTGACGTAGAACGCCCAGCGCCAGGACAGGTTGTCGGTGATGAAGCCGCCGACCAGCGGACCCGCGACCATCGCGATCGCCATGATGCCGGCGATCAGGCCCTGGTAGCGGCCGCGCTCACGGGGCGGCACCAGGTCGCCGATGATCGCCATGACGCCGACCATCAGGCCGCCGGCGCCGAGGCCCTGCACGGCGCGGAAGCCGATCAGCTCGATCATGCCTTCGCCTGCGCCACCGAACATCGCGGAGCCGGCCATTCCGCACAGCGCCGAACCGATCAGGAAGATAATGATCGACGTAAGGAAGACCGATTTGCGGCCGTAAAGGTCGCCGAGCTTTCCCCAGATCGGCGTCGAAACGGTCGTGCCGAGCACATAGGCGGTGACGACCCAGGTGAAGTGGTCGATACCCCCGAACTCGCTGACGATGTGCGGCAGCGCGGTGCTAACGATCATGTTGTCGAGCATCGCGAGCATCATCGCGATCATCAGACCCGCGAGAATCCCGCGTATCTTCTGCGGTGCGATGGCTGGCGCGTCGGTGGTCATCTTTGAACGCCCCCCAGCGTGATGGGCCTTACTTGCCGCCCGGCTAGTCTTTCTTACTGGCCGCACGGTAAGCTGCGACCTAACCGGTCGTCAAGTTAGTTAGGGGGTCAGAGTGACCGAGAGCACGCGAGGCCGGATCCAGGCCGTCGCGCTCGAGCTCTTCACGGAGAACGGGTACGAGAAAACCTCACTCCGGGAGATCGCCGAGCGGCTCGGGGTGACCAAGGCCGCCCTCTACTACCACTTCAAGAGCAAGGAAGAGATCGTCTCGAGCTTCGCCGAAGACCGGCTGGCGCGGCTCGACGAACTGATCGCGTGGGCCGAGACCCAGCCGCCCAGCACCGAGCGGCGCCAGCAGTTGATCTCCCGCTACGCCGACGAGTTCTTCGGCGGCGACCAGCCGTCGGTGATGCGCTTCTTCGAGCAGAACCAGACGGTGATCAAGAGCATGTCCGCCGGCATGGACATGCGCGACCGGATGATGCGGGTGGCCTCGCTGCTCTCCAACGACGCCACCGAGCCGGCCGACCAGCTGCGGGCCACGTTGGCGCTGTTCGCGGTGCACGGCAGCTGGTTCGCGATCCGCGACCCCAACCTCGGCATCCCGCAACGCAAACAGTTGGCGCTGGAGATGGCCGAAGACCTGTGGCGGTCGCCGGTCAGCCCGTGAGCGGCAGCCGGAGCGCCTCGAGGTCGACGCCCGGGAAGGGCGACCAGTCGCGCTCCGGGATCGGGGTGAAACCCAACCGGGCGTAGAGCCGCTTGGCCGACTCGGAGAAGCTGCGCACGCAGATCACGATCGCACCGCAGCCGAGGTCGGTCGCCCGCTCGACGCAGGCCCGCACCAGGGCCGCGCCGACGCCGCGGCCCTGCGCGGCCGGGTCGACGGCGAGCATCCGGAACTCGGCCTCGCCGGGCCCGGACAGTTCGGCGTAGGCGGTGCCGGGCAGTACGAAGGTGACCGAGCCGAGCACCTGGCCGGTCTCGTCGTCGGCCGCGACCAGCAGCACACCGGCCTCGGCGCGGGTCTCCACGTCGGCCAGTTTCTTGTCGTATCCGTGGTCGCCCTCGAGCTGGCCGTCTTCGCGGTAGGCGTCGACGGTGAGCCGGGCGACCGCGGGGAAGTCTGCCGGCGTGGCCGGCCGCACCCGGACCGTCATTCGATGACGGCGATCAGGTCGCCCTCCTGGACGACATCGCCCTCGTTGACGGCGAGCTGCGCGATGACCCCGTCGGACTCGGTGATGACCGGGATCTCCATCTTCATCGACTCGAGGATGACCAGCGTGTCGCCCTCGGCCACGGTGTCGCCCGCCGCGACG
>Ga0193743_1002111_pt1 | contig 14286 bp, 12 predicted proteins | sample L2c2metaG_FD_143038 | JGI IMG/M metagenome (GOLD analysis project Ga0193743, IMG submission 143038) | Soil microbial communities from a riparian zone of the East river system, Colorado, United States - L2c2 | ecosystem: Environmental > Terrestrial > Soil > Riparian zone | place: USA: East River... | reverse complement strand
ACTTACAGTCCAACCCGCATAGTGATAAGAAGCCAAACGCCGTGGACGGGTTGGCGACGTCGGCGAATGTTATCGCCTGTATAAGAGAATGACTAAGGTATTTCCGTACGATTCCACACAAAGCAACCTTTCGCGGACCTGCCAACATTCACCCGGGCAAACGGAATAAAACGATAACTCGCAGATATCTTCAGCAACTCTTCACTTAGATGGAGACGGCGGTGAGATAAGTCACTCATCAGAGATCCGTTTTGTCTATGAGTGGCTTTTCCTTGACGAAGGAGCTACAGCAACTTCATTCTCTTGAATACGGGAGCGCAGCCATGGACTGGACACCGGGCGGGCTGAGTGGAGATGTCGAGGATAGGCGCAGCGAAGGTGGCGGCGGCATCGGTTTTGGCGGCGGACGCGGACTGGGGATTGGCGGCCTGCTGATCCTGCTCGTCATCAGCTTGATCACCGGCCGCAACTTCATCGGCGCATATCTGATGGGCAATTCCGGCGCCATGCAACAGCAGCAGGGACCAGCCGCGCCGCCGTCGGCGGACGAGCAGCGATCGGCGCAGCTTGTCTCCTTTGTGCTGGACGATGCGCAGAAGACCTGGACCCAAATCCTGCCCGGCTACCGCCACGCCAAGCTGGTCCTCTTTCGCAATGCCACCTACTCCGGCTGTGGTTCGGCACGCGCGGCCACCGGCCCCTTTTATTGCCCACAGGACGAAAAGGTCTATATCGACCTCGGCTTTTGGAACGATCTGCGCCGCTTCGGAGCGGGTGGCGAATTCGCGCAGGCTTACGTGATCGCGCATGAGCTCGGCCACCATGTGCAGAAGCTGGTGGGCACCGAGCAGAAGGTCGAGCAGATGCGAGCCTACAATCCGTCGGCCGGCAACCAGCTCTCGGTTGCTCTTGAGCTACAGGCAGACTGCTATGCCGGGGTGTGGGCACATACCGGTGAGCAGAGAAACATCATCCACACCGACGACATTCAGCAGGGGCTTCAGGCGGCAGCAGCCGTGGGTGACGATCACCTGCAGAAGATGACGCAAGGGAACGTAGCGCCGGAGAGCTTCACCCATGGCACCTCGCAGCAGCGCATGGGCTGGTTTCAGCGCGGACTGCAAAGCGGCGACATGCGCGCCTGCAACACCTTCGGCGGCGCCAGCTCGAACTGAGCCGCGATACTTACGCCGCACGCAGCAGACGGGCTGGTAGGAAGATGAGCGCGGCCACCAGATCCAGCACGCCGTGCACTGCAATGCCCACCAGCCGGAACGGCAGAAGCAGCAGCCACACGATCGGGTAGAGCACCAGCGCGAAGAGCGCAAGCGGCCAGCAGAGGATCAACAGCACACACCAGAGAAGAAATTTGAGGATCATGGCGCTTCCTCCCTCGTTTGAGAATACGAGGGCCGTGGGACGAAAGTTCCCGCACTGCGCCTTCTTCATGCGGAGCCCCGATTGGCCGTGTGGGCTGCAACTCAGCTATGCTTTCCTGTTTGGCTATTTCCCTTCTGCAAGGACAGTCGATGGCATCCGCAAAGACCTACGGCAATTTGATTGGCGGCAAGTACGTTCCCGCGAAGAGCGGCAAGACCTTTGAGAACCTGAGCCCTGCTGACACCAGCGATGTGGTCGGCGTCTTCGCATCATCGGAGGCAGCCGATGTGGACGCCGCCGTCCAGGCCGCCGCGAAGGCCTATGAGACATGGCGGCTGGTGCCTGCGCCGAAGCGCGCGGAGATCCTCTACCGCACCGGCGAGCTGCTGCTGAAGCGCAAGGAAGAGTTTGCCCGGGACATGACACGCGAGATGGGCAAGGTTCTGAGCGAGACCCGCGGCGATGTGCAGGAGGCGATCGACACCGCCTACTACATGGCCGGCGAGGGACGCCGTCTCTTCGGACAGACCACACCCTCTGAGCTGCAGAACAAGTTCGCCATGTCCATCCGCATGCCGGTGGGCGTATGCGGCATGATCGCGCCGTGGAACTTCCCCATGGCCATCCCGTCGTGGAAGCTTTTCCCTGCCCTGGTCTGCGGTAACACCTGCGTCATCAAGCCCGCGGAGGACACCCCGCTCTCTACGTTCCACCTCGTCGAGATGCTGATGGAAGCCGGACTGCCCGATGGCGTCGTCAACATCGTGACCGGTTTCGGCCCGGAAGCGGGCGCGCCAATCGTCGAGCATCCCAAGGTGCGCGCGATCTCCTTTACCGGATCGAGCGAAGTGGGACGCATCGTCGGCCAGAATGCTGCTGCCCGCTTCAAACCCTGCTCCCTTGAGATGGGTGGCAAGAATGCAATGATCGTGCTGGACGACGCCAACCTCGATCTCGCGCTCGACGGCGCAGTCTGGGGAGCATTCGGCACCAGCGGTCAGCGCTGCACGGCGACCAGCCGCGTCATCGTGGACAAGCGCGTGGCCGGCGAATTCACGGCACGAATCGTCGAGAGGGCGAAGAAGCTGCGGGTCGGGAATGGTCTCGAAGAGAGCATCGAGATGGGCCCGCAGATCAACAAGCAGCAGATCGAGACCTCCACACGCTACACAAAGATCGCCCAGGACGAAGGCGCGGCGCTGCTGCAGGGCGGCGTGGCGCTGGCGGAAGGCGCGCATAGCAAAGGATACTTTTTCGCGCCGACTATCTTCGGCAAGGTGCAGGCGAAGATGCGCATCGCGCAGGAAGAGGTCTTCGGACCCGTCCTGAGCCTGATCGAGTGCGACGGCGTGGAAGACGCGATCCGCATTGCCAACGGCATCGAGTATGGCCTCTCCACCGCGCTCTACTCGCGCGACGTGAACAGGGCATTCCGCGCCATCCGGGATCTGGAGGCGGGCATCACCTACGTGAACGCACCGACCATCGGCGCGGAGGTGCATCTGCCCTTCGGCGGCGTGAAGCAGACCGGCAATGGCCACCGCGAAGGCGGCACCGGCGCGCTCGACTTCTACACCACATGGAAGTCGGTCTACATCGACTACTCGGACAAATTGCAGCGCGCGCAGATCGACAACGCAGATTGATGCGTAGACGTAAGTCGGTGCTGACATCGCGACGTAGATATTTTCAAATAAATCGGGAGAACGCATGATCATCGGAGTGCCCAAGGAAGTCAAAGACCATGAAACCCGCGTCGGCATTACACCCGCGGGAGTAAAGGCGCTCACCGAGGCCGGCCACAAGGTGCTGGTGGAGACGCACGCCGGCGAACTCTCCGCCTTCACCGACGACGACTACCAGGGCGCGGGCGCGGAGATTGTTGGCTCTGCTCACAATGTGTGGGGCAACGCTGACATGGTGGTGAAAGTAAAGGAGCCGGTGGAGAAGGAATACGGCTTCTTTCGGCCTGACCTGACACTGTTCACCTATCTGCACCTGGCGCCGCTGCCCGTGCTGACCGATCAGTTGCTACAGAAGAAGGTGACCGGCATCGCGTATGAGACCATCCGTGACCGCAATAACGCGCTGCCACTGCTGACGCCGATGTCCGAGGTGGCGGGCCGCATGTCGGTGCAGGTGGGCGCGACGTATCTTGAAAAGGAAAAGGGAGGCCGCGGCCTGCTGCTGGGTGGTGTTCCGGGCGTGACGCCGGCGAATGTCTGCATCATCGGCGGCGGCATCGTGGGTACAAATGCGGCGAAGATCGCGCTCGGTATGGGAGCGAAGGTCACGCTGATCGATTTGAACCTGAACCGGCTGCGCGAGCTGGACGACATCTTCAACGGGCGCGTATTCACCCTCGCTTCAAACTCCTACAATCTCGCGCTCACCACGCGCGAGGCGGACCTGGTCATCGGCGGCGTGCTGATTCCGGGCGCGGCGGCGCCCAAGATCGTCACCGCGGCTATGGTGGCAAAGATGAAGAAAGGCGCCGTCATCGTGGACGTGGCCATCGATCAGGGTGGCTGCATAGAAACTGCGAAGCCGACCACGCACAGTAATCCATCCTACGAGGTGAACGGCGTGGTGCACTATTGCGTCACAAATATGCCGGCGGCTGTGCCGAATACTTCAACGCTCGCCCTTACCAACGCGACCTTCCCTTATGTGATGAAGATTGCACAACTCGGGGCGAAGCAGGCCATCCTGTCCGACAACGGCACGGCAGAGGGCGTGAATACCTATGCCGGCACGCTGACCTATCAGGCGGTGGCGCAGTCGCAAAGCAAACAATACCGGCCGATCCGGGACGTGCTGGCCTGATTCGCTGAATGGTCCGAACGATGAAGGGCGCGGCCGCAGCCGCGCCCTGTTCGCTGCCGCTGCGATTTCAGGCTACTGTTGAGGTTGCGGTTCAGGTTGCGCTTCAGATGCCCGACCCGGAGTCACACGCACTGTCACGGGATTCACGAGGCTGAAGGTGAGTGGCGATTCCGCGCCGACGACGACCTGGTCATTGCCGGTCATCGCTCCAGCAGCCGTACCCGCGCCAGCGCCGGCCAGGCCGCCAATGAGCGCGCCTTTGCCACCGCCGGCAAGGCCACCGATAAGCGCGCCCGCGCCGCCGCCGCCGCCGATGAAGCCGGCAGTGCGCTTGCCCTTACCTTTGAGGGTGCGGTTCCATGTGTTGGATTCGATCGGAGTAGGGGCTCCGTTGATTCGCAGGCTCGTCAGACGCAGGGAAAGTACGCCCTGACCTTTGAACTTGCCGCGAGCATTGGATGCGGTCACCGTACCGGTGGCAGTGGAACCGGTCCGGATCAGCGTCTTGCCCTTCACCACGATCGGTGATGTCACTGTGGCGTCGAACGCATCGCCTTCCTTGGCTGTCTTCGAGCTGATGGTCTGAGCCAGCCGCACTGTCACACGCGTTTGGGCCGGAATGGTATAGGTGACAGGCTGTGGCGGAGGTGGCGGGGGTGGTGGAGTATTGGCCGGTGCAGCCGGCGTGGCATTGGGCGTTGCCGGCGTGGACGCGGCTGTGCCGGGCGCAGGCGAAGTAGGCGCAGAAGCTGGCTGGCTCGCCGCGGGTTGCTCGGCGTTCTGCGGTGGCTGGTTCTTGTTGCAACCGGCAACCAGGAGAAGGCCTGCCAGTGAAAGCGGTAGCGCGAGTTGTGTCAGCTTGGCATGGGTCATAGCGTTCACTAGGATGCCACAGCTGGCGGTGAATTTGCACCACTTGTGAATCTTGTCGTCCGGTCAAGTACCCGCGCCACGATGCGCACAGGGAAACGCCTATAATCGCTGGGTTCGCGCACAGATTGGCGCCCCAGGAAGGAGTCTTGTGTGTTTCGCAGCCGCCGCGTAACCGTCGCCCTTCTCGCCGGCTGCCTGTGCGTGGCTGCGGTTCTCCTGATCGCGCTCAACGCCTTCAATCTCCACTTCCTGAAGCCCCACAACAGCAATGGAATCTTCCTCTTCACGGCGTTGTCCATCCTGGTCTTTCTGCTGCTGGTGGTATTGCTGGTTCTGCTCTGCCGCAATGTGTTGAAGCTGTATGCGGATGGCAAAAACCGTCTTTTGGGCTCGCGCATCCGGACACGCTTGCTCTCCGGCGCGCTCATCCTGAGCTTTGCGCCCACGCTGTTCATGTTTCTCTTCAGCTATCTGCTGATGAACCGCTCCATCGATCGCTGGTTCTCCCAGCCCGTGGCGCAACTGCGCGAGGATTCCACGCGGGTCGCCCTGGAACTATCGCAATACGCGGCAGAGAATGCGCGGGCTGAGGCGGAGTCACTTGCCAGCTCCGTGACGCTCGACCGGAGCCTGGAGCAGAAGGATATTCTCTCCGCGCTTGGCGTCGTGCGAAGCCATCGCATCACACTCTCCGGCGGCTTTGTCATCATCTACAACGACAACGAGCCGGTTGTGCAGTACGCGGTGCCGCGTAACGCCGCCGCCGCGCACCCCGAAATCCGCCCCTGGATGGACGATGCCGACACCACCAGGGCCGCGGCCGGCGAAGCGTTGCCGGCGTTTGTGCTGGCCGCCGCACGCCGCACTGACCAGCCGATTCTGACCATGGGCGGAGTCGACTTTATCCTCGGCACCTCCGCCACACCGTCGTCCAGCCTGGTCGTGGTTGCGCTTCCTATGCCGGCCGGATTGGCGCGGACGGTCGGCACCATTCGATCGGGAGCAGAGAGCTACTGGCAACTCTTTCGCGGCCGCAATCGTATCCGCGGAACATATTTTCTGCTCATGCTGCTGCTCACCGTGCTCACGCTGTTTGCTAGCAGCTGGCTGGCCCTCTATCTCGCCAAGCAGGTGACGCGTCCTGCCGAAACTCTCGCTGTAGCCATGGAACAGATCAGCGCCGGCCACTACAGCCACCGCGTCACAGTAGGGGCAACCGAGGAACTCGGCGAAGTCATTCACTCCTTCAACGCAATGGCTTCCGATCTGGAGCAGAGCCGCTCGCTTGCCGAAACATCTACCGCTCAGCTTTCAGAGGTGAATCGCACACTGGCGGACCGCCGGCGCGAGCTGGAACTCATCCTCGACACCATCCCCAGCGGCGTCGCCACACTTGACAGCAGGCTCTCCGTGCTGCTCTCCAACCGCGCCATGCTTGATCTGTTGGATCTTCACACCAGCGCAACCGACATCGAGCACGTGCTTACCGATCTGCCGGTGGATGTAGCCTTTCCGCCTGCTATCAGCGAAGAGGTGCATCGCCTTCTGCGGCGCAGCCAGCGCATGCGCATCGCAGGGTCGGAGATTGATTTTGCCACTTCGAGCGGATCGCGGCGGCTCTCCGTTACCCTCGCCATCCTGGATCAGCCGCAGCAGCGGCGCGGCTATGTTCTGGTACTGGAAGATGTGACAGAAGTGTTACGCGCGCAGCGGCAGGCCGCATGGAAAGAGGTAGCTCAGCGTGTCGCCCACGAGATCAAAAATCCGCTGACGCCCATATCGCTATCTGCGGAGCGTATTCGCCGCCACATCGAGAAGCCCACACCAGAGACCGCCACTGTCATTCGTCATTGCAGCGAGGTGATCCTCAGCTCGGTCGAAACGGTGCGCACACTGGTTGATCAGTTCGGCGCGCTGGCGCAGTTTCCGGTCTCGTTACCCCGGCCCATCGAGCTGAACTCCGTCGTCGATGCCGCGTTGCTCATCTTTGCTGGACGCTTGGACGATATCCGTATCGAGCGGCGATATGCCGCGGATCTTCCTCTGGTCATGGCCGACAAGGACGCTTTGCGGCGCGCGCTGGCCAATTTAATCGACAACGCGGCGGAGGCGATGCAAGGCGCACTGCATCGGCAGATCACGCTGATTACGGGAGAGAATCCGGGACGCACCATGGCTGAGATCATCGTCTCGGATACCGGTCCCGGTGTGACCAGCGATATGCGCGAGCGCCTGTTTCTGCCATACTTCTCCACCAAGCAGCGCGGCACAGGTCTCGGTCTCGCTATCGCGGCGAAAATTGTGCAGGAACATGAGGGGACCATCCGCGTGGAGGATAACAAGCCAGCCGGCGCCCGCTTCATCATCGAGCTGCCTTTTGCCGATATGACGACACCCGAAAATGCCACTTCGGCAACAGCCGAGCTGCCTTCGTGAGCCACATCCTCATCGTCGACGACGAAGCCGACATACGTGACTCGCTGGGCGAAATCCTCACCGAGGAGGGTTACACCGTCACCACGACCGCAACCGGCGACGAAGCAATGGTTTTGCTGCGGGACGCCACCTACGATGCGGTATTGCTGGATATCTGGCTTCCCGACCGCGACGGTATGAATGTGCTGCAGGATATCCGCCAGCTTGAAAGCGAAGTCCGGCCCGAAGTCATCATCATCTCTGGCCACGGGACCATCGAAAGCGCGGTCCGCGCCACCAAACTTGGGGCATTCGATTTTCTCGAAAAACCGCTCTCGCTCGAACGCACACTCATCCTACTGAAAAATGCCGTCGCAGCACGTCGCTTGCGTGCGGAGAACGAGGAGTGGAAGCGCCAGCTTTCGCCACGCGCTCACATCTCGGGTGAGAGCGTGCCGATCAAAGCTTTGCGCCAGCAGATCAAGCTGATGGCCCCGACCAACGGGCGTGTGCTCATCTTTGGCGAATCCGGTTCGGGGAAGGAGATCATTGCGCGCGAAATCTATGCGGAGAGCCTGCGCCGTGAGGGTGTCTTCATCGAACTGAACTGCGCCGCCATTCCGGAAGACTCGATCGAGATACAGCTCTTCGGATATCGTCACGGCGCTGTCCCCGGCGGTCCGCCGGAGAAACGCGGCACACTCGAGCGCGCCAACAACGGCACGCTGTTCCTCGACGAGATCGGCGACATGAGCCTGAAGACGCAAGCAAAGGTGCTGCGCGCAATGGATGAGCAGCGCTTCACGCCCGTGGGGACGTCGCAGCCGGTAAGCGTCGATGTGCGGATCATCGCCGCAACCAACAAAAATCTGGAAGACGAGATTGCACGGGGCAATTTTCGCGAGGACCTCTTCTATCGGCTCAACGTCATCCCGTTTTACGTGCCGCCGTTGCGCGACCGTCGCGAGGACATTCCCATTCTGGTGCGCGAATTCCTGAGCGAGTTCGGCCGTGAATATGGCCGCCCCCGCATCGAGATCAGCGAGGAGGCTCTGGGCCTGCTGAAGCAGTATCACTGGCCGGGCAACGTGCGCGAACTGCGTAATCTGGTTGAGCGCCTGGTCATTCTGAATCCGCAGGTCACGCGCATTGAGCGCAAGCATCTACCCATGCTGGTGCACCGCGATCCAGGCAGGCTTTCCGCTGACTTCAATTCGTTGCAGGAGGCGCGCAATGCCTACGAGCGAGATTTCATTCTGAAGAAGGTGGACGAATGCCACGGCAACATGAGCCGCGCTGCCGAGGCGCTCGGCCTTGACCGCACTCATCTCTATCGCAAGATGAAGGCGCTTGGCATCAGCGCTCGCGAATAGATGACGCGCGAAATCTTTTCTAGAGTGCGCTGGCTCCCTCTTCCCTTATCCGCGGTCTTGCTCGCCACCGTAACCGCCTGCACTGTCTGCGCCGAGCAGATTGTGGATGAAACCACCTCTCCGGATCGCCAGTGGACCACACGAACAACGGTGCGCGATTGCGGCAATCTTTCGACTCCGACTACGAATGTCTATTTGCAACGTGCAGACAGTCGCGCGCAGCTCGGCGAAATCGTCGCGCTCGTGCGCCACACGCATGCATTGAAGATTGCGTGGACGAGCAGAGCGCAGATCCACATCGATTGTCCAGGCTGCGGAGACGACGTGCGTATCGCGCGCCCGAGCGCGCATGGGATATCGATTATTGTCAGCCGATAAAGGCCGCTACTCGTCGTCACCTGGCTTCTTTGCAAGGTCAGTAAGCTGCCGCCGCCAGTCGAGCGATTCAACAAAGCCGCGCGATTCACGCCAGTTTTCCTCGACGATGACGTGTAGCTCCAGAAACACACGGGTGCCCAGCAGCGATTCGATCTCCTTGCGTGCTGAAGCTCCGATCGCCTTCAACTTCGCACCGCCCTTGCCGATCAGGATCGCCTTCTGCCCTGAGCGTTCGCAGAAGATGGCCGCGGCGATGCTGGTCACCGGAAGTTTGCCGTCCTTGCGAGGTTTTACGTTGGCCGGCGGCTCCTCGTAGCGCTCGATCACGACTGCTGAGGCGTAAGGCACCTCTTCGCCGGTCTCCATCAGGATGCGCTCGCGAATCAGCTCCGCCACCAGGAACCGCTCCGGCTGATCCGTGTACTGCTCCGACGGATAGTACCGTTTTCCCTGCGGCAGATGCTTGACGAGATCTGCAATCAGCCGGTCGAGCCCATCGCGCTTGCGTGCCGAGATGGGAACCACCGCAGCGAAGTTGTGCAGAGCGCTCAGCTTCGTAATGAGCGGAAGTAATTTCCCGCGCTCAATGAGATCGATCTTGTTGATGACGAGAAAGACCGGGCAATCGAGTTTGCGAATCAGTTCCAGCGCGAACATGTCCTCACTGGATGCACGGTCGTGCTTGACTTTGTCACTGCCCGCATCTTCCGGCAACCGCAGCTCGCGCGTTGCATCCAGCATCAGCAGCACGATGTCGCGCTGCTCCAGCGCATCGTGTACCTCCTGCATCATGCGGCGATCTAATTGTGTATTGGGCTTGTGCACGCCGGGTGTATCGACGAAGACGATCTGCGCCGCTGGGTATTTGCCCTTTTTGGCAGGAACCTCCACCACACCCTGAATTCGCGTTCGCGTCGTCTGTGGCTTCGCCGTCACGATGGCAACCTTCTCGCCAGTGAGCGCGTTCAGCAGCGTGCTCTTGCCCGCATTCGGGCGGCCGATAATGGAAACAAATCCTGATCTCACTAACAAATCCTCTCGCGTAAACCCTACGCTGCAGGTGTTTCAACGACAGAGACGCGCAGACGCTCGACCCGCCGGTCTGTCGATGCCAATATTTCCAGCCGCGTCTTACCTGCCAGCACCACCTCGCCAGCCATCGGAATACGCCCCGCCACTTCACTCACCAGCCCGGCAACAGTCGTAGCCGCGTAATGGCTATCTCTCAACTCTTCATCGCCGGTCAGTGCCTCAAGCGCATCCACTTCCAGGCTGCCGGGGACGATCCACACCCCCTCGCTCTCCTGTTTCGGCTGGTTGGCGTCGCTGTCGTCTTCGTGCTCATCCGTGATCGCACCGACAATTTCTTCGAGCAGATCCTCGATCGTCACCAGCCCGGCAACGCCACCATATTCGTCAATGACGATGCGCATGTGCTGTTTCTCGCGCTGCATCTCGCGCAGCAGCTCATTCACGCGCTTGGTCTCCGGAACAAACGCTGCAGACCTCTGCAGGCTGGCAACGGTGCGTGTCGACGCTTCGTTGTCTGGGATCTGCAGAAGATCGTGCGAGAAAACGATGCCGGTCACGGTATCGAGCGTGCCCTCGAAGACAGGTACGCGAGAGAAGGGCCGCGCCTCCAGCATCGTGAGGAACTCGGCCAAAGTCGTTTCGGCGGCAACGGCAAAGACCGATGGGCGCGGTGTCATCACGTCGCGCACGATCTTGTCGCCGAACTCGACAGCAGAGCGCACCAGGTCCCGGTCGCTCTCCTCCAGGATGCCTTCCTCTTCACCCGCTTCAATCAACGCATCCACTGCATCGCCTTCATCTTCCTTGGCTTCGCCTTGGGGCGGCTTCGCCAGGGAAACGATTGAGAGAAGAAACTCGAGCGTCAGCTCCGCCGGCAGCACCACGAAGAAGCAGAGCCGCAGCAGCCAGCGCCACTTCAGCACCCATGCACCGTGCGTGCGCGTGAAGAAGGCATAGGGCAGAAGACGGCTGAAGATGACGACCACCAGCACGATACCCAGAGCGGCCTGCAGCACGCCGAGCATCATGGGCGGCCCAACTTCGCCTTCGCGGCCAAAGAGTATGGCCCCGATGACGAGCACGATAGCTGCGAGTGACAACTGCGCGAGCACCGCGGCGCAAAGTGCTAGCCGCTCGCGGGAGAAGCCGAGCGTCGGCTCGATCTGCTGCTCCCACACCTCCATGTTGTCCTCAAACTCGCGTGAGAGAAACTTGCCGAGTTCGGAGTAGATGCGATCCACGTAACTCGCCAGTGTGTGGATAAACAAGAGAGCGAGGAAGATCGCAGTATAGATCCAGATCATGCGCGCACCGCCTGTCGCGACGATTGCCCGTGCGCACGGTCTGCCTGCACGCGTTCGATCAGCCCCGCCTTCAATCCAAGCTCACGGCGCAGCCCTGCTTCTTTGCGATGCATCTTGCCGTTGTCGGTCTCATGGTCGTAGCCCGCCAGGTGCAGCAGTCCATGGAGAAGAAGGACTTTGATCTCCATCTCGAGCGTGTGGCGCCGCTCCTCTGCCTGCACAAGGGCGGTCTCGAGCGATATCACCAGGTCGCCTGCGACACCCTCTGCCATCTCTGCCGCTGGAAAGGACAGCACATCCGTCGCTTTATCTTTTCGGCGGTACTTGCGATTGAGCGCACGGATCGCCTCGTCTCCAGTGAGCAGTACGCTCACCTCGCCGGCCAGCCCGGTCGCCCCGATGGCCTGGCGTAGGAAGCGTGCAAGCTCGCGGCGCCGCGGACGCGCAGCCCGAGGCACTTTCAGCTCAGCAGCAGGTTCGTACACGATCATCGTTCGATCACTTCTGTTTCCAGCTCACACCTGCGACAACCGAAAATGAAAGAGGAGGGCAGCGGCCCTCCTCGTCCCTTCCATTGATTGTACCGGCGTCGGCACTACTGCGGCTTCGCTGCCGGCTTCTCTCGCTCGCCTTCCAGCCCCAGTGGCAGCTCTGCCTGCTGGCGCCCAAAGCTGTCGTAGGCGCGGATGATCCGCTGCACCAGGTGGTGGCGTACTACGTCACCATCTTCAAAGTGAATGAAGCGGATGCCGTCCACACCCTTCAAAATCTCTATAGCCTCCAGCAGTCCGGAGCGCCGTGGGTTGGGTAGGTCAATCTGCGTCACGTCACCCGTAATGATGGCTTTGGCGTTGTTGCCCAGCCTGGTCAGAAACATCTTCATCTGCTCGCTGGTGGTGTTCTGCGCCTCGTCCATGATGATGAACGCGTCGTTGAGCGTGCGGCCACGCATGAAGGCAAGCGGCGCCACCTCGATCACATTGCGTTCGATCATCTTGTCTACGCGCTCCTGGTCCAGCAGATCGTAGAGCGCGTCGTAGAGCGGCCGCAGATAGGGGTCGATCTTCTCCTGCAAGGTTCCGGGCAGGAAGCCCAGCCTCTCGCCCGCTTCAACTGCCGGACGCACCAGGATGATGCGGCTTACCCGTTTCGCCATCAGCGCGGACGCGGCCATCGCTACGGCGAGATAGGTCTTGCCGGTGCCTGCTGGCCCGACACCGAAGACCATGTCAGATTGTTCCATCGCCTCGACATAGCGTTTCTGGTTCACGGAGCGCGGTTGCACCATGCGCTTGATGCCACCGCTCGTGCGCTGCTTGCCGCTGTCCACCAAGCCCTTGAGGGTCACACTGGCATCGGCTGCCACCAGCTTCAGCATCGCGTTCAGCTCGCCGTTCTGCAGCGTTACCCCGGACCTTCGCAACTGTTCGTAGTCGTTGAATATCCGCTCCACACGCGCCACGCTTTCTTCCGATCCGGAGACATGAACGCCATCGGAACGAAGGTCGATACGCGTGTGCAGCTTGTCTTCGAGCAATCTCAGATTTTCGTCGCGGGTCCCGAAAAGGGGCTCAATGTTGGGCGTGATTTCCAAGGCTTTGTTGATCAAGCGGACGTAAGGCCTCCTGCCGTTGCCGGGATAATGGAATCCCGGAGCCGCGGCTGCATGATTGGGTTGAATGGCGTGATGGAAACAGGTCCTTGCGTCGGCTGGCCCGGCACAGGCAGTTTCCTGCCCTTTGCGTGCCTGCCGCCTTGGACCGTCCCTCGGATGCGCACAGACTAGCCTCTCTCTGGAAAGGCGTCAACGGCGATTTGATGAATATCGGTTACGCTCTCCCCACCTGCCATATTCGATGCCCGAAACGCGGCGCGGGACGCTGCCGTGGGCATTCCGGTCCAACTGCGGGCATTGACCCCCTGCCAGGGTCACGGTAAACTTGTATTTTGCAGAGGATGCGGCGTGAGTGCCACCGTCTGCATCGCTCTAAAGACCACCAGACATCTTTGTAAGGAAGCTCATGGCAAACCATGTTTCATCGCTGAAGCGCGCCCGTCAGACAGAACGCAAGACCTCGGTCAACCGCGCCAACAAGACCCGCATCCGCAGCAGCTTACGCGCTCTCCGTGAGGCCCTCCAGAAGGCTGACGCCAAGGAAGTTACAGCTCAGTACCGTGCCACCGTCTCCGCGCTGGACAAGAGCGTGCAGAAGGGCACCCTGCACAAGAACACCGCCTCCCGCTACAAGAGCCGCCTCAGCGCTCGTGTGAAGGCCGTATCCACGAAGAAGGCCTAACTGCTTTTCAGGCACAAAGGAAGGCGGGAGCGCTGCTCCGGCCTTCCTTATTTTGCGGCCCGCTCGGTCGCGGGCGGCGGAGGGGGTGGGAGATCGTATATCTCGATCGCTCCCTGGTTCAGCACCGCCAGACGGTTTCCGTCCGCCGACAGCGCAAAGTTCCCTCCGGCACTGACAATCGGCTTGAGCAGTAGCGCCAGCCGCAGGCCACCTGTACGGCTATCCAACACACTCAGAACCTGGTTTTGCACGTCCTCGTCATTGATGGCTGCCGTGGCGGAAACAGAATGATTGACAGCCAGCCAGGAGATGGCCACGGACGTGCCATTCTGCGAAACGCGGAACGCCGGCCATGTGAAGTTGGATTGCCAGCGTCCGTCCCACAGCTTATGGCGGTCGAGCGAATAC
>Ga0193743_1002110_pt1 | contig 14288 bp, 9 predicted proteins | sample L2c2metaG_FD_143038 | JGI IMG/M metagenome (GOLD analysis project Ga0193743, IMG submission 143038) | Soil microbial communities from a riparian zone of the East river system, Colorado, United States - L2c2 | ecosystem: Environmental > Terrestrial > Soil > Riparian zone | place: USA: East River... | reverse complement strand
GCCGCGAAGTCGACATAGTACTTCATGTTCTCTGTGGTGAAGGACGGCGTGCCATTTTTATCGACATCATTGACCCACCAGTTCCATGATGCTTTGCCGGGATGGATCCAGCTCGTGTCGGCAACACGGCTCGGCGGACTCAGGTCGTATTGCAAGTTTGACTCGATGAGGCGTCCGGGCTCATCGGCAACCTCCAGCACACGCCACGCGGAGTGATAGGGCAGCGCGCCTTCGACGGCAACCTCAGGATGATCGTGCCGCGGCGACAGCAGTGCGGAAAACCAGTGGCCCGCCCAGTTGCCCGAAGGGTTGGTGACGTACATCGAGGTGCTGCCTTCCAGGTCGGCTTCCACAATGTCCATCCATGCCACACCGGGTTCATGGATCAGCAGCGGTAGCCCGATGAGGAACTGGCTGGAGACGCCCCCCTGATTGCTGAGCGCGGAGGTTGGCAGCTTGACGTACTCGCTCTCATAACTACTGCGGTAGTTTGGCAGCGCGAGTAGCCAGTCGGTGGCATCGGTGCTCAGGCGGAACTCCGTGTTTTCCTTCTTCAACTGAAGCTGCCGGATGCCGTCCTGCTGCGGCACAAGATACCGAAACGAGAATCCACCGTCGTACGCGCGGGCTTCGATCGACATCGTGCGATGGCCGCCGCCGTCCTCTTGTACCTGAACGACCAGGCTGTTGTACGCATCGTGTACCTTGCTGACCTTCTGGTTGCTCAGCGTGTAGTCGTCGATGCCACTGCCGGCCTTGCTGTCTACGATCCGGACCTCCGCACCGAGTGCCGGCTCGTCGCCAAGTTCAAGGCCAAGAGCCGAGTCATCCAGAATTGGTTTGCCGCGGAAGGTAGCCGAATAAAAAAGCGCACCGCCGTGGCCACTTGCGGACGCCTTGGTGCCGAAGTGAACAACCAGCCGCTGGTCCGGCGAGGCAAGCTCAAGCGGAGCCGATTGTGCAAGGGCGGGGGAGACCTGCGGCAAAGCAAAGAGCCCGGCAACCAGTGCGAAGAAAGAGAAGTGGTGCTTCATTGCTGTGTCTCCATCAGAGCGGCTCACTCCCCAGCGGTGAGTGAGCCGGGAATCAAGGTTATGCAGCGTAGGCAATCTAAAGCGTTCTGAGCGCTACGACACTCACGTTAGCATCCGGCGCCTGCGGCGGGAGTGTGATCGAAAGTTCTTTGTCGGTTTGCTGGAAGCGTAAAGGCTGGTTGTTGGCGAGAAGACGCGCGGCGAGCACCTTCGATGGCAAGTCAGCGATGGTGAAGGAGCCGGTCGGCCAGTCAAAGATGTGAACGTACAGATCGCTGCCCTTCGCCGTCATGCGAAACGCCGGCTGTCCCTGGATGGGGCCGTACGTGGTTTCGTAAATCGAATCGCCATTCACCGTGATCCACTCGCCGATCGCATGCAGGCGCTCCTGAAATTCAGGTTGGATCATGCCATCCGGCTGCGGCCCCACGTTGAGCAGAAAGTTGCCGCCGCGGCTTGCGACTTCGACCAGCCCGCGGATCAGGTACCCGGAGGACTTGTAGTGGTGATCGTGCGCGTTGTAGGCCCATGTATCGTTGATCGTCATGCAGGTCTCCCACAGTTGAAACTCCGCCGGTGATGGCACGCCCGCATGGAAGTTGTCTTGGACGCTCCTATCGGCGCCGCGCACCTCAATCCCTTTCGTCGGGATGGCCCGCGGGATGAACTGCTCCGGTGTCACGTAGTCGCCGGGCGCGCCGACGCGATCGTTCACCAGCGTGGCGGGTTGCAGCCGATGGATCAGATCGAGAAAGCGTCGGCCGTCGTACTTCTCCTGATGATTCAACCCGTCGAACCAGATGTCTTTCACGTCTCCATAGCGGCTCAGCAACTCGGTCAACTGTAACTGCATGTATTGCAAATAGGAAGCCCACTCCGGCCGCTCCGGCTGGCCATTCCAGTTTTCACTCGCCGGGCGGCTGGTGTCGCGAAAACCGGGATGGTTCATGTCCGGCGGCGAATAATAAAAGCCGAGCGGCATGGAGCGGCGCTCACATGCGTCGGCCAGTTGCTTCACGATGTCCTTGCCGTATGGCGTATTGGTGATCTTGTACTTCGTGTAGGCGGAATCAAACATACAGAAGCCATCATGGTGCTTGGTGGTGAACACCATGTACTTCTGACCGGCCGTGCGCGCCAGATCGATGAAGTGATCCGGATCGTAGTGGACAGGATTGAATCGAGTCGGCAGATCACGGTATTCCGCTTCCGTGATACCCCAATGATCTGGCTCCATGATCGGCCACGAAGCTTCTACGCTGGCCAGCGAATATGGACCCCAGTGGATAAACATGCCGAACTTTGCGGCCCGGAACCAGGCCGTTCGCTGATCTTCATCAACATCCATGCCGTTCGGAGACGCAATAGCGAAGCGCCCGATGAGCGGCAGGGAAGCGGCGGCGAGAGTCGAGCGCAGAAAAGACCGACGGTTCACCTGAGCGCTCATCTGGGAAAAACGATAGGAGTCGAGGGGAAGTGCTGTCAAGTAGACATCGTTAAAGTAGCGGGGGTTATGCGAAAAGCAATGGAGAAGTTCAGTCACTCATTGTCATTTGAGCGCCCAAAAAAATATGCGTTGAAGACACCTCCTTCAGTCGTGGTGGAAGACTTCTTCCATGAGTGACCACCATTCACCCTCGCCCCGGTTCGGCAGCGGCTCCTGCATCGGCTCCATGATGGCCCACCACCTCTGGGTCGCGGGGTCCGCAGCCATCTTGCGCATGTCCGCGGCGTAATCCTGCCCGATATATTCGAAGTAGCCGAAGAGGCAGCCATCGCGAAGGAAAATGGTGTAATTGCGCATATTGCATGCTGTGATTGTGTCGAGCACCGCAGGCCAAACCGCCTGATGATGCTCCCGGTAAGCCGCTTCCGCCTCGGGCCGCAAACGAAGGGTCATTCCATAGCGCCGCATACAGAAAATAATGTCACAGGAATGGACATCGATATTTTGAGCGCTCACGTGGCATTGACCCGTGGAGTTTACTGGAGTTAGTCTCGCGCAGACACCCAAATAAGCGCCCATGCCGAAATTGAGCAAATTTGAAGCCGCGTCCAGTGCCTTGGTGAAATCATCCCTCGCGAAGCGTCTCCGCGACGAGATCAGCAGCGGCGCGCTGCCGCCTGCGACACGAATCATCGAGGGTACGTGGGGTAGAAAACTCGGTGTCGCGCAGGGATCCATTCGCGAGGCCATCAACTTGCTGGCGCAGGAAGGCTTCGTCACCAAGATTTCCGGTCGAAGCGCCCGCGTCGTCAGCTTGAATGAGCAGGATGTTTTGCAACTGTATGAGCTTCGCGGCGCAATGGAAGGATTAGCGGCGCGCCTCGCGGCAGCGCGACTCGCCGATGTCGCAATATTGCAGGAAACGGTGGATGCGATGCGCCGCGCGTCGAGAAAGAACCGCACCGCGGATCTCGTGGATGCGGACCGGGAGTTTCATCTGGAGTTATGCCGGATTTCCGGAAACCCTCATCTCGTCGAGCACGCGAGCCGCGTTCTGCGGCCATTTTTCGCATTCGCCCGCATTCGCATCATCGCCAGCAAACAGGACACCTCGGCCTGGGACCGCGACCTGGAAGCGCACCAGCGCATCGCCGATCTGATTCGCGAGGGTGAAGGTGAAATTGCCGAACAATACATTCGCCGGGCGATGGCGCGCTTTGCGGAAACGGCATACAGCAACTGGGAAAAAGCACCACAGCGTTCCAAACGAAAGAATCGCCGCGCATCGGAATAATGTCCGCCGATGCTTCGCGGCGGTAACGCAATGACAATTCACTACGGAGATACATGGCCTCCTATTCAATCGACCGGATAACGGTCTCCGACCTTCGCTATCCACTGCCCTCAGGCGCGGGCAGCGACGCCGTCCACACTGATCCCGAATACTGCCTGGCGGTGACGCAACTCATTTCCGTTGGCGGAAACATCTGTGGAACCGGGTTCGCACTCACGCTTGGAGAAGGGAACCGCCTGGTTTGCGAAGCTATCGAGATCTTGGCGCGGCCATTGCGAGGCAGGGCGATCGATGAGTTGATGGCGGACTTTGGGCGCACCGCACGCCAGCTCGCGAATGACCCCATGCTTCGCTGGCTGGGGCCGCACAAAGGCGTGGTGCATCTGGCGCTGGCCTCCATCACGAATGCGTGTTTCGACCTTTGGGCGAAGAGCCGCGGCGTTCCGCTCTGGCGATTGCTGCTGGACCTTGAGCCCACTGAACTCGTGGCGTTGTTGGACTTAAGCTATCTCGATGAGCTGTTGGACGAGAATGCAGCGATGGAATTGCTGCGCGAGGAGATGCCCGGCAGGCCGGAGCGTTCCGCTATCTTGCGTGAGGGTTATCCCGGTTACGACACCTCCGTTGGCTGGATGGCGTACGACGACGGCAAAGTTCGCGAGCTGACGAAGCAGGCAATCGCCAAGGGCTTCAACGCATTCAAGCTGAAAGTGGGTTCAGCAGACCGTAACCGCGACCTGCGCCGGGCCGCCATGCTGCGCGAGTGCGCCGGCCCCCAGGGCGCCATCATGTTCGACGCAAACCAGCAGTGGGCATTGCCCACCGCGCGCGAGATGTGTCGAGAGCTCTCGAAGCTCAGTCCGCTCTGGATCGAGGAGCCAACCCATCCCGATGACACCATGGCGCACGCCGCCCTGGCAGATGAGATTGCGCCGGTAAAGATTGCCTGCGGAGAACATATTCCCAACCGGGTTGTCTTCAAGAACTTCTTTGAGGCGCATGCGGTGCACTATGTGCAGGCGGACTGCACCCGCCTGGCCGGGGTAAGCGAATTTCTCACGGTGAGCCTGCTGGCAAAAAAGTTCGGTCTGCCCGTTGTGCCGCACGTGGGAGATATGGGGCAGATGCATCAGCATCTCGTCTTGTTCCTCCGCATCGCGCTCGGGAACGAGTTGCTTTTCCTTGAGCACATCCCACACCTCCGATCGCACTTTGTCTTCCCCGCGGAGCTGGAGGGTGGCCGATATCGCACCCCGCAGGAGCCAGGATCCTCGACAGACTTAAAGGAATTGCCGCAGTACAAGCGCATAGCGGCGGACCGCCTCGGACTCCCGGTTGCGTAAGGGAAGCGGGCGTTCGACTCCGGCTGGCATCAGAAAACGCTGTCTGGGTCGGTGCAAATCTAAGCGCTCAAGTGCAAGTGTGACTCCCGTCGTCAAAAATGATGCACCGTCCGCTAATTAGGCCAATTTGTGGCACCTTAGCACGGCCGCGAACAAGCGTGAAAGTCAATCCCATCACACACATTTTCGGTAAGGAACACGGCCCTTTGGAAACCAGATTGACAACGCTTACATCCGAGGCGTAACTTTGCTCCGTTTGATGGATGAAAGTATCAATTCACAAGTAAAGAATAAATTGAAGCAAATCAGATGCTCCCGAGTATGAACACCCAGATCGACTCCTGCTAGGTGAGCACTTAAATGAGACTCGTTCGAAGTAGAGGCACCGCGAGCAAAAAACCGGTCCCTGCGTAAATTAACCCTTTGATGGAAGGCCAACCGATGCAAAATATCCTCCGAAAAAATCAACGAAGCACATGGTGGCTGGTGTGCCTGCTGCTTATATGCGCCACGGCATCCGCTCAGGTAGACCAGGGCGCGATCACAGGAACCGTGACCGACAACACCGGCGCGATTGTCCCCAATGCTCAGGTGACCCTGTCGGCTACCGACACGGGCTTCACCCTGCAGCAGAAATCCAACAGCAGCGGGAGCTACACCTTCGCGCCAATCAAGATCGGCAACTACACCGTAACTGCGTCGGCGCCGGGTTTCCAGACCACTAGCAGGCAGAACCTGCATGTGAATGTGCAGCAGCGTCTGGACGTCAATCTCGCCCTTACGCCTGGCCTGGTGTCTCAAACAGTCACGGTGACCGGAGCGGTTGCGCTGCTACAAACGCAGTCGAGCGCGGTGGGTCAGGTGGTCGACACCAAGACCATAAATGAGACGCCTCTGAACGGTCGCAACTGGGTCTACATCGCGCAGCTCACGGCAGGCGTCGCTCCGCCATTCGGAAACACGCGCGGCAGCGGCAGCGGCGACTTCGTTGCCAATGGTCAGCGCGCGGAGCAGAACAATTTCATCCTGGACGGCGTGGACAATAACACAAACCTCGTCGACTTCCTGAACGGTTCGAGCTTCGTGATGCGTCCTCCGCCGGACGCGCTGGCGGAGTTCAATCTGCAAACCAGCAACTTTAGCGCGGAGTTCGGACATTCTGCCGGCGCGGTGATGAATGCCAGCATCAAGTCAGGCACCAACCAGATCCACGGCGACTTGTGGGAGTATGTGCGCAACACCAGCCTCGACGCACAAAACTGGAATGCGCTGACGATTCCGCCATATCACCAGAACCAGTTTGGTGCGACTCTCGGATTTCCCATCTGGAAGAATAAGCTCTTCTACTTCGGCGACATTGAGGCGAACCGCATCTCCATCGGTCAGACCAACGTCCTGAACACGCCAACGCCATTGATGCGGCAGGGCAACTTTTCCGAGTTGCTCAATACCAATCTCACCGGCCAGAGTCCGGTTCAGCTCTACCAGCCCAACTCGGCCAGCACCGCTCAGCCGCTTACCTGCAACGGGCAGCCCAACACCTTCTGTGCGAGCCAGATCGACCCCGTCGCTCTGAAGATTCTGAACATGTATCCTGCGGCGAATGCCAATGGCGGCAAGACCTATAGCAACTTGGTGGAGAATGTCTCGAAAACCGACAACACCATCCAGTGGGATCAGCGTCTGGACTGGAATATTAGTCCCAAGGATCAGACATACGTGCGTTATAGCTACCTGCACGACATTGTCCCATATGCGCTGCCGCTTGGTCCAATCTTGGACGGCAGCGGATATGGCGGCGAGAGAGACTTCATCTTCTCCCAGAACTTCATGCTCAGCGAAACGCACATCTTCGCTCCCACGCTGACCAACGAATTCCGCTTCGGCTACAACTGGAATCATTCCGCATATAAGCAGGCCAACGCGGATAACCCGACGATTGCTTCGTCGCTGGGATTGGGCGGAGTGCCGGATCTTGGCGCTGGACAATACGGTCTGCCGCTAGGCTACTTCCCGCAGGGCGGCATCCAGCAGTGGGGCTCGGTCGGAACCAACAACGAAACGCAGAACGTCTATCAGATCCTGGATAACGTCACCAAGATACTCGGCAATCACTCGCTCAAGTTCGGCGTGTCCTTCCAGGCGGTCCGCTTCTCCTACCTGTACGCACCTGCATCGCTCGGCCAGTATTACTTCGGCAGTGGCTCGAACCACGGACAGGGTGTGTACACCGGTATCCCTGGAGACAGCAATACCGGTTACGATGTCGCCGATTTTCTCGCAGGTCAGGCGAACTTCGCCGACATCGCGAACGCGCCCAATATCCGGGACGCGCAGTGGTATGACTCGGCCTACGCGCAGGATGACTGGAAGGTAAGTCCAAAGCTGACGCTCAACCTGGGCCTCCGCTACGACTACTACCAGCCCTATAAGGAGATCGGTGGGCTGCAGGCCAACTTCATCACGACCGGTCCGCTTGGTATCGCCACAGGGTCCGGTGTCTATCAGCTTCCCAACAAGGCCAGGAACGTCGATCTTGGCGCATCGTTCCTCAACACGCTCGCCAAGGACAATGTCGCGGTGCAGTACACGGACAATGAGCGCCTGGCCAACGCGCAGAAGACCAACTTTGGTCCGCGCGTCGGCTTTGCCTATCAGGCACATCCGAATACCGTCTTCCGCGGCGGCTTCGGCATCTTCTACGGCGGTCTGATGGCACAGGGGAATACAAACATTGGGGCAAACTTCCCCTTCTCCAACTCGGCGAACTTCTATGCTCCAACCTGCGCCGTCGGCAGCTGCCCTTCGCTTGCCAACAGTAAGGGCATCACACTCGAAACCGGCCTGTCGCCGCAGATCAGCGGCGGCTTCCAGAACTTCGTCTCCTTCCCCGGCTTCCACGCCACCGACGTCGACATCAAGACGCCGTACACCATGAACTACAGCTTTTCCATGCAGCGAGCTCTTTCCAATGACCTCGCTGCCACCATCAGTTACGTCGGCAACCTGTCACGCCATCTATCCCTCTACGGTGCACCAAACACACCTCCGGGACTCTTCGCTCCGGGCCTCAACACGCAGCAATTTCAACCCTTCCCCGACCTTGGGGGAGTCGGCCAGATACATTATGCCGGCGTAAGTACCTATAACTCCCTGCAGGCAAAGATAGAGAAGCGGTACTCGCACGGGCTGTCGTTCCTGACAACCTATACTTGGGCGCATGCTCTGGATGACGCGAGCGATGCGGCCGGGAACTTCACCGCGATCGGCAATCGCAACCAGGCTCTTATCCCATTCATCGACGAGTTCACCAACTCGGTCTTCGATGTACGACACCGCTTCACCTTCAATGGCAACTACGAGCTGCCCATTGGCCGGAACAAGGCATTCCTGCATGATTCGCGTCTTGTGGATGAGACCATTGGCGGCTGGTCGTCGAGTCTGACTTTTGCGGCGCAGACGGGAACCCCGTTTACCGTCTCGCCCAATATCAGCACGGCGTCGAATGGTAGCGCACGCGCAATCCCGGTACGCGATCCATTCGGTGCCGGCGGTTCGCCCGATCCGTCCAACCCGGACGTAACCTGCGCGCCAAAGACGCGGACCAAGGCGAACTGGTATAACCCATGTGCCTTTGCTAACCCACTCGCGGGAAATCTGATTGGAACGGGAGGATATCCATCGGTCATCACCGACAAGCAGACTGCAATTGCGTTTCTGGGTGGACGTTCGAACAACGTCTATGGGCCGGGCTACTACCAGGTCAATATGTCGCTCTTTAAGAACTTCCCGACCTGGCGTGAGCAGTATCTGCAGTTCCGCGCAGACGGTTTCAACGTGCTGAATCACCCGACACTTGCCAATCCATCCAGCACAAACAATAACGCGAATGGCGGAAACATCACCGGGCCGAAGACCTTCCAGAGCAACACGCCCGACGCCCGCTTCTTCCAGCTCTCGCTGAAGTACGCCTTCTAAGGCTCTCCCGCCGCGGGGACAGAGAATTCTGTTCTGCCCCCGCGGATTTTTCCTCTACTTTTCTGCCAGCTGGACGTACCGTTTGAGTGGTGTTCTTCCACCAATCGCCGCGGTGATCTCTTTCGACGCCCTCTTCAGGCTCGCACTCACCTGTGCAGCGTCGGAGCTTGCGTCAATGTGCTGGATATATGGCACCGTCAAGGCTCCAATCGCCGATCCTCTTGCGTCGAAGATGGGATAACTGATGTTGGTGACGCCGCGCACCTTATAGCTGGGCCGTGATTCAAACCCCTGCTTTTTGATCCGGGCCAGGTGCGCCGGCAGATCTGTTGGCGCATCCTCTCCTGTCAGCCGCTTCCACTCAGTCAGCGTGCGTGCGCGATCTTCGTCATCCTGATGAGCGAGAATCACGTATCCCGTGCTCGCTTCCATCAGCTCCACCGAAGAGCCGAGCTTGACGTAGAAACCAACGCTTGTAGGCGCATTCACCTGAGCCAGAATCGTCACCTGTGCGCTTTCTATGATGCCCATGTGACACGATTGATGCGTCTCGTGAGCAAGTTGGTGCATCACGGGCAGAGCTTCGGTGATGAGCCGTTCTGTCGGCGGATGCTCCTGCACCAGCTTGAACAGCTTCAGCGTCAGCGCATAGCGCTCGTTGTCCGCCTGGGCGATATAGCCGCGGCGCTCCAGGCACAGAAGCATGCGAAATATCTCGGAGACGGTTCGCTTCAGCTCACGGGAGATCTCACTCTTGGTCAGCCCCCCAGGCTGATGTGCGAGTAGCTCGATGACATCGAGTCCTTTTTCGAGCGCGGGTGTTGCATAGGTGTTCTTTTCCTCCGCGCGGCTCAAGGGCGATTTCGAAGTTTTCTTGGCTGGCATTCGTCTAGTGCGGTGTCCAGTGAGGATGTGTGGCGAAAAGTCCATCTGTGAACGCGATCTGAAAGGTGATAAAGAGGCCGAAGCCGAGACTGAGCAGGCCGGATGCCACCCCGAGGCCGCGGTTGAACGGCGCAAAACGTCTGCGCGTATACGCGAATGGCGCGCCAATCGCCATCGTGATCAACATCATGCCGGCGATCGTGCCAACGCCAAAGACCAGCAAATACGCAATCGCCCAGCGAGGGTCGCGAATCTCCGCAAGCACCAGCAGCGCAACAGCGGCCGAACCGGCGAGCCCATGCACCAGACCGACGGCCAGTGGCCGAAGAAATTGATAGAGCCCAAGTCTCCGCAGCACTTTCTGCAAGAAGCCCGGTGGCTTCCCATCCGTCTCAACATCGACGTCGGACTCCAGATGCATGTGGACATCCGGACGATGGCCGTGAGCGTGTTCGTGGACGACGCCATCATGCTGGTGAAGATGCGAGTGCATCACGCTGTCATCACCGCGTTGCGCATGATTCTGTTCCGAATGACCATGCTGCGGCGTATAGCGATCCGTGATCCGTTGCGTCACCCCGGTCAGGTTCAGAATGCCCAGCAGGATCAGCATCAATCCTACGGCCATCTCCATGATCAGACCGATGCGCGGTGGAATGACCACGTTGAACAGAATGATGGCCGCGCCGACACAGAAGATGGTGATGGTGTGGCCAATGCCCCACAGGGCGCCAACCGCTCCCGCCTGCCGGATGCTTCGCTGGCGGCTGACGATCGTGGAAACAGCAATCACGTGATCGGGGTCCGTGGCATGTCGCATGCCAAGAACAAATCCCAGACCGATGGCTGCCAGCAGATTCACCACGCCGCTTCACCTATGCCGTTTTTGATCCATACCGTTTCGATTGAGTTCCGTCGGTTGACCGGCGCCAGGCCGGCATGGATCTGGGGGCCAATCAATCCCATCATACGCATCACCCAGTAAGATTGACTCACGCAACGAATGCGACCATTTCCAAACCGGGGTGAGCGGCGCGATGTACGGAACCATGCAGAATTATCTTCAGCAAAAGCTTGCCGAAATCGAGAAGGCCGGCTTGTACAAGCGCGAACGCGTCATCGCCGGCCCGCAGCAGCCGCTGGTCTCCGTTGCGGAGGGCGCCCCAGTCCTCAATCTCTGCGCCAATAACTATCTCGGGCTGGCGAACCATCCTGACGTGGTCGCGGCCGCGCAGCAGGCGCTGCAAGAGTGGGGATACGGTCTCGCCAGCGTGCGCTTCATCTGCGGCACGCAGTCCATCCACAAACAACTCGAGAATCGTTTGAGCCACTTCCTCGGCATGGACGACACCATACTTTACAGCTCCTGTTTCGACGCCAACGGCGGCCTCTTCGAAACCTTGATGGAAGCCGAGGATGCCATCATCTCCGATGAACTGAATCACGCCTCTATTATTGATGGCGTGCGCCTGTCGAAGGCGGTGCGATTCCGCTATCGCAACGGCGACATGCAGGACCTGGAAGTGAAGCTCAGGGAGGCCGCTGACGCCAGGCACCGTCTCATCGCCACAGACGGCATCTTTTCCATGGATGGATATCTCGCGCGACTCGATAAAATCTGCGATCTCGCGGACAAATACGATGCGCTCGTGATGGTCGACGACTCCCATGCCGTCGGCTTTATCGGTGAGCATGGCCGCGGAACCCCGGAGGCATGCGGCGTCGAAGGCCGGATCGACATCCTGACCGGAACCCTCGGCAAGGCGCTGGGCGGCGCCAGCGGCGGTTACACCAGCGGTCGCAAAGAGATCATTGACCTGCTGCGTCAGCGCTCGCGGCCTTATCTGTTCTCGAATTCAGTGGCGCCGCCCATCGTTGCCGCCTCGCTCAAGGTGCTGGATCTCGTAGCTCAGTCTTCCGAGCTCCGGCAACGCTTGCGTGAAAATACCCGCTACTTCCGCGCGCAGATGACCAGCGCCGGTTTCAATGTGCTGCCCGGCGAGCACCCCATCGTGCCGGTCATGTTCGGTGACGCAGTTGTCGCCTCCCGCATGGCGGAGCTTTTGCTCGGCAAAGGTGTCTACGTCGTGGCCTTTTCTTACCCTGTCGTGCCCCAGGGCAAGGCACGCATCCGCACCCAGATATCCGCTGCCCACAGCCGCAAAGAGATCGAATTTGCGATTGAGAAGTTCGCCGAGGCAAAGAGGGAATTGAGCCTGTAAAAGAACCGGGGACAGTCGCGCGGCCCGCCGCTCGATCCTTGTAGCTGTAGGTAAAACCTTTAAATACTGGCGGTTTCGAGGGTTCCGCGAACTCGGCAGACGACTCTTCTGTACAGCGACAATCTTTGCCGCATCCTCCATCAAGTGCTCGTCAAATCGCTCTGCACATTTCCGATAGCGATCCTCGATCTTCCCTTGGCCGAGGCCATTTGCGCATGGCCTCGCACCGATAGGCGATCACCGCTTTGCTCATAAGAAAAGCCCTTTGCTATGCGCCGCGGCCACCCAGGATAGAGGACTTAGCTCGCGCTCTTCGATGGAGCAATGCACACGAGAGCCTTACATCCACTGGCTGGAAGCCACCCTGTCAACCTGGCACCGCACCGCGAGTGCATCTATCCACCCTTGTCAGCAGTGACGCGATCTGTCGGCAATCGGCCGCGGTCATGAACGGGAAATCGGGCCGGGCAGTTCATCTCACTCATCTCGCGCTCGCAAAACCTTGAAATGACGAAGATTTGAGGTAGCCCCTATCGAAAGTCATTCCGCGGTATACACCCGCTTTGAAAAGCCATTGACAGTCATCGTTCTGTCATGTTCAACTCAACGCCGTTCAGAGTTAAAGGTTTAAATATCAGCCGCAACGTGAAAACTTTTAGGGAGCGCCAACAAATGAGATGGATGAGGTGCCTGCCGTGCGTGCTTCTCGCACTCCTGATCGCCATTCTGGTTTCGCCAACCGGCCTGCATGCGCAGGCGGATCGTGGGGGCATCAAGGGCCAGGCCGAGGACACGAAAAGCGCCAGTGTTCCGGGTGCAAAGATTACGCTCAAGAACGAAGCAACCGGCGTGCCTGCCAGCGCTCAATCTGACTCGTCCGGTCAGTTCAGCTTTTTCAATCTCGCACCCGGCCTCTACTCTGTCACCGCTGAGGCATCCGGCTTCGATACCTCCGTGCAGCAGCATATCGTGGTGGGAGTTGGCAGCACCGTCGCCATCACCGTGACCCTGCAGCCCGGCGCAGTACAGCAAACGGTCACGGTTTCCGCTGCCTCCGCAAGCGTTGACACGCAGACTTCGGACATTGGTACCACCATCACCCCTGAAGAGATCAAGAACCTGCCTCTCTCGCTCAGCGGCGACATGCGCAATCCGCTGAACTTCGTCCTGCTCACGCCCGGGGTCGCCGGCTCCACGCCTGGCGACACTCCCGACTATCGCCTGCACATCAGTGGCTCGGTCAGTTACTCCAATGAAGTCTTCGTCGATGGCATTCCGATCGTGAATACCGAGCTCTCCGGCGATATCAGTCAAAACCATCCTCCGGTTGACGCTATCGGCCAGTTCAAGCTCATCAACAATAACCAGAGCGCGCAGTACGGCTTCTCCAGCGGTGTCGTGGCCTTCGCCTTCAACTCCGGAACCAATGCCTTCCATGGCAGCCTCTTTGAGAACCTGCAGAACGATGCACTGGATGCGAACGGCTATGACAACAACAAGCTCGGTCAGCCCAAGTCGCCGCTCAAGCAGAACGAGTACGGCGGAACCTTCGGCGGTCCGGTCTGGATTCCCAAGCTCTATAACGGCCGCGACAAGACCTTCTTCTTTGTCAACTACACCGGCTTCAGCTACCGGCCCAGTTCGCTCAATGCCGCGCTGACCACCTTTCCCAATGCCTTCCGCGCTGGCAACTTTGCCCCGGTGTTAGGTGGACCGCTCACCGACGTGAACGGTGCTCCCATCAACGATCCGGAAGGGCGCCCTATCCTGAATGGCCAGGTTTACAATCCCTTCTCGGTTCACACTGTCATCGGACCCGATGGCCAGCCCTACCAGATACGCGATCCCTTCCCTGGCAATGTCGTTCCCGCAAACTTCTCAGGTCTCAGCAAGGTTGCTCAGACCGTTCTCCAGAGTTTTCCGACGGCCAGCAGCAACGCCATCAATGACAACTTCCTTCGTCTGCAGACCAATAAAATCGATGAGCATCGCGTCGTCGTGAAGATTGACGAGCACATCAACGAGAAGCACGCTCTCTCGGGCAGCGTCTTCCAGGGTGCCTACACCACTGACACGAACGGCACT
>Ga0193743_1002109_pt1 | contig 14289 bp, 7 predicted proteins | sample L2c2metaG_FD_143038 | JGI IMG/M metagenome (GOLD analysis project Ga0193743, IMG submission 143038) | Soil microbial communities from a riparian zone of the East river system, Colorado, United States - L2c2 | ecosystem: Environmental > Terrestrial > Soil > Riparian zone | place: USA: East River... | reverse complement strand
CGGTTCAGTGTGGTGGGAGGGAGCCTTCCGGTGACGCTGGCTCCGACGCAGTCGGTAACGCTGCAGGTGCAGTTCAAGCCGACGGTGACGGGCAGGGTGACGGGGCAGTTGACGATCGCGAGCGATTCGAGCAATGGCGGAACCATGGTAGTAGCCCTGAGTGGAACAGGCACGGCTGCAAATCCGCAGCTGACGGTGAGCGCGGCGACCTTGGGGTTCGGGAGCGTGACGGTGAACACGGCGACGACGCAGGCGGTGACGCTGACGTCGACGGGGACCTCGGCGGTGACGGTGAGTGGGGCGTCGATCGCTGGAGCTGAGTTCAGCCTGGTGGGGGGCAGCCTTCCGGTGACGCTGGCTCCGACCCAGTTGGTGACCCTGCAGGTGCAGTTCAAGCCGACGGTGGCCGGCGGGGCGACGGGGCAGTTGACGATCAGCAGCGACTCGAGCGGCAACGGGACGGCGATAGTCGCGCTGAACGGGACGGGGGCGGCGACTCCACATGAGGTCGACCTCAGTTGGGATGCACCGAGCAGTTCTCCCGATCCAGTGGCTAGCTACAATATCTATCGCTCAACAGGGAGTGGGGCTTTTCAGCAGATAAACTCGTCGCCGAATCCGCAGACTGCCTATACGGATAGTACGGTCGTGAGTGGTGCTAGCTATAACTATATTGTGAAGAGCGTCGATTCTGTTGGCGTAGAAAGCGTTCCGTCTAACCAGATTACAGTGGCAATTCCTTAGGTTTGGTGCAACAGGCAATTCATAGATTGCGTATGGCTTGCCGGTTTTACCGGATTTGTCTACGTCGGCTTCTCTATAGTAGATCATCATGAACTCTTAGGCTGGTTGCACTGCGTGGAGCAGACCGCGATTGGTTCAAAACTAACTCTTTCTCTAACACCCTCGGCCCATTCCTTTATGCTTTTAATTCCGCAGAGGCATGGATGCCATTGGTTTGCACTCCGGTATGCAGTGCCTTGCACATTTTTGTTATAGCGCTCCATTGAATCAGAAACCCCTGGTAAATATTCAGCGAAGAAGAAGCCTTTGGACTAGAAAGGGCATATTGTTCGTTCGGTACTCGACATGCTTAAGAATGATTACCAGCTAAAGAATGGGAAGAATAAGAACGGTTCCGGATTCTGATATTCGGCATGACCTACAAGAGGGGACATCTGCGCAGTTCGAGAATTCTGGATAACTCGACTTGCGCTTTTAACCTATTGCTCAAAATACGATTTTTAAAAGAGAAGATTGCAGGGTAGCGATTTTCACCATGCGGCAAATGTATTGGGCGTCGAGGCTTTACACGGATTCTTCAGAAAGTGAGAAAGCCATGCTTAACTCATTGAAAACAGTAGCAAGACGTCCCAAGCTTTCGTTTCTTGGAGTGATCCTGGTTGTGTTGTTCGGCTTTATCGGGCAGGCACATGGTCAATGCACTAATCCGGCGAATGAGATTGTTGCCGAAAATTGTCTAACAGGAAATCCCGACAGTGAGTGGGACGTGAAAACCGGTGATGCTGGAGATCCGACTATCCAGGGATTTGCCACTGATATCAGCGTGAATCGTGGGAGCACAATCTCCTTCAAGATCAGTACCCCAGCCACAGCTTATACGATCAATATCTATCGTATGGGCTACTACGGAGGCACGGGTGGTCGGGGCATGGGTGCTCGGTTGGTCAAGACCATCTCGCCGTCTGTGCATCTCCCGCAAAACCAGCCAGCGTGTGTAACGGATGAGGCTTCAGGGCTCATTGACTGCGGTAACTGGGCAGTCTCCGCTTCCTGGGCAGTACCTGCTAATGCAACCTCGGGTATCTATTTTGCTCATCTCGTCCGTACTGATACCGGGGGAGACAGTCACATAGTATTTATTGTGCGAAATGACTCCAGCCACTCAGCCATTGTGTATCAAACATCAGATGAGACATGGCAGGCCTATAACTATTACGGGAAGGGAAGCTTGTACAGTCAAGCATCCCCAACCTGGGATCTCAATGGCCGCTCCTATAAGGTCAGTTACAATCGCCCCTTCATGACCAGGGGGTTTGCGCAAGAGTGGGATACGTGGTTATTTGGTCCAGAGTTTCCGATGATTCAGTGGCTGGAGGCAAACGGTTACGATGTGACCTATATTTCTGGGGTAGATGCAGCACGTAGTGGAACTTTGATTAAAAACCACAAGATATTCATGGATTCGGGACACGATGAATATTGGTCAGGAACGCAGCGAGCCAACGTCGAGGCGGCGCGTGATGCGGGCGTAAATCTTGCCTTCTTCAGCGGCAACGGAGTGTTCTGGAAGACGCGATGGGAAAACAGTATCGATGGATCAAATACTCCCAATCGAACGCTTGTTTGCTACAAGGAGACTTTGGCCTTTGCAAAGATCGATTCTAGTGATCCGACAATGTGGACAGGTACGTGGCGTGATCCAACTTTTAGCCCTCCGGCAGATGGAGGTAAGCCAGAGAACGCCCTTACTGGAAGTCTGTTCATGGTCAATGGGACTAGTTCGGATAACGACGGCAGTCTCACAATGAAGGTGCCGTCGGCCGATGGAAAGATGCGTTTTTGGCGTAATACTGCCGTTGCTACACTTGCTCCGAATTCAACTTACACGCTCCCCACCGGTTCCCTTGGTTACGAATGGGATGTCGATGCAGATAATGGATTCCGACCCGCAGGTGCCTTCCACCTTTCGACGTCTACATACACGCTGACTGCAGATTTATTGCTGGATTACGGCGCAACATACGGCGCTGGAGTGGCTACTCATCACTTAATGCTTTACCGTGCGCCGAGTGGCGCCCTAGTCTTCAGTTCGGGAACCATCAACTGGTCCTGGGGTCTCAATAGTAATCACGATAATTATTGGTGGTTCGACAATCCGGATCCTGATCCCAATATGCAACAGGCTACGGTAAACCTGTTTGCGGATATGGGAGTGCAACCGGCAAACTTACAGCCTGGTGTTGTGCCTGCTAGTGCTTCTTCGGATTCGACATCTCCGGTATCTGTAATAGCGACTCCTTCATCAGGCTCCGCGGTTAACACCGGTAGTGCCATAACCGTAACTGGGACGGCAAGTGATATTGGTGGTGTAGTAGCTGGAGTTGAGTTTTCGGGTGATGGCGGCGCGACCTGGCACCCGGCTACAGGACGTTCCAACTGGAGTTACGTATGGACTCCGACCTCAGTCGGTTCGATATCTATCATGAGCCGCGCTGTGGACGATAGCGGAAATTTGGAGAATACACCTCATGGAATCACCGTCAACGTCGCTCCACAAAATTGTCCCTGTAGCATTTGGAATCCATCCATTGCTCCTACAAATGCGGACAGTGGTGACGGCAATGCCGTCGAGTTGGGTATCAGGTTCCGTGCGGACGCAAATGGTTCGATTATCGGGGTCCGTTTCTACAAGGCTGCGAACAACAAAGGCACTCACATTGGCCATGTTTGGTCTAGCACGGGACAGCTGTTGGGAACCGCGACTTTTACAAACGAGAGTAATTCGGGTTGGCAGCAGGTCAACTTTACGGCTCCGATACAAGTAACGGCCAATACAACTTATATCGTTTCCTACTTTGCCCCCTTGGGGCATTACTCTGCCGACTCATATTTTTTTGAACAGTCAGGTGCCGATAATCCCCCAGTTCACGCTCTAGCGAATGGCGTCGATGGGCAGAATGGGTTATTTGTCTACACGACTTCTCCAGGTAGTTTCCCTAATTCCAGTTATCTGGCGGCTAACTATTGGGTAGACGTTGTTTACACTTCATCAAATACTTACAACATCACAGGGTCAATCAGCGGTTACGGCGGGGCGGGGGCCACGGTAAGCCTGAGCGGGACAGAAACGCTTACTACAACCGCAGACTCTTTAGGAAATTTCAGTTTCGATGGGTTGGTTAACGGGATCTATAGTGTTTCTGCAAGAAATCCAGGCGTTACCTTTACTCCAACAAGCCGACCAGTCACGCTCAATAGCGTCTCAGCAATGGGCGTCAACTTTACTGCAACGGTAAGCAATCCCCTAAGTATTTCAGGAATAATTAGTGGCGGTGCCGGAGCGACGGTGAACCTTGGCGGCGTTGCAACTGCCACGACTACGGCTGATGCTTCTGGGCATTTTTCGTTCAGTGGTCTTCTGAACGGGACGTACACTGTGACACCGTTAGTATCAGGTTATACCTTTACTCCATACACACAGGCCGTAGTATTGTCGGGCTCGAATGCAACGAATGTAAATTTTCAAGCCCAAGTTTGTACTTGCCTTTCGATTTGGCAACCGTCCGCGATGCCGTCGTTGATCGATAGCAATGACAGCACTCCTATCGAAGTCGGGGTTAAGTTCAGAGTTGAGGTTGCCGGCTATATCACCGGGTTACGTTTCTATAAGGCAGATACGAACACGGGCTCTCATATAGGGCACATCTGGTCTAGTTCCGGTGTTCAATTGGGAAGCGCAATATTTACCAGCGAAACTGCATCAGGCTGGCAACAGGTAAACTTCTCTACGCCGATTGCAGTATCTCCAAATACCACCTACGTCGCGTCCTACTTCGCACCTGGAGGGCACTACTCGGCGGACACGAACTATTTTGCAGACTCGGGAGTGGACAGCCCTCCGCTGCATGCGTTGGCCGATGGCGTCGATGGATCCGATGGCGTGTATCTCTACACTTCAAGTAGTGGCTTTCCGTCAAATAGCTACTCGTCGACGAATTACTGGGTGGACGTTGTATACAATGCGGGCCAGTCTTACAGTGTCAGTGGGACCATAAGCGGCGGCGCGGGATCAACTATAACGCTAAGTGGAACAAGCACAAGGACTACAACCGCAGATATTACGGGAAACTACATCTTTAGCGGGGTATATCCCGGCTCCTATTCGATATCTCCCAGTAATACTGGGACCATTTTCGTTCCGAGTGTACAAAACATCACGGTTGCCGGAGCTAACGTCACCGGCGTCAACTTTGCTACACCGCAAACCTGTCCTTGCAATACGATTTGGCAGCCATCGACGTTGCCGGTCGTGATTGATCAGGGAGAGTCGCAATCTATCGAGCTCGGAGTCAAGTTTCGCGCAGACAATGATGGTTATATCCTTGGGGTTCGCTTCTATAAATCGGTTGCCAATACCGGAGCTCATATAGGAAATCTTTGGTCTCTGAACGGTTCTGGGACTCCACTTGCAACCGCCACCTTCACGAATGAGAGTTCTTCGGGATGGCAACAGGTGACTTTCTCAACTCCTGTCCCAATTAGTGCAAACACCACTTATGTTGCATCCTATTTCGCGCCGGCAGGTCATTACTCAGCAAATCCTGGATTCTTTGCTGGCGCTGGTGCCGATAATCCACCGCTACATGCTTTGGCAGATGGAGTTGACGGTTCGAACGGTACGTTCTCCTATTCCTCAACGAGTGCGTATCCAAGTAATAGCTACAACGCAGCTAATTATTGGGTTGACGTCATTTATGCCCCGGCAGCAACTTACACACTTGCTGGTGTGATAACTGGGCCAGCTGCCGCAGGCGCTACTGTGACTCTCACAGGAACCGCAGGCAGGGCCATCACTGCCGATGCAGCCGGAAACTATAGTTTTACCGGTCTAGTCAATGGGACCTATACCATGACACCCAGCAAAAATGGTGCTATTTTCAGCCCTGGAAGCCAAACAGTAGTGATCAATGGAAGCCATAATCTAGCTGTAAATTTCACGTCCGGATTGCCTTATAGCATCTCGGGGACCGTTAATGATGGAGCAGGAGCTACGCTTGCTCTCTCTGGAACAGCTACAGCGACGAAGACGGCTGACGCTTCAGGTAATTACAGCTTCCCAGGGGTTGCGAATGGAACGTATACAGTCACCCCAAGCGCTGTCGGACTTCTGATAAGCCCTTCCAGTCAGAGCGTTACCGTTAATGGGGCAAGTGTCACGGCTATTAATTTCAGTGCCATCGCTCAGACTTACCAGATAAGCGGGACCTTAAGTGGTGGTGCAGGAGCCACAGTTAGTTTGAGTGGACCGGTCACGGCAGCTACAACCGCCGATTCGTCCGGAAACTATAGCTTCGTGGGTCTCACAAACGGATCCTATACTGTAACTCCAACACGATCAGGTGTAATATTCATCCCGGGCAATTTGACCGCGGTGATTTATGGAGCGAATGTCCTCAACGCGAACTTCGCAGTGCCACAAAACTGTCCGTGCGACACTCTTTGGGCGCCTTCCGCAATTCCAGCTGTTGTTGATGTCGGAGACACGCATTCGACTGAAGTTGGGTTAAAATTCCGGGCGGATGCTGACGGCTACATAACAGGTATCAGGTTCTATAAGGCGACGGCAAACAGTGGCCTTCATCAGGGAAATCTCTGGTCGAGCTCAGGAATACTGCTCGGGACTGCAAGTTTTAGCAACGAAGGGAGTTCGGGATGGCAGCAGGTGATCTTTGCTAAGCCGATTCCTGTCATCGCGAATAATACATATGTGGCTTCCTATTTCGCTCCAGCAGGACACTACTCAGCGGACTCTGGATTCTTTACGGCTTCGGGTTTAGATTCCCCTCCGCTACATGCGTTAGCTGATGGGATTGATGGTCAAAATGGCGTTTACACCTATTCTGCAACCAGCGCATTTCCAAGTGTCAGCTTTAACGCAGCTAACTACTGGGTTGATGTCATCTATACGCCAACCTCAACTTACAGCATTGCCGGAATTATTGGCGGAGCAGGTGGACCTGGTGCAACGGTAAGCCTCGGTGGAGCGACAACCAGCACAACCGCAGATGCTACAGGTGCGTTCAGTTTTAGCGGGCTGGCGAATGGATCCTACACGGTGACACCCAGCTCAATTGGTTACAGCTATAGCCCAATTGTTCAAAACGCGACGATTAACAATGCCCATGTTCTTGGCTTGACGTTCTCTTCGACACAGACCTACTCCATTACCGGAACCATCAGCGGAGCTGGGGGACCAGGGGCGACTGTGCATCTCGGTGGATCAACAACAACTGCCACTGCTAACTCTTCAGGGGTGTACACCTTCACAGGACTAGCGAACGGTGATTACACTGTGACACCGACTAAGACAGGTTATAACTTTACGCCAGTGGGCCAGTCGGTCACGATCAACGGAGCAAATACAACTGCGAACTTCAGCTCGGTTTCGCAAACATATACGATTACCGGCACGATTACTGGGGCTGGCGGGTCGGGAGCTACGGTGAAGTTGATCGGTGCAATCACAGCCACTGTAACTGCAAACGCCTCAGGCGTTTACAGCTTCACCGGAATAAGTAATGGTTCATACACTGTGACACCGACTAAGACGGGTTATAACTTCACGCCCGTGGGGCAGTCGGTCACGATCAACGGGGCGGATGCGACCGTGAATTTCAGCTCGGTCTCGCTGACGTATACAGTCTCCGGCACGATCAGTGGGGTCGGTAGGTCAGGAGCTACGGTGAAGTTGACCGGAGCGACCACAGCGACAGTGACTGCGAACACCTCAGGCGTTTACACATTGACCGGGATAAGTAATGGCTCATACACCGTGACACCGACTAAGACGGGTTATAGCTTCACGCCAGCCAGCCAAGCGACCACGGTTAATGGCGCGAATATAACAGCGAACTTCAGCTCGGCAGTACAGACATATACGATCACCGGCACGATCAGCGGAGCCGGAGGATCAGGATCTACAGTGAAGTTGACTGGAGCAACTACAGCCACGGTGACTGCGAATGCCTCAGGTGTCTATACCTTCACTGGCCTAGCAAATGGCAATTATACGGTCACACCGACCAAGACCGGGTATGGCTTCACTCCAGCCAACCGAGCGATCATAATCAATGGCGCGAATGTAACGGTGAGCTTCAGTTCGGCGGTACAGACATATACGATCAACGGCACAATTAGTGGAGGCGGAGGGTCAGGTGCGACAGTGAAGTTGGCTGGAGCAACTACAGCCACGGTGACTGCGAATGCCTCAGGTCTCTATACCTTCACTGGAGTACCGAACGGATCGTATACTGTGACACCCACCAAGTCTGGGCACATATTTATCCCCTCGAGCAGAACAACGACTGTGAATTCAGGAAATGTGACGGGATTGAACTTTTTTTCACTTTAGGTCAGAGGGAGTGTGCTGGCGAGCAGATGGGCTACGATCACCTACTCGCCACAGAACAAAGGGGAGGCCTTTATACTGTTACTGCATGAAATGCTTCGATAATGTAATCTTGCTCAGACTCGGTCATCTGATGGAAGAGCGGAAGAATGAGCCCAGTGTCCGCGACGAGATTGCTCTGCGGAAGGCTATCATCCCACCGCTCTGAACGGTACGGCAGCTCACGATGTGTGGGCATGATAGCGCGCCGTGTAGAGATCTTCTTCTCCAGTAATTCCTGCATGATGGCATCACGTCTTGCGCCGATGCCATCGATCAGACGCACCATATAAGACTGATAATTATGCCGGCAATTACTGGGGACGACTGGTGTTTGCAACCATGACAGATGCTGAAGAGCCTCGGTATAGCGTGCAGCCAGATGGCGTCGTCGCTGCAGGAAATCACCTAAACGACCAAGCTGCGTGATGCCTATCGCTGCTTGCATATCTGTCATGCGGAAGTTGAAGCCAACCTCATCGTAGGTCTCAGTAGCAATCTGCTTCGCATTATGCCTGGCCACATCTGACAAGCTCATTGCATGTTGTCTGAGTCGGCGAAGTCGTTCCGCGAGTTCTGGATCGCTCGTGGTAATCATTCCCCCCTCGCCGGTGGTCAGTATCTTTCTGGGATGGAAGCTGAAGCATGCCATCTTACCGAGCGGTTTGCCAATCAGGTTTCCGTCATATTCAGAGCCGATAGCGCAAGCAGCATCTTCTATTACGATCAGGCCATGCTTGTCTGCCAATGCCAGAAGTTCGGTCATTTCTGCCGGCATTCCAATTTGGTGAACCACGAGAATGGCTTTAGTTCGGGGCGAGATAACTTCTTCGATTCGGTGGGGATCAAGATTATAAGTTGCTAAATCAATATCACAGAAGATCGCCTTTGCTCCAGTGTATGCGATCGAGTTTGCTGTGGCGATAAACGAGAGGCTTGGGCAAATGACCTCGTCTCCAGGGCCGATGCCACTGGCTAGCAGGGCAAGATGGAGCGCTGTAGTACACGAAGAAACAGCAATAGAATGATCGCAACCGATATACGCTGAGAACTTTTGTTCAAATTCGGCGACACGAGGTCCCTGGGTCACCCAACCTGAACGTAATACATCGATGACGGCTTGCTCTTCTTCCGCACCTATGTAAGGACGAGCAACAGGAATTGTCGTTGTAACGGGAAGGGAAAGAACACTCACTTTGTACCCCCAACGGTGACGGACATCTCAGATCTAGTTTCTTCACGCCATTGAATTAATGTCTTCAGGCCATTTTCAAGATTGACATGAGCCCTGAAACCAAGCATTGTTTCAGCTTTCTCGATCGCGGCGCGACGCGCTTGAACGTTATTTACTTTTCGTGCTGGGTAGTGCTCCGGTTTGAGAGCAGATCCTGTGACCTTCAATAGCAGATGACACAATTCATTCAATGTTGTCTGCACGCCCATCCCAACATTAAAGACCTCGTCGGTAATCTCCGAGACCAAGCCCATAACATTCGCGCGAGCTACATCTTCTACAAACACAAAGTCCATTGACTGTGAACCATCTCCAAAGATCCTTGGAGCTTGTCCGGCTTCAATAGCATCCATCCAGCGGATTAGAACCTCGGTATATACTCCGTCCAGATCCATGCGTGGTCCATAGATATTGAAATAGCGGAACGCTACATAGGGTAGTCGGAACATCTCGTAGTAGGCCCGCAGCATTTGTTCATTGGCGATCTTCCCAGCACCGTAAAGAGTCCGATTATTAAACGGGTGACTTTCGTCCATTGGGAGATAGGACGGATCACCATAGACGGACGCTGAGGACGCTGCCACTATTTTCTTGACCTTATGGCGAACAGCACTCTCCAGCACATTTGAAGTTCCGTCCATGAGAACGTGGACAGCTTCGCGAGGCTCTTCAGCACAACGGGTGATACGCAGAGCTGCTTGGTGAAAAACATAATCGACGCCATCTGTTGCCTTATCCACTGTTTCAGCATCACGTATATCACCGTTGATGACTACCAGATTTCCTTTCTTTTTTGCGCTCTCCAAATTCCGTATGTTTCCACGGACAAAGTTATCCAATACACGTACTTCGATCGCGCCTGCGTCGAGCAACTGGTCCGCAGTAGTGCTTCCAACAAAACCTGCTCCACCTGTTATGAGTATCTTTGTTCCTAAAATTTGATTCATTAGACCCTCTCTAGTCGCGTGTATGGCTGATTCTACAGTTCTCCATTGGTTGCTATTTGCGATGTCGAATCACTCGCGCAGGTACCCCGGCAACGACCGCATACTCCGGAATATCAACAGTGACTACAGCGCCTGCACCCACGATGGAATGGGCCCCCACATGAACACCAGGAAGAATCGTTGCATTGGTACCGATATCTGCTCCGTAACCTATTATGACCGGTTTAATACTGAGCTCAGTTGTGATGATCGGAACATCTACTGGTTTTCCAGTATGGGAGGAGCCGAGAACTTTTGCCCCTGGCCCCCATCCCACATAGTCTTCAATGACTAGATTTCGGGCATCAAAGTATGAGTGGGGACCAATCCATACATGATTACCAATGCAGCATGTTCCGTCGAAACGCCCTTGGATCATTGTTTGAGCTCCAACGAACGTCGCATTCCCGAACTCCATAGTCTCGGGGTGTTTTAGGACGACTTCCACGCCAATCTGAAGATTGTGTCCAGCTGTCCGGCACATTGCGCGAAAAATTACACGTCGAAGCTGGGTCTCAAACAAACTCTCCTCGCTTCTATATCTCGAGTACAAAGAAAGAAGTTCGCGCGGTGAATGTGTTTGCTTTAGACTTGCAGCGAACTCCCATTCCCAAGCTGGGTCATTAAGAACCTGTGCGCTCCCAAAAACCGCTGCGACTGTCCTGAATTCCGAAGCCTTAGAGGTACTGAGTTCAACCGACATGGCAACTCTCCTGGAGCTCGGACGCAACTCGTTCAATTGCGTCAGGATGAATGCCTGGATACATGGGAAGAGAAAGGATGCGGCTCCTAACCTTTTCGGTCACCGGGAAGCTGCCTTCTTTGTAACCAAGAAATCTGTAGGCCTCCTGCAGGTGCAGCGGTGTCGGATAATGCAACCCGGATTCGATGCCGGCATCGGCTAATTGCTGACGGAGCACATTACGATTGTCTGACTGAACTACGTAAAGATGATAAACATGCCGGCCACGGTTCATTTCGGTGGGCGTGACAATACCGCTATCAGCAAGTGCTTTGTCATATATGGCTGCCGCCTGACGTCGCTGCTCATTCCAACTATCGAGATACCTTAATTTCACAGATAGAACACCGCCTTGAAGCCCTTCCATGCGCATGTTGAGTCCTGGGAAAATGTGCTCATATCTCTTCGATGATCCGTGATCACGCCACAGTCGAATGCGTTGTGCAAGATCGGCGTCATTCGTGGTCACGGCCCCCCCTTCGCCGCAGGCACCGAGATTCTTTCCCGGATAAAAGCTGAAGCATCCAGCTATGCCGAAGGCCCCTGCTTTGCGACCTCTATACTCTGCACCGTGAGCTTGACATGCATCTTCAATGACAGGAATGCCATGATGATTCGCGATCTCCAAGATGGGGTCCATGTCCGCAACCTGTCCATAAAGATCAACGGGAATGATGGCGCGTGTCTTGTTCGAGATGGCTGCTTCGAGCAACGCAGGATCCATTGTGAAAGATACTGGATCGATATCGACAAAAACAGGCCGCGCGCCTACGGCTGTAATAGCTTCCGCGGTCGCGATAAAGGTGTGAGGAACTGTGATTACTTCATCGCCAAGTCCTACATTGAGAGCTGCTAGCGCTAGGTGAATTGCGGCGGTTCCGGTATTCAGTGCTACACAATGTGTAGTTCCGACATATGCCGCAAACTCTTGTTCAAATCGCTGAACCTCGGGTCCTAACACAAACGTCGAATTATCAAGAACTCTGTCAAAGACTTCACGAAGTTCATTCTTAATCTCACCGTGTAATGACTTCAGATCAACAAAAGGGATTTTCATTTTTCTCCATTTTTTTTCAAAAAGCGAGCGGGATTTCCGGCAACAGTCGTGTTTGGAGGGACGTCGTGAGTGACGACACTGCCAGCGCCAACGACGGCAAATTCTCCGATCGTAATCCCGCAAAGTACTGTGCTACTCGTACCAATTGATGCACCACGTTTCACAATTGTTCTGACAACCTGCCAATCTGCTTCAGTCTGCAATTCTCCTGCTGAGCTCGTGGCGCGGGGGTATTTGTCGTTTATGAAGGAGACGTTATGACCCACAAAAACATCGTCCTCAATCTTGACGCCTTCGCAGATGAACGTGTGGCTAGAAACTTTTACGTTATTGCCTATTTCAGCGTTCTTCTGAATTTCGACAAATGTTCCGATTTTGCTGTTATCTCCAATGGAACAGCCATAGAGGTTTACGAACGCAAAGATTTTTGTGTTTTTACCCAGCTTTACATCTGGAGAAATTCGTTTGAATTCTGAAGTTATTGAAGACGGTAAGGTCTTAGCAGTAAGTGAGCAATCTTTTACCCACACTGAATCGATATTGGGTAGAGGTTCGGACATTTCAAGCGGCTCCGCGGTTCATAACGAGTCCATCAGATACAAGGTTCACCAGTTTGCCTCGCTGCTTCATGGAAAGGGAAGCACTTTCGAGAATACGAACAACCCGCAGACCTGCCTGGCCTCCTGAAATTGGCTCGGCTCCAGTCTTTATGCAGTCGGCGAAATGCTGGATCTCCACTTTAAGTGCTTCTGAAACGTCCAATTGGGGAGCGAGCATATCACCCGAACGGTAACCCACCAAAGCCTTATACAAAGAGTCTGGTGTTCCGTTTACGGTAATTCCTTTGTCGTAAACCTTGATTTTTTCGCTCGGCTCCATGTCGTCATATACGATCATCTGTTTGCTCCCACCAACGAGGGTGCGACGAACCTTAACCGGTGAGAGCCAATTGACGTTGACATGAGCGATCACATTCTCTTCAAAAAACATCGTGATGTACGCCAGATTCTCGGTACCTCCAAATACATGGTTAATACCGGTAGCTGCTACGGCACAGGGAGATGATGGAAGGATGTAGTCCATAATCGCGAGGTCATGGACAGCGAGATCCCAAATAACATCGACGTCCCGCTGGAATAGGCCGAGATTGATACGCGTGGAATCATAGTAGAGAATGTCCCCTAATTTACCGGAAGCGGCGATTTCTTTTATTTTGCGAACGGCACCTGTATAGACGAAAGTATGATCTACCAAAAGTGTCAGTTTGCGACGAACTGCTTCATCAATCAGGTGTAGAGCCTGCTCTGAAGAAGAAGTCATGGGTTTCTCTACCATGACATGCTTGCCGCTTTGCAGAGCTTGTAAAGCGAGGTCGTAGTGAGTGGAAACCGGTGTTGCGATTGCAATCGCATCAATTTTGGGATTGTCAAGCAAACGACGGAAGTCAGTTGTGACTTCAACCGATGGATAACGACTAGCCACTTGTTTTAGTCGATCTTCACGTACATCGCTGACAGCAATTACCTGTGTCTCCGGCACTTCAAATAGATTGCGAACCAGATTTGGTCCCCAATACCCATAACCTATAACTCCTACATTTATCACGCTTCCTCCAATAATCTGCGTAAACTAAATCACTCGGAATGTCAATCCGATCAAAAAAACTCTCGACTGTGCCTATCAAGAATCTGCATATTTCTGCTTGGGTCTGAACCCTCGGAAACGGTTATGCTTAAGCAAGTGAGCCTCCAAAGTATCGTTTGCAAGAGCTACTCCAATCTATTCACCTCGGTATGTCTCTGGTATGTTGAGAAGTTTGCTTGGTAGACCGAATAGCTGGCAACCCGATCTCTTTAATCTTATGTAATAGAACGCGGTAGCTTATCCCTAATGAACGAGCGGTCTTTGTGCGATTCCAGTTGTGTGATTGAAGTACACCAAGGATGATCTTTCTTTCCAAGTGAAGAACTGCACGTTTTGTCTGGGTTCGCAAAGGTGTTGTCAGATCGATTCGACTAGGCGAAAAAGGACGATGTTCTTCAGCCCCTCGCAAGACAGAGGCTACGTTCTCCGCGCCCA
>Ga0193743_1002108_pt1 | contig 14290 bp, 12 predicted proteins | sample L2c2metaG_FD_143038 | JGI IMG/M metagenome (GOLD analysis project Ga0193743, IMG submission 143038) | Soil microbial communities from a riparian zone of the East river system, Colorado, United States - L2c2 | ecosystem: Environmental > Terrestrial > Soil > Riparian zone | place: USA: East River... | reverse complement strand
CGGGCATCTCTTGCGCCAAGCAGCGAAGCGCGCTCGGATTGTTTGGACGCCTGGTAATTGCGGTGCGCGACCGGATCATACACCGACTGATTCACTGTGGCTTGCAGCGAGGAATAGTTGTACGGCCCGACAACACTCGGAATGGAGAAGTTCAGATTGGGCGGAACGTTGAACTGAAAGCCGTAGGCCGCCAGATTCACCTGCGTGACAGTGTCACTGGCGTTGGCGGCTATGTTCGGCAGCAACGCGCTGAGGGCTTGGATCCGTTCGGCGCGCGCGGCACGGGCGGCGTTGTTGGCAGCAACCGGGCCGAGGTTCGCCTCCAGCCCACGTTTCACCGCATCGGCCAGGGTCAGCGAAATAGGGCCGGCTGGAATATTGCCGGCCGGAACGCTTCCGGCGAAGTTACCACCCACTTGAACGGAACTGTCGATGGTGGCGGCGCCGTCTCCGGAAACTGGCGATTGCTGCGTGGTGACAGACCCGGTTTGGGAGGAGTTACCGGACAGAGGCAGTTGCGCGGCGCGGCTCGAGCTTTGCGTACCGGCGCCGGGGGCCTGCGCGAGGGCGGCCGCGGCGCCGAGAAGTACTAGGGAAGCAAGGGAGATAGACCGCATGGGCGCCAACATCAAATACATACATATATGTACCATATTGCATGCATTCACGTATATTATTATTATAGAAGCAAAATGGCAACACGGCCACAAAAACCTTCCCGGAATAAACACCAGCTACGAACGGAGGAAACGCATCGCAAACTGCTCGCGGCCGGTTTGCGCATCTTTGCCCGCGACGGTTTTGAGGCGTCGCGCATAGAAGATATTGCAGCCGAAGCCGGGCACACGCGGGGCGCCTTCTACGCTAATTTCGACACAAAGGAAGACTTGTTTTTCGCGCTGCTAGAACAGCAGGCGGAAAAGCGGGTGAGGGGCATACAAGCCATCCTCGATCAAGTGCAAACGCGGGAAGAGGCATTGGGAGCGTTGCGGGCATTCTATCTGGAGGGCGCCGTGGATCGCCAACGGGTATTGATGACGTTGGAGTTTAAGCTATTCGCATTGCGGCACGGCAACGCGCGCGCGGAATGGGCGGCCGCCCACCAGCGGATTCGAGCCTCACTAAAGCTGGAATCCATGGAACGGCTTCTCGGCTCGGACGTCTGCGATCCGGATTTGCAGCGGCTGAAAAAAGTGGTGCTGGAAATCATGTTGAGCGGCCTGGTGCTGGAACACGCTTACGACCCTAAGAGGGTCTCGCAAAAAGATGCGGTCGCGCTGCTCGGCCGGATGTTCGATTTAGTGGTCGCAGGGCTGTGATTGCGGGCTAAGATCCAGTACTACGGCTCGACGTGAGCCGAATTCATAGAAAGATTTCCGGAGTCCTGTCGATTTCCCATCGCCTCGTTCGATTTACCTATGAGGCCGGTTCAGCCCGTCGAGACCGTGCGGAGGGCCGGCTTAGAAGCGAAAGAAGGAGATAAAGACCATGGAAACAAAACCCACGAACGAACAAGCACAACTTCATCTGCAAATCTACGAGATGCGCCGCGAGACCCGGCTGCGGCAGGCGCGCGATTGGTTTTTCATGAATTACTTTGTGGAAAATCTGGAGGACTCCATGCGAATCGCCGCGCCAGGAACGGAAAACGGCACCTTCGTGATGATGGTGTTCGGCTACTGGGATCAAGCCTGTGCGCTGCTCAATTATGGTTTGCTCCACGAAGACCTGTTCTTTGAGACCAGCTCCGAGTTTTTCGGGGTGTGGGAGCGTGTCAAGCCCGTTATCCAGGAGGGCCGGAAGCGATTCGTGAACCAGCAGTTCCTTGCGCATGTGGAGAAGGCAGCGAGCCGCTATGAGACGTGGATTGAAGCCCGCTCACCCGGTCATATCGCTGCCATGCGCGACTTCACGAAACAGATGCACGCGCAATTGCGAAAAGCGGCATAAGATCTGACTGTCGCAAGCGAACCTGCGACCGCTGGGAGTAAGCATGCTCCCGGCGGCGCAGGTTCGGAAGATCCGGCTTACGATCGAAACGTGAGCGAAATTTGGATTGGAACGTCCGGCTGGCATTACAAGCATTGGGTGGGAAAATTTTACCCTCCGCGTCTCCCCGCCTCCCGCATGCTGACGCATTACATCCAGCATTTCGACACTGTCGAACTCAATAACACCTTCTATAAACTCCCGGCTCAAACCAGCTTGTCCGACTGGCGGGATTCCACGCCGCCCGATTTCCACTTTGCCGTCAAGGGTAGCCGCTTTCTGACCCACATGAAGAAGCTCAACAATGCGCAGGACGGTTTGAACCGCTTTCTTGACGCTGTTGCCGTGCTGGAGCCCAAACTAGGTCCCATCCTGTTTCAACTGCCGCCAAACTGGGACCTCAATATGGACCGCCTGGCGGCATTCCTTGCGCTTCTTCCGCGTTATCGCCGCTGTGCTTTCGAGTTTCGAAACCCCACCTGGAACACGCCACAAACGTACGATCTGCTCGCCCAGCACAATGCAGCGTACTGCATCTTTGATTTGGCGGGTTACGTTTCGCCCGTGCAGGTAACTGCCGATTTTTCTTACATCCGCTTGCACGGACCCGGGGCAAATATCAGGGCAGCTACAGTGACGCGGCGCTAAAAGAATGGGCTCGAAAAATACATAACTGGAGCAGGCGGCTGGCCGCCGTATATGTTTATTTTGATAACGACGATTCAGGCTACGCTCCGCAGGACGCTCTCCGGCTGAAAGCGCTCGTTCATGGACGCCCTTCCCGCTGATGCGGATTATACGGGAGATCAGGGCGGGAGATCAGGGCAGAAAGCGATTTGGCTTGAATCCTACTAAGCGGATGCGATCAGTGTTCCGGGCTTCGTACACATAGACAGCAGAAGAGTACAGCCACCCCGTTTCCGGTGGATTCGGCGCGCCGTGCATCCGGTAATCGAGTGGAAACCGGGTGAAGATCAGGCTCGCCCGGGGTAGATGGCTGCGCGAGCTGACCACCTCCGCCGACTTCCAGCCGTGCGACTGCATCAACTGCATAGAATAATAGGCATTCTGAATTGTGTCATGCGCCTGTTCTTCTCTCAGGACCGCCGTAGCTGGCACACCTTGCTTGATCGCAAAATCCGCCATAACATCGGCTTCCACGTGCTGATTATGCGCCGAGCCGCCTGTCATAATCAGCGCGGGTGCGATGCCCCGCCGGTATTCGCGGACGCCTTCCAGCACGCGTGCGCGTTCAACGGGTGATGGCGTTCCATCCGCATTGGCCGGATACCCTAATACAATGATTGCGTCGAAATGGGTTCGTTGCGTGTTCTCCAGCGGAATGGTCGTGTAAACCAAAGCTCCCGCCGCCGCAGCCACAACAAGAATCAACAAAATTATCCATAGCAACCTTTTCATCCAACGCATCGTTCACTAGAATCGTACCGTGTTGGGGATGGCTGGACCTTCGGGAGGCGCCGACCCGGTGGCAGGGTTGTAGGTAGGATTGGACGGATCAATGGGATTCGGCCCCGTCCCTCTGCTCTGCGGTTCGCCGCTTTGGATCCAGGCTGTATAGGTCAGATCGCGCAACAGCAAGGCGGCGTTGGACAGCTGGCTTTTCACCAGGGCGGCCGCTTCTTTGTTATGCGGATCGTTGAGGGCGCCGGCTTGATCGAGGCAGTAGATCTGCTCCACGTGGGTGCTGGCGTCATTCAGATGATGAATCATGGCCGCAAACGGATCGTTCAACACACGCGCGGGTTTGCTGGAGACTAGGGGCTGAAGATCGGATTCAGTCAATCCGATGGAATCTACGAATTTAGATTCAAAGCGGCCATGGACGGCGTGATCGGTTGTATATCCGTGCGGATTGGGGCCCTGCCAGCCGTCATGATGAATGGTGTCGTGCAGCGGCTGGGCGCCATCCGCGGTATAGTGCCCCAGCCATCCGACATAAAAGGCGATGTCACGGCGTAAGTTTTCCGACTGTGCCTTGCCTGCGTCCGAAGTATCCTTTAGCGATTGACGGTAAAGGCGCATCGCTGACTTCATGCGATCGAAATTTTCCATCGCGGCGTACGGGAGCGTACCGGTCCAACGGACGTTGGTCAGCTTTGCGCGAGCCGCGTCTTTGTCTTTGATAGCCAGATACTCATCGTAGAGCCGGAGCACAAACTCATAGCGGGATCGGGGAATAGTTGCCATGAAGGCAAACTGTTCCCTAAACCAGCCATGATTGGGATCTTCAAAGATTTTCGAATAAGGCTCAGATGGATAGCGCCAGCTGTCCGGAAGGGGACCGGTCGCGGCGATCCACTCACGGTAGTTCGCGAGGAACGACGGCCCGTCCGCCGGAATGGCATCGATTGCCGCCCTGTTCGCCGCCATGTGACCGCGAGGGCCCCAGGAGCAGAGAAGAAAAACGGAAAAGATGGCGAGTGGGATACGAAGGCTGTTCATCGGAGCAACTCAGAAAGTGAACTTCGCGCCGAGTTGTACGTTGCGGGCCGTGCGGGCGCCGATGATGCGGCCGAAGTCCGCCGCTCCCGCGGTATTGACCACCGCGCCAGAGCATCCGCCGGAGGTACTGCAGCTGGCATTGGTGGAATTGAGCAGGTTCTCCGATTCGAGAATTGCAGTCAGCTTGTAACGCTCGGCGATCGTGAAACTGCGCGCCAGCCGGGCGTCCAGCTGAAAGATTGAAGGACCGGTGGTATCGTTCCGGCCACGAAAAAGAGGACGGTCATTCAGAATCCCGTCATTATTGAGGTCAGTTCCGGCGACGACGTTAATGGGATAGCCAGAATTGTACAAGGCGCTGGTGGATATCTCAAAGCCGTTGATCCAGCGGAGCCAGTGGCTATGCGCCAGCGGTTCATACAGGCCCTGAACAACCAGGTAGTGACGAACATCGTCCTCGCTGTTTCCGTAGTCACGAGCCAAGTTGGTGGGGTCTTCCGGTGATCCGCCTTCCCCCAGAGTGTTCGAAAGAGCGTGCGAATAGGTGTAAGTTCCCGCGAACGACAACCCCCGGCTGATGCGCTTGGTCAGGTTAATGAAAACGCTGTTGTAGTTTGAGTTGCCGCCGGATTCGATTAAATTGATCTGGTTGAATTGAGGATTGGGCCGAGTACTTCCAAACACGGGACGCCCATCGGCCAAATAGGAAACGGGAGCTCCCAGGTTACTATTTTCGGAGTACAAGCCGTGCCGCAACGCCGCAAAGTTGGTTCCCACGGTGACGAGAAGATCATTCCCCAGTTCGCGTTGGATTTGAAGGTTCGCCTGGTGCTGGTAGGCATTGTGAAATCCAGGCGCGAAGGCATTGATGTTGGAAGGGGTCTGAAAGCCGGATTGCGTCAGGTCCGGAACCGTCGGGAAAGCAGGCGCGGCGGCGGATGTGCCAGGTATGGAATAGCTCAGGAAGGTTTTTCCGTTCTGTTGCGCGGCGTTGTAGAACACGGAAAGCGGCGGGATGTCATAGTACATTCCATACGCGCCGCGAATCACCGTTTTCCGGTCGCCAAAGGGGCTCCAGGTGAACGCCGCGCGGGGCGCCCAGTCGCCTAGATCGCTGTTCACTTTCCGGGAGAGCGGATAGGGCGCCTGCGCGTTGAAGGTGGGAAAGAGAACCGCTTCGTAGCGAAGTCCAACATTAAAGGTCAGGTTCGGCGTGACGCGAAATTCGTCCTGCGCAAAAAAGTTGATGAAGTTGAAGCCGACGTTTATATTCGGATTCCCGGCCGTCGCGGTGAACTGCGTGTAAGTATATGGATTGCCGGTAGCGGGATTCACCACGCCAGCAAGCGTGTTCAGATACTGGTTCAAGGGAGTGACCGCGGCGAATTCGTTGGCTGCAGGCAAGCCGCCAAACGTGAATTGGCGCGTCAATGCGGAAGTATTGTTGAAGGCGGTGTGTTCGTAATCGACGCCGAACTTCCAGGTGCTGCGTCCATGTGTCCAGGTCAGGTTATCCAGGATCTGGTTACTCTGTTCATTGGTCGAGGCAAACGCGAGCGGGTTATACCCGATGTTGGCGACGCCGGTAATGTTGACGGCCGCGCTGATAGCTCCGGGCAGCGGCGCAACCGGAGGATTGTCCGTGAAACGCTGAATCACTCCGCCACGAACTTCATTCACCAGATTTGGCGTGAGCAGGGTGGCGAGCTGTACGGCGCCACCGTTCATTCTGTCGTCGTAACTGGCTCCGCGATTGGGAATGGTAAGTCCACCGGCGTTGTCCGGCTGGTGGTTGGTAAAGCGGCTGTAGCGGACGTAACCGGAATTTTTTTCATTGAGTGAGTAGTTCACTTTTGCCACGAGCGTCCGGTAAGTTTCGCCGAATGGGGAATTGCCAAGCTGGCTCGCAGGCAGTTTGAGCGCCGCGGCGTTAGCTGGAGAGATGGTGACGGCCGTGGGCAAAGTATACGGATTGCTTTCGTATTGCCCGAAAAAGAATAACTTGTTCTTGATGATGGGGCCGCCAAGGGTGAACGCTTCATCGTGCCAGGTGCGATTCGGATTAACCGCGGCGAGTGAGGGACGCGCCTGCATATCGCTGAAGCGATACAGAAAAAGTGCTGACCCGTGAAAGTCGTTCGTGCCCGACTTGAGAATGACATTGACCTGCCCACCCGCCGCGCGGCCAAATTCGGCGGAGTAGCCGTTGGCCAGCACCTGCATCTCTTCCACAGCTTCGGGAGTAGTAATGACGAGACGGATCTGGCGATTGCCTCCCTTCTGGGTGTTGTCCAGGCCATCGACGGTCCAATAGGAGCGCTCGGTACCGCCGAACGTGAATTGAGTGGTGCCGAAGGTGCTGCTGGTGAGGCCCTGGACCCCAGGGGACAAGAGATGGAAGTTGTAAATGTTGCGGGATATCACCGGTAGCTCTTCTACCTCTTTCGCGCTGAGCACAGCGCCAGTAGCGGCGGTGCCTGTGTCCGTGATGGGAGCATCGGAGTTGACTTGCACGGATTCCGCTTTGGCGCCCACCTGCATGGAGACATCGACGCGGGCGGCTTGGCCGACCACCAGCGAAAGACCGGTTTGGACATAGGTACTGAAGCCGTCGGCAGTAGCCGTCAGTTCATAGCGGCCCACTTTTAAAATCGCGAAACGAAAGTAACCCTGATCGTCGGTGGTTGCCTCTGCCGAGATATTGGTATCGACATTGCGCGCGATCAGCTTGGCGGCTTTTATGGCGGCTCCGGAAGTGTCGCGGACGTACCCTTCCATCGCGGCGTCGCTGGCGTTCGATTGTGCGTGAACTGTCGTATCGACCAGGAGGCAGACGGTCAGAAAAAGGAGAAATGAGGATAAAACTTTGAGCATCGAGTGGGTGCTCCGGTGGCAAGAAACAAGCAATGGCTGGCGGCAATCCCCGGAGTTGAGTTCAGAGTAGCAACGAGATATGAAGGATGGATTACACTTTGGTCAAAGATTGACTACGGCATTGACTGCTGAAGGAAAATAGCTAAAGTTCCCACGTTCGAAAGGTGTGCTGATGGAGTTCAAGATTGACTCTCTTTCCCCGAAAAGTGACGCCCTCCATCCGGAGTAGTAGGCGCTGTTCCGCGGCAGCTTCAGAACGAAGTTTGATTTCGCCGCCAGATCCTATCACTCGTTGCCACGGAAGGCGATTGAGCGCTTCCGTCCTGAGAAGCCGTGCCACCGCGCGGTGGTGAAGCGGATATCCGGCGGCTGCGGCAACCTGCCCGTACGTGGCGACCTTGCCTTTCGGAATGGAAAGAATCATTCGACGAAAGGCCGCATCGCGAAGCTCGTCCGGCCGCAAGCCGCTTCTCAGGATTCGGTCTGTCACCGATTTGAGATTCCGTCCTGAAGGATTGTTCCGACGCATCGAGGATTAGCCGTCTATGACAACTGTACTCAACAGGGGTTGTGGTTGCCGTGTGTTTACCGAGCTTGACGATACTCAGGATGCATTTGCTCCAGCGCCCGGTGTAAGGCAGAAACAGCTGTTCGCAGCTCTTCCTCGCGTGTAAGGCAATCGGGGCAAAGACGCAGCCATTCACCGCGAGCGTCAGTGATGACATTACTCTCCGACATTTTTTTGGCAAGATTGCTGGCATTTGCATGGCGAACCGCGAGAAATGCGCCGTGGCCGGCATCACCTCCCCTTGCGTCTATTCCAACATCAGCAAGATAAACTTTCAACTGGCTGAGTTGTTTTTGTCCATACTCACGCAGGCGCTCCACAGTGATGGCCAGCGTAAACTGCTGCCCGCTGCGGGCCTGATAATAGGTGAGCACCGGAGGCGTCGATTCGAGAAAGGCATCGCCACCCGCACGCAGCTGCGGCGGATCGGGGCGCTCATAACCAAACGTGTTTTCGCGCGCGAACCAACCTGTATCGAGTGGGCGTAGTCCGCTGGCAAGAATTTCAGGCGACAGATAGAGAAAACATGCACCGGGGCCACCGCGAAGATATTTATAGCTGCCGCCTAAAACGAAATCAGCGCGCATGGCAGCAACATCCACGGGAAAGACGCCGATAGCGTGATAGGAATCGACCAACAGCTTTGCGCCAACACTGTGACAGGCGCCGGCGAGCTGGTCCAGATTATGTACGGCTTGTCCGTTCATGAACATCACCTGAGAAATCACGACGAGATCGATCCCTTGCCGTAGATGCCGCATGATCCCCGTCACGGTGAATAGACCCTCAGCATCGGCTTCAACCCAACGCATTTCTATGCGTCCGAGCGAGGCGTACTGTTTCAACAGCAGGTCGATGGAATCGAATTCCCCACGCGTACTCAAGACGCGCGGGGTTCCGGGCAGCGCATTCAACACAGCACGCAGGCCTTGTCCGGCGGATGTCTTCGGCACAATGCAATCGACACGCGGAGCATTGATGAGTTGGGCAATGCGAGCGCGAAAGGCTTCCTGTTCCGCCAGCCAAGCATCCCACGCATCGCCGAGTTTTGTTTCCCACAACAAAGTTGCGTCGCGCACGTCCTCCGCCATCGCGTCGAGTGGACGGCCTAAAGAATGGTTGGCGAGATAGACGCGATCGCTGGCCAGCACGCGGGAAAACAACGGCGCGATGTGCCGCTGCACGGATTCTTCGATAAGCGGACCAGAGCCGAGTTGCGCAACGGCTTCGTCAATCCTACGGTTCATCGCCGCCACGCCGTTTCATCGCTGCTTCAGTCCTGTACGGACGGCGAACAGCTCAGGGAAAAACGTCAAATCCAATGCCTGGCGCAGAAAGCCGACGCCGGATGAACCTCCGGTGCCGGGGCGGAAGCCAATGATGCGTTCGACGGTCTTCATGTGACGAAAGCGCCAGAGCAGGAAATACTCTTCCACGTCGACCAGCTTTTCGCACATCTCATATACGTCCCAGTGCTTGCGCGGCTGCTCGTAGATCCGCAGAAAGAGTTCCGTCAGTTCATCGTTTTTCTGGTAAGGTTCGGACCAATCGCGCTCGACGGACGCTTTAGGAACGGCAAGGCCGCGCCGCTCGAGATGCCGTAGAAATTCGTCATACAGGCTGGGGGACTCCAGCGTCCTCTGCAAATCCTGATGGATCTCTGAAACATGGGCGAAGACTTTGATCGCATCCCGATTTTTGTTTCCTAACAGAAATTCAAGCTTGCGGTACTGATATGACTGAAAGCCGGAGGCATGGCCGAGTACTCCGCGAAATTCCATGTATTCCGATGGAGTGAGCGTTTCCAATACCGCCCATTGTTCAAAGAGCTGCATCTGGATGAGCTTGGCGCGGGACAGAATTTTGAAGCAGGGATCGAGCTGGTCCTGCCGCACATAACCGATCGCCGCCTTCAACTCGTGGATCAGCTGCTTGATCCAGAGTTCGGAGACTTGGTGCTGGATGATGAACAGCATTTCGTCATGGTGCGGCGGCTGGGAGAGCGGCCGCTGTTGCGATAGCAGAGCATCGAGGCAGAGATAGCCTGCATAGCTCATCCGATCCTTGAAATCGGTGACGATGCCAGCTTCCAGCGGCCGCTGATTCTTTTCCGACGACATCTCTCACATTATAGAAGTCCGAGTTGACCGCTTTACTTCCGAGCAATTTTTGATTCGGACTCCTTGCAGATTGCCGCTTGGTTTCTAGAATAGGCGACTATACAGACATATGGAAAAGATGGATTCTGGAAGGCTGTCGTAGGGCGCTGGCGAAAGGACGCGCGGTCACTGTGCTGGTGCGCAGTCGAATCGTTTGGATCGATAGTCAGAGAGGCGATGGGTAATCCTGTTGGCTCACTGGTTTCTGAAGTCAGAAGATAGGTCTAACGGATGAATAGAACTCGCAAGACAGCGCTGGCACTATCACTGGTTATTTTGATCCTGTGCCTGGTGGGTAGCTTCGTGACTCGAGGAGTAATGGAGCACCTATCATTCCTTCACGGCCAGAGAACAGGGTGGAGTAGCGTTGTTATCCCGCACGGCATAGTGGATCAGAGGCCGTGGCAGACTGCCGCGACTATTGCGCCGTTAGCTGTATCTACCGAGGAGCGGGAGCTTGCGCGAGAGGCGGAGCGATTGGCGGATCATGAGGTCAGTCAAGCCTTCGCTCAATCCCTGCGGCAGGCGAGCGCAGAGACCAGAGAGTTGAAAGGTAAAGCGCTCGCTTTGCAAACGAGGGTGACCGAGTTACAACAGACGGTAAAGGAAGACCAAGCCCGAGTAGCAGAGCTAACGGCGAAAGGTGTTCCGTTGGGCGATAGCAGCGCTAACTCTGTTGCGGAGCCTGGAGCGGCAGGGGACGAGCTCAGCGTTGCGAAAGCGCAGTTGAGTCTCGATCAGAACGAGTTGGCTGACTCGATGGAGGATATAGCACGCGAGAGTGGAGATCAGCGCGTAAAGATTCAGCAGGAGCTTTCGTCGCGGGAAGCGGCGATGAAAAAATACGAAGCACAGGTGTCTCTCGGTGAGGGCCAGACCGCAGTAACCGCAGCAGGGCAATACACCACCCTGGCTGGACAGATCTCGGAGTGGTTGGCGCAAAGGAGCAGAAAACAACTGATTGAGCAGGCGGAACAACTGGCGAATGCGGATGTGGCTGCTCTCACTGAAGACCGCACCAGGCTTGGAGCCGAAGCCCAGGCGGTGGAAGCCGCCTCGATCAAATCTACAAATCCGGGACGTCCTGAGCGTTTAAAGCGCCTGCAACTGATGGCTTCTCAACGGAATGTCCTGAGCATTCTCAATGACCGGTTAGGGGCTCAGCAACAACTGGTTGCGCTCTACGCAAAATGGGCGAAACAGGTGGATCTGCAGCACAAGATGGTATCGCATCTGCTGTTGCAGTCGATGACTATGATTGCGGCGATATTGGTGTTGACCATATTGGCCGGCTGGGCGTTACAAGCGTCGCTGGATCGAATGTGGCGAGACCGTAAGCAGAAGCAGACCCTGCGCACAATTCTGAATTTGGGCACGCAACTTATTGGATTGGTGCTCATTCTTCTGGTAGTCTTCGGGGTTCCGAAACAGACGCCGACGATCCTTGGGCTTGCCACGGCGGGACTCACGGTTGTGTTCCAAGACTTTATCCTGGCCTTTTGCGGATGGTTTGTGTTGATGGGACCAAACGGAGTACGAGTGGGCGACTGGGTAGAAATTGATGGCGTCGGGGGCGAGGTGGTGAAGATAGGATTGTTCCGCACCTTGCTGCTAGAGACAGGGAATTGGACTGCGAACGGTCATCCAACCGGCCGGCGGGTCTGGTTCCTGAACGGGTATGCAATTCGCGGAAAATACTTCAACTTCTCGACTGCGGGACAGTGGATGTGGGATGAAATCAAGGTCAGCATTCCAGCCGCAATCGAGGCCTATCCTTTGATTGACAAAATTCGAGAAGCGACAGTGAAGGCCACCGAGATAGACACAACGATGGCCGAGCAAGAGTGGAAACGAGTAACCCACGAGGAGGGTTCACCGCATTTCAGTGCAACGCCTTCCGTCGATATACGACCAGCAGGCGCGGGCGTGGATATTGTCGTTCGATATGTAACCCGAGCGGGAGTGAGACTTGAAACACGGAATCGATTATTCGGAATAGTTGTTGAGTTGATGCAGGGACCGCGAGAGCAGAAGCAGAACGTCAGGGCAATCGTAGGTTAGGAGATCAGAGAACGATCCTATACTGCTCCCGATCGGTCGCGAAAGACGTTCGATACCTTTTGCTTCGCCGACGTCCGCTTGGCAGGCTGCTTTGGAGCAGGCATCTTCGCCCGCGCCCGATCTGCCGACTGGGTAGTGTGTGCAGTGACGATCGCCCGGATCAACCCCGGAAAGCGTTGCTCTAACTCCGCGCAACGCGAGATGTTGTGCATCTCCACACCATGGCGCTCGCTCCGGATCAGGCCGGCCTCGCGAAGGATGTTGAAGTGCTGCGAGAGGGTAGACTTCGGGATCACCTTATCGCTTACCGTCAGGAAGTTCGAGCAGTTCCGCGGGCACTCCTGCGCAGCGATGTCAGCATAGATGGCCACCCGCACGGGGTCCGACAGTGCGTGGAGGATTCCCTCCACCGTCACTTCCTCAATCGACGGATGGAACAGGGGCCGCATATCTATAAGAGTAGCCACCTCGAGAAGAGTAGCCACCTCGAGGAAAGCGGTCTCAATAGTTCTATTATCCCGAACTAATGAATCTTTCCCATCGCTAAATCCATCCATTCTCTAGAACGGACCGGGGGCAGCCCAGCGCGGTAGCCCCGAGAGATCTCAGAAGTTCAACCCATATACGAAAGACGATCAATCATGAAAAAGCTCGAAGGAAAAGTAGCAGTCATCACCGCCGCGACCTCCGGCATGGCGCTCGCCACAGCAAAGCTCTTCGTTGAAGAGGGCGCGTACGTCTTCATCACCGGACGCCGCCAGGAGAAGCTCGATGAGGCCGTGAAGCTTATCGGCAAAAACGTCACCGGCGTACAGGGCGACGCCGCTAATCTCGCCGACCTCGACCGCCTCTATAAGACTGTCAAACAAGAAAAGGGCAAGATCGACATCCTTTTCGCCAGTGCCGGCCAGGGCGAGTTGGCCACGCTCGAACAGGTCACCCGAGAGCACTTTGACAAGACTTTCAATCTCAACGTGCGCGGCACGCTCTTCACTGTACAGAAGGCGCTGCCGCTTTTTAACGACAACGGCTCCATCTTCCTCAACGGCTCCGTCGCGAGCATCAAGGGCTTCCCGGCGTTCGGCGTCTACAGCGCCAGCAAAGCCGCCGTGCGCTCCTTCGCGCGCACCTGGCTGATCGAACTCAAGGAGCGAAGAATTCGCGTGAACATCCTTAGCCCCGGCACCATCGATACGCCGATCCTCGACCCCCTTGGCCCCGACGCCAAGGAGGGCTTCAAAGCCCTCATCCCGCGCGGCGAGTTGGGTCGTCCGGAAGAGATCGCAACCGTAGCTCTTTTCCTTGCCTCTAACGACTCAAGCTTCGTCAACGGCGTCGAGCTCTTCGTTGACGGCGGCGCCGCTCAGATCTAATCAGTGAACTTTTGATCGAGTAAACCAATGCGGCTGGCGGCGCATAGCCTAACAGTTCCAATCTGTGCGCCGCGGCGGCGGTCACTCTGCATTTAAATCGTCCAGCCGGTTTATAGACAGAGTACAGTTGCGATGCCGACTTATCGGTATAGATCATCCTCCAACATTTGCGCCAGACCCGAGTTTGCATTCGAGCCAGGCCCTTATTGGCGCCGACGCAAGAAAGCAACTTTTTGCCGCACACGGCTTTTTTCGAAGACCTCAGTCAATTGCCGAAGCATACCGCGCTGGATCACGCTTCTCTGAGGGCTGAACATGTACGCGGCAGCCGGCCGGCTGGTGGTATGGGTTTTCAACGTGGAAGGGGTGGGAGACACTTTGGGCGCAGGCTGCGTAAACGGGGTTTGGATTGGCGAGACTTGGAGGTGATTAGGCGGCCTGCTGCGTGGATGCCTCCTGGTCTTCGCGGTGGTTTTGGTGCGTTCGGGCGGTTTGGAAGTTGTTTTCCTTACATTCGAGATGGAGCTGGGCGCCGGTGGCGCGGGCTTCGTGGTAGTTGACGTCGGCTTCACGGCAGAGCAGGTCGAGCTGGCGCATCTTCTCTTTGTGGGTTTGCGAAGCGAAGCCAATTTCCTGCTTTTGTCTTTCGGCTCTTAGCTTTCCCAGGTCGTTCAGGCAGCGGTGATAGGCGCGCTCGTGCATGGTTTCGTAGCGCATGAAGAGGCTGAGCTTGGCGGTATCGATGGCGTCGCCGGATTCGATGTAGTGGCTTTGGAAATAGAGGGCGCGATGGCGGAGCCAGT
>Ga0193743_1002107_pt1 | contig 14291 bp, 12 predicted proteins | sample L2c2metaG_FD_143038 | JGI IMG/M metagenome (GOLD analysis project Ga0193743, IMG submission 143038) | Soil microbial communities from a riparian zone of the East river system, Colorado, United States - L2c2 | ecosystem: Environmental > Terrestrial > Soil > Riparian zone | place: USA: East River... | reverse complement strand
CGACCTCCTTATCGATGCGAGCGATGGCCGCGTCCTGGGCATCGATCTGATCCAGATGCAGCTTCAGCATAAAGCGATGATGATCCGTCACCCTGCCGCAACGCCGCTTCCAGTTGCGCCGAGGTGGCGTGAATCCGCCGATCTGCCAGTGCGGCGAGTGCCTGGGGGACGGTCTGGCCAGCGATCAGGGCCTGGAGGATGCGGCGGCCAGAGAGACCCAGAACATCGGTGACCACCAAATCCGGCTTGATGTTGGCGTCCTCCAGCGTCTTCTGGATGCGCTGAATATGACTGCTGCGCTCGCGCGCGAACTGCTTGCGGGTACGCAGAAGATCGCGCATTTGCTGGGTTGGTTGGTCGGGCACAAAGCTCGCCTTGACCAGTCCATGGGCCATCAGCTCGGCCAGCCACACGGCGTCGTTAACGTCGGTCTTGCGCCCCGGCACATCTTTGACGTGCCCGGCGTTGGCCAGCACCAAGTCGAACTCGCCGTCGGAGAGAATATGCCAGACCGGCTTCCAGTAGACGCCGGTGGCCTCCATGACGATATGCGTACAACCTTCCGTTGTAAGCCAATCGGAGAGGGCTATCAGTTCCTCGGTGGTTGTCTTGAACGTCTTAATCCCGGTCATCACCTTGCCGTTCCTCAGGTGACGAACGCAGGCCACCACCGTCTCCTTGTGAATATCGAGACCAGCGCAATGCGGATGCAGAAGTTCCATCGCCCCTCCTCTGCGCCGCTGGCGTGGAGCCCCGATCGAAGAAATCTAGAAAGCGTGCTCCGGGGCGGTAACCCGCCCGTGGCGACAATCCGGGGTGCTCAAGGGGTTCCGGGTCCGACTGTTACACGGGCTGATGCGCACCAAACTCATACCGACCTCTATGCCCACGCGCGAAAACACTCTACACCAACACGCTTGCACGTTTCATCCATCGCGGGTCCGAAACACCGGTGGGGGACTGTTATGAATCTCTTCGGCCGCCCACAGATCAATCGCCAGCACTACTAATGAGATGGTTCGCCTCCTTTACCTCGCCGGCAGCTGAGGTATAAGAGGCACACAGAGGATCGGTGCTAAGCAAGTGGCGTTTCGTTCCATTGAGCCGCGCACCCCCGTCACAGCAGTTTGGATAAGATGCATTAGATGATCAAGACTATGAGAACGCTACCCAATGTTGGACTGCTGTTGGTTTTGACTGCAAACCTAGGGTTTTCTCAACAGAGTAGTGCACCGCCAAAGGTCTATGTTAGTAAGGGGGCATGTCCGTTTGAGTGTTGCACATATCAAGATTGGACTGCCCGCCGACCTCTGCGTTTACTGGATCAACCGGGAGGGCGGTCTATTGCTCGGATCGCTGATGGTGAACAAGTCTTAGCTATTACTGGAGAAGTCCACACAAAGCCTCTGCGCTTTCGAATTACGCGAAATGGTTCGTACGACGATGGCGTTCCCTCCGGTTCTGTAGTGTATCTGTTGCATCCAGTGGGGGAGGGGTTTTGGTTGGTCTGGTTTAAGGGGAAAGCCGTTCGGATTGATCCGGGTTACGGTGGGCCAGTTTCTTCGTATAAGTGGTGGGCAAAGGTCAAGACGCGCTCCGGCCAGATCGGCTGGGTGCTGATGTCAGCCAAAGATTTGGCCTTTAATAATGTCGACGCGTGTAGCTAAGTGACCCAGTCCCCCAATTTTCTCCGGGGATTTTCGTCGACCAGATCAGCGATGGATGTGACTGACATCCAGACCCATGAAACTTCCTGCTTGCCGACCAACCGGAAGTTGGCGCGGCGCAAGACGGGTTGATGGGTCACTCCTCCACTGGCAAATATTGCACGCTAAGGGCTAAGGAGTGGCCTCAAAGTGCCTGTCAGCGGAAAACTCTACACTGCGCCGTCAGAGAGGAGCTATCATCAGCAACATGGAGAACGAGGCGGCAGAGGCGATTCGCAGCGACGATGTAGCCGCACTGAATCTCTTCCTTTCGCAGAATCCCCGCGGCTGTGCTCGACCGCCTCGCGTTGCTCAAGTACCGCAACGCGCGCGGCTCGCATATCTACATTCGTCCTTCGGACGAACATCGCTTTACCGTACTTGACGATCTCAGCGAGGCCTCGCTTGCGCGACTCCCCGATGACAGCTTCAATCCGTACCACTCGCTATTACTGCGGTCCCCTGCACCCGCCGCCGCAGACATCGCCTTCTGTGTCGCCGCCTACGCCAATGGCATGACCGAGGACCGGATTGAGCGCGCCCTTGAAGACGACTATCTCTCCCGCGATTCCAGCATCTCAAAACGAGCTGCCTACATCTGGAAAACTATGGAGTTGGCCGGCGCTTGTCTCGCCGACGGCGCAAGGATTTCGCCCGCTAATATTGAGTTGACTTCAATGCTCAGCCAACCTGCCAGTTGAGATGGCAGCTTCGCGTCCGAGCTGGCAGATCGCGTCCCTGTCAGGCTTTCCCTGTTCTGTGAGTGGGATCTGGTTGAGTGGTACAACGAAGATAGGTGCCGTGCTATGAAGTTCCGCAATAGCCTTCAGGCACTGTGTCGTGTCGACCGATAGCCCGATCCAGGGTACGATAGCTGCAATCCACTGATCCTCGTTCCGATCCTTCACGACGACTGCGTACCGCACGGTAGATATCCGGCATACCTGTCCTGTATTAGGGTCGGAACTAGCATTGTTCCATCGATCCATTCGATATCGGTTGCGCGGCCCAGGATGTGCAGGTAACCGCTAGCGTCGAGGAATCCGAGGTCACCAGTGCGATACCATCCGTCTATAAAAGAAGTTGCCTGAGAGTCTGGGCGGTTGCGGTAACCCCTTGCCATAGCCGGAGATCGCACCTCGATACTACCTGTCTCTCCTGGTTCCGCGAGCATGCCGTCGTGATGGCGGAACTGAACTTCGACGCCGTGACGAATCTGGCCGGCGCAGGTGAACAGCTCCAAGTGGTCGAGATCGTGCTCAGCGGCGGAGAGTGAGCTTACGACGCCCATCTCGCTGGCTCCGTAGGTATGGACCAACACGGCACCGAGGCGTTCTCGGGCTCTAAGACGTAAGGTTGGGGGAGCGGAATCGCCAATGTGGGTGAGAGTTCGCAAAGACGAAAGGTCTCTGCGGTTGACATCAGGATGGTCCATGACTTCGAAGAGCTGAGGTTCAACAAGGAAAAGGTCAGTAATCCGCTCGGATTCGATCGCCGTGAGCGTGCTGGCAGCGTCGTAAGAGTTTTCTAATACAACAGATCCGCCACCGAGCAGAGTCATATCGACCAGGACTTGAGATAAGGAGGCTAAGGGCCCGTTAATCAGCTGACGACGACCGGAAGGGACGGGGGCATGTACCAAAGCAGTATAGGCGGCAAAATTCCGCCAGCTGCCCTTTGGGACACCTGTCGTGCCGCCGGAGGAGATGATAACCGCCATGTCATCGGGACGAGCCAAGCTCATTATCGGGGCGTCAAGTTGGGCGGCGGCAAGTTCGTCCAGGCGCAACGACGCTCCAGCCAGATCGATGCCTATAACGGCCACTCGAGTCGTCGTCTCATCAGGTAGTAGATGAGCAGTTTCGTTAAACACAACCAACAGTGCAGGATTAATCTGGGCAATCAGCTCCATCCGACCTTGCGCAGAGACTGGCACAGAAAGGTACGTCGTGGCAGCACCAAGCAGGTTAGCCGCATAACGTATCGCAAGTGCTTCAGGACGATTAGGTGCGATAAATGCAATTAGGCTGTGAACTCGCCGGGAACCCGTTTTCGCGCAACTACGATGGGGCTTATCGGCGGCGGGATTGGTTTCTGGATAGTAAAAAAGCCACGATGGCCGCGGGCCGCCGGGAATCAGCTTCTCCTGCCCCGAAGGTCTAGTGCGAGCCGCGTATCGACCCTTCAGATGATGCTGTCAGTGACAAAGGCAGCCAGGAGAGCCCAATAGTATCGCGACTAGTGCTTCGTGATTCCTGCCGGCGCATGATCGGCAAGGTCAGCCGCCTCAGAGAGCAATCGATCCAATTCTTGTCGGTCAAGGTAGCGCCCAGCCGTCACGACACCAGCAATTCTTTTTGTGTTTCTGATGTCCTTCAGAGGGTTCGCTTCCAACAGCACCAGATCCGCAAGCTTGCCGACCTCTACGGTACCTAGATCGTTTGTCCTGCCAAAGTAGACTGCTGGGTTGAGAGTGGCAGCCTGCAATGCCTCCAAGGTTGAAAACCCGGTACCCACCAATAAGCCGAGTTCGATGTGCAGCCCAAGACCGGCCGAGTAAAAAGTCTCAGCATCCGTACCTGTCATGAAGTGAACACCTGATCGATGCATCATCCTGACGACATGAAGTTCAAGCTCATAGCTGCGTTTTTGTGCTTCCATGTCACCGTCGTCACGACTCCGGCGAAATGAGTTCAGGCGCTCGACCCAGCTCTTGACTGCACTTGGCGGAACGTATCTCACCCCCGGCGAATCGTGGAGTTCATAGGGATCGACGAATGCGTAGGTGTATTGGATCAGCAGTGTCGGCACCTGCCAGGTGTCGTTCTGCGCAAAGAGCTGGCTCAATTGCCTGGCCTTTCGCTCGTCGAAGGTATTGACGATGACTTTCAGTTGCTGCTTCCGCACTTGATCTCGCTCAGCTCCAATCGCGGTTGCAGCAAGCTGTTTGCGCAGGCCTGACTCCTCGCTTGAGCAGGCAAAAAGAATTTCGCTGAGATGCTCAATACTCCGCTGACCTGCACTGGATGCCTCACTCGCACTCACGTAGATGGGGACGTGACCAACGTAGGGAATTCCTTCCCTTTTAGCCTCGTCCGCGAGTGCGAAATACGGTTCACGGGGGAGGCGGGAGTAAACCTTAATGAAATCGACTCCATCCTTGTGAAGCATGTCCAGCGCTTCTTGCGCCTGCTCTGCGGTTCCAACCGCTACTGAGCCCGGCCATACTGGCGTGGGACCATCCACTAACTTGCCCGCCGCATAAATGCGAGGTCCCTGGTCCCAAAATGCTTCCATTTGCAACTTTATCCCGCCACACCAATGTCTCAGTAAGCGGCAGCGGACTGCCCATGTCGCGGATCCCGGTGATCCCGTTTGCGAGGAACAGGTCAAACATCCGTGTGATCTGATCGGTGGACCAAAGCGCATGCGCGTGCAGGTCCCACAGGCCGGGAATGACGAATTTCCCGGCGGCGTTGACAACTTCGGCGCGAGCCGGAATCTCTATTGGTTGATGGGATATCGAAGTGATGCGATCACCAGTTATCACAATCGTTTGGTCGCGAAGTAGTTGACCATTTCTGACGTCGATGATCGTCGCATGGGTGATGACAAGAGAATTTGGACGTCGGTAAGGCCTTCGCAGTCAGCGCTGCCAGGATTCCGAGCATGATGAAAAGTAACGACCAGATCGTTCTCATTTCCGTTTCTCATTCCTCGCCATTTTGAATCGCTACATTAGACCGTTCGCCATGCTCAGCAGGCAATGCTTACAACTCATGATGGTCAATCCACCGCCATTTGGAACGGTTCCGGAGTTCTCGAAATGTCGGATTTACTAACAACCCGAGTCTTCTCATCCTGAGAGTTATACAGTGCTGGACATTGACCGGCTACCCCAGTCCAATTCCACGACAAGTTAACTTGCTCGGAAGTGGTCCAGATAGAAATGGGGTGTGATCCATGCCTGCGCATATCCAGAGCTGGTTCCGGGAACAGCGAGAGCGTCCGCGGGGAGTGGCTTCAATTCAGGACTTGAAGGCACATCATTATAGGCAGGAAGGACATTGTCCGGTGGTTGTCCGACTTCCATCTTGGGGATCAATGGAACAGAAAACCCGCTTAACGACGCAGTGACAAAGCCACGCAATGGAGAATCAATTCTTTGGCGAGGACTTTGAGGATCTCCGGTTGCCAGAGCCGTAAATCACCTCGGGACCATCTCGGCTGATAAAACTACATCCGCCGTATCCTCAAGAACTTACAAAAGCACTGTGTTCTTAAGGCAACTTCCGTTCCATTGATCCCCAACACCCGATTCCGCCGTGTCGGTCGTTACGACTTCACCAAAGCCGCTGGAGAAGATTATTTCCTCATCTTTGATCGGGGGTAGAGATCTCTCATTACTCAAACCGGTCTTCCTTCCACCACAGAGATTGGTGTTGCTGTGCGTGTGATGGAATTAAGTTCGAAGCCGGATGGACCGAGTAGCGACCGGAACTCCGCTTCCGTACGTTCCTGTCCGCCGGGGAAGGCGAGCATAGTGATGTCCATGTTCTTGGACATGCACGGTTCATTACCGGCGGGAACCACGCAATCAGCGATCAACAGCTTGCCATCGGCGGGAATAACCTTGCGGCAATGGCCGAGGATCTGGGCACATTGTTCGTCAGTCCAATCATGAATGATGTGGCGGAAATGGTAGGCGTCAGCTCCTGCGGGAATGCTTTCGAAAAAGCTGCCTTCGATCACGTTGCATCGCTCGGCCAGGCCTGCAGTCTTCAGCCTCTCCTTCGCCCGCCCAGTGACATGGCCCAGGTCGAACAAAATCCCCTTCATGTTGGGATAGCGTGCAAGCAAGGCTGAGAGGAGCGAGCCGTTCCCGCCGCCGATGTCTGCCAGAACGTTGATGCCCGTGAAATCGTAAGCCTCCAGCATCGCGTCGGTTTCATAACAATTCAGGGAGGTCATGCCGGCGTCGAAGACCGGACCCAGTTGCGGGTGCGCCTGAATGTGGTCGAAAAGCGGTGCGCCGAAAACTTTGTTGAAACCGGGCTCGCCCGTTTGAACGGTGTGATGCAGGCCATCCCAGGCGGCAAACAAGAAGTGATAAAGCTGCGCGCCCGCCCGGTAGGAACCCGGGGCGTCGGTGCGCAAGGCCGCCGAAAGCGGCGTATGGTCGAAGTGGCGATCCTCGTTTTCCCGAAAAAGGCCGTGGCTGGCCAGGAATCTCAGAATGCGATAGAGCGACGGCTCATGTGTTTTGCTGGCTCTGGCGAGGTGCTCGACCGGCTGAGGCTGCCCGGTTTCGATGAGATCGGCAACGCCAAGGTCGGCGATCGAGGTGACCGCGCGGCTCAGGGCGGCGCCAGCCATGATTGCGGCTAAGATGTTCGTGCTCTTGCTGTCCCAATTTTCCCCCCTTGGGGATTGAGCCAGACGGTATCACACGCCAAAGCAAAGCGGCAAGCGCGTCGTCCTCTCGTGTCACACGCCGTTTCGAGAGCAGGAAGGTCTCAAGGACAACCTGACCAGCATTGAGTTCTCCCCGGAGATAATGCCGCGGAGAAGAATCCGACACCACTAAGATCAGGGCTTGGCACGTTTCCAGAACTAAACTGATTCGAAATGCGCTTTAGCGATTTCTCCAGGTACTTCGCTCATGCCCTGACGGTAGTCGGTGCAATGTGTAACAACCTCAAGAAACGAAATAGTACGTAGTGCGCCGGGAGTCCGGCGCACTACGTACTATTTTTGACGTTTGGTGTAGCGACCCTAAGTAGCTGTGTGACAATCCAACACGAAATCCTTACCGGAGGTCTAGAAGGGCTACTTCTGGATCGCGCCGGGCTGGAAGAGGTCGGAGAGATCGGTGGCGTTGACCGTGTCGCCGAGCAACGGCTCTACGTGGAAGATCTCCTGCATGGTCTTCAGGTCGGACGAGTGCGTCAGGTTGACCGGGCTGGCATACGGGATGCCGTTCTCGTTCTTGTGAGCGTGCTTCGAGATGATGATCTCGGGCACCGTGTGGTCGAAGGCATCGGGGTTGTCGCCGGTCATGCCGTCGGACTCGGACTCGTCCCACCAGAGGATGATGACGCCGTTGTCCTGGTAGGCCTTTGACGCCATGATGATGGGAACGACCTTGGCGAGGAAGTCGTCGCCCTGGAGGATCTTGGCCGGGTCGCCCGTGAGTCCCTTGTAGCCTGCGGAGAGCGTGGTGTGCATGTCGTTGAACTGGTCGGGCGTGATCCAGTTGTAGTCGGCGACCTGGTTGTTGTTGAGGTCGTCAAAGAACTGCTGCAGCGGTGCGTAGTGCGAGGCGAGCGGGTTGGACGTGGACGAGTCATTGCCGCCGTTCGAGTCGGTGAAGAAGACCATTGGATTGTGCTTGGCGGCGTAGTTGTACTGGTTGGAGCCGTTGAACGCGTTGACGCCACTGACGAAGGTGCCGGAGAGGCTGGTGATCGGCACGGTGACCTGGTCCGCGGGCAGAGGAACGTTGTTGAACTTGCCGCCCGCAGCGGGGACGAGGTCGATGTCCTCCTGGTAGGACTTCCAGGTCTTGCCGGCCTTGGTCAGAAGGGTCACCAAGTGCTGCGTGGTGTTCTGGTTGGTGGGGCCGTTGGCGGCAAAGGGATCGTTGTCGTTGGCCACGCCGAAGTTGCTGCCGGCCTCGGCCCAGATGTAGTTCGGCTCCGAGGGATGGATATGCGGATTGCTGCCGTTGGGGGTGGCGAGAACGTTGTGATAGGCCGAGGCGTAGGCAACCTGCTCGCTGATATGCTGGGTTCTGCCGCCGATCTCGGCCCAGGCGGTGCCGTCAACGAGGCTGTTGATGAACGGCGCGTTGGGGTTCTGGAAGATCTGCTGAATGCCACCGGTGGACTGGTTGGCGGGCTGGGTCCAGTTGTGGTTTTCCATCGCAATCACGAAGACGGTTTTGACCTCTTGTGCGTGTGCACTGAGGTTGCATGCGGCAAAGAGTGCGAGCGTGCCGAAAAGCCGGGGGAGTCGGAACGTATACATTTTTGAGTCTCCACACAGTGATTTTGCGGGGTTGCCGGAGTTCGCTTCATGCCACGCGCTCGCAATCCACTTAGGGCCGACAACACCACGTCAAGTATGAATAGCAACGCTGTCTTGCTGCACGATGAGAGGAGTGTGAAAGGATGTAAAGATTTCGTCGGCTAAGACTTTGCCGGAGCGGCGAAGATCTCGTCGAGCGAGTTCACCCCCGGTAAGGATTCGTGTTCGATTGTCACACTTGTTTTGATTCGCGTTGAATTTGGTGTAGTGACCCCGATTTCTTTATTCAAAAGCAGTGGCCGTCGCCCACTGTGCCACATCCACAATCCCAGTGAATTGATGTTCTTCACCCGATGGAGTGGTCAGCGAATAGGCACCGGTTTTATCTTCTGCAGAAAGGTTCGGCCTTGTAGCCAACTGCACCGACCAAATACAGAAGCATCGCAAATTGCAGAAGTACATCTCGCCAACATTATCCTTCAAGACGAAGGAAGGGTCAGGGACGGCGAACATATCGTAGGAGCAGACTCGACGCTTCATTATCCGGCGTTCCTTCCACCAGGCCTTTGCAGAATCGTTCCAAGATACTTCAGGCCGCGCCCACACAAGTAGAGTCGCTCATGCCTCCGCCGGACATGCGCCAAGCTGTGCCGGAAGCTTCTGGCCGTACCCGATCGCTCTAAACTCAAAGGAAAGCGCGACTACGTAATCCTTCGCTTGTTCGCGGGTGAGCCAATTACCCAGCCGAATTCCCTTCTGCCGGACGGTGGGGATGTAAGTGAGATTGGCAGCTTCTTCTAGACCGATCATGCCGTTGCGTCTCGCTTCACCGACAAGCTTTCGTATTGCCGACATGCGGACGTTGATGGTTGAGGGGGCAAGATGGTCCATCGTGTTCCGGTACTCCATCAGCAGCGCACGAGAGAGGTCGGCTGGCGCAGAACGCGAACAGATCATCAAGAGCTTTTGCGTAGTTGCGTTTGGAGTGGATGGACTCGACAGAATCCAGAACCATCTGGCGCAGCATTGCCTGAGCTTGCGTGAGAGCGAATCGCGATTGCGCGGGAGGCGGTTCGAGTCGAACGAGAGAGGTGCTCATTGCCAGCCAACCTCTCTAGGAGAGCCGCAATTCCAAAAGTGCCACAAGCTGTGGCACTTTTCTTGCGACGCTGCCGCGAGACTTCTCTCGGTCTCCGAGGCGCTTTGTTTATTCTTCATCCGAACCCTCCTGACGCAGGGATTCCATCTCGTCCCGAAGCTTGGTGACGACTGCTTGCAAATCTTCGACGGTCGGGACCTCGGCGCGGATCGGCGCCGGAAGTTCGCGAGTGACGCGATAGCTGGAGACCCCGATTGGCTTATCGATGCTGCGCAGGGTGTATTCCACGATCGGACTGCGATGACTCTCGCAGAGCAGGAGGCCGATGGTCGGTGCATCGGGGCCCCGTACGAAAAAGATCATCCACCGCTGAGAGATAAAAGTTGAGCTTGCCGGCCCACTCCGGCTTGAACTTCCCGGTTTTGAGCTCGATGACGAAGTAGCAGTGGAGTCGAACGTGGTAGAAGAGCAGGTCGATGTAGAAGGTCTCTACGAAGTCAACTGTAACTTTATATTGAAATGTACAATTCAATATTTGAAAGCAATACACCTTTCACTTTCTTATTGAAATGTCAATTTCAATAGATAGGCCCGCAACGCTGAGGATTCGTCGCAACGCCATAGCCCTTCGTATCACACGGAGTGAAACTCATGAAGAACGAATTACGTGACCATCTGACGATACCTCTGCAGATCGCAGAGCATGTGACAGGGAAATCGGCACCGACGAAGCGAACCGAGGCAGTGATGGCGATGCGGCTTTTAACCGAAAGGCAGGTGTCCGCCATTACCGCCGTCCCCACAGGAACATTGCGCCGGTGGCGCTGCGTAGGCGTCGGCCCACCGTATATCAAGATGGGAATCGGACCCAAGGCCCGCGTGAAGTATGATTCTGTTGACATACATGCGTATGTCGAAGCAGGCCGACGCTTTCCATCCATCCGTGCGGGCAACACAGGAGGAGAAAAGCATGGCCGTAATTAAACGCAGCAAATACTGGCACTATGAGTTCATGATCGACGGTCAGAAGTACCGAGGCACTACCAAAGAAACGGTGAAGTCTCGTGCCAACACCTTTGAGTCGGTGCTGATTGCGGAGATCCGCACAACCGGCAGCAGCGTGAACTTGCGGCGGGCACCTGTGTTGCGGGACTTCGCGACGCGCTTCCTTCAATTCGTGGATGCGCAAACAGTCTCGGAACGGCTGGACCTTGACACGAAACGCTACTATCACGGCGGCTGGAAGCTGCTGGAAGGGACACGGCTGGCAGGTATGCGTATCGATCAGATCGGCACCAGCGACGCCGCAGTCCTCACTTTTCCACACAGTCCTTCCAATGCAAACCGGGCCTTCCGCACACTGCGCCGGATGATAAACATGGCAGTTGATTGGAAGTTATTGCGAGCGGCGCCGAAGATCAAAGAACTCGAAGAACTCGGTCGGACAGCGCTGATCGAATCATCCACCGAGGCGCTGCTTCTTAAGCACGCCCCACAACCTCTTGCTGATGTACTTGTCATCATGATGGACTGCGGTATGCGCCCGGAAGAAGCCATGCGTATGCGCAAAGAGCATGTCTTCTGGGACCGCTCGGTCGTCCTGGTGCCCTACGGGAAGAGCTTCAAGTCAAAACGCTACGTACCGCTCAGCGAGCGCATTCGCAAACTGCTGCGCCTGCGCGTGTCCGGTGACAGCCCGTGGCTGTTTCCATCGAAACGGGCGCAGTGCGGGCACCTTACCACCCTCGCCAAACAATGGACCGCGACCGTCGAGGCAGTCAACCTCGCCGCCGAACAGAAACTGCCTCCGATCTCCCCGGACCTCAAACTCTATTGCGCCCGCCATACATTTGCCACCGACATGTTGGCTGAGGGCATGAACCTGGCCGAGGTCAAAGAGCTCATGGGGCATGAGGACGTGAAAACCACCATGAAGTATCTGCACCCCAATACCAGTGGATCTGCGGCTGTCGTCAACCAGAAGAATCACTCGAAGTCGCTGCACCTGCTGAAGGCAGCGGGCTGAGCAGACTCCCACAAAACCTCCCACAGTCGCTCCGCGGGAGGCTCAAAGAATCGCCGTAAATAATTGAAAGGAATGGAGCCGATGAGCGGAGTTGAACCGCTGACCTACTGATTACGAATCAGTTGCTCTACCAACTGAGCTACATCGGCCTACATCGCTATTCTAGCGGCAGAGTCGCCATCACGCAAAATCTCTCATCCACAAAAGGCTTTGATAGAACAATTCAAGTGATCAGATCCAATACTGATGGTCTATGCACGCTCGGACGGCTCGGTAGAGTTGCTCCTCAGCTTTCTCCCTTTTCCCATATTTATGCGTTCCATTTTGGGACTTAATCTCTAAAAATCTCTCAACGAATACGCGAAGAGGCCGCCCGGCAACAGGGCGGCCTCTTCTTTAGGGAGAATAGTTCCAACGGAGGCAAAGCCATCAGAACTTTCTGGCGAAATACTAAGTTTGGCAAAATGACGTGTCAAGGCCAAAACTCGGCCGCCATAAGTCGTTATTTAGGAATTAGTTACCAGGGTGGCTTCTCACGCAACAGGGACTCAATATTCGCCTTTTATTCTCTTTCCACGGTTCGGCCAAAGTGCAAAGGGTCATCAAATCAGCCGCTTAGACCCGGTTCTGCACCATACCCAGTGCACATCCTGCGACGCCCAGCTCTATCTCTGAGCCTCTGCCTCCGAACCTTCCGAATGGATCCGAGCCGTTCGTCCGCTCAGATCAATCCGCAAAAATTCCGGTTCGCTCGCTGCCGGCTTACCCTGAAGTACCCGTATGGCCGCTCGCCCTCCACCCAGGAACAGCCCCAAAATGACCGCCGCCAGAGCTCCAAAGCCGCAGAAGATCGCGATGCTTGTCAGCAGGCTATATGTCTTGAGCACTTCGGTATGGAACTGCAACGGCATCGGCTTGTTCCACGTCAACTCGTTCCGCAGGTGAATTCCCTCGACCATCTTCTTCGCCTCTGCCGCCCCCCACGCGCCTGTCGTCAACAACACCAGCGGCCCCTCCCGGCGTAGCTTCACCGTCCCTGCTGCCCCGCCCTGCCGATTCATCTCCGCCTCAATCGCGCGGCCATGCTCGGCGGCAATCTGCGGCGTCGGAAACAACAGCAGTGTCAGTGTCCCCTGTCCCGCATACTTCGCTGTCACTACCTCTGCAGCCTTGTCGAAGCCAACGATCCCGGGCGGCAATACTCCACCCATGGCCTGATAGCTCATCGGTCCCAGCGCATACCGCAGGGAGTCAGCCTGCAGTCCCTTCACCGGGAGGTACGTCGGCAGCAGGGGAGATAGCCCCTTTGGGCCGCCGACCTTCGGCAATGTCGACGCCAGTTGTTTCAGCTCATCGACCGTCGTGGACTTCACGCTGCTCACCGAAGCTCTCAGGACGGTGGTTCCGCTCAGGACCAGAAAATCCTTCCCACCCGTCGAAGCCATCTCGCTTCCGCCCTTCCTGGCGGCCGACAGATTCTTCATCTCCGGTCTGCGCAGATAGGTGAACGCGCTATAGGCCCCGGTAGCATCGCCAAACTGTAGCGCCTTCACCTCCAACACGCCACCATTCGCCTGCGTGTACTTTCCCACCGCAAACCGGTCGATCCCAAACTCCTTCAAGGATGCCGCATTCGCCGCGTCCAGCGCTGCTGCGTCATTGCCTGTCGTCGCCGGTTCATTCATCTGCCACGCGCCAAAGTGCTGCGGCAGCAATGGCGCCTGAGGCATCACCAGCATCGTCTTTGCATCCTGCCCCAGGACCGAGGCAGCGCCCCAGACCAGGCACAGCAACAAAACATACCGTACTAACATCCGAAACTTGAAGTTGACATTAACCATGAAAGCCCTGCCCCTATTATCGGTCAGACTACACCAGCACGAATCGGTAAGCGAAATCGTCGCTTACGGCGCGATGACGACTGAAATAACTCTCTGTCGGTGCAATGACATTGCGCGGAGACGCACGTAGTATCGTTTCGTCTGCAGTAACCGCAGCTATCAGTCAGCGATCAACATCACCGTTCCGGAGGCGACTTCCCTTGCATACAAGCACGCTGCAATCTCGCGTTGGCCTGGCAGGCCTGTTCGCCGTTTTTATGACGACTGCCATTCCCGCATTTAGCGGGAACTATTTAAAGAGCTACAAGGGAACTCCCTATCAGGACAGCCACTATAAGAAAGGCGCCCAGAGCATTCCGGGGCGGGTCGAGTGCACCTACTATGACCGCGGCGGCGAAGGCGTCGCATACCACGACACAGATACGAAAAACTTGGGAAGCGGCGGCCTCAATCCAGCCGACGGAACCTACCTGAATCAGTTCCGCATGGACGAGGGTGTCGATACCTCCCATACCAAGTTTCATAACACCCCCGACCCGATCGACAACAACCATTCGCCAGGCTCCGTCCATCCGACGTAGAGTTGGTTA
>Ga0193743_1002106_pt1 | contig 14293 bp, 12 predicted proteins | sample L2c2metaG_FD_143038 | JGI IMG/M metagenome (GOLD analysis project Ga0193743, IMG submission 143038) | Soil microbial communities from a riparian zone of the East river system, Colorado, United States - L2c2 | ecosystem: Environmental > Terrestrial > Soil > Riparian zone | place: USA: East River... | reverse complement strand
TGACGAGCACTAGAATAGGTGAAAAAGTATCCCCAAACGAGACGTGCTTATCTGCCCCGTGAGGGCTCATCACAAATTAGCAGCATTTTCAATGGCTTATGGTGGCCCGGGCAGGAGTCCAACCTGCGACCTTCGCGTTAGGAGTGCGTTCAACAGGAGTTTGCACCAAATCGCACAGAAACACCATCTGATGCTTAACGTAATTATTTGCAGATATTTACAGAAATAATATCGACGCAAATCGTTGCACGCGGAAGCACGGAATTCCATTTAAAAGTATCCCCAAAGTATCCCCACGCAGCTATGATGGCGATACGTAAGACAAAGGGGGATCGGTGGCAAGGGGACCAAAACCGCAGAAGATTCGTGGGGTGTACTGGCGCGAGGATCGCAATGCCTGGGCCGCACAGTACCGGGCAAACGGTAAGTTAGTACGTAAGGTTTTCGGACCAAAGCCAGAAGACCGACAACAGGCTGTTGCATGGCTGGAGGACGCCCGGTCGCTGAAGCGCAAGGAGGGTGCTAACGCGCTGCCCATAAAGGCAACGGAACCTATCCTTACCATGGCGGAAAAGAAAGCACTCCGAGAGGAAAAGGCCAGCGGCGTAACCGTCGGGGAGCTATGCGACGATCTCAAGGACTACGTCGCCAAGCATCCCACTCAATACAAAGATCAGGTCAATCCACCGCGGCGCTTGAATCGGATCAAGGAAGGTCTCGGAGATCGACCCGCTGCTGACCTCAAGCCGCGCGAGGTCGAGGCTTGGCTGGATGGACTCACCAATGGACACACCCAGAAAGCCAAGGACAAAGGGAAGCCGCTCGCCGACGCTTCCGTCAACAGATATCGAGTCATGCTCAGCGCTGCATACAAGCGCGGCATCAAGAACGAAAAGGTTACGGACAATCCGGTCAAGGGTACATCCCAGCGCAAACTCAAAAATGGCGTGATCCGCTGGCTGAAACCGGAAGAGGAGAAAGCCGTCCGCGCGGCCCTCCAGAAGCGTATTGATAAGTGTGACAAAGCCGGTCATCATCAGGAGGGGAATTGGGAACGACACCATCTGTGCGAGTTCGTCATCTCCCTACAATCCGGAATGCGGCGAGGGGAGCAATATGGATTGACATGGGCCGAGGTCGACTTCAAACACAAACAGATCCACGTCAAGGAGTCGAAGAACGGCACCGAACGCTATATCCCGATGCTTCCCGAGGTTGTCCAGTCGTTCAGGACATTGAAGATGATGAAGCTCCAGCGGAAGGATCGGAGGGAGGGAGAGCCGAATCAATCACCGGAAGGCTCCTGCATCGCTCTGGCAGATCCGAAGAAGTGGTGGGCCGCCGTGTTGAAGGAAGCGAAGGTGAAGAACTATCGCTGGCATGATAACCGGCACACTTTCTGTTCCCGGCTAGCCCAAGCCGGGAAGAGCTTAAAGGTTGTTCAGGAGCTTGCCGGTCACCGGGATATCAAGATGACCGCGCGATATGCCCATCTGGATCATCAGTCTAAGCGAGAGGCACTGGAAGACGCGTTCGCCGCCTGAACCGGCACACAGTGAGAGGTCGCTTCCCTTCTCGGGATGCCCCCTAACCGGCCGAACGGATCATGGTTCACGAGTGGGCTCGAACCCGCGACCTCTGCCGTGACAGTTACGCTAACTAATTGCATCTAAATGATTTAATTGGCGTTCACGGCTAACTACAGCACCCTAAGACATTCAAAATATTAAGAGAAATGCGAATTTCAAATTTCAGCACCCTCGCCAGCACCCTCGCAAATTGGGCAGACTGAGATTTCGACCTCTGCCGTGCAGAGGCAGAGATCTACTGCGTGATCGCTGACGGTAAACGCGTTTATGTGGACCTATGCTGCGGGGCGCTCTGACTGACGCAGCAAAGGCGAGGCCCAATGCTCTCTTCCTAGTGAACGAGGCGATATATCTGATCTCTCAGCCATCTGAAGCCAGCGTCCTTTTGTTTTCGTTCATGCCAGATAAGGCGATAGTCAAAATCCGTGTCGGCGTGCCAGGGTATGAGGGACAGAGGGGATGACCGTGCGAGCGTTTGACCTAGACGCGAGGGTAAAAAAATGAGACCGTCGGTGTTCGCGAGCAGCAGAGGAGCTGAAGTGAAGTACGGCGTCTTCAGTGCAATTCGCTTTGCCAGGTGGCCGAGACGTGCAAGAACATCGTCGCCCTCCAGCCTATTACCCACCGGATACAACAGCACGATTTGTGGATAGGCGGAGGCCAGACCTGGATTCAGGCTTCCATCTCTCCGCAGGGCCTTGAGCAACGGATGACCCTGCCGAACGAGGCAGGCGTACTTCTCTTTGAAGAGCACGCGGAAGTGAAAGTTCTCTGACAAGTGGCTTTCGGCGTCCAGGGCCAGGTCGAGTCGGCCTGTTTCGAGATCGGAAAGAGTCTGGTCGCGCCAAGGCGAAACTTCCACAGTAATCCTTGGCGCGAGCTTGGCGAGTGCCTGAACTAATGGCGCCAGCACTACAGTTGCGCCATGATCTGTCGTCGCAACACGTACCGAGAGCTTTGTTGGAGGGCTCAAAGACTTCCTGCTCAAACAGGGAGCTGAGCAAGCACCCTGCTTGCGGCAGGCTGACTGATAGCCATTGCCTCTCCTGCCTTGGTGACGCTCCGCGTATCCAATAGCACCTTCAAGATGCGTAGGGAACGTACGTCCAGCCTTTCCAGGGAGGTATTCGATTTTTGCATAGGCAGTATCCGCGTTTAGCTATGGAATGAATAAGTCGTCTTCGCCATACTAACTGAGGGTACCCAGAGACAATGAAGATCATCAGCATCGAAGAGCACTTTTTGACACGCGAGATAACGGTCGCGTGGGAAACCTCGGCCATCGGTTCAGAAGGGACCAGTAACTTCGATCAGGGCGAGATCCGACAGCGTCTTGAAGACCTCGGGGAGGGCCGTCTGACGTTAATGGACGAAAGCGGAGTAGACGTTCAGGTGCTCTCCGTTACAACGCCAGCTCTGCACAATCTTGAACCTGTGGAGAGTGTTCGGCTCGCTATGAGCACAAACGATCTGGTAGCCACGAGCATCGCAAGGCATCCGACCCGCTTTCAGGGCTTCGCCGTTCTTCCCATGCCCGCACCGGAGGAAGCAGCGTTGGAGCTGAGGCGTGCAGTGACCCAATGCGGCCTGCGCGGGGCGATGGTTTGCGGCCGCACTCGCGATAAGAACCTCGACCACCCTCACTTCCTGCCAGTGTTGCGCACGGCTGCAGAACTAAACGTGCCCGTCTTCATTCATCCCCAAATTCCTCAGGCTTCAGTCAGAGCAGCTCTTTACGCAGGTTTTGGAGAACCGGTGGATACGGCCTTTGCGGCGTTCGGTCTGGGATGGCACTACGAGGCTGGAGTCCAGTTCGTTCGTTTGATCCTGGCAGGTGTCTTCGACCGGTTTCCAAACTTGCAGATCATCCTCGGGCACTGGGGTGAAGCCGTTCTCTTCTACATAGAACGGCTGAAGTCGCTCGCGCGCATAGCAAAGTTGGAACGTCCAGTAGAGGAGTACTTCCAGCGCAATCTATACGTCACGTCCAGTGGCATGTGGAACCAAATGTATCTGCAACGTGCATTGGAGATCGTCGGCCAGGAACGCATTTTATTCTCCACGGACTATCCCTATCAATACCGCCCGGGGCAGCCGGGGCGGTCATTTTTGCTGGCCACCGACCTATCGCAAGAGGCAAGAGAGGCATTCGCACACGGCAATTGGGAGAGACTAACGATCCAGGCGCATCCCACTGCCGAGGGTGCCCTGTGAATCACGGACTCCGACGGAAAAGGCGTCCGTTCCGCCTTGCGTGGGCACGCCGGAGACCACGCCCGCCTGGGAAAGAGAAAGTCCAGCTGGCAGGCCACCAGAGTCGATACGCTACGCGTAGTCACCGAATCCGCTGTTCGCAGAGAGTGTTGCGGCATAGGGCGTTCCGACTGCTATCACTAGCGCAGTTCCCTTCTCCGACGGTTGTCCCATATAGATTGGCATCGGACCCCTGAAATAGGTCTCCATAGGGATAGGCACCGTCACCTCCCCCGGAGAAAACATAGAGAGTTGTGCGAACCCCTGCTGGTGAGATTCCGAATAGCGTTCCACAGCCTGCGAACGAGCACTTGGTCAGGTCGCCGCCCCTTTCCGTGCTTCCATAGAGACTGCCATCGCTACGTTGAAACAACTTTGCCGTAGGCGTCGCACCGTCGGGACCAAGAAATGAGTACAGAGACATATAGGTGCCGGACGCCGTTCCAGGACGTTGCGTGGTAATCGCATAGCCGGCAATCGTAACGCGAGACTTGTCAGTGACCGATCGAAGACGAGTCGTCGTCGTGACTCCCATGCCATCCAATTCCTTGCGGCTATAAAACAAGGGGTGAGGGCCAGTAGTCATACCCGTTCCGCGATAATCCACCAACAGGCTCTCCTCATGCGTCATTATGCTCCAGTGGCGCATCGGAATGGTCCTGTTCCAGATTTGCGAAGAGGGGTTCCGGTCACTGGATGGAGCGCACAGCATCCCATAGTGACATCCCGATTGCGGTGTTCACGGGCATACGTCGTCCCATCGTCGGAATACACCTCGAAATCGGCGTTCGCTCGTTCCTGGATTACTTTGTGATCATCGTGATCGTCTAATCGGATTACGGGAGGATACTGAGATAGAACTTAACTGATTATTGGCTTCCGGAATATCGATCGGAATCGCTATTGGACGAGGTAAATCTGTACGCAGTGCTTTTAATGGAACGTATTCCTCAGTACCTACAAGAGCACTTCATCGCTGGGTACTACAACGCTACAGCTTGTTTACCTCTCGACTCGAAGCAAGAGATTACTTCCAGCATCTCTGAGATAAGGACTTACGCGGCGCTTGAAGCTTTATGCTAGCAGTGCCACCCATTGAATTCACGTAGCCGATCTGGAATTCGATTGATCTGGCAGCTGATCGTTGAGACTCTCGATGTCTCTCGAATTCTTGGTTTAAAAGTTGTTAGCTCGTCCAGGTCAATCGATATTCTTTCGGCCGAAAAGCACAAAGCTACGCCTCTCTTGGAATTCACGCCCAGGTGGTGTACACCAGCACCGGAAGCATGGCTGACCTCAAGAAACAAGCGCATGGAGAAGGGAAAATACACTCCCTTCGGCATCGATCAATCCTAAATAGTGCCCACGCAAAGTCATGTGGACAGTTCACGTCGAGAGCACTCATAGAACACAACACTCACAAACACTGACGAGAGCAGCAGCCCTTTTCAACACGGATGCTTACCTAAAAATCAATCAGACCCGTGAGTTCGGTAAGGCATGTCAGCCGAAAAGGGCATTCCATTTTGCGGTATGCAATCGCTGCCACATAGGGATCAAACAACTTGACATCGGTCAGCGTCCAGGATGCCGCAACGGTTCTATCCTGATTTAAATGTACGAAGCGAGCAGGCTTGGACGGGTCCAATGTCACCCGAAAACTACTCAACGGAACTGCCAACCCATCACCAATGGCTTTTATGTACGCTTCCTTGCGAGTCCAACACAAATAGAATGCTCGTTCATGTTGATCAACAGGTAGCGATATCAACTCCGAGGCCTCTTCGGGGGAGAAGAACTGATTGGCGATCTCATGAAAATCAGATAAGGGACGAATCCGTTCGATATCAACTCCAATTTCACAGTCCTTCGCAAATCCGAGCAGCGCAAACCTACCAGAATGAGACATGTTGAAGCGAAGCCATCCGGCTTCTGCAAGAGCAGGCTTCCCCTTTGGCCCGTACAGAAATTGAATACTTCTTGGTTGCACGCTGAGATAACGCCCAAGAAGAACGCGAAGGACACCCCGTGCAAGAATGAATGATTGCTCTAAGTATTCGAACTGGAAACGAGCAGCCCGAGTTCGTTCCTCACTAGAAAGAAGTGTATAGAACTGTGCAACTATAGATCTTGGCGACTCAATGGGGATCGCCCACAAATGAATAGCATCATCCTCGAGCTCAAATTGAAATTGCACTGAATTGCAGACTACCTTCTGTCTTCTGATACCACAAATCGAATCTCGAAACTTTATGGACGAGCACTCGGGAATTTTCGCTCGGATCAATAAGATCACCTCATTTGCATTTTGCAAGGATCATGGCTTGCCCGCTGTTTTATACCATTATTGAAGGGGCCAGTTTTCTTGTACCAAGAGATGCGTGAGGGCGGCGCTCATTGTATTCCCGCTTCCAGGCTTCGATTTGCCTCCTTGCTCTTTCAGATCCAAGAATCAGTAGATGTACAGGCACTCTGATCAGAAGGTACAGTTGAAGCTCTCCATGAACGCGTTGTCATCCGGCTTGCCGGGCCAGAAGAAGTCGATCTTCATACCATTCCGATAGGCCCATAGCTCCATCGCCTGGCTGGTGAACTCACTGCCGTTATCACATGACAGTACCTTTGGAACGCGCGTTCGAGCTTCACTCAATTCAACACTCGTACCACATCGTCTCCTTTCAGGCTTTGTCCAGCTTCGATTGCTACCGCCTCTCTGATGCAAACATCGACGGCGGTCAGCGAGCGGAACTTTGTGCCATCCTGCAGCCGGTCGGCTACGAAGTTCATGCTCTAGGCCTGATCCGGGCGATTGCCTTCAACCGTTCTTCGCGGTGTCGCGCTGCTTTTCACGTGTTAGGTGGCTTCATCCGCTTCAGAGTCAGGCGCTCTTGGCACGCACAGAACACAATTAGGCATGTCTCTCGCTCACCAGATAGCTTTCCGGCATCGGTCCACGTCGCGAAGGTTTCACCCCTTTTCGAAAGAACATCCTGCAGCATCGTCCTATCCAGCGTTAGGTTCCGCCAACGGCTGCGTCTGCTCGCTGATCCCTGCCTTCCGTATCATCTCCGCTACCGGCACTCCAACCTCCGCCTGCACAGCGCCGTCGCTTAGGACTTTGAGGTAATGGGATGGTCCGCTCCACTTCGATATCTAGTTTATTGTCTGGCTTTGCGCTCTTTCCTCTCGAGGGTTTATACAGATAGAAGATAAGGACATGTAGTTGTTGTTGTATGCATCCGAATATCACTTATTAAATCAGTGTCTGTCGTATCCACGCCTAACTTGGAAAGAATTTCGTACATGGTTGTTTTACCATCTACACGACTGATGATATTTTCAATGGCACTCTTTCTAGGTCGGGGCGGATATGAACTTGCGATCGGAGAGCATCTGTAAACGGAATCTTGAGGATTCCTAACATAATTCCAAATGCGAGTGCTAGCACGTGCAAACCTACGTCCCAAAAAGTCGTCATTTACCTGTTGCTGGTAGTACTCGCACCCTTTCCAACCTTGATGACCGACAAAGAACCAAAGCATCGGAGAATTTTCCATCAAGAGAAAATTTATAAATTGCCATCGAGTGACGTCCTTAAGTGCACTGACTTTGTCACGAAGCTCCTCAGCGCTAAAATTGACGAACCACGAGCGATCATTGTAATAGTCAAACTGATTGCCGCAAGGCAAAATTAGCTCAAGCCCACATGCTCCAATTAGGGAATGCAGAGTGTCCACAGTGTAGCTGTATTCAAGCGGTTGGATCAGCATATCGGCAAATTGCGCCTCGGGACCTTCTTTAACTTGCATGGCAAAAGACGTCCCTGCCGCCGGCTCACTTTCGAGAACCAGCCTAGCTAAATGAAGCTGTTCATCCATCGTTGGTGGAACAATTTGACTATCGGCAAGGATCCGTATGGCGCCTTGAAAGCTTGCATGGAATTTACGATGAAATTTGTTGTAAACCATTAATTCCAAAATACCATTTGGCCTTAATGCTTTGGCAATGTTAGCCAGGGGTCTCGAAGGATCGGCGTTATGATGAATCACTCCGGTACTTAGTATGTAATCAAATTCGTCACGGTAGTCAACGTGATTTAGACTCTCCTGTTTTAATTCTAGATTTTCGATCTTTAAACAATTTGCATTTTTCCTGCATACTTCCAGAGAGAGCGGTGAGATGTCCGATCCAATCACCTTCGCCTCTGGGAATTTCAATGCAGTATATATAGCCTGATTGGTACCGCATCCAGCTACCCAGATTTTGGCCTTCAGCGGTATAACGCATTGAGTGAAGTCTCCCACGCTTTGATTTAACATAATGGTCTCGAAGTCAGAACGATCACCTTTGGGAAACACAACGGGAGACCATGGATAGGGAAAGCGTGAGTAAAATTCACTATTCGTTTCGTCGATCAACTCTGAGTCTTTTGCACGGAGTTGAGTGTTGTCAGGAATCTTCATAATGTTGTCACCTCCGGACATTTTAGCCATTCGGGCGAAACGATTTAGCCTGCATTCTCGCTTAAAATCCCCTGACATATTCAGGCATTTTATAGATTCAATAATCTTGCAGATGACTCATCAACCTTCTCTTGCGCTATCTATGTTTGCCCCGGAGGGCCAGCCTAAAACTTATTGAACAGTACGGATGTCCCCGCAGGAACGATCGCCCTTTCTGAGATACAGGTGTAGCTCCACAGATGTGCTCACATATCAAGTATCTCCTTCTCACCATAAAGACGCTCCGCTATGAGCCCGCGCTCGGCGCACCATTGAATGAGTTTATTTGACTCGACTATTGGGCGACTAGTTTCTGTGTACTTGATGCTCATAATGTAGTTCAGCCACGGCTCCTGTCCCATCGCATACACGTACACTTCTTTGCACCCAAAGCGATTCACCATGTCCGATGCCTGCTCAAATGTAGAGCCAGACAGTCGGCGCGATTCATCCATCGTGCGTTCGAGCCGTCGCGTGAGCAACGGGCCATACAGCCAACTCAGGGGGGCACCATCACATTCCATCCCTACGAATAGAACATCCGCAGGTCCTAGATGGACTCGAACATGCTTGTAGAGCGCGGGATCAATATTGCAGGAATCAGATACAAACATCATCGTATGACGAGCCGTCCTCACGAAGTAGCCTAGCTTAGTCCGAATATCTAGATCGGCATGCTCTCCGAAGAAGGGTAAGCCAGTGATCTGCACAGCCTCACTAGCTATTTGCTCCATCTCACCAAGTTCCAGCACGGAGTTGAATCCACATTCGTATAGCAACCACCGTAAGGAAGGGTCTTGCAAGCTTCCTCCGCTGCTTCGCGGAACTACGATATGTTTTATTTTATGCCGGAGCTGAAGCAGAGTCTCAAAGAGTACGTGGTCCTGGTGATTGTGAGTAATAAGCGCATAATCGATCGAATCAGGAAGGTCCGAATAGGTATAGCGGGATATACCTTTTTCAAAAGTGTAACTAAGGACGGGATCAAGTAGGATGGAAACTCCTCGAACTTCGATGAGGATGCAGGCATGGCCGAAATAACGCCATCGAACGCCCGGGCCATCATAAGCAATGTATCTAGATGGTATATCCGTAGTGAAGAAACTTCTCACAAGAGGCGACGTCCCGTATTCGAGTGACAGCATCTCGGCGATTGCGTTCTCTGCGATTGGCTGCGCTTTCGAGCGAAATAAACAATCAATTTCTGGCGCGGCGAACGGTATGTTCCAATCGAAGTGTTCTGGGACTGGTAGGCGTGGCGTGCTGAGTACAAACGGACGGTCATCGCCTGAATTGATCGATAGAGTGAGCGATTGAGCACAACGATCGTAGTACTGACTGCGGTAAAGCAGGGGCTCTATTAGCCGAAAAGAAGGTTGATTGTTGAGATCGTAAACAAGTTCGACAAACCCTTGCAGCGCAGCTGGGATCTTCGAATACAGCGGATGAAGGCTATACCCCGTCGCCTGTGTTCGTAGGAGTGCATCGAGTTGTGTGATAGCTTCGGATAGTTCCAGGAGCAGCGATCTTCGTTCTGAAGTCTTCTCTTTCAGAAGACGAATTTCGTCGACACGCTTCCCGCCATGATCGATGAATGGGCCACCAGCCATCCTCGGGTCTTTGACTGCATTTGCGTGCACGCTGGGCGAGGCAATGTAGGAGTCCATGATCCGGAAGTGACGTCCTGTAAGATTGCGCGCATATGTGGCTGGTGGGATCAGGTATGACCAGGCATACCATCTGTCGACAAGGGGCTCCACCTGAATATTAGGCCGCAAGTAGTAAATCCCTGTGGAGTGCCGAGCATCGTTATTTACTAGTTTCTGCACTTTCAAGAGGCCGGGGTTAGCGTCCTTGGCTTCGCGGTTGAGTTCCTTTTTCTCGGTGTCAATATTCTTCAGGCGAGTTGCCTGCTCCTTGTCCGATGTGTTTGCTGCCAGATCCGGAAGCCTATGGGCTGGCGGCTGAGTAGGGAGATGATTAGCTCCGGAGTCGCTCATGAGTTCTACCTCTTGAAAGAAGTGAGAAAACGTATTTGGAGCAGCGCATATAGTGGTGACGGAAAAGTAGTTATGCTCTCTAAGCACAATTACGTTGCAGAAATTGAATAACCTGATCGGACCACAGTTCGCCAATTCCATCGGTGAAGTGGCCATCCAGAAACGTCACGAAACGCACAAGGGACCGCTGCTTGTAGACTCCAAGTAAAGATAATCCATCCGCAGGGAAGTCGCCATTTAAAATCTCAATTGCCTGATGCGGTCTCTATTCGCTATAGCCGAGGTACAATCTGGGGCAGGCTGCAATTGTGGTTCCTGAAGGGATTCGTCTAAAGTTAGAGAATTGCGATTCATACCCATCCTTGCATTAGAGAAGCATCAAGATGAGGTTGAAATGTCCATCCAATCAGCAGTCAATTCTCAGTGTGAAGGTACCGCTTGTGTTATTCACAGTGACCATCCGCTGGCATTCCGCACAATAGAGAATATCGTCTCGTCCCACTCTGATTTGTGTGGATGTACGAGGCGCTACTCAAAAGGAATCAAGCCGCAAAAAGAGCACAAGAGCGAAATATTGCTTTTGGACACCTGTTCGGTTGAACACTGGCAGGAATCGCTGCAGCACTGGCACGCGGAGGGAGGACGTACGATCGTCCTCATATCACCCGAGACGCACACTGAGTGGGAGGAGCTGGAGCTTCTTTATCTGGGCGCAATGGGCATCGTCAGATTTTCAGATGATCAGATCCTCTCTCTCCACTCGGTTATCCAAGCGGTAGTGCAAGGACGACTTTGGATGAGACGGGCTGTACTGAATGAGTACGTGAGACGTACTAATCTACTCTTAAGACGACTCTTCTTTCTTGACCGGCGCTTTACAGCACGAGAACGTGAAATTGCGGATTGCCTACGCAAGGGTTGTACCAACAGGCAGATCGCGGATCTACTCGGTATCTCTGAGCGAACTGCAAAGTTCCATGTCTCGAACTTGCTCAGAAAGTGCGGTATTGGGAACCGACGAGAGTTATCGGCAACCGACTGCAAACTTCAAGTTTTGCCCCCTATCCAACATCTTGGCAAGAACGGCTCACATATTTCTCCTTTGGATGTAGAGACGCTTAGCGTTGGCGCAAAACGTAGATTCTGACGCCCTGGGACAGGACGAATGCGTAGTCGCCCGAAAGAATCGAGATTCGTACTGTCCTATTCGTACAGTATGAACTCGTACTCTACGAACAGCAAAATGATGTGCTACGAGGGGTAGTCGAACACCTATTTTGTGACAGCAGGACAGTTGCTGATTAGGACAAGAAAATGGGTTAATCAGCAGTGCAGGCTTACGCCCAAACCAAAGGCTTGTCTGGCAAGTGCGGTCATACGAACCGGCAGCATGTCACTTACATCGAAGTCCCGAGTTGTTCTCTACAGGGAACAGTCGTGACTCGGCATGGCGGCAGCCTGTCCAGCCGCTGCTGCCAACCCCATGGTTTTCTGCTCATCCATTGAGCAACCAGATTTAGTTTGGTTTCTATTTAGCATGACTACCAGGTGATGACGCTTAGACAGGAGACTGCCATGCGTGACATTCCAACTGACAAAGCATTCGTCTTCCCTGCTTCATTTAGTCAGGAACAAATCTGGCTTCTGGATCAACTCGACCCTGGCGATCCGAGCTACAACCTTGCGGCGGCTGTGCGCCTCCTAGGAAGACTCGATGTTTCCGCGTTAAATAGAAGCCTAAACGCGGTCGTCGACCGGCATGAGTCTCTCCGTACAGTCTTCGGGGTGATCGAAGGTCGAATCACTCAAGTGATTCGACCAAAGGTAGAAATCGACATTCCCATTTTGTCCATCACTGAATTTGATATTGGAGATGCTGAGCAAACTATCGTGCGATGTGGTAGGAACATATCCCAACGACGATTCGATCTTTCACTAGGGCCACTGATACATGCTGTTCTGCTCGCGAACACACCTGAGGATCATGCTTTTTTCTTCAATGTCCATCACATCGTTGCAGACGGATGGTCGACAACAATAATAATTCGCGAACTCATGGAGTTCTACAAAGCATTTACAGCCGGCGAGAATCTGTGCCTCAGTCCCTTGCCAGTCCAGTTCGCGGATTTTTCAGAATGGCAAAGAAAATGTCTTACCGATGCTATCGTGGCTGTTGAGTCAAAATATTGGAAGCAGAAGCTCGAGGGGGTTTCAGCTTTAGACCTGCCGACAGACTATTCGAGACCGCCTATTCTTGGACACAATGGAGGAAAGCTAACGCTGACGCTGACTCATGAGATCTCATTGATATTGAAGCAACTTAGCCAACAAGAGTCTGCGACATTATTCATGGTTTTGCTAGCTTCCTTTGAGTTGCTTTTGCACCGCCATACAGGAAGCATAGACATTGTGATCGGCTCACCGGTCTCCGGTCGCATTCGACCCCAGATTGAGAATGTAATTGGCTGTTTCGTGAATACTCTGATTCTGCGAACAGATGTATCGGGGGATCCAACCTTCGTCGACTTCCTCAGCAGGATTCGCGCGGAGACACTTGATGCGCATAATCATGCTGGGTTTCCCTTCGAGAAGGTATTGCACGAGTTGAACCCAGAACGAGGTCCCAGCCATGCACCACTGTTTCAGGTGCTTTTCAATATGCTCAATTTCCCGTCGTTGGATTTTGAACTTCCCGGCTTAGAGGTGAAGCCCATTGACATGCCCGAGATCAGATCAAAATTTGACCTGACGATGTACGTCGAGGAAAAGAAAAATGGAATTGTGTGTGACGTGGTTTACAACTCTGAGCTTTTCAGAGCCGAACGAATTAGTGAGATGCTACGTCAGTTCGAACTGATTCTAAAACAGATTGCGATAGATCCGAAAAGGAGGATTAGCAGCATCTCACTCCTGACTGATGAAGCGCGCTTACTTCTCCCCGATCCGAAAACTTCATTTAACCCCGGATGGGGAGGGAGTGGAAGCGTCCAGCAGCTATTCCTAGAACAAGTTCGTGCCCATCCGACCGCAACTGCGGTCGTCAGTTCGTTTCTGACGTGGACATACGAAGAACTTAACTGGCGAAGCAACCAATTGGCAAATCACCTGTTGGAATCTGGTATTCAACCGGAGGAGGTTGTCGCCATTTACGCGCACAGGAGTCCATCTTTGGTCTGTGCACTGATCGGCATTCTGAAGGCGGGCGCCTCGTTCCTCATCTTGGACCCCTCCTACCCAGAGATCCGATTGCTTGAATATATAAAAATCGCATCGCCATCGGCATGGCTACGACTTGATTCGGCCGCTCCGACCTACGCTAGCGTTCAGGCCTATATCGACCAACTGCCCCTAAAGGCTCGTTTTGATCTACTAGCGTCCGTAGACACCGGTTTGGGAGGAGAGTTAGGCCAATACTCCACGAACGACCCCGGGGTGCCCGTTAGCCCCGACTCTCTTGCTTATGTTTCCTTTACGTCGGGTTCATCAGGAGTTCCCAAAGCGGTACTTGGTCGACACAGCTCACTATCACATTCTGTTTCGTGGTTCCAGCGAGAGTTTTTGTTGGGTTCTGGGGACCATTTTGCCGTGCTCTCTGCACTATCTCACGATCCCCTTCACCGGGACATATTTCTGCCGCTGATGCTGGGAGCACGCGTTTGCTTTCCAGAACCAGAAGCCCTGCAGGCCCCGAAGGAAACGCTACTGTGGATGCGTCAGGATGCCATAACCGTCGCTAACCTCACTCCTGCGTCAGGACGGGTACTGCTGGAGGGGAAATTTAACTCAGGATCCACATTGGATGAGCTACGGTATGTCTTCTTCGTCGGAGACACTTTGAGACTCGAAGATATAGAAGGAGTCCAGGGCTTGGCTCCAGGGGCCACTTGCGTGAATCTGTACGGGACCACCGAGACACAACAAGCCTTGAGTTTCCTTAAGGTTCACCGCT
>Ga0193743_1002105_pt1 | contig 14295 bp, 13 predicted proteins | sample L2c2metaG_FD_143038 | JGI IMG/M metagenome (GOLD analysis project Ga0193743, IMG submission 143038) | Soil microbial communities from a riparian zone of the East river system, Colorado, United States - L2c2 | ecosystem: Environmental > Terrestrial > Soil > Riparian zone | place: USA: East River... | reverse complement strand
ACCTCTGGGGTTCCGCAACCATGCGCACCGCCGGCGAGGAATTTGCGATGGCGCTGTACCTGATGGGCGTCACGCCGGTATGGGACACGACATCGGACCGGGTCACCGGCTTTGACGTCATCACCTTGGCGATGCTCGGGCGAGCACGGATCGATGTCAGCTTGCGCATCTCCGGCCTGTTCCGGGACGTGTTCTCGACGTTGCCCGATCTGTTCGAGCAGGCGGCGGCAGCCTTGGCCGCACGCGACGAACCCGCCGAAGAAAATCCCTACCGTACTTCAACAACTCCCCGGGTATTCGGACCCGCGCCCGGCGACTACGGCGCAGGCGTCACCGAGACCATCACGGAATTCGCGCCGGCCAGCGCCGAAGACGCCGGCGAGGCCTGGCTCGCCAATAGCGCCTTCGCCTATGGCGGCGGCCATGATGGCGCGGCGGCCCGCGCGGCACTGGAGCAACGCACCGCCGCGACCGACGCGTTTATCCACCCCCAGGATCTGCCCGAAACCGATTTGCTGGCCGCACCGGATTATGCCGCCCATGAAGGCGGTTTCGCCGCCGCCGCGCGTAAGCTCAACGGCGCGGCGCCGACGCTCTATCATGCCGACTCGACCAATCCCGATGCGCCGCGGATGCGCACACTCGCCGAGGAAGTTGCCCGCGTGGTGCGCGGCCGCGCCGCCAATCCGCGCTGGCTCCAGGGCCAGATGCGGCACGGCTTTCGCGGCGCGGCCGAGATCGCCTCGACGCTCGACCAGATGGCGGCGTTCGCGCATCTGGCCGGCGCGGTCGAAAGCCATCACTTCGATATCTATTACGACGCAACGCTCGGCGACGACGAGGTACGGTGCTTCATCGAACAGGCCAACCCCGAAGCAGCTGCCGCGATGCGTCAGCGCTTCCAGCAAATGCGCGAGGCCGGCTATTGGGTCACCCGACGCAACAGCGTCATCGAACACATCGCGGCAGCGTCGGCGGATTCAGAGGCCACGTCATGAGCTACGTCTACGAGACCGATGGCGCAGCGATCTACCAGCGTTCGTTCGCGATCATCCGCGCCGAGGCGCGGCTCGACCGGTTCGATGCCGGTGACGAAAAGGTCGCGGTGCGCATCATTCATGCCAGCGGCATGATCGAGATCGCCGACGATATCGTGTTCACGCCGGGCTTCAGCGCCGCGGCATCCGCCGCGTTGCGCGCCGGCGCGCCGATTTTCTGCGATGCCCAGATGGTGGCCCATGGCATTACGCGGGCACGGCTGCCGGCCGACAATTCAGTCATCTGCACGCTGACCGATCCACGCGTGCCTGATCTCGCGGTTGCACACCGTACCACCCGCACCGCGGCGGCGGTGGAGTTGTGGCGCGAGCAGTTGGCGGGCTCGGTTGTGGTGATCGGCAACGCGCCGACCGCCTTGTTTCGGCTGCTGGAAATCCTCAGAGAGCCTGGCGTAAAGCCACCCGCTGCCGTGATCGGCATCCCCGTCGGCTTCGTCGGCGCCGCCGAATCCAAGGAGGCGCTGATCGAAAGCCGGCTGGTGCCCAGCGTTATCGTGCGTGGACGGCGCGGCGGCAGCGCGATGGCGGCGGCGGCGCTCAACGCCGTCGCAAGCGAGATCGAATGAGCACATCCGCCACCATCTATGGCGTCGGCCTCGGCCCCGGCGATCCGGAGCTGATGAGCGTCAAGGCGGCACGGCTGATCGCCAAGGCCTGCGTCATCGCGCATTTCCGCAAGCCTGGACGTCCCGGCAACGCCCGCACCATGGTCGACGGCCTGCTGGCTCCCGGCGTCATCGAAGAGGCGCTGGAATATCCCGTAACCACCGAGATCGCGCTGGAAGACCCCGCCTATAACGAGGCGCTGCGGGCCTTCTACGACGAATGCGTGCAGCGGCTGCTGCTGCATATCTCCGCTGGCCGCGACGTCACGGTATTGTGCGAAGGCGATCCGTTCCTTTATGGCTCGTTCATGCATCTGCACAGCCGCATCAATGGGCATGCGCCGGTCGTGGTGGTGCCCGGGATTTCCGGCATGTCCGGCTGCTGGACCGCGAGCGGCGTGCCCATCACCTTTGGTGACGACGTCCTGACCGTAGTGCCGGCGACGCTCGATGAAAGCGCGTTGCGCGAACGGCTACAGTCGATCGATGCGCTGGTGGTGATGAAGCTCGGCCGCAATCTGCCGAAAGTGCGTCGCGCGCTGCAAGCGGTTGGGCTTGCGGAACGCGCCATCTATGTCGAGCGCGGCACCATGGCCGGCGAGAAAGTGTTGCCGTTAGTCGAGAAGATCGACGACGAGGCGCCCTACTTCTCGATGCTTGCCATCGCCGGCCTCGGCCCCGGCGCCGCAGAACTGATCACGCCGGAAGTGACCGACGCGCTGGCTCAGGCCACCGACCTGATCGGCTACGCGCGCTATGTGGCGCGGGTGCCTGAACGTGCGGGCCTGACGCGCCACGGCTCGGACAATCGCGAAGAACTCGACCGCGCCAGCCTGGCGCTGCGGCTCGCGGCCGAAGGCAAGCGCGTCGTCGTGGTGTCCTCGGGCGATCCCGGCGTGTTCGCGATGGCGGCCGCGGTGTTCGAGGCGGTCGAGGCCGGCGAGGCGTCATGGCGCGATCTCGACATCAGGGTATTGCCCGGCATCAGCGCGATGTTCGCCGCGGCGGCCCGGATCGGCGCCCCGCTCGGGCATGACTTCTGCGCCATCAACCTGTCGGACAATCTGAAGCCATGGGAATTGGTCGAGCGCCGTCTGCGGTTGGCGGCGCAGGCCGATTTCGTCATTGCACTCTATAATCCGCTGTCGTCGGCGCGGCCCTGGCAGCTCGGCCGCGCGTTCGAGCTGTTGCGTGAGGAACTGCCGGAAAGCGTGCCGGTGATTTTTGCCCGCGCGGTCAGCGATGCCAGCGAGGCGATCGAGACCGTGACCTTGCGCGATGCGGTGGCAAGCCGCGCCGATATGCGTACGCTGGTGCTGATTGGCTCGTCGCGAACCCGGCTGATCCCGCGCGCCGGCGGCAAGGCATTTGTCTATACGCCGCGCTCGGCCGGAAGCTCATCATGACCGAGCCAGCGCAACACCTCGCCAACCGTCTCGACCTTTCCCCGCTCGGGAATCAAGGGCCGGCGCACCATCACGACAGGCAACCCCAACTCGCGCGCGGCTTCGATCTTTGCGAAAGCAGCATCGCCGCCGGCGTCGCGGGCTACGACGATGTCGATGCGGTGATTGGCGAGCATCGCGCGGTCGCCCGCAAGGTCGAACGGTCCGCGTGCCACGATCAGTTCCGCCCCCTGCAGCGGCAAGGGCGCCCGCGGCCGATCGACCAGCCGGACCAAATAGAAGTGCTGTGGATGACTGGCGAACGCCGCAAGCTGCATCCGGCCGATGCCGAGAAACACGCGCCGAGGCGATATGCCCAGGGCTTCCGCCGCAGCAGTGAAATCATCGACCTCGATCCAGCGGTCGCCAGCTACGCGCGGCCAGGGCAGCCGCTCCAGCGCCAGCAGCGGCACGCCGGCGATCGCACAGGCCGCGATCGCATGCCCGCTCATTTGGGCCGCGAACGGATGGGTGGCGTCGACCACGCGCGCGATCTTTTCGTCGCGGAGATATCTTGTCAGCCCATCGACGCCACCAAAACCGCCGACACGCCAGGGGATCGGCGGCGGCGTTGGGCGTTCGGTGCGGCCGGCATAGGACAACACGGCATCGAACCGCGCGTCGTTCGCAAGCGCCGCCACGAGCTGGTTGGCTTCCGTGGTGCCGCCGAGGATCAGGACCCGCAATGGTTTGGCCGGGGAGGATGTCATGGCTGCGAGCGATGACATACCGACGCCCTGGCTGTCCATCGTCGGGATCGGCGAAGACGGGCTTGACGGGCTGTCGGCGGCGGCGCGGGCGCGGCTCGCGGCCGCCGAATTGATCGCCGGCGGGCGGCGGCATCTGGCGCTGGTCGCAGCACTCGGCGCGCCGACGCTCGAATGGGGCACGCCGTTCGCGGCATCGATCCCAAAACTGCTGGAGCATCGTGGCAAGCGCGTGGTGGCGCTGTGCTCGGGCGATCCGTTCTGGTACGGCGCCGGCTCGGTGTTTGCCGAAGCCGTTCCCCTTGCGGAAACCATTGCTATACCCGCGCCATCGACCTTTACCTGGGCCGTGGCGCGGCTGGGTTGGCGGCTTGAAGAAGCCATCACGCTCGGCCTGCACGCGCGTCCGATCGAACTGTTGCGCCCGCATTTACGGACCGGCGCCCGGTTGATCGCCCTGGTGCGCGACAGCGCGGCTCCGGCGCAGATCGCCGCCTATCTGAACGGCGTCGGCTTCGGGCCGTCGCGCCTCACGATCCTCGAAGCGCTCGGCGGCCCACGCGAACGCATTCGTGCCGCCTCTGCGGCGGGGTTCGCCATCGATGACATCAAGTCGCCGGTGGCGCTGGCGATCGAGGCGATCGCCGAACCCGACGCCGCCATCATTCCACGCGTCGCCGGATTACCGGACGAGTTGTTCATTCACGACGGCCAACTGACCAAGCGCGAGATCCGTGCGGTCAGCCTCTCCACGCTCGCGCCACGCGGCGGCGAATTATTATGGGATATCGGCGCGGGCTCCGGCGCGATCGGCATCGAATGGCTGCTCGCCGATCCCGCCAATCGCGCCATCGGCATCGAAGCGCGCGAGGACCGGCTCGCCAATGCCCGCGCCAACGCGCAATCATTGGGCGTGGCGCATTTCGATCTCCGGCTCGGCACCGCGCCCGACGCGCTGAAGGATCTGCCCACACCCGACGCGGTATTTGTCGGCGGCGGCGCCAGCCGCGACGGCGTGCTCGAAGCGATATGGCAGGCGTTACCCGCCGGCGGGCGGCTGGTGGTCAATTCCGTGACGCTGAAAACCGAGGCCATGCTGATTGCGTGGCAGGCACGCCATGGCGGCGCGCTGTTGCGGCTGTCCGTCGAACGCGCCGGCGCGGTCGGCGGCCTCACCGGCTGGCGCGCTGCGCTGCCGGTGGTGCAATGGAGCGTGACCAAATGAGCCGGCAAAAAAAACGACTTGTGATCGGATTGGGTTTTCGCGACCAAGCCTCCGCGCAGTCGATTGGCGAGGTGCTGGTGGATGTCGTCGCGAAGGCCGCGATGCCGGATGCCGCCACGGAACTTGCCGTGGTGGAAGACAAGGCCACGCATCCGAGCCTGCTCGTCGCAGCTCGGGCTACTCGTTTGTCCATCAAGACGATTGCAGCCGAGGCGCTGCGTGCGGCGGACTCGCGCGTGGCGACACGTTCGGAACGGGTGTTGAGGCAGCGCGGCGTCGGCAGCGTCTGTGAAGCCGCGGCATTGGCCGCGGCCGGCGCCGGGGCGCGTCTCGTCGTCACGCGTCAGGTGTCGACTGATCGCAACGCGACGGCTGCCGCGGCCCTATCGGAGGATGTTGCGCCATGACCGTCCATTTCATCGGCGCCGGTCCCGGCGCGCCCGATCTGATCACCGTACGCGGCCAGAATCTGGTCGCGCGCTGCCCGGTATGTCTGTTCGCGGGATCGCTGGTGCCCCGCGAGATCATCGCGCTGTGCCCGCCCGGCGCCCGCGTGATCGACACCGCGCCGCTCGACCTCGATGCCATCATTGCCGAATTCGTCACCGCCCACACGGCCGGGCTCGACGTGGCACGGCTGCATTCGGGCGATCTCTCGGTCTGGAGTGCGATGGGCGAACAAATTCGCCGGCTCGAAGACCACGGCATTCCCTATACGGTCACGCCCGGCGTGCCGTCATTCGCCGCCGCCGCCGCCGTGCTCGGGCGCGAACTGACCTTGCCCGGCATCGCCCAGACCGTGGTGCTGACCCGCACCTCGGGCCGCGCCTCGGCGATGCCATCCGGCGAAAGCCTTGCCGCCTATGCCGCGACCGGTGCGACGCTCGCGATCCATTTGTCGGTCCATGTGATCGACCAAGTAGCTGAGACCCTGATCCCGCATTACGGCCCGGATGGCGCGGTCGCCGTCGTCGTGCGCGCGAGCTGGCCCGAACAGGTCATCCTTCGCGGCACGCTATCGACGATCGCTGCGCAGGTGCGCGAGGCCGCGATCGAACGCACCGCCTTGATTCTGGTCGGGCCGTCGCTATCGGCGCATGATTTCGCCGACAGCGCGCTCTACAGTGCGAATTATGACCGCAGGTTCCGACCCTCCGCAGAGACCGGCCGTGGCCGCGACTAGCCGGCTTGCCGGCACGCCTGGACTGATCGTTGCCGCACCCGCAAGCGGCAGCGGCAAGACCACGCTGACCTTGGCGCTGCTCGCCGCGTTGCGCCGTCGCGGCCGTATCGTGCAGCCCTACAAATGCGGCCCGGATTATATCGATCCGGCGTTTCATACTGTGGCTGCCGGCAGAGCGTCGTTCAATCTGGATTCCTGGGCGCAAGGCCGCGAACGCTTTGACGCGCTGCTGGAGGCTGCAACGGACGCAAATCTAGCGCTGGCCGAAGGGGTGATGGGACTGTTCGACGGCGTGGCATCGCGAGGCGCCTGGGGCTTCGGCTCGACCGCCGACATCGCTGCGGCGACCGGCTGGCCGGTGGTGCTGGTGCTCGATGTCGCGGGTCAGGCACAATCCGCCGCCGCGGTCGCGCTCGGTTTTGCGCGCTATCGCGACGACGTCACGATATCAGGCGTGATCCTCAACAAGGTCGCAAGCGAGCGCCACACCGCGCTGGTGCGCGACGGCTTTGCGCGGATTGGCGTCCGGGTATTCGGCGCTGTTGCGCGCGACACCGCGCTGACGATGCCGGAGCGCCATCTCGGACTGGTCCAGGCGCAGGAGGACCCAGCACTGCTGGCGCGGCTCGCCACGCTCGCCGATCTGGTCGAGCGCGACGTCGACCTCTCGGCACTCGAAGCGGCGGCGCGCCCGACACGGCGTCAGCCGCCTACCGCCGCGCCTCGGATGGTTCCGCCGGGACAACGGATTGCGCTGGCGCGCGACGTGGCGTTCTCCTTCGTCTATCCGCATCTGCTGCAAGGCTGGCGCGCGGCGGGCGCGGAAATCATCGCCTTCTCGCCACTATCGGACGAACCGCCGGATCCTTCCTGCGACGTCGCCTGGCTGCCCGGCGGCTATCCGGAACTGCACGCCGGCAAGCTCGCCGCGGCTTCGCGCTTCGCCGACGGGATCCGCGCTTTCGCGCAGACGCGCCCCGTCCATGGCGAGTGCGGCGGCTACATGACGCTCGGCGCCGGCCTGATCGACGCGGCGGGGCACCGTCACGCGATGCTTGGGCTACTCGGGCTCGAGACCGATTTCGCTCAACGCCGCCTGCATCTGGGCTATCGGACCGCGACGCTGCGGGCGCCGATCCCGGGCCACGCCGCGGGAAGCACGCTGCGTGGCCACGAATTCCACTATGCCCGCGTGATGACGCAGCCCGACGAGCCGCTCGCCGATATCCGCGACGCCTCCGACATGGCGACGGCGGAAACCGGAAGCCGGCGCGGTCACGTCACCGGAAGTTTCTTTCACATGGTCGATGTCGCGGGGGACGCCAGGCCATGACCACACCTGACAAACCCCCAATCGGCAGCATCGCCCTGATCGGCGGCGGGCCGGGCGACGTCGACCTGTTGACCCTGCGCGCGGTGGAGCGGCTGCGCGCCGCCGACGTCATTCTCTATGACGACCTCGCCGGCGACGACATCCTGTCGTTCGCCTCACCCGACGCCGAACTGATCGCGGTCGGCAAACGCGCCGGCCATCCCTCGCCGAAGCAGCAGGAAGTGAGCCGGCTGATGATCGGCTACGCCAAACTCGGCAAGCGCGTGGTCCGGGTCAAATCCGGCGATCCCTCGATCTTCGCCCGCGCCGACGAAGAGATTGTTGCGGCCCGCGACGCCGGCGTGCCGATCGAGATCGTGCCCGGCATCACCACCGCAACCGCGGCCGCCGCCTATCTCGGCACGTCACTCACCAAGCGCGGCGTGGCGCGGCGGGTGCAGATGGTCACCGGCCATGACGTCGATGGAAAGCTGCCGGAAGACCTCGATATCGCAGCGCTGGCCGATCCCGGCGCTACCACCTGCGTGTTCATGGGCAAGGCGACGTTCGCGGCACTGGCCGAAAAACTGATCGCCAAGGGACTATCGGGCGAGACCCCGACTGTGGTGATCGAAAGCCTGGGCTCGCCCGCTACGTCAGTGATGGCAGGGACGCTAACGGAAATCACAGCCCGCCTTACAACGGCAAAGCCGCAGGGGCCGTGCATGATCCTCTACGGCGCCGCGCTGGCCGGCGTCGGCACCGACGGAGCCTGAACAGGGTCAGATTCGATCCGCGGGCACACCGAGATCATATCCCTTGAAGCGATAGATCAGATACGACACCCCCCAGCTCACGACGAACAGTCCGACGATGCCGTAGCCCAGCGCGCCGAAGTTGCTGTTGAGGTTCGTGATCGCATCCCAGAACACGCCGTGCAAATCGAGCTCATCGGCGATCAGGCCGAGCGTTTCGATGCCGCCGACCACCAATGCCACCAGCACCGATACCGATGTGATGGTGAGGTTGTAGAACAGTTTGCGCATCGGGTTGCGATAGGCCCAGCCATAGGCGCCCAGCATCAATACGCCGTCCGTGGTGTCGACCAGCGTCATGCCGGCGGCAAACAAAGCCGGGAAAATCAGCAGTGACCAGCTCGATACCGAATTCGAGGCCTGCGCCGAGAGGCCGAACAGGCTGATCTCGCTGGCGGTCTCGAAGCCGAGCGCAAACAACAGCCCGATCGGATAAAGATGCCAGCTCTGCGAGACGAAGCGAAACAGCGGCCGGAACAGCCGCGCCAGCCAGCCGCGCTGTTGCAGCAGCAAATCGATCTGCTCTTCGGTGACGTGATCGCCGCGCTCGGCGAGCCGAAACGCCCGGTAGACGCCGCGCAGCACGATCAGATTGGCGATCGCGATGATGAACAAAAATAGCGCCGACGCCGACGTCCCGACGATGCCGCCAATTTCGCGGTAGGAAGCCAGTTGTTCGCTCAGCGCGTTCGCTGTCATCGCAACGGCGAGCGACGCAACCACGACAACGGTCGAATGCCCCAGCGCAAAGAAAAAACCGACCGCGACCGGCCGCTTTCCTTCCTGCATCAGCTTGCGCGTGACATTGTCGATCGCGGCAATGTGGTCGGCATCGATCGCATGACGAAGCCCGAGGCTGTAGGCCAGTACTGCGGTGCCGATCAGGACCGGCTGATGGGCAAAGGCCACCAACGCCCAGATCCATGCCGCCAGATTGGCGGCAACGAGAAAGGCATAGATTCCAGCCATCCGGCCGCGAAAGCCAAGCAGTTCGGTGTCGGCAGTCGGGACAATCGATCTCACGGATACACCTTTGATTTCACGCCTGCGCCTTGCGATGGAAAGTGGAATCGTAGCCTGCGCCAGCCGATCACGGCTCCGGTCACCGAGAATAGAAATCCAATAGCGCATAACACCACGATCAGCATGCTTCTCACCGTCGGATGGGCGAACAATATCGGAAAATCCAGCGTGTGGAGGGCGGTGTAGACCCACCGGTAAGCCCGGCGCGACGAATCGAGCCGCTCCATCACGCGACCGGTCGCGCCATCGACCTGAAACCAGACATCGCCACAGACCGACCGATAGACCGGCGCACCAGGGATCAGCGAGGCGGCCGGATAATTGTCCCCGGCGCCGACCACGAAGGGCGCCGCACAGTTCGACGCGATGCGCCGGATAAAGCCATCGACCTCTTCAGCGGTCAGATAGGAACGACCCGGCTGCGGATTTCGCGGATCTGAGCCGATCGCCGCAATGGACTGCGAATCGACGCCCGTTCGTTCGCGTTTATGAAAACGCTCCCCGAAAGCGAACCATTCCACCTCCTTGGTGGATTCGGGGATGGAACGTGCGTCGCCGGCAACGCCGTTCCGATCCGGCGTTCGCGCGATCGTCGCAGCTTCCGTGTCGGATAACCGGCCGCGCGAAAACAATAGGCCATGGTCCATCGACAACCAGCCGCTGAAAATCCAGGTCAGCACGAATGTCGCAGTGAACAGACCGAGGATGTGATGCCAGGCGTGCCAGCCGCGAAACGGCGATCCGACAGCGCAACGCGAAACCCGCAGCCTGATCACACCAAGCACGGCTCCCGTCACCGCCGCGACTAACGCAACCAGCGAAAGCGTCCACACGACCTTGTCCCAGGCCGCCCAGTTGCTGCGCAGAACGGTCGGGTAAATCCAGTGGACCACGCTGCCCGGATAATTCCAGGCCCGCTGGTAACGCGTGGTGTCGAGCACGACCTCACCCGTCCTGGAAGAGACGTAGAGTTCGGTGCCAGACGGATCGTTCAACGCCACGCGATAAAGTGGCCGGTGTTCGTCGTAGCCGTTGGGCACGCTCCACTGATCGTATTCCGCAAGGGAGGCAAGGATTGCGTGCGTTGCGTCGATGCCGCGTTGGCGCGCATGGGCTTGCGCGATGGCGAATGCAAGCTGATCCGACGTGACGGCGGCGTCGGAAAGATCGGCGGCGCGAACCGCCGCGGGCTTTGACGTGCCGGTCACGATGTAAACCGGACCGTCGGTACGCTGGATCAAACGAATCCGCCGCGCGTCCTCGATATGGCTCGCGACAACGGCCTCGTCCGGGTCGTGGCGAACCTGCGAAACATCGATCGGCGGCAGGCCGGCGAAACGCGCCGCTTCCGTCAACGCCGGAAACGGCACGAAATGCATCACGATGCCGCTCGCAAACCACATCGCAAACAGCAGGCAAAAGCCGACGCCAAGCCAGCGATGCAGCAGAACGAGGGCTTTCATGGCCTAGAGCCTTTTCCGTTCCGATGGAATCGGAACGGGGCTCTAGTCTTTTGTTTTAACGCGTTTTCTTCACGCGAACCGGTGCCCACGGAGCCTGTCATCGGGCGCGCTTTCGCGCGACCCGTTGGCTCGAAAACGCTCTAGCGCTTACCATTTGAACGCCGCCGCCAATTCATAGGTCCGCGACGCGCCGAGCAGGATCTGGTCGGGATAGAACGGGTCGCCCCAGACCGCGTATTCCCGGTTGAACAGATTGCGCACCCGGAAGGTGACGCGGGTCTGGTCGACGGCCGGGAAGAAATATTTCGGAATGTCGACGAAGACATAGGCGTCGGCGACGGTGTAGGCGTCCATGATCACCGTGTTGGCGTCGGAATTGTAGCGACTACCGACGTAACGCGCCGACATGCCGATCTCGACCGGCAACCTGGTATCGAAACGATAGGAGGCGCCGGCATTGGCGACAACCGCCGGCACGTTCGGCGGCGTGTTGCCCGAAAACGAACCCGTCAAAATCATAGTCGGCATAGCGCGCGTTGACAAAAGCGAAATTGCCCCAGAGTTTCCATGCCGTCGTAGGCCTGATCGCGCCGTCGATCTCGACGCCCTTGGCGTTTTCCTGACCCGCGATGTTCAACGTCATGCCGCCGGCCGCGGCATAGACGTTCTGGCGATCGATATCGAAAAGCGACAGCGACCACTCGGCCTTGTCGCCCCACAAAAATTGCTTCACGCCGGTCTCGTAAGTCTGCGACGTGGTCAGATTTAGCGGCTGGGTGCCCGCGAGCAGGAAGATGTTGTTGGCCGCGACGTCGGCGCCGGTCGCATACTGGCTGTAGAACGTCATGCCCTTGATCGGCTCCCAGGTATATCCGATCCGGCCGGTGACCGGTGTCCAATCCTTGGAGAACGGGAAACCCGGTTTGTCCGCCCCGGTGATATCAGTCGAGTTGCGGCTGAGTTCGATCCCTTCGACGCGAATGCCGCCGATCAAGGCAAAGGCCTGCGTGATCTTCAGGCGGTCCTCGAACGACAGCGACTGGTTGTTGATGACGGCGGTCTGGTTTTGCGTCGTCAGCACGCCGTAGAGGCCGGGCGATGGATCGACCAGCGGCACGTCGTCGTGGGGAAAGTTCGCCGCACCTGGTCGGCCGAAATCGAGGTTGCTCACCGCGACTGTCGTAACCAGCCGGTTGTCCATCCCAGCGATTTTCGTGTTCCAGATCAGATCGGTAATGTTGCCGACCAGCTCCTGATCGTGTGCCACAAAGAATCGTTCGCGATCGACCATATTAAGAACCGAGTTGAACGCCGCAACCTCGCTGTTCTGCCATTGGCGTTGCGCATCATAATTATAGACCTGGCTTTTCAGGGTGAGCTCATCGTTGATCGCGAGCTCAAAGCCGCTGCGCAGCCAAAGCTCGTCGGCATTCACATAATTGTTGGCGACGTTGTAATTGGTCGTCAGCGTGCGGCCATCGATCGTGACCGGGCCGAGATTGGTGCCGTTGTCATTGGAGACATAGGTTCCGGAAACAATTCCGTGGGTCGCGTTGGGCCCGCTATAAGCCGCCGACACCAAAGGCGTCCCCCAATAGGCATTCGAATGGTCCTGCTTGTATTCGATGGCGCCCCAGATCTTCAGGTTTTCCGAAACCTTGTAGTTCAACTGGCCCGAGACGTCGAAGGTCTTGGTATCGGTGTCGTCGATAAAGCCGTTGAGCGAGGAACGGCTGATGTCGAAGCGATAGTCCAGTCCCTGCACATTGGTGCTGCCGCCGGAGCCATAGGAGCTGCGGAAGGAATTCAGCGAATCGTAGGAGAAGAACGCCTCGTTCTGCACCGGCCCGCTGGTCGGCTGCTTGTTGGCGAAGTTGATCGCGCCGCCGGTTGCGCCCTCGCCCGACAGCAGCGACGCCGGCCCCTTCAGTATTTCGACGCTATCGAGATTGGCGGTGTCCATGTAGCGCGACGTCATGTTCTGCGGCCCGATCTTGATCCCGTTGTAGAGCACATTGATCTGGCTGTTGGTGAAGCCGCGCATCGAGAACGCGCCGGGCTCGGCGGGTCCATCGCCGCCGGTCACGCCAACCGCGCCTTGCGCCACTTCCGTGGTGGTTCGATAGCCCTGGTCGCGGATCTTGTTCTGGTCGATGACCTCAACGGTCGCGGGAATTTCGCGCACCGTGAGTCCAAGCCGGCTCGCGCTGGCGGCAACGCCATTAGTGTTGAGCGGCGATTGCGATGGCGCCACACCGGTTGCCGCGGGCGCTGGTGCTGCCGGCCGACCGGTGTGCCGATTGGCAACGCGCGTGGATGCCGGCGCGCGCTTTGCGGCGGATGAAGTTCGCTTGACCGGCTTCCGCTTCGGCTCGGTGACGATGACGGGCTCTAGCTGGCCCCGCTGTTGCCCAGTGGACGTCGCGGTCTGAGCCCGCCCGGCGCCCGATGAAAGACAGGCAAGCAAGGCCAGCGGTGCAGCCGAACAGCGCAGCAAGCGTTTGGTCGAGAACTGACGAGAGGCTGGCGTGAAAAAGCGGCGGGCGAAATGGGACGTCGAACGCCCATCATCTGTTGAAATTGACACGATTGTAGTCCGAGGGCGATCGCCGTTACGTCACCGCGGTTGCCGCCACATCCACCTCGCCCCCGAGTCGGATGTAACAACTATTCAACGACACCGGAGCACCCCGCCCGACGCGTTTGCGCGTGACTATGACTGGCAGCAGGTTTCCTGACTCGCGGGTCATCGCCTCGGACCACCTTCCCAGAGATCTTGCGTCTCCAGTGGTATTAATGGTCGTCGGCTATCCGCCTACAGTTGCGGGGGCAGCCGCGGAATTGCCAGCCACGTCTCAGATCAAGTCTGAGATAATGGCCGGCGCACCGCATTCCCTTGGTTAGCCCTTGCGGGCACTACCGACCGCAAGGTGGCATCGGGCCGTGATCGCGTCAACCTTCGAATCAGCTCTGTCACTTGAGGCAAGCGCGACGATCACAGTCCATGAAAGCTTTCGGAGCGACAACGGCGCAAGGCATGTGCCGCGCAGGCCATCGCGTGATCGGCCATTCGCGCGGTTCGGGTTGCGGCTACGTACTTGCCCCCTTGGAAAAATTCGACATCTTGCCCAATCTTGGTCTAGAAGTGTTCTTACAAGCTCGATGGTCGTTTCGGTTTGGTCTTTCGAATGAACTGGTTTCGCGCCAAGGTCAGGCAGGTCACATCGTTCGCGCTGCTCGCGCTCGCGATCAACCTTGCGCTGTCGTTCGGCCACATTCACCTCGAAGGCTTCCGCGGCGGCGAGACCAATGCCGGCGTGCTGCTGTCGGCGCTCTCCCACGCCAAGAGCGGGCAACCCGACCAACACAAGGGCCATCCCGACGATCTCTGCCCGATCTGCATGGCGCGGGCGGCACTCGGAGCCGGGCTTGCCGCCGTCGCCCCTGCTCTGTCGTTCG
>Ga0193743_1002104_pt1 | contig 14303 bp, 13 predicted proteins | sample L2c2metaG_FD_143038 | JGI IMG/M metagenome (GOLD analysis project Ga0193743, IMG submission 143038) | Soil microbial communities from a riparian zone of the East river system, Colorado, United States - L2c2 | ecosystem: Environmental > Terrestrial > Soil > Riparian zone | place: USA: East River... | reverse complement strand
CCCGCACACCAGGGTAATGACGTCGGCATCGGGAATGTTCGCGGAGAGCAGCAGAAGTAATGTGGCGCGCGGCGTGAAGCGGTCGAGTCCAGCACGCGCCAACGCTATCGCGGTCAACGAGTGAGTGACATTATCCATGCGCGGGAGCTTCAGTGCGTGCTAGGCGCAAACTGCAACCTGCAGCAGGGATTGCTCCCTGGCCAGGTACTCCGGCGGCACTAAAAGCGTGAGGGCGTCAGGGATGATCTCGGCGGTCACGGGTAGCTTGCCCACCAATTCTCCATCCATCTGGCTATAGATGTCCTGGCCTTCCACTGGCTCGCAAGTGACCGAACGGCCGCGCACGACGGTGACCCCGGGCATGCGATTGGCTTGTCCCAAGGCGACGGCCATCAGATAGGGTATGTAGCGGAGGCTTTGGGTGCCGCGAAAGAGCACTACTTCAAAGTCGTTCCGCAACAGCGATGCCCCGCGGGCGATTTCGAGATCGCCGCCGTAATTTCGAACGCGGCTGATGAGGGCGAAACTGGCTTGATAGCGCAACCCGTCGATGGTTAGGCCGAACTCATGCAGTGGGCGGAAGACCTGCGAAAAACCACCCAAATAGTAAGCGAGCTTGCCCAAGGCTGCTTTGAGGTCAAGGTTCAAGTGGTACACGACTTCCGCGTCAAGCCCGGCGCCGGACATGCACAGGAAGCAGCGCCTTTCGAAACTGCCCAGGCGCAAAGACCCCACTGAGATGCGGGCTGCCTGGAAACCGCGAAGGCGCGCGGCCACCTTGGTCATGTCCGTGGAAAGGCCGAGTTCGCGGGCAAGCACGTTCGCCGTCCCACCCGGCAGAATGCCAAGAGGAACGCTGGAGTGCAGCATGCCGTTCGCCACTTCGTTGATCGTGCCGTCGCCTCCGGCCGCCAAAATCAAACCGCAGCCGGCGTCGATCTGGCGGCGAGCTTGGGCGGAAGCACTGCCAGGCGCGGTGGTGGCGACAAGCTTGGCGTCAATTCCCTCCCCGGCCAGCGTTTCGATGGTACGTTGAAGCAAGTGCCGAGTGCGAGAAAGACGTCTAGCGACCGGATTATAGATGATGGCAGCGCGTTTCACTCGTAAATCTTCCAATCTCACATTATAGGTTCAGGAATGAAAGAGTCTCCCGCGCAGCGCGTGGAACATCTGCGGAAATTACTCGAACAGTACGAATATTCGTACTACGTACTGGATGCGCCGGAGGTGACGGATGCCGAGTTTGACGCGCTGATGCGGGAGCTTCGCGAACTGGAAATCAGCCACCCTGACCTGCTGACGGCGGATTCGCCGACACAGCGGGTGGGCGGCCAGCCTCGGGAAGGATTTGTCAAAGTCCCGCATAGTTCTCCTATGCTCAGCCTGGACAATGCGCTGAACGAGCAGGAACTGCGGGAGTTTGACGCGCGTGTGCGAGCGTTGCTGAAAGCCGAAGAGTTCACTTACGTCGCCGAGTTGAAGCTGGATGGACTGTCGATGGCTGCGCAGTACGGAGACGGGCGCATGAAACGAGCTGTCACGCGCGGCGACGGACGAATTGGGGAAGACGTGACGGAGAACGCGCGGACCATTCGATCTCTACCGCTGCGCCCGCGGTCCGACGCGATTCCACAGAGCGAATTTGAAGCGCGGGGCGAAGTGGTGATGCAGCGCAAAGCGTTCGAGCGTATGAACGAAGGGCGCGAGCGCGACGGGCTGGCACGGTTCGCGAATCCTCGCAATGCAGCCGCCGGGGCCTTACGCGCGCTGGACCCCGCAGTTACGGCGGCGCGGCAGCTCGACTATTTCGCTTACTTTCTGATGAAAGACGGACGCCCGCTGTTTGCCAGCCATTGGGAGAACCTGGAACATCTGGTGGCGGCAGGATTCAAAGTAAATGCGCACCGCCGGAGATGTAAGGACCTGGATGAATTGCTGGAGTTCATTCGCGAGTGGGATGCCAAACGCGATTCGCTCGGGTATGAAACCGATGGAGTCGTAGCCAAGGTGGATTCGGTGCAGCAGCAGGACAAACTCGGCTGGACGGCAAAGTCTCCACGCTGGGCAATCGCGTTCAAGTATGCAGCCCGGCAGGCGGTCACAGTGCTCGAAAACATCGAGGTGCAAGTGGGGCGCACGGGGACGCTGACGCCGGTTGCGCGCCTGAAACCGGTCAGCTTTGGCGGGGTAACCGTGGCGCGGGCCACTCTGCACAACGAGGATGAGATTGCGCGCCTGGGCGTGCAGATTGGCGATACGGTCCTGGTCGAACGCAGCGGCGATGTGATTCCTAAAATTGTGCGCGTCGTGGAGCCGGGCGCGCACCGCACGCCCTATCGCATCCCTTCGCACTGCCCGGTGTGCGGCGGCCATGTGGTGCGGGAGGAAGGCGAGGCGGCCAGCCGCTGTGTCAATACGAACTGTCCGGCGCGTTTGCGCGAATCTCTGCTGCACTTTGCCGCGCGCGGCGTGATGGACATAGACGGCATGGGCGACGCGCTGGTGGACCAACTGCTGGCGCGCGGGCTGGTACGCGGAATTGCCGATCTCTATGACTTGAAGCTGGAGCAGTTATTGGAGCTTGAGCGCATGGGGGAAAAGTCCGCCTCCAAGGTGCTAAAGAATATCGACAACTCGCGGAAGCAGCCGCTCTGGCGTGTGCTGAATGGCTTGGGCATTCCTTTCGTGGGTGAACGGACGGCACAACTCCTGGCCGGACATTTTGGTGATTTGAATGCGATTGCGGCCGCCTCGGTGGAAACGCTGCAGGAAGTAGCCGAAGTGGGTCCCAAGGTTGCCGAATCCGTGCGCCAGTTTTTTGCCGAAGAGCGCAATGTCGATCTGGTGAACCGGCTGCGCGCGGCCGGGCTGTCTTTCCAAGGCGAGAAAGAGAAAAAGAAGACCGGCCCGCTGACCAAGCTCAACTTCGTTATCACGGGCACGCTGCCGACCCTGAAGCGCGAGGAGGCAAAGGACTTGATTGAAAAAGCCGGCGGGAAAGTGGTGGGTTCGGTCAGCGCCAAGACGAATTATTTGCTGGCGGGAGAAGAAGCCGGATCGAAGCTGGATAAAGCGCGAGACTTAAATGTGCCCGTCATCGACGAAGCGGAGTTATTCGCTATGCTGAAATTCTAGCGGAATAATACACTGCATTTTCCTTTTCATTCGCTGGCCGCGTGGTGGCAGCACTTCGGCAAAACGGTGACTGCATGGGGTCCGCAAGGACTGTTTCTGCTGGCTGTTTTTGATTCCGCGGGCGTGCCGCTGGTGGGCGGAGTGGATGCGCTGCTGATCGCCATCGCCACCAATCAGCCGGAGCTGGCCTACGTGGCGGCGTTTCTGGCAATTGTGGGTTCGCTCACCGGCAGCCTGATCCTCTTCTTCCTGGCACGGAAGGGCGGCGAAGTGCTGCTGTCGAAGCACATCTCGGGCCGCGCCGGCGCGCGAATGCATTTGTGGTTCCAGCATTACGGCCTGATCACAGTGTTCATTCCAGCCCTGTCACCACTGCCGCTGCCCATGAAGATTCCGGTCTTCTGCGCAGGCGCTTTGCGGGTAAGAATCGCCTATTTCATAATCGTGGTGTTGTCGGCGCGCACCATCCGTTACGTGGCGCTCGCTTACCTGGGGCGGAACTACGGGCTGCAGGCGTTTGCGCTAGTGAAAACGCACGGCTGGGAGATCGGCATCGGCGCGCTTGCGATGGCCGCGATTGTCGGTATTTCGCTGCGGGCTTTCCAGCGGCATGAAGCGGCGCTTGGCAAGCCTGAGTAAGCGTGCGCTAGCCGTATCTCTTAGGGCCACTTCTGCGCGCCGTGAAGAATACGGGCAACATGAATGACATCGCCCGTGATCTGGTAGACCACTATATACGGCAAGGGCGAAAGCACGAGTTCCAGCGTTCCCGCCTTCTTGCCGTGACGTCCGCGGTAGGGGAACAGCAGCAGCGTGACGGGGGCATTGTAAACCTCGCGTACCAAGTCGGCAGCACGTCCAGGCGTCTGTTCAAGTAGATAATTCGCGATGCGCGCCCAAGGTCGGCGGCGGCTTCCTCGGTCCAGCGAAGCTCCATCTATGAGCGGGAGGGATTCTCGGTCAGTAGCTTTTCCAAGCGCGTTCCGGCTTCCGCGTGCGATAGCACTTCACCGCGCTTGATTTGCGCTAAACCCTCTTCTACCTCACGTAGAAACCACTCATCATAGTCTACGAGGCGCTCTACCGCTTCTCTCACCAGTATCTCTGCATCGCTTCCGCGCGCGGCGGCCAAGCGGCTGAGCTTGGCCTGCAGATCGGGCTTCAGGTGGACTTCCATACCTGTAAGTGTAAGGACGCCTTCGCCTACTGTCAAACGTCGGAGCTCAGACCAATTTGGATCAGGATGGATCTTCGGTACGATAAACCCATGTCTACCCTATCCCGCCGGAACTTCGTTGTCGGAACGGCTGCGATGCTGCCCATCGCGAAAGCGGCTTTCGGGCGCGAGCCACTCAGCGCCAGCAATCTGGGCGTGCAGTTATACACGGTCCGCAATACAATCACCAAAAATCCTGAAACCGTCCTAAAAGCCATTCAGGATATCGGCTTCAAAGAAATTGAAGCAGTGTACGCCACGCTGGACCAGATTGGACCAGCCCTCAAACAGACGAAATTGGAGCCGGTCAGCGTACACGTGGACACCGCCATTTTCATGGAAGGCGGCGGCAAACTCGACGAAGCCATCGCGAAGGTGAAGCAGTTCGGCTTTCAATATATAGTAGTGCCGTATATCCCTCCGGCCCAGCGCGGTGGGGCGGAGGTGTTCAAGAAACTGGCCGCGGTTCTCAACACCTCAGGCGAGAAGGCGAAAGCAGCCGGACTGAAGCTTTGCTACCACAACCATGCTTTTGAGTTCGAAAAGCAAAGCGGCGGCAGCGGCCTGGAAATCATGATGAAGGAAACACACAAGGATCTGGTGTTTCTGGAACTGGATATTTTCTGGGTGAGCGTGGCGGGCAATGATCCGGTGAGCTTGTTGAAGAAATACTCGGGCCGCATTCCATTGTTGCACTTGAAAGACAAGGCGAGCGGCATTGCGACACAGTACAACGAGAAGGTGCCGAAAGAGACGTTTAAGGAGGTCGGCAACGGGTCGCTCGACATGCCGGCGGTGCTGGCGGCGGCGAAGAGGGAGAATGTGCATCACTACTTTGTGGAGCAGGACCAAACTGCCGGCGACCCATTGGATAGCCTGCGGCAGAGTTACAAGTATCTGAGCGGGCGCTTTGCCAGTTGAACGTTGAATCGTACCCCAAGCGTGTTCGCGTGGTCGAAGTAGGGCCACGCGACGGGCTCCAAAATGAGCGCGCCGTGTCCGTCGAGACGAAGGTGACGCTGATTGAATCGCTTGTCGAGGCGGGCGTGACCACGGTGGAATGCGGCAGCTTCGTCTCGGCGAAACGTGTTCCTCAAATGGCGGATACGGCAGCCGTGCTGCGGAAACTGCGCCGGAAACCGGGCATCAATTACACAGTGCTGGTTCCGAATCTGCAAGGACTTGAGGCGGCGGTTGCCTGCGGGGTGGAAGAAATTGCGGTGTTTGCATCGGCATCGGAGAGTTTTTCACAGAGTAATATCCAAAGCTCCATCCCCGGCAGCTTGCAGCGTTTGGGCGCGGTTGCCAGGCAGGCCGGGGAGTTGAAGATTCGAGTGCGCGGCTATGTATCCTGTGTCCTGGGCTGTCCGTTTGAAGGCGACGTACCCACCGCGGCGGTGGCGAGCGTGGCGAAAGCGCTGCTCGACATGGGATGCTACGAGATTTCGCTGGGCGATACGATTGGCGTGGGCACGCCGCTCAAGACGCGGGCGATGCTCGAAAGAGTCGCGCATGAGGCGCCAATGGACCGGCTGGCAGTACATTTTCACGATACCTGGGGGCAGGCGCTGGCAAATGTGCTGATCGCTCTGCAACTGGGCGTAGCCGCGGTGGATGCTTCGGTGGCGGGCCTGGGCGGCTGTCCTTACGCGCCTGGAGCAACCGGGAATTTGGCGACAGAAGATCTGATTTACCTGTTGAATGGGATGGGCATTGAGACGGGGATTGACTTAGAAAAATTGGCGGCGGCCGGCCGCACGATCTCACACGCGCTAGGGCGCGAACCGGTGTCGCGAGCAGCGGCGGCGATAGCGGCGAAGGGGCGGGCGTGAACAAAGTCATAGCGAGTATGGATGAAGCGGTCGCCGACATCCGGGATGGCGCGACAATCATGCTAGGCGGCTTCGGGTTGTGCGGTATACCCGAAAATCTGATTGCGGCCCTGGTGCGCAAGCGCGTAAAAAAGCTGCACACCATCAGCAACAACATGGGTGTGGATGGTTTCGGCATGGGGCTGATGCTCGAAGCCGGCATGATTGCCTCCCACGTGGGCAGCTATGTGGGTGAGAACAAGCTGCTGGAAAAACTGGTAATCGCGGGGAAGTTGACCGTTACTCTGATTCCACAAGGGACGCTGGCGGAACGCATACGGGCAGGCGGAGCGGGCATTCCGGCGTTTTACACGCCTGCCGGAGTGGGCACGATGGTGGCGGAAGGCAAAGAGGTCAGGGAGTTTGATGGGCGCGCCTATCTGCTGGAACGCGCTCTGACGGCTGATTTTGCGCTGGTCAAAGCATGGCGCGGCGACCGGATGGGTAACCTGGTCTACCGCAAGACCGCGCGGAATTTCAACCCGATGATGGCGACGGCGGCGGCCATCACTATTGCCGAAGTGGAAGATTTGGTAGAACCGGGAGCGCTGGCTCCCGACAACGTGATAACGCCGGGTATCTATGTACAGCGCGTGGTGAAAGGCCTGATCTATGAGCGACGCATTGAGCGGCGGACCATTCGATAAGAGCGCAAAGGGCGCCGACACGCCCGTTTTGCGCGAGTTCGACAAAAGAGAATTAATCGTCCGCCGAGTGGCGCGGGAGCTGCAGGATGGATTCTACGTGAACCTGGGGATCGGGATGCCGACGCTGGTGGCGAATCACGTACCAAAGGACATCGAGGTGATTCTGCAGTCGGAGAACGGGATGCTCGGTCTGGGACCCTATCCGGTGGCAGGAACGGAGGATTGCGACCTGATCAATGCCGGGAAAGAGACGATCAGCGAACTACCCGGCAGCGCCTATTTTTCAAGCGCGGAATCTTTCGCCATGATTCGCGGCGGACATGTAAACCTTAGCATTCTGGGCGCCATGGAAGTGGATGAAGAGGGCAACCTGGCGAACTGGATGGTTCCGGGAAAAGTGGTGAAGGGCATGGGTGGGGCCATGGACCTGGTGGCAAGCGCGCGGCGCGTTATCGTGGCGATGGAGCATACGACCAAAACCGGTGAGCCGAAAATTCTGAAAAAATGTACGCTGCCCATCACCGGACTCAAGGTGGTGGATACGGTGGTGACGGACCTGGCGGTCCTTCGTGTGACGCCCGACGGCCTGATGCTTGAGGAACTAGCGCCGGGCGTTACGGTCGAGCAGGTGCGCGCTGCAACGGAAGCGGAGCTGACGGTGAGTAAGAGTTTGAAGAGCATGTTTTAAGGAGTTCACATGACACGGCGGGAATTAGCAGCAGGCGCGATTGCGGCCATCGCGGCGGGTGGAGTTTCCGGGCAGGAAAAGAAGAAACGCGAGCGTACGTCCGCTTCCGTGCCAGCCGATCCGGATGCGCCTGCCGTTCAGGACGGCACATTGCCGGAGCAACTGCCATTCGGGCCATCCATTGACTTTGCGAGACGCGACGCAGCCGCGCGCGTGGAGCCGTTTCCCATGACGGACGTGCGCCTGCTGCCGGGCGTATTTCTGGAAGCCCAAGCGGCAAACCGCGCGTTCCTGCTGGCGCAATCGACTGACCGCTTGTTGCATGTGTTCCGAGTGAATGCGGGACTTCCGTCAAATGCCGAGCCGCTGGGTGGTTGGGAAAAACCGGATGGCGAACTGCGCGGCCACTTTGTAGGGCATTATTTGTCGGCGTGCGCGCTCATGTATTCCGCCACCGGCGACCAGGAGTTTCAGAAGCGCGGGACATACCTGGTCAGCGAACTAGCCAAGTGTCAGCAGAAATTGCAAGGCGGTTACTTAAGCGCGTTCCCAACCGAGTTTTTCGATCGTCTCAATGCCCGCAAAAAAGTGTGGGCGCCGTTTTATACCGTCCATAAGATTATGGCCGGGCTGCTGGATATGCACATGCATTGCGGCAGCCGGCAAGCACTGACGGTCGTGACCGGCATGGCGGAGTGGGCCGATCAATACAGCGCCGCATTGCCTGAAGAGCATATGCAGATGGTATTGGATACAGAGTATGGCGGCATGAATGAGGCGCTGTACAATCTGGCCGCCATTACCGGTGAAGAACGCTTCGCGCGCGCCGGGGACCGGTTCACCAAGAAGCGCTTCTTCAATCCGCTGGCGTTGCGGCGCGATGAGCTGCGCGGCTTGCATACGAATACACATATCCCTCAAGTGATTGGCGCGGCGCGGCGTTATGAAATCAGCAGTGACCAGCGCTTCCGCGATGTGGCCGATTATTTCTGGCAGACCGTGGTGGAAACCCGCACGTACGCGACAGGCGGCACCAGCAACAACGAAGGCTGGCTCGTGCAGCCGAACCGGCTTGCGGCGGAACTGGCGATGGGGCATGACACGAACGAGTGCTGCTGCGCGTACAACATGCTGAAGTTGACGCGGATACGGTATGGCTGGACCGCCGACCCGCGCCTGTTCGATTACTACGAGCGCGCGCTGTATAACCACCGGCTGGGCACGATTAATCCGGCGGGAGAGACGCAATATTATCTGGGCATCGTGCCTGGCTCCTGGCGGACTTTTGCCACGAAATACGACAGCTTTTGGTGCTGCACCGGAAGCGGCGCGGAAGAGTATTCGAAGCTGAACGACAGCATTTATTTTCACGATGACAGCGGCATCTATGTGAATTTGTTTATTGCGTCGGAAGTGAATTGGACCGGGAAACAATTTCGTTTGCGGCAGGAGACAAAGTTTCCCGAGGAAGCACGAACGTCGTTCGTCGTAGAAACAGCAAATCCCGTGAAACTGACAGTGCATCTTCGAGTTCCGATCTGGATAACGGGGGGCGCCACGGTCAAGATCAACGGAACAGTTAACGATGTTTCAGCGGCGCCGGGTAGTTATTTATCCATTACGCGGGCCTGGAAGCAAGGCGACCGCGTGGAGATGGAACTACCGATGGCATTGCGGTATGAAGCCATGCCCGACGACCGGAGCTTGCGCGCAATTTTGTACGGCCCGCTGGTGCTGGCAAGTGGCGTGGGAAGCGCGGGCCTGGAAGCCGGAGCGATGGGTCCGAATCTCAAAAAGTATCCAGCGCCCCCGATACCCTCAGTTCAGGTGGGCGAAAAAGCACCCGCGGAGTGGCTGCATGCGGCTGGCGAACCGTTGACCTTCCGCGCGCGGGAGACCGCGATGGCGTTCATGCCGTTCTACAAAATGACCGGCCAACGCTATTCCATCTACTGGCGAATGGCTTAATTCTTGAGAAACTGACGCAGCCAAGCCTCGGCCAGTTTCGGCCATAAGGTCACGGCTTGAACCGTCGGGCGCATCCCATATCCATGACCGCCGGTGCTGAATAAATGCATCTCCGCGGTGACCTTGGCGTCTTTCAGCGCCCGGTAATAGACGAGGCTATTTTCTACGTGGACCGGATCGTCTTCCGTTTGGACGATAAACGTAGCCGGAGTTTGAGCGGTTACTTGAAACTCCGGTGCGAGCGTTTTGCCTTCTTCAGCCTCGGCCCGATGCCCGGAGTACGCCAGATACGCGGGATAAATGAGAACGGCAAAATCCGGACGGCAACTGAGCTGATCCGCCGGGTCAACCGGCGGGTAAGACCGTTGAGCGTAGTCGTTGCTCAACAATGCCGCCAGATGGCCGCCCGCCGAGAAACCGAGCACTCCGATGCGTTTCGAATCCAGATTCCATTCAGCGGCGTGTTGGCGAACGACACCCATTGCGCGTTGGGCATCCTGCAGCGGAGCGGCGTGGCGGGAACTACCGGGCGGCTGAGGCACGCGGTACTTCAACAACACCGCGTTGATGCCGATTGAATTCAGCCAGGAGCAGATCTCCGAGCCCTCCAGATCGAGCGCGAGGATGCTATAGCCGCCGCCGGGAAAAACCAGAACGGCCGCTCCGGTGTTGTTCTGTTTCGGCGCCGGGTAGAACGTAAGGGAGGGTTCCGTCACGTTGCCAAGGCGTATGACGGGCTTTCCCGCCACCACATTGTCTTTCGCGGTCGTAGTGTCGTGTTCCGGACCGGGCGCAAACTTCGGACCGGGCACGCCGCCGGGCCACAGCGGAATAGGAGCTTCGGCCGCGGCGACTGTGAGCGCGGCCAGCAGCAAAGCGGCCGGAAGAGATATTTGCATTTGCTAAATCTGCGAATAAGACGTGGGCTTTACAATCAAGTTCGAAATGTCTGAAACGATGGCCTCGTAATTGAAGCGTGGAGAGCCAACCAGTTTCTTCCAATCCGGATCAGCTGAAAATGCCTGCCATTTCGCATCAAGCTGAGTCAGGTCCGGCAACCCAACCATGTACGTCAGGCTCGGCAGCCGCGAACCGATGAGCGTGTCGCTGAAAAACATATTCCAGAAACCGGCCTTGGCGAAGATAGCAAATTCGCCGCTGTTGAACATTTCCACTTTGCGGCGATGAGCGGCGGTGCTGGGGCTTTCGTAGGTACGCAGTTGGTAAACGCGCTTGGGATGTTGCATGCGGTCGGGCGGCAACATGAGTTTGGGGAATCCCTCGAATGCAATGGAGATGGAACTTTCAATGCGGATGTAAGCCGGCTCTTTCGCGGCGGCGCTGATAAACGCTTCCCCAGCCTTCTGGTATTCATCGTCCTTCGCTAACAGCAGTTCGCTCGTGACCAAGGTCTCCAGCGAGGTCGAAGGGATCAAAAGGTAGAGCGCGGGTGTCTGCTCGCCAAGGTAGAGATCGAATGCCCCCACTGTCTTCATGCCGAGGCGGTTGAGCGCCGGGATCAGCGCTTCGGCCACATATTTGGCCGTGAGCTTGGTCTGTGGCCCGGATTGGAGCTGATAACGGCGCAGTTCGTAGTATTCGCGCCCGGAAATTCCGGCGGTGGTCTGCGCTTCGAGAGCAGCTGCATTTGAAATCGCTAGCGCCGAAGCGGCAAGCGAGGAATTTAGAAATTGACGTCTTTGCATAACAGGTCTAACAGGAACGGTCTTTTGCATTCTAGCTGGTGTGTTTTGTGATAGACTCCGCCGAAGGCTTTTCGATGCTGCGTTCTCAAAAACTGATGGCGTTTATTGCCACGCGTGACCCCGCTCGCGCCAAGGCATTCTATGGCGGTACGCTTGGGCTGCAATTACTCAGCGAAGATCCATTTGCTTTAGTATTTGATGCCAACGGAACCATGCTGCGAGTCACACCCGTGCGCGAATTGATCCTCGCGCCGTATACCGTGCTGGGTTGGGACGTGGAAGACATCGAGGCCGCGGTGAAGGAACTTACGGCAGCGGGTGTCTCGTTCGAACGCTACGGAAGCTTTCCTCAGGATGAGGCCGGCATCTGGACTGCTCCAGGCGGTACACGCGTGGCGTGGTTTAAAGACCCGGATGGAAACACACTAAGCGTCAGCCAGCATTAAAGCATTTTAAAGAACTTACACCTGGAGTTCTTGCTGAGTATTTCTGTAGGCGCGACTACTATTTTATGCTTGACTTCCCTAATGCATACATACCAAGATAGAAAAACTAGTTTTCGGAATCCCACGTCGCTTTATTCCTGTCCGGAGTTGTCACCCGGCAAAATCTTGCGTTTCACATATTACTGAACAGGGTTTTTCAACATGAGTTATTGCCCGCGCGGCGCCAGACGCTGTCTGCCGCTTCTGACATTGGCTTTGCTCTGCCAGCCAGGCATGAAGCAAGTCTCCGCACAAGCGGTTTATGGATCCATTGTCGGTGTTGTTACGGACTCGAGCGGGGCTATTGTACCGAGCGCGAAAGTCAACATCACTGAGAAAGGAACCGGCCTTTCGAGAGAGGATGCCGCCGACGGTGCCGGCCGCTACTCCTTTGTAAACGTGCTGCCCGGAAACTACGATGTGAAGATCACGGCGCAGGGCTTTCGTTCCTTTGCCAAAACAGATGTCAATATTGTTCCCGGCACAATCGTCCGCGCCGATGCCTCGCTCGAAATAGGCCAGACCTCCGAGACCGTCACGGTAGAAGGGTCCGCCGCTCAATTGCAGACGGACAAGGCCGATACGCACACCACAATCCAATCCAAGGAAATTCAGAATATTCCTTTGCCCGGTTATCGCAATTATCAAACTTTGCTTAACCTCACGCCGGGCGCGACGCCGGCCTCCACGCAGAATTCCATTACCGACACGCCGGGCCGCGCACTGGCCACACACGTGAACGGGGGCAGCGCGCAAACCAACATCACCCGTATCGATGGCGCGGAGAGCGTCAATGTTTGGCTTCCTCACCACGTCGGTTACGTGATGCCGGAAGAAGCGATTGAAGTAGTGAACATCACTACCTCCGCCGCCGACGCTGAACAGGGCATGGCCGGTTCAGCGTCCGTTACGCTGATCACCCGGTCAGGCACCAATGAAATTCACGGCAGTGCTTTCGAATATCATGACGACCAGCATCTAAGAGCCCGCGATTTCTTCCAGGTCGGCAACACGAAACCGCTAAGCATCTATAACGATTTCGGTGGCACCGTCGGCGGCCCGATCGTGAAGAATAAGTTGTATTACTTCGTCAGCTTTGACGGCACTCGCCAACGTCAGGCGATTGGTGCGACTTACACGGTTCCCACCGACCTTTTCAAGACCGGCAATTTTAGCGGGCTGTTCGGTTCCACCACGATTTACAATCCATACTCGGCGACGGGCGCCAACGGGGCCGGCCGCGTACCTTTTGCGGGCAATATCATTCCAACCAACTTAATCAACCCCATCGCAGCGAAGCTCCAGAGCTACTACCCGGCCGCCAACAATGGGCCCGGATTTGCCAGCAATTACTACGCTGCAGGCGGTCCTGTCCTTAACCGTAACCAGATGGATGCCAAGTTGAGCTACAACCTGAACGACAAGCACAGCATGTGGTTCAAGTACGGGCGCCTGTGGGCCACCTCCGGTGGCAAGGCGGTCTTCGGCATCGCGGGCGGCCCCGGCCTAGGCGGGAGTGACCCGGCGACGGGTGACACCACCATCCAATTGGGCAGCATCGGACACACCTGGACTTTGAGTCCGAATCTGTTGCTCGACGGCGTGCTGGCATATGAACGGATGGATCAAACGGTGAGAGGAACTGATTTCGGCACCAACTACGGCCAACAACTCGGCATTCCGAACACGAACGGTCCCGATCCTTTGCAGAGCGGCTTTCCGAACATCCAAATTGGGGGCACCTCTGGTTACACCAGCCTTGGCGTCGCCAATTGGATACCGGCGAACCGCGTGGAAGAAACCTACACGCAGAGCGATAACCTGAGTTGGACCAAAGGCGCCCACCAATTGCGCTTCGGATTCGACTTGGTTCGCCACCACCTGAATCACTGGCAGCCGGAAATCGGCCAGGGCCCGCGCGGCTTTCTCGGATTCAGCGGCCAGGAGACGATCGCCCCCGGCGGCAGCGCTAATCAGTACAACGGCTACGCCGCATTTCTGTTGGGCCTTTCGGATGATTCGGAGAAGAGTCTCCAAAACATCCTGATGACCGCTCGCGAATGGCAGTTCGGTTGGTATGCACAAGACCGCTGGCAGGTGACACGTAACCTGACCATCACCGCCGGCGTGCGTTATGAACTTTATCCGCTCATGACTCGCTCGAACGGAAAGGGCATTGAACGCTATGATCCCTCTACCAACTTGCTTTACATGGGCGGTCGCGGAGACGTGCCGGAGAATGCCGGTGTCTCCGTCAGCCACAAGTTGTTTGCTCCCCGCGTTGGTATCGCGTGGCGCATGAACGAGAAAACCGTGCTCCGCACAGGTTACGGAATTAACTACGATCCGCTGCCCGTCTCGCGTCCGCTGCGCGGCTGGTATCCGCTCACGATAAACGCCGCTAACGTTGCTTCCGGCCTGCAATGGGCTACCACGTTGACGCAGGGCGTGCCCAACCCAGTCGGTCCGGACTTGTCCACCGGCATCATCCCGCTTCCCGGCAATGTGACCGAACGCAGCCCGGGCTCGTTCTTCCATCGCGGCTATGTTCAAAACTGGAACTTCACCCTGGAACGCCAGTTGCCCT
>Ga0193743_1002103_pt1 | contig 14303 bp, 11 predicted proteins | sample L2c2metaG_FD_143038 | JGI IMG/M metagenome (GOLD analysis project Ga0193743, IMG submission 143038) | Soil microbial communities from a riparian zone of the East river system, Colorado, United States - L2c2 | ecosystem: Environmental > Terrestrial > Soil > Riparian zone | place: USA: East River... | reverse complement strand
GCCGGTGGATCGTCATCACCACCAGCGCCACCCAGATGAGGGCGAAGCCGATCCACCGGCCCACGGGCATCGGCTCGTGACCGACCAGGACCCCCCAGGCCATCTGCAGGGCGGGGTTGAGATAGAACAGCAGGCCCATCGTGATCATCGGAAGCCGCTGCGCGGCGGCGGCGAAGAGCAGCAGCGGTACCGCGGTCACCGGGCCCGCCAACATCAGGAGCACCGCGTGCCCCGTCCCGTAGTGAAGGAAGTGCCCCTGGCCCAGCACGGCGAGCGTGATCAGGTAGCCGCCCGCCAGCGGCAGCGCCAGCAAGGTCTCGACGGCCACGCTCACCCGTGGATCGGCCACCACCACCTTCTTCACCAGGCCGTACAGCGCGAACGACGCCGCAAGCCCGACGGCGATGTACGGCGGCGCCCCGACCTCCGCGGTGAGCACCACGACTGCGGACGCGGCGAGCACCAGCGCGACCAGCTGCCATCGCCCGATGCGCTCGCGGAACACCAGCACGCCCAGCGCCACCGTGACCAGAGGGTTGATGAAGTAGCCAAGCGCCGCATCGACGACATGGCCGTGCGTCGCGGCCCAGATGTAGATGCCCCAGTTGATCGAGACCAGCGCCGACGCCGCCAACAACAGGAACCAGGCGCGCACGCCGAGCCGGCGCAGATCACCGAGCCGGCGGGCCACCACGAGTACCAGAAACAGACAGGCCGCGCTCCACACGATGCGGTGGGCGAGCACCTCCAACGATCCGGCGGGCAGCAGCAGCGGGAAGAACCCTGGACACAGACCCCACCAGATGAAGGCGCCGGAGCCGAACAACATGCCCGACCGGCGGGTGCGCGGATCCGGGTCGCCGGTCACGATTCGTGGTGACGCAACACGTCGAGCGCATGCTGCAGGTCCGCCGGGTACGGACTGGTGATCTCGATGCGCCGCCCGTCGGCCGGATGGGCGAAGGCGAGCGACCGCGCATGCAGCCATTGCCGTTCCAGCCCAAGCCGTTTCGCCAGCGTCGGATCGGCGCCATAGGTCAGGTCGCCGCAGCACGGATGGTGCAACGCCGCGAAGTGCACCCGGATCTGGTGTGTGCGACCGGTCTCCAGATGGACGTCGAGCAGGCTGGCGGCCTGGTGCGCCTCCACCGTGTCGTAGTGCGTGATGCTGTGCCGCCCGCCCTCGGTGACGGCGAACTTCCAGTCGTTGCCCTTGTGCCGCCCGATCGGCGCGTCGATGGTTCCGCTGGACGGGTCCGGATGGCCCTGGACGAGCGCGTGGTAGCGCTTGTCGACGGTGCGCTGCTTGAAGGCGCGCTTGAGCACTGTGTAGGCGCGTTCGGAGATCGCCACCACCATCACGCCGGACGTTCCGACGTCGAGGCGGTGCACGATGCCCTGGCGTTCATGCACGCCGGACGTGGTAATGCGGTAGCCGGCGGCGGCCAGCCCGCCTAGCACGGTGGGACCCGTCCAGCCCACCGACGCGTGCGCGGCAACACCGGCGGGCTTGTCCACCGCCACGATGTCGGCGTCGGAGTACAAGATCGTCATGCCCTCGATATCGACCGGCCGATTCTCCAGCGGCGCAGGGTCTTCGGGCAGATTGACCTCGAGCCATGCCCCGGCGGCCAGGCGGTCCGACTTGCCCGCGGGGGCGCCGTCCAACTCGACGCCGCCCGCTTCGGCCAGCGCGGCCACCACGGTGCGGGACAGGCCGAGCAGCCGGGCCAGGCCGGCGTCGACACGCATGCCCGCCAGCCCCTCGGGGACCGGCATCGAGCGGGTGGTCATCAGGACGGTTCGGGTTCGTCGGCCGGCGTGCGTTGACCAGCTTCGTCCGATGCGCCGACCGGCTGGCGCCGGCCATTGACGTCGAAGTCGTAGCCGAACAACGACAGCCCGACCAGCAGGATCGCTCCGCCCACCACGGCGGGGTCGGCGACGTTGAACACCGGCCACCAGCCGATGGACAGGAAGTCGACGACGTGGCCGCGCAGCGGGCCCGGGGAGCGGAAGAACCGGTCCATCAGATTGCCCAACGCACCGCCGAGGATCATCCCCAGTCCCAGCGCCCACCACGGCGAGACCAGCCGTCGTCCCATCCAGGCGATGCCGATCACCACCCCGGTGGCGACCAGCGTGAGCACCCAGGTGTAGCCGGTGGCCATCGAGAACGCCGCGCCCGAGTTGCGCACCAGAGTCCACGTCACGGTGTCGCCGATGATGGGCACCGGCTGTCCCGGGGTGAGTAGTTTGACCGCCAGCACCTTGGTCACGACGTCCAATGCGAGCACGACGGCGGCGACCGAAAGCAGCAGGCGCAGGCGACGCCGCGAGGACCGCGGTGGGGTTTCCCCGTCGGCGGTCACTGGCTCGGCCGAGCCCGTTGATTCATCAGTCACTCCCACATCATTCCAAAGTGGCGATGGTGAACAATCGCCGCATGAGCCGCGTCGTCATCATCACCACCGGCGGCACCATCGCCACCAGCATGGACGGCGACGGTGTCGCACGGCCCACCCGCACCGGGAACGACCTGACCGCAGGCCTCGACGTCGCCGATCGCGACGTCGTCGACCTGCTCTCCGTCGACAGTTCCGAGTTGACGCCCGCGGACTGGGACGCGATCGGCGCAGCCGCCGCGTCGGCGATCGAGTCGGGCGCCGACGGTGTGGTGATCACGCACGGCACCGACACGATGGAGGAAACCGCGCTGTGGTTGGCGCTCACCTACGGCGGCGACGCGCCAGTCGTGTTGACCGGGGCGATGCGCAGCTCCGACGCCCCGAACGCCGACGGGCCCGGCAACCTGCGCGGCGCGCTGGCGCTGGCGGCGAGCCAGGCGGCCCGGGGCCAGGGCGTGCTGGTGAGCTTCGGCGGGCGCGTGCTTCGACCGTTGGGATTGCACAAGAACGCAACGGGCGACCTGAGCGGTTTCTCGGGCACCGAACTCACCGACGGATCGGTCGCGAGGCCATTCCTCGGCGCCATGTCGGCCGCTGCGGCACCGCGGGTGGACATCGTCGCCGCCTACGCGGGCAGCGACGCGGTTGCGCTGGACGCCTGTGTGGCGGCCGGGGCGCGCGGTGTGGTGCTTGAGGCCGTGGGTTCCGGGAACGCAGGCGCGGCGGTGGTCGATGGCGTGCGACGGCTGTGCCGCGACGGCGTCGTGGTGGCGCTGTCGACCCGGGTGCCTGACGGGCACGTCAGGCCCAGCTACGGGCCCGGCAGGGCGATGGTGGACGCGGGGGCGGTGGTGGTGCCGCGGCTGCGCCCGCCGCAGGCCCGGGTGCTGCTGATGGCCGTGCTGGCCGCGGGTGCACCCGTCGGCGACGTCTTCGCGAACTACGGTTGAGTGCCATGTGGGGCACGAGGTTCGCGGGATGCGCCCGCGGGCAGCAATCAGACCGTGGTGAACAGTTGGGGACCCGCCACCTACGGGCAGCACGGGTTCACCATCTCGGCGCTCTACGGGGAGCTCTGGTAGGTTTCCGCGGTCAGGCCGTCGACGTAGTCGGGCCAGTCCAGGCTGTCGACGGGGTTGGCCCGGCGGACGTCGGGCGTGTCGTCGGGCAGGGTGTGCACCGGCCCAGGACCGCTGCTGCGGGTCTCGAACCGCACGGTCATCACGCCGTGGCCTGCGCCCTGCACCCAGCCATGCCCGTGGACGGTGTGGGTGACGTCGTCGCCGATCCGCCACGCCGCGGGCGGCGGCTCGGCGCTGGGGGCCGGTGCCATCGCAGGAACGTCGGACGCCTCGAGCGCCTGCTCGAGATCGGGGAACAGCGACTCCTGCCGGACGTCCGACAGCCCCGAAAACCCCACGCCCAGAAGGCGGACCGGCCCGATGTCGACGGGATCGAGCAGCAGTCTGCGGGCGGTGCCGATCAGCGTCGAGGCGTCGGTGGTGGCGTACGGCAGCGTCGCGGACCGGGTTAGCGTGCTCATGTCGGACTTCTTGAGTTTCACTGTGACGGTGCGGGCGCCGCGGCCGTCGCGCTCGAGACGCCGGTGCGCGTGCTCGGCGATCGGTCCGGTGGCATCGCGCACTTGATCCAACGTGGTCAGATCCTGGGCGAAGGTCGACTCGGCGCTGATCTGCTTGGCGTCGGCGCGCTCCGCGACGGGACGGTCGTCGATGCCCCTTGCCAATTGGTGCAGGGCGGGCCCTACGGTACCGCCGAGGATGTCGGCGACCTCGGCATCGGTGAGCGCAGCGAACGCACCGACGGTGTCGATGCCGAGCCGGTGCAGCTTCTCCTCGGCGACCGGCCCGATCCCCCACAATCGGCGCACCGGTAGTCCCGCGAGCAAGACGCGCTCCTCGTCACGACGGACCACCCGAATGCCGTCGGGCTTGGCCAGGTCGGAGGCGATCTTGGCGATCTGCTTGCCCGAGCCCGCCCCGACCGAGGCCACCAGTCCGGTCTCGGCACGCACCCTGGCCCTCAGGTCCTCGCAGAACCGTTCGACGTCGTCGGCCGACGCACCGGCAAGTTCGAACGGTTCACCGAACGCCTCGTCGAACGACAGTTGCTCGAGCACCGGCACCATCGCCCGCACGGTGTTCAGCACCCGACCGCTGGCCACCCCGTACACAACGCCACGTGGCGGCATCACCACCGCCGCCGCGCCGACCAGTCGGCGGGCCTGGTGCATCGGCATGGCGGACCTGGCCCCGAACACGCGCGCCTCGTAACTGGCTCCGGCGACGACGCCGCGGCCACCGAGCCCGCCGACGAGCACCGGTCGCCCCCTCAGGGTGGGGCGGGTCAACTGCTCGACGGACGCGAAGAACGCGTCCATGTCGAAGTGCAGGACCCAGCGTTCCACGACTGTCGATGCTATGCAGATACCCTGACGCGCATGGCGCAACCCGTCCTTGACGTGCCGATCCGGGACGCGTCGATTCGCCTCGGGCAATTCCTGCAGCTCGCCAATCTGATCGATACCGGCTCGGATGCCAAGATGGCCATCGCCGAGGGACAGGTAAGTGTCAACGACGAGGTCGAGACCCGTCGAGGGCGCCAGCTGCACCACGGTGACACGGTCAGGTTCGGCGGCCGTGCAGCACGCGTCACCGCGGCCGAAGTCATCCACCGGGCTCCCGATTGATCATTCGAAGATCGAACTCCACGACCGCACTGCTCTTCTGCCGCCGTCATCATTTGATGACGGCGGCAGAAGGCATGCATTGACCGTCCACAAGTTGCGCTGATCACGCTTGGGCGACTTTGACCATCTTTACTGGATAGCCCGGACCGATTTTGCCGGTAACCGCGTCTCCGACCCGTTGTAGTCCGCCGCCTTGCATGAGCTCGATGCTTGGATTCGTCTCGATATCGAGATCTACTGCCAAGATTTCCTTCGCGATGAGTTCGCGGAAATCATCACTCCATCCTGTTGGCAGCTCCGGAACGCCGAGCCAAACGCGAATACGGTCGCCAATGTCGAACGCGCCTTGCCGCCGGGCTTCCTGAAACTCGCGGATGATGTCACGTGCCCAGCCCTCGGCCTCCAACTCAGGCGTGACGGTGCCGTCGAGCACCACCAGACCGGCGCCCCCTGGCAGCGCGGCGGTCAGCTCTGGATCCGCGGCCACCAGCTTGGAGCTGTACTCCTCGGGCAGCAACGTGGCCGGACCGGCGGTGAGCGTGCCGTCGGGGTTGACTACGCCCTCGCCCGCCTTGACCGCCTTGATCGCGGACTGCACGTCCTTGCCGATCCGCGGCCCTGCGACCCTGGCGTTGACGGTCAGCTCGAAGCGGCCGTAGGCGTCGATGTCGTCGGTCAATTCGACCGCCTTGACGTTGAGCTCGTCGGCGATCAGGTCGACGAAAGGACGGAGGTTGTCCGGATTCTCCACTGCGACGGTCAATTTCGGCAGCGGCAACCGTACCCGCAGCTTCTTCGCCTTGCGCAGCGACGACGCGGCCGAGCACACGTCGCGCACCTGGTCCATGGTCGCCACCAGGGCAGGGTCAGCGGGCAACGAGTCAGCCTCCGGCCAGTCCGTCAGGTGCACCGACCGCTCCCCGGTGATGCCGCGCCAGATCACCTCGGCGATCAACGGCAGCAGCGGAGCGGCCAGTCGCCCGGTTACCTCCAACACGGTGTGCAGGGTGTCGATGGCATCGGGGTCCTCCTCCCAGAACCGCGAACGCGACCGTCGCACATACCAGTTCGTCAGCGCCTCGGTGAACTGCCGCAGCTGATCGCAGGCTCCGGAGATGTCGCAGGTGTCCATCGCCTCGGTGAGGTCGTCGCGCAGCGCAGCCAGCTTGGCCAGGATGTAGCGATCCAGCACGTTCGTCGAGTCGGTCCGCCAGGTGCCCTTCTTCGGCGCATACAGTGCAAGGAACGTATACGCGTTCCAGAACGGCAGCAGCACCTGCCGGACGCCCTCCCGGATCCCCTGCTCGGCGACGACCAGGTTGCCGCCACGCAGGATCGGCGAGGCCATCAGGAACCAGCGCATGGCGTCGGACCCGTCCCGGTCGAACACCTCGGTGACGTCGGGATAGTTGCGCAGTGACTTGCTCATCTTCTGTCCGTCGCTGCCCAGCACGATGCCGTGCGATACGACGGTCTTGAAGGCGGGCCGGTCGAACAGTGCCGTGGCCAGCACGTGCAGCAGATAGAACCAGCCACGTGTCTGGCCGATGTACTCGACGATGAAATCGGCGGGATTGTGCGCGTCGACCCCTACCTCGCAGCCGGCGCCGCTGACGCCGTCGAACCACTTCTGGTTCTCGAACGGGTAGTGCACCTGCGCATACGGCATCGAGCCCGAGTCGAACCACACGTCGAACACGTCGGGGATGCGCCGCATGGTCGACTTCCCGGTCGGGTCATCGGGATTCGGGCGGGTCAGCTCGTCGATGTAGGGCCGGTGCAGATCGTTCGGGCGTACGCCGAAGTCACGCTCGAGTTCATCGAGGCTGCCGTACACGTCGACGCGCGGATACGCCGGATCGTCGGACTTCCACACCGGAATCGGGCTGCCCCAGTAGCGGTTTCGCGAGATCGACCAGTCGCGGGCGCCGGACAGCCACTTGCCGAACTGACCGTCCTTGACGTGCTCGGGATACCAGGTGATCTCCTGGTTGAGCTCGACCATGCGGTCCCGGAACTCGGTGACCTTGATGAACCACGACGACACCGCCCGGTAGATAAGCGGGTTCCGGCAGCGCCAGCAGTGCGGGTAGGAGTGTTCGTAGGTCTCGTGGCGCAGCAGCACCGCCCCGTTGACGCCCGCCGACCCGGTCTGGTTCTTCAGGTCACGGATGATCTGCGGGTTGGCGTCGAACACGTGCTGACCGGCGTAGTCCGGCACCGTTCCGTCGAAGCGGCCCTTGGTGTCGACAGGGGTCACCGGTTCGATGCCCACCGTGTCGGTGGTCGCCTTGTCGTCCTCGCCGTACGCGGGCGACAGGTGCACGATGCCGGTGCCGTCGTCGGTGCTGACGAAGTCGGCGGGCAGCACCTGAAAGGCGTTGGGCGAGTCCATGAAGTACGGGAACGGCGGCAGATAGCGCATGCCGAGCAGGTCGGCGCCCGAGTGGGTGGACAGGATCTCGGGCTCCTCGCCCAGCTCGCGGGCGTGGGCCGCGACGCGCGCATGCGCCAGCACGTAACGCCGCCCGTCGATGCCGCGCACCTCGACGTAGGTGACGTCGGGATTGACCGCGACGGCTTGGTTGGACGGCAGCGTCCACGGCGTCGTCGTCCAGATCAACAGGTACGCGCCTGCCAGGTCACCGTCGACCAAGGGGAACCCGACCGTCAGCGCAGGATCCTGGCGGCTCTGGTAGACGTCGTCGTCCATCCGCAGCTCGTGGCTGGACAGCGGGGTCTCGTCGTTCCAGCAGTACGGCAGCACGCGGTAGCCCTCGTAGGCCAGGCCCTTGTCCCACAGCTGCTTGAACGCCCACAGCACGGACTCCATGAAGCTGAGATCCAGCGTCTTGTAGTCGTTGTCGAAGTCGACCCAGCGGGCCTGACGGGTCACGTAGGCCCGCCACTCCTGCGTGTACTTCAGCACCGAGGCACGACAGGCCTCGTTGAACTTGTCGATGCCCAGCTCTTCGATCTGCGCCTTGTCGGTGATGCCGAGCTGACGCTGCACCTCGAGTTCGGCGGGCAGGCCGTGGGTGTCCCAGCCGAACCGGCGCTCCACCTTGTAGCCGCGCATGGTCTGGTACCGCGGCACGATGTCCTTGACGTATCCGGTCAGCAGGTGGCCGTAGTGCGGGAGACCGTTGGCGAACGGAGGACCGTCGTAGAACACGTATTCCGGTGCGCCGTCGCGCCGCTCGATGCTGGCGCGGAACGTGCCGTCGGCGTCCCAGTAGTCCAGCACCTCGGTCTCGAGCTGCGGGAAGTTGGGCGCTCCACCGGCCGGCTTCGGGTAGGCAGTCACTGCGTGGTCGTCTCCTGTGCCAAATGTCGCTGGCGCTCGGGAAGCCCAGCTTCGTTCAGGCACGGGGACGACGCAGCGCGTGTGCGCGAACGCCGCGGTACCACCCCGCTTGCGCACCCGAGGTGCGCCGCTCATTCTTCAGGCGTTGACGGACCCAACCGTTCGGTTCTACTGAGCCCGGGCGATCGAATGCCGTTGGCCGTTCTTCCGAAGGCTCCCCGGTGATGGCCGGATCGGTGCCTATGGGTCGATTCTAGAGGCTTGGGGTTTCGGGAGGCTAATGCGCCATCGCCAGCTCGGCGCCGGCCAGGACGGGTGCGGTGGCCTCCGAGGTCAACTCGATGAGCGCGTACGGGAGCTGCTCGGAGAGCTCCTGGATGGTGTATCGCTCGAAGCTGCGGCCGTCGTACCACCAGTCGAGCGCTAGAACCTCGCCAAGACGGTATGCGCACAGCTCGATCAGGTGCCCGAGCCGCGCGGGCTCGGAGGTGCCGTACGCGAAGAGGATGTCGGACAGCGGTTGCGCGTGCGGATCGTCGGGCACGCCATGCACGGTCAGGCGCAGCGATACCGCCGCCATCATGTGATGGACGCCGGCCAGCATCTCGGTGGCGTCCGTCAGCTGCGGACCCACGCAGGACAACTTCACCGGATACATGGTGCGGCCGTGACCGGGCACGTCGACGGCGGCCACACCCTCGCCCATGGTCCGCTCGATCGCACGGCCCAGCGCGGCGAGCAGGATGTCGTCGGCGGTAACCCCGAGGGCCGCGCTCGCACCGTCGAGTTCTTGTGTCAGGACTTCCGACAGCTCGGCCGAGACTACGGCGACGTCATCGCCCCCTGGCCGGCCGTCCACTTCGTAATCGGTCATCTGCAAGTTTGCGGACATCATGTGAACGAGATTACAGCACTGTCCCAAAAATGGGAGATCTCTGCCAAGACTGTGACGATCGTGTCAATTATCGTGCGCCATTCCTCTTTTCGGTTGCTGCTGCCCAATCCAGGGAACTCGGTTATGGTGTAGCCGTGCCGCGTACTGATGAAAACGGCAGGCAGCTCAAAGCCCTGCTCGACTACCTGCTCGACGGCGACGTCGACGCCAAGGCGATCTATGACGCTCTTGGCACGTCCAGTAGTACCTACTACCGGCGAATCAAGGAAGCCGATTATCCGAACGCCGAGGAGCTGCGACACATCGCGGACCGGTTCAACCTCAGCTACCCGGACCTGCAGGTTCGGTTCGGCCTGATGAGCCGTGAAGAGGTCTGGACCTACCTCGAGACGGCGCCGCTGAGCGTCGCCACCGCCACCGACACCAAGACCGACACCAGGACCGTTCGGCGGCCCAAGTTGTCCGAACTCGCGCCGCGACCAGATGCACCCCCGCTTTAGCAGTAGTATTTGCTGACGGCAATTCAGCTCAAAGGCGAGACCCCATGGCACTGACAGTCCTGATCACGATCACCACGGCATGTATTGCGTGGAGCTTGTGGATTCGGCGTGTCACGTGGTCGTGCCGGTGGGAGGTTGCCGCCACCCTCAACATCGCGCTGCAGGGCTTGGCGGTGCTGCTCATGTCACCGATCGCCTCCGAGACCCTCGGGCACTGGCTGTACGCACTGACCGGCATGTGGAATCTCGAGGACTACATCGGTCACGACATGTACATCGTGGCCGCGTCGGCGGTCGTCTACAACGCCCTTGGCCGGTTGCAGGACGACCATGTCATGCAGAAGACGTTCAAGCAGTACGTCGAGATTCCGGCAACACTGTGCATCCCGCTCCTGCTGGCCACCTTCTCGCTGGGCAACGGCGCGCGAGTCTATCGGCCGGACTTCTTCGAGGTGCCCACCGACTTCTGGCTCAACATGTACTGGCTGCTGCTCTGCGGCACCCTGATCTACCTGCTGGGTTACGGAGCGCGTGCGCTGTTGGTGCTGCGAAGGGATCCGCGGTCCAAGCGCATCGCCAACGTCTATCTCGTCGCATCGATCAGCGGTATTGCCGCCTGCCTAGTCCGCATCGTCACGGCGTTCGTGCCGCAATGGCAGGCGAACGAGGGTGGCACCTTGGTGTGGATCTTCGCCTGCGGGTGCGGAGCCGGCTTCGCGCTGGCGTCGGCGCACTCGTGGCGAATCAAGACGAAGTGGTTCAGCAAGGCGAGCCGCTGACCACCTGAGTGCCGCAGTCACAGGCGTCGACCGAGGTACACGGGCAGTTCATCGCCCAATCGATGATCTCCCTGGCTCGCCGCAAGGTGGCCATCTGCGCGTCGATGTCGATCAGCTTGGCCTCGGCCAGCGATCGACCCGCCGGACGTCCGGGATCGGCGTCGGTCAGCAGCACCCGGATCTCGTCGAGGCTGAAGCCCGCCGCCTTGCAGAATCCGATCACCTCGAGCCTGGTCATCACGGAGTGGTCGTAACGGCGTCGTCCGGCCACCCTCGTCGGTGCACGCAGCAGACCCGAGTCCTCGTAGTACCGCAATGTGGTGGCCGCCACGCCCGAACGCCGGGCCACCTCGCCAATCGACAACCGCACGTCCATGGCTTCCATCCTGTCGTGACGAGGACTTGACTTCAAGCCGACTCGAAGTCGTTGAATCTGATCATGACCTTTGACACCCTTCTCGACACGCTCGCATCGTCGCGTTACGCGCAACTGCGCACCTACCGCCGCGACGGCCGTGCGGTCGACACACCGATCTGGTTCCGCCTCGACGGGGACACCCTGGTCTTCCGAACCAAGGTCGGTCCGAAGACCCGCAGGCTGACGGCCGATCCCCGCGTCGAGCTGTGGCCATGTGACTACCGCGGCCGCTACACCGACGGCATGGCGACCATCAGCGGCCAGGCGTCGATACTGACCGGTGCGGCCGCCGAGGCGGCAAACCGGGCCCTTCAGCAGTGGTACGGCTGGCAGTACAACGTGGTGCCGCTGCTCAAGGTGCCTGGCGTGAAGAACGTCGATCACGCCCTTCCCTTGCGCGAGAAGCTGCGCCGCGCGACCACCAAGAACATCTGGCCCGACAGCGCCATCGTCGAGGTGAAGCTCACCCGCGCCGATGCGAGAACCGCTGCACCAGAGACCGTTTCAGCTCCGGACGGCTCGCGGCAACGAGGATGAACGTCGCGTAGCGGCGAGCAGCTGAGCGGGCGACGACGTCAGCAACGCCGACCCGCCGTCGTTGACGACCAGGATGGCCGCCGCCGAGTTCGGGTGGTGCCGCGATCCCGTAGAGGCCGGCGTCGGCCAGTGACCGCCAGTGACCCTCCGGGATCTCCGGCGGCGTCAACGTCGAGTGCGGCGGGAAACAGGACCTCGTCGGCGATCTCGCACGCCAGGCCCGCCAGATGCGTGGTCACGCTCGGAGACGATATCGGTCGAACTCGGCGGTGTGCTCTGGATCACCGTGCCGACCAACGACCGACCGATCGAGGGCGTGTGATCGACGGCATCCAGATGAACTACAATGCTGACTGGCAACCTTGCTAGGAGCTATTTCTGGCCTGCTATCGGCCCATAGCGGGGATGATTCGAGTTTTGGTGAATGCCAACTGATTTGCTAAATCAGCACGGTGTTGCATGGTGCGCTGGCGGCAGGCGGTTCGGCGAACACTTTGCCTCGTGCACCATTTCGCCATGGACCGACGTCCCGTGCTCTCATTCCCTAAGCTCGATCTACTGTTCCCGCACACCTGCTGTTGAGAGGGGCCCACCGATGCCCGACTCGTCGATTCCTGCGATCCTGCGGGAACGAGCAAGTCTGCAGCCGAATGACACGGCGTTCACCTTCATCGACTACGAGCAGGAGTGGGACGGCGCCTCCACCACTCTGACGTGGGCTCAGTTGTACCGCCGCACCACGAATCTCGCGCGCGAGATCAGCACGGTCGCCTCGACCGGCGACCGCGCCGTGATCGTGGCCCCTCAGGGCCTCGAATATCTGGTCGCCTTCCTCGGATCGCTTGAGGCGGGCCTGATCGCCGTCCCGCTGTCAACTCCGATGGTCGGAGCCAGCGACGAGCGCGTCAACGCGGTAATGCGGGACGCCGCACCGACTGTCGTGTTCACCACCTCGTCGATCGCTGACGGTGTCGCCCCGTACGTCCAGCCGTCCGACGACCGGCCCGCACCGACCCTGATCGAAGTCGATCGGCTGGACCTGGACACCAGAAATCGCACCATCCGGCGTGAGGACCCCCGGCCCGAAACCGCGTATTTGCAGTACACCTCCGGATCGACCCGCACGCCTGCCGGTGTGATGGTGTCCAACCGGAACCTGTCGGCCAATTTCGAGCAGATCATGGCGGACTTCTTTCCCGAGTATGGGCGGGTCGCCCCGCCCGGTACCACCGCGGTGTCGTGGCTGCCCTTCTATCACGACATGGGGCTGATCCTCGGCGTGTGTGCGCCCATCCTGGGCGGATGGCAAACGGTCGTCACCACTCCGTTGTCATTTCTCGCCCGTCCGGCTCGGTGGATGCAGCTGTTGGCCAACAGCCACCACGCATTGACCGCGGCACCGAACTTCGCCTTCGAACTGGCGGTGGCGCGGACCTCCAATGAGGACATGGCAGGACTCGACCTGAGCAGTGTCGTCGGCTTGATCAGCGGCGCCGAAAGGGTGCACCAGGCCACTCTCAAGCGCTTCACCCAGCGGTTCACCCGCTTCGGCCTGCCCGAGAAGGTGATCAAGCCGTGCTACGGACTCGCCGAGGCAACGCTGTACGTTGCCACCCGCGAGCCCGACGATGGCCCGAAGGTCGTCAACTTCCACCTCGACAAACTGTCCGAAGGCCAGGCGGAGCCGTGCGAGATCACCGACGGCACACGACTGGTCAGCTATGGGACACCGGAATCGCCTGAGGTGCGGATCATCGATCCAGACGAACGGACCGAGCGCCTCCCGGGGAAGGTCGGCGAGATCTGGGTGACCGGCGAAAATGTGTGCCTCGGTTACTGGCAGAAGCCGGAACAGAGCGAGGACACCTTCAACGGGTCGATCGTCGACCCGTCGCCAGGCACCTCCGCGGGACCGTGGCTACGGACTGGCGACTTGGGCTTCATCTTCGACGGTGAGCTGTTCATCATCGGCCGCGTCAAGGACCTGTTGATCGTGCGGGGGCGCAACCACTATCCCGACGACATCGAGGCGACGATCCAGGAGATCACCGGCGGTCGCGTTGCGGCGATCTCAGTCCAGGACGATCGCAGCGAGCAACTGGTCGCGATCATCGAGGTCAAGAAGCGCGGAGACACCGACGAGGAAGTGCTGGAGAAGCTGCAGTCCGTCAAACGCGATGTGACGTCGGCGATCTCGACGGCGCACGGCCTGACTGCGGCCGATCTGGTCTTGGTGCCACGCGGCTCGATCCCGATCACCACTAGCGGCAAGATCCGACGGTCGGCCTGCGCCGAACAGTACCGCAACGCTCAGTTCGCTCGGCTCGACGAGGAGCTCGCCGCGGCAGGTACCAAGTCCTCCTGAGCTAGCGGGTAATCGCGTAGCCCCCTAACGGGGTCCACGATCGTGCAGGCGTCGGCAACGCACACCTCACCGAGTGGTTCAAGCGCTGCTTCGTCGAGTGGTTCGACCGCAATTTCGTCGTCCGCCTCGTCTTGCTCTTCGCGCTGACGAATCTTCTGCTTCTGACGCAATTTTCGGTGCTTCGTGGAAAACCTTCCCGCTGGCCACCAATTCGCCTTGCCGACAATGACTGCCATGGCAGGCACGGTGATGGTGCGCACGACGAACGTGTCCAGCAGCAGTCCGACGCCGATGATGAAGCCGACCTGCACGATGTTGCTGATACTGCTGGCCGTCAGGCCCAGCATCGACGCCGCGAAGATGAGGCCCGCCGACGTGATGACC